>Ga0302270_10001309_pt1 | contig 25168 bp, 22 predicted proteins | sample III_Bog_E2_3_FD_198773 | JGI IMG/M metagenome (GOLD analysis project Ga0302270, IMG submission 198773) | Peat permafrost microbial communities from Stordalen Mire near Abisko, Sweden - III_Bog_E2_3 | ecosystem: Environmental > Terrestrial > Soil > Wetlands > Peat | place: Sweden: Abisko... | reverse complement strand
TCTCCTCTATAACGCTCGACACACTTTTGGAACTCGTAGGAGGGCAGGTGATCGATGAGTTGGGAGAAGACAGTCTGTCCGGCATTCATCCCTCATTGTCGAAAATCCGCGCCGCCAGCGGCCACCCGGCGCTTGCCCCCGGTTCCGCCGCCATCCAGTTCAAATCGAAAAATGAGAGTTATACCCTATCCCTTGTAATATGTGACTTCTACAGAGGGCGACCCGATTTTAGCCGGACACTACTGATGTCTTCTAAGTAAAGTAATTTATGAACTTCTTCGTCATTTGCAATCGAGAAACTGACGAGCCTTCCCGTAATGCTCCCTTGATTCTCTTTGAGCACAAGCTCTACAAAAACCTCTTTTTGTACTCCGTACTCATCCACCTCTGGAAATAGCGCATCGTATGTAATCGGGCGGCCAGTAATGAGATATCTTTCGACGTGCTGCGACCAAATACGTCCAACCCGTGAATTAACGATTCCAAGCCTTTTTGCAATGTGGTCGATTGGATGCCAGACATCGAATAGGCCTCGCCACAACCCAAGAAGCCAGCCAACACAAAGCGAGAATAGAAGATAAATTGCGAGGTAAATTACAGGAACTTTAGCTGACGCGCTCAACACCCCGGACGGGGTGGATTCAAACCAGCCTCTCGTGTAATACCAAGCGTCTTTTTGGCTCAATTGACCAACCAGCATCCAGATCACGCTATATAGGAGCGCTGCCACAAAGTGCGCGACGATACTGAAAATCAAAAATTCAGCTATTTCTTCGGTTGCGCCTTTTTTATGCTGGGTACTAGGTATCACCCGCGCACTTCCTCTAAGCACAAGGTAGCCCGGCAATACGGCCAGGATGATTAGGAGCACCTTGGAGAGGTCGATGTCCATTTCGGATTATCGTGCAGCGCGACTAGTTGGTGCATGTGCGCCTTGATTGGGATTTGGCGCATTGGTTGTTTCTACTGTTTCCGCAAACTTTGCCCGCTCTTTCCCTGTATCGACAAAGGGATTCTCGACTTTCTTGGTGACGATGAAGCGATTCGCCGAACTAAACACCTCATTGAATTTGCTGGGCTTTCTTTCGGAAATTGGAAATGTCATACATCCTCCTTGCTGCATCCGCGCAACACTACGATTTACTTTGCGGCGGCAAAGTGGGCTTCGGCTGATTGACCGGCACTTGCGAGGGTGCCACCTGAGCCTGAACAAATGGATTCAATTTGGAAGGGTCTGCCGGTCCTTTCGACCAGTGCGCATCTCTCTGCATCCAAATTGCACTATCGTTGGCCATCGCGCTCTCGATTTTCGGAGGCCTTTGGGAATTGTCATTCTTGGTAGCCACCAGTACCTCCATATTGCCCTATTGATATTCTAGTACGACCTAGAATAGGCATGATAATAAGCATGTTGCAAGTGTAATTGCTGATTTTATGCGCCTTTGAAGCCTTCTTGGCAAACAGATACGATAAGCTGTTTTCGGCAACACGAGCGTGCCACAATGCGCACCCTACGGAGCAATTTCCCATGCAGACTCTCACTTTTCGCCTTTCTTTGTTACTGCTTGCTTCCCTTTGTATTGTTTTCCGAACGCCTGAGACCTATGCCCAAGGCGACAGGACGATCCGCCTCAACCAGATCCAGGTCATTGGCACCCACAACAGCTACCACGCCGGCATTGCGCCTAGCGAGATGACCATCTGGAAGGCGAAAAACGCCGAGGCCGTCAAAGGGCTCGAATACAAACACCAGACCCTCAGCCAGCAGCTAGACAGCGGCGTACGGCAGATCGAGCTCGACATCTTTGCCGACAGCAAAGGCGGCCTCTACGCCGACCCCAACGGCCCTCACATTGTGGCCGCCGTGCACTTGCCCGCCGATCCGCCCTTTGACCCCGAGGGCGTGATGCAGAAGCCGGGCTTCAAGGTCTTGCACATGCAGGACATCGACTATCGCAGCACCTGCCAGACCTTCGTGGCATGCCTCAAAGAGGTGCGCGCGTGGTCCACATCGCACCCGAACCACATTCCTCTCTTCATTCTGGTTGAAACCAAAACCGAGCAGCCGCGGCCCGGCGTGCAGAAGACGGTTCCCGAGCCCTTCACCAGCACCACCTTCGATGCGCTCGACGCCGAGATTCGCTCTGTCTTTCAGCCCTCGGAGCTGATTACGCCGGACGACGTGCGCGGCCGCTACGACACGCTGAACCAGGCCGTGCTGGCCGGCAACTGGCCCACTTTGGCCGCAGCACGCGGCAAAGTCGCCTTCCTCATGGATCAGAGCTGGGCCGGGCCGATTTATCGCGAAGGTCACCCCTCGCTGCGCGGACGCATTCTGTTTACCAACGCCACGCCGGGCGAGCCGGATGCAGCCTTTATCGAGCGCAATGACGGACCTGCCGCCGAGATCGCTGCGCTGGTGCGCCAAGGCTACCTGATCCGCACCCGCACCGACGACTCCACCCGCGAAGCCCGCACTAACTCCACCGCACGCCGCGACGCCATGACCTTGAGCGGCGCACAGATACTCAGCACCGACTACCCAGCCAGCGAACCAGCCGAGTGGGAGGGCCACTACTCCGTAAGCCTGCCCGACAACGTAGCTGCGCGCTGTAATCCGGTGATTGCGCCAGCGAGCTGCAAGCTGGACTGATCACACAGCGAATGGGCAGTAAGCCAGGAAACATCCTGTGAACCGAAGTGCACTGGCTTCATGGTCGCGGCAATTCGAAGCCAGAGCAGAAGCATTCCAACTAGCTGCACCGCTCCCTTACAGGGCGCGTAACTACGCAAGATGGACACATACCCAGGACTGCCCCTTCGCTCCGCGTCGGGGTTGTCCTGGGCTATTCGCAGATCGCCCTTACAGGGCGTAGGCCTTCACCCCAGCTCCGGCAAATCGTACTCACCCAACTCCAGCGGATACACACCATGCTCGCGTACCAGCTTCACCACGTAGTCGTAACTCTCCGGCGGCACGTTGGTGGGCACGGAGTGGTCTGACTGGAAGATGAACCCGCCGCCCTTGGCCGCGTTCAGCTTGGTCAGCGTGGCGGCCTTGAGCTGCTCCTTTGTACCCGCCGACCACAACTGCACGTCGAAATTGCCGCAGAAGCCGATGCGCTGCCCGAAGCGCCGGCGCAGATCCACGGCGTCCATACCGGCCTTGAACTCCAGCGGGTTGTAGGCATCCACGCCTATCTCGATAAAGTCCTCAAAGACGCGGTTCACGTTGCCGCAGCCGTGGTAAATGACCGGGATGCCGTGGCTGTGGCACTCGTCGATCATGGCCTTCACGCCCGGCTTGAAGTGCTTGCGCCAGAAGACCGGAGAGAACAACATGCCTTTATTGAAGGCCACATCGCCCCAGATGACCATGCCCGCCAGTTTGCCGCCAGCCGCCTTGATCTGCCCGCGAATCAGCCCGAGGTTGTACTCGTGCAGCCGCTCGACAAAACGCGCGATGGCATCCGGGAACTCGCCCATCCACATCAATACGTTTTCCTGGCCCGCGATGCGCCAGATCATCTCGTGCGCCTCGCAGACTGAGCCAAAGACTGGAAAGTCCTCGTAGACGGCGGCAACGCGCTCGACAAACGGTGCTGTGTTGCGCGTAAAGCCGTCGCCCACACCGTTGATTTGGTCATCGCCGGCCTTGAAGTAGCGGCGCTCGTCAAAGGGATCGTCGAACTGAAAGGCCTCCATCTTCTCCACGGTATCGGTCTCAAACCCGGCAAAGGCGGGCATGGGCAGGTCAAAACGCTTGCGGATGATGGCGCCAAAGCCGGTCTTCACCGTCACTTCCTGCTCGTTCTCGCTCAGAATCTCGAAGGGCTGGATGTGCGGGTCCATGTTGGGGCTCTCCACGCGCCAGTCCAGATCGTAGTAGCGATAGATGTCGGCATCGGCCGCCAATCCAAACTCCTGCCGCCAGCGCTCCAGAAAACCGCCCCAGAAAAAGTCGCTCACCGGCACGCGGTCCGGTTCCTGGTGGCGCAAGGCCGTATACATCCGTTCCAGTTTGCGGCTGCAGTTCTCGCTCCGTTGCATCCCGTTCTCCTCGCCGTGGTTCGTGATCCGCGCGGCAAACCGAGCCAACGCGCCAAGCCTTGAATTCGGCCAACATCATACGCCGCGGGTGGCAGCCGATCTCCATCAATCTGCCCCCACAAGCCAGTTCCGCAGCGCAGGCCCGCGCAGGTATTATTTATGGGGTCTTCGAGTCGCGAACAAATTGCTCGCGAGTTCCGCGCTTCGGTCTTTGGCGCGATCAGTGGTTTCAATTCCGTCCGGTTCTTACCGCACCATTTTTAACCGGACAGCGCATCGAGGTGGAGGAGAAATGAAGAGGATTGTCACGGGCAGACGCGATTTTCTAAAGCAGGCAGGCAAACAGGCGGGATTGCTGGGCTCCATGGCCATGATGGCCGGCATCAGCGAAAACGCCATGGCTCTGGGCGGCTCCGGCAGCATCATTGAGGACGCGGTCAAGCCCGCGCAGGCTGAGGAAGCGCCCAAGTACCACATCAAGTTTGCCGTCTGCGGCATGAGCCACGACCACGTCTACGGCATGATCGGCGCCATCCAGCGCGGCGGCGGCGAGTTGGTCGCCGGGTGGGCCGGCGAGCCGGACAAGCTGGCCATCTTCAAAAAGCGCTTTCCGGATGTGAAGGTCGCCGCCACCCAGGACGAGATCATCAACGATCCTTCCATCCAGTTGGTGCTCAGCTCGCAGATTGCCTCCGAGCGCGCCGGCATCGGCATCAGGGTGATGAAGACCGGTAAGGATTTTCTCTCTGACAAGCCCGGCATCACGTCGCTCGAACAGCTGGCCGAGGTGCGCAAGACGATCGCCGAGACCAAGCGCATCTACGGCATCCTCTACAGCGAACGGCTCGAAGTAAAAGCCGCCGTTTATGCGGGCGAGTTGGTCAAGCAGGGCGCTATCGGCAAGGTGATCCAGACCATCAACATTGCGCCCCACCAGATTGTGCAGGGCCATGGCGACTGGGGCGGCGGCCTCGGCGGCCGGCCTGAGTGGTTCTGGGACCCGGCGCTCTACGGCGGCATCCTCTGCGACATCGGCTCGCACCAGGTGGACCAGTTCCTCTACTTCACCGGCTCCACGCAGGCTGAGATTGCCGAGTCGCAGGTATCAAATATCCGCCACCCCAACCGGCCCAAGTTCCAGGACTTTGGCGACATGGTTCTACGCGGCGACCGTGGCTTTGGCTATGTCCGGCTTGACTGGTTCACGCCCGACGGCCTGGGCACATGGGGCGATGGACGGCTGTTCATCCTCGGCACCAACGGCTACATTGAAGTGCGCAAGTACGCCAACGTCGCCGTCAGCCACCAGGGCAACAATCTGTTCATCGTTGACAACAAGCAGGCCCGGTACATCGACTGCAACCAGATGCCGTTGCCCTTCGGCCCGCAGTTTGTGGCCGACATTGTGAACCGCACGCACATTGCGCAGGACCAGACCCAGTGCCTGCTGGCTGCCGAACTGGTCATCAAGGCCCAGCTCAACGCCAAGCATGTAGTTATCAAGGATTAGGTTCACGCTGCATCTTTCGTGCTACGAGCGCAGGGGCAATTCCATCCGGAATTGCCCCTGCGCTTGTTCTGCTCAAGAACTGGCTTGCGCACCATGCGGCTGCGCAAAAAAGGTGCAATCGGAAACTTGCAGAAAAAATCCGCTCGTAGTCAGTGCTTGGTGGCGTACCTGGTGCCAAACTGCCGCAGCTTGGCCAGCGTGGCCGCCGCTTCGCCCATGTCGATGGCTTCAGCGCCCATGGCCACGCCCTGCTTCAGATCGCCGGCCAGACCCGCGGCCACCAGCGCAGCAGCAGCGTTCAACAGCACAATGTCGCGCCGCGCACCTTTGATGCCGGTCAGCACGTCGTAGAGCAGAGACGCGTTGGTGGCCACATCGCCGCCCGTGAACTGGTCCAGCGTGGCGCGTTCGAGGCCGGCCATCTCCGGGGTAATGCGAGCGGCCTTCAGGTGGGCCTTGCCACCGCCCTCGGGCTCCTCCACACGCGCCACGACTGACTCGCCAGTCGTGGTCAGCTCGTCAATCCCGTCCGACCCATGCACCACAAAGGCGCGCTTCGCGCCCAGCTCAGCCAGCGTGCGACCCACCAACAGCACCTTGCTCGGAGCCAGCACGCCGATCACCTGCGCCCGCGCCCCAGCCGGATTGGTCAAGGGGCCGCACAGGTTGAAGATGGTCCTGAAGCCCAGCGCGCGGCGTAGCGGACCCACAGCCTTCATGGCCGGGTGGTAGAGCGGCGCAAACAAGAACATGAAGCCGGTCTCGCGCAGGCACTCGACGGCCTGCTCGGGCTCAAGGTCGATGGGCACGCCCAACGCCTCCAGCACGTCGGCCGTGCCGCAGCGCGAGGTAACCGCGCGGTTGCCGTGCTTGGCCACGCGCGCCCCGGCAGCGGCAGCCACCAGCGCCGCGCCTGTGGAGATGTTGAAGGTCAGCGGACCACCGCCGCCGGTTCCCACCACGTCTACCAGCGTCTCGCGCTCGGCCTCATCCAGCGGCATCGGCGTCACGTGCTTGCGCATCACGTCCACAAAGCCAGCCAGCTCCGGCGCCTGCTCGCCACGCGTGGCCAGCACGGCCAGCAGAGCGGCCGTTTCCACCTCAGGCACCTCGCCCGCGAGGATCTCTTCCAGCACCTGCGCGGCCTGCTCGCGCGTCATCGCCGCGCCGTCCTCGGCCAGCACCTTCAGTTGTTCTTTGGTTATCGACATATCACCCTGAGGCAGGGGCAATTGGCCTCTGCGCGTCACTTTGGTTAAAGACCTTGGGAGCTGAACCTGATCCTACGAGCAGGGTTCCAGCTCAGCTGACCACCCGTGCCCATACCCTAATGATAATGGGCAGCAGGCGGACAACTTCCCGCAATCACTCCTGCCCGCTACCCGGAGCAGATGGCTACTCCTCGTCTGATGGTGCCGGAAGGTGATCTGCTCTGTCCGCTGCATCCTCTCCTGCTGTTCCTTCGCACCCGACCAATAGAGCCGAGTCACGAATGCCATTCCCGATCTCCACCAGGCGCAAGTACATGAAAGTGGACATCACCATCAATAATGGGGTGACAAGCAGACTTTCAAAGAATCCCGGCAGCCCCTCGATAGCTCTCCAGGCAAGCGTATTGCCCCACATCCCCAACTCCGTGTGTGGCTGATGCTCGATCCACCACGTGGCTGCCCCGAAAGGTAGATAAAGAGAGAAGAAGGCGACCGTTCCCAGCAGTACCTTCCACCTGAATCCAGCGCCAAGCGAGACACTCCGGTCGATTGCCCTGAAAGCAGCAAGGTCTTCCTGAATTGCTGCAGGGATGGCCAACACATAACGCGCGTAGAGGGGAAGCATCAGCAAAACCCCCAGCACTATGGCGCTGATGGTCATCGTGTTTGAACTTGGCACAGAACCGAGCATGGGAGGGAGAGCCGCAATCACGGCAAAAAGGAAAAACATCACAAACACCAACGGCCAGCAGGCAAGGAGCCCCTGCAACACTCCAACCCAGATCACCCGAAACGTATACGGGAATGCCATCCGGAGCGCATGATTCACCGTGCATGTTTCGCCCTTCTTCAGTCTGAAGGCAGCTAGACAAAGAGCCGCACTGCAGAAGGCTGAAGCTAAAACGGCCACCAGCCACAGAATAAAAGACAGTCCATGGCGGAAAGCCCACTGGGCATCTATGGGGGAATCGATATGGCCCACGTGGCTGGAAGGGACAGCAGCAACAGCACCGGCCAGCTCCGCCAAGGCACTGAGAACAGCGATCCCAGCGAACAGGGGGAAGTTCCGAATCGTCGTGATGGCCGCATCCTGTAGGACTCGGCCCAGTTCAAATCTGCTCAATTCCGAGGCATCGGTCATTTTGGCCCCTCAAAACACTTTGGATTTGTATTGCAGTTCAGGATAAGGCTCAAAGTGGGCCACAGCGCAGAAAATGCGTCCGCCACCTGTTTGCCGCTCGTTCGCCACGGGCGCTACTATTTGTGTACCGCTGCAACGGCTTCCCCAAGGTCTGGCTCGCTCCGGACCCCAGGGCCAAATTCCTCTTGCTCGGCGGACAGGGGCGGTCCCTAACAAATGAAGATTCATGAGTTTCAAGCCAAGCAGATCCTGGCCAAATACGGCGTTGCCGTGCCCAGGGGCGAAGTGGCCAATACCCTCGAGGATGCCTCGACGGTGGCCCGCAAACTTTTTGCCGAGGGCGCTTCGGGCGTCGTCGTAAAGGCTCAGATCCACGCCGGCGGCCGCGGCAAGGGCGGCGGCGTGAAGGTGGCCCGCACCCGTGAGGACGCTGAGCAGTATGCCAAGAACATTCTCGGCATGACGCTCATCACCCACCAGACCGGCCCCCAGGGCCAGAAGGTGCAGCGCCTGCTGATCGAGGAAACGGCCGACATCGACCGCGAGCTCTACTTGGGCATCGTGCTCGACCGCGCTACCGGCAAGCTGGTCTTCATGGCCTCGCAGGCGGGCGGCATGGAGATTGAAGAGGTGGCCGCCAAGACTCCGGAGGCTATCTATAAGGAAGCGATTGACCCCGCCGTCGGCTTTGGCGGCTGGCAGGCCCGCAAGCTGGCCTTTGCGCTCGGCCTCAAGCCTACGCAGATCAACCAGGCGGTCGCCTTCTTCCAGGCTCTCTACAAGGCGTTCATTGAGACCGACGCTTCACTGGTGGAGATCAATCCCTTCATCACCACCAAGGACGACAAGCTCTTCGCTCTCGACGCCAAGATCACCTTCGACGACAACGCTCTCTTCCGCCATGCCGACATCAAGGCCCTGCGCGACACCGCCGAAGAGGACCCGCTTGAGGTCGAAGCCTCCAAGTACTCGCTCAACTACATCAAGCTCGACGGCACCATCGCCTGCATGGTGAACGGCGCTGGCCTGGCCATGGCCACCATGGACATCATCCAGTACGCCGGGGGCTCGCCCGCGAATTTCCTCGACGTAGGCGGCGGCGCAACCCAGGAGCAGATCGAGCAGGCCTTCGGCATTCTCCTCGCCGACCCCAACGTCAAGGCCATCTTCATCAACATCTTCGGCGGCATTCTGCGCGTGGATCGCTTGGCCACGGGCGTGGTGGCGGCGGCTCGCAACCTGCATGTCCAGGTGCCCATCGTTCTGCGCCTCGAAGGCACCAACGTCGAAGAGGGTCGCAAGATTCTCGCCGAATCCGGCCTCAACTTCCAGGTCGGAGCAACCATGAAAGAAGCAGCTGAACTCGTGGTGGCTGCGGCAAAGGCGGTGGCATAATGGCAGTCCTCGTTGACAACAACACACGACTGATCGTTCAGGGACTCACCGGCAAGGAAGGCACCTTCCACGCCAAAGGCTGCGCCGAGTATGGCACCAATGTGGTTGGCGGCGTGACACCCGGAAAGGGCGGCACCACGCATGAGGGCTGGCCTATCTTCAACACCGTAGCCGAGGCCGTTGAAAAAACCGGCGCCAACGCCACCATGATCTTCGTGCCGCCTCCGTTCGCGGCCGATGCCATCCTCGAAGCAGAAGACGCCGGCATTCCGCTGATCGTCTGCATCACCGAAGGCATTCCCACCCTTGACATGGTCAAGGTCTGGGCCAAGATCAAGAACTCGTCCTCGCGCCTGGTCGGCCCCAACTGCCCCGGCGTTATCTCGCCTGGGCTGGCCAAGATCGGCATCATGCCCGGCCGCATCCACAAACAGGGTTCGGTAGGCATCGTCTCCCGCTCCGGAACGCTGACCTACGAGGCCGTTCACCAGCTCACTCAGCGCGGCATCGGCCAATCGACGGCTATCGGCATCGGCGGCGACCCGATCATCGGCACCACGCACATCGACGCGCTGCGCCTGCTCAATGAGGACCCCGACACCGAGGCCATCATCATGATAGGCGAGATCGGCGGCTCTGCCGAAGAGACCGCCGCGGCTTACGTCAAGGAGTTCGTCAAGAAACCGGTGGTCGGCTTCATCGCCGGGCAGACCGCGCCTCCAGGCCGCCGCATGGGCCACGCCGGAGCCATCATTTCCGGAGGTCAGGGCACGGCGGCCGACAAAATGAAGGCTATGACCGAAGCTGGCATCCACGTTGTCGGCTCGCCGGCAGAAATCGGCGAAACCCTGGCTCGCGTCATCGGCAAAGCATAAGGCAACTTCACGATGCACGCCTCCAACGATTAGGTCCACACGAAGGCCCACCATACCGGTGGGCCTTCGTGCTTGAATTATGCTCATGAAAGAACTCTGGATTGGTGTTGTAGAAGTGCTCACGGATGCCACATCGGGAGCAGGCAATACGCGTGCATTCACGAACGTGGTTACGTGGGCTGCATCAGCGACAGAATACGCGGACAGCGTAAAGTCAGTATTTGCCGAGTATGGTTGGGATCTCCTCGGCGTTGAGAATGTGCGTCAAATCGCAGATCATACCAATTTGACGACAAACATAGAGTATTGAATCGGTAAAAACGCCACTTTGATTGATGAGGCGTTGATCGAATGCTCTACGTATGACGACAAATTGGTATCAATCCAGCTTTGAAGATGAGATTGCGGAGATCATCTGGCGAGCACGTACCAATCCCCAGGCATGTATCTATTCCACGTTTCACTACTACCCATCATCGCCTGCATAAGAGAGAGAGGCCCGCCAACCCGGCGGGCCTTTTCGCGTTGCCATCAATTCCCTGCGTCTATCTTCCGCCTACTCAGATGAATCAGATCCGGCAAACAGTCAAGGCCGAAATCGAAGGACAACTCCGCCAGTTCGCTCCCCGTAAGCACCGCCAGCAAAACCGCTAACGCCAGGAGCAGCAACACAGCAAACAATCCTACAAGAAGACTTCCATCCATTCCCGCACTGCTCACAGCAGGCTCCACGACCCCTTGAAGATTCAACAACTGCAGATCGCCATTCATATGCACTTCAAGCCTCGGGTTCAGGTACACCGCCAAGCTGTCGCCGGTTCCCTCAACACTCCTGCCGCATTTGCTGAAAAATCCTCAACAGAACCGTCCGCAACTCTGGCACGCTACTTGCTGCATGCCGGGTGTGATGAAGGAGTTATGGACCGCTCAGGTGCACATGCTGACTCCGCCCTCGGCCGGCGGCAACACCAGGTGCTGTGCAAACGTTGTCGCATGGGCCGAGAGCCCCTCCGACTATGAGATGGCGCTGGCCTCGATCTTTGCGCGGCGATATTGGTCGATTCTAAGCATTCGCCAATGCGTGCGGGTCACCAATTGCATCCCAACAACCGACGAGCTTTTGAGGCAGATTGAGCATGCCGGCCGGCGGGAGGGCAGTTGCATCTTCGGCACGCTCTATTACTATCCCTCAAAACCTTGCTAGAACCACAAGGATGAAATTGAGCATGGAGAATCCCGTACCGCAGGTTGCGTTCTATGGTTACGTCTTCGCGCATACCGGTTATGGAACCGCGGCCCGGGGCTATGTGCACTCTTTTTTCAGGGCCTTCATGCCGGTTTCCGTCGTCAGCCTCGACCGCTTTCCACGACGTCCGCTGAAAGACCCGATCGTGCTCTCGTGCCTCACCAACCAGGCGCGGCGCTTTGCACCCTCGGTCCACCTTTGGCATACGGAGCCGAACGGCGTAATGCGGCTCAACCGCTCGTTCAGGCGCCTAGCTGTGCTGACCACATGGGAGACGGAGTCATTGCCGCAGGTCTATGTGGAGGCTCTCAATCGCGCTGCCGAGGTCTGGGTTCCCAGCCGCTATAACCTTGAAGCCTTCCAGCGTCAGCTCAGCGTTCCCGTCTTCCGACTGCCGCATCCGGTCAACGAGCTTGCCCCTCCGCGCTTTGACCCGAGCGCCTTTGAGCAGGAGATGAACATCCCCGAGAGCGGCTTTGTGGTAGCCGCCATCGGCACCTGGCAGGAGCGCAAGAACTTCGACGGTATTATCGAAGCCTTTCTGCGCGCCTTCCCGAGCGATAAGGATGCTTTTCTGATTCTCAAAACATCGTTCGCTTTTGTCGACGAACGCATGGGCCGGGCGCAGATTGCCGCCGCCATCCGGCGTGCCGGCACGCCTAATCCCATCGAGGCGGAAAAACGCATTCGCATCTTTCCCTATCAATGGCCGGACGATTGTGTCTCGTCGCTGCTGCACCGTGCCGACTGCTACATCTCGCTGCATCGCGGAGAGGGCTGGTGCTATCCGCTCTTCGATGCCGCCTCGATCGGCGTCCCGGTGGTAGCGACCGCCTACTCCGGCCCCATGGACTATCTCGATCCAGTGCATCATCGGCTGGTGAGTTACCACAAGACGCCGGCCAATCAAGGCAAGCACACCATCCGCTTCGCTTTTGATTCTTCCATGTCGTGGGCCGAGCCGGACCTGCACCACGCAGCCGAATCGCTCCGCTGGGTCTACGAAAATCGCAGCAGTGCGCGAAAACTGGCCGTGGAAGCAGCCGCGCGCATCCGGCGGGAATATTCACTGGATGTGGTTGGGCAGGCCGCGCGCGAGCGCTTTATCGCCATCGACAAACAGGCTCGCCACCAGGAGATGGAGAGCCTGCTGCCACAAAGTCTGACTGGCCAGATGGCCAACCCGTTACAGATGCCGGCGCTCACCACACCCTGCACGGATTGGGACTCACCATCGGCGCTGTCTTTTTGCAACTGAAGCTCTGGGCAAACGCGGGCAGGTCTTGCAGCACGGTATTGGTGCGATATTCGTCGGGCGCATGTTCGTTGCCGAGCGCCTGGCTGCGTAACTGCTCTGGCCGCGTCTGCGTGCACCACTGCTGCGCGTAGGCAATCCAGAAGCGCTGATCCGGTGTGTAGCCGTCCGTCTTTGCGGTCATGTCCAGGTGCGCATCGTGTGCCTTGTCGAGCCAGGAGATCCATGCCAGCCACAGCCCGCCCAGGTCAGCCAGATTTTCGCCCAGCGTAAGCTTTCCGTTCAGATGCACGCCGGGCACGGCCTCGATGGCGTCGTACTGCTTCACCATACACGCGGCGCGCTCGGTGAACTTCTGCTCGTCGTCTTTCGTCCACCAGTCTTTCAGGTTGCCGTCCTTGTCAAATTGGCGTCCCTGGTCGTCGAAGCCGTGGGTAAGCTCGTGGCCAATAGTCGAACCCATGTCGCCATAGTTGGCCGCATCGTCTTCGCGACCGCTGAAGAAGGGCGGCTGCAAGTAGCCCGCCGGAAAGTTCACGTTGTTCATCTGCGGATCGTAATAGGCGTTCACAGTGGGCGGCGTCATCAGCCACTCGCCCTTGTCCACGGGCTTGCCGATCTTGGCCAGGTCGCGCGCCGTGTCAAAGCGGTGCGTGCGTTCGGCATTACCCAACGCATCGCCGCGCACAATTTCCAGCTTTGAGTAGTCGCGCCACTTGTCCGGATAGCCAACCTTGTTCATCACTCCGTGCAACTTCTCTTTCGCTTTTACCTTGGTGGCAGCGCTCATCCAATCCAGGCTGTCCACGTCTTTGTCCATCGCTTTTTCGATAGCCTCAGTCATCTCAAGGGTGCGCTGCTTGTCTTCCGGCGGGAAATACTTTGCCGCCCACACCTGGCCCAGCGCCTCGCCCAGTTCGCGATCCACGCGGCTGGTGCAGCGCTTCCAGCGCTCCTGCTCCTTCTCCGCGCCGTTCAGCGTATGCGAGTAGAAGTTCCAGTTTTCCTGGTCAAAGCTCTCCGGCAGGCTGGTGCCGGCGTAGGTGTGCAGCAACTGCCAGCGCAGGTAGGTGCGAATCTGCGCGATGGGCGTGTCAGCCACCAGCGCGTCAAACTCGGCAAAGAACTTCGGCTCCATGTTGTTGGCCTTGCCCGTTGCCGGCCCGCCTAACTCCTTGAGGTACGCAGCAAGCTCGAAGTGCGTCAGCAGCTTTGCCAGCGCCTCCACCGTGGTGGGGTGGTTCAGGTTCTGCGGATCGCGCTGTTCGGTGATGGTGAGCGTAGCCTTGGCCAGCCGCGTCTCAATGGCCAAAACGGTCTCGGCATCTTTTGCGGCTTCGGCAGCGGGCTCGCCTGCCAATACCAGAATGTTGTGCACATGCTGCACGTAAAGCTTGCGCTGCTCCACGCTCTTCTCATCGGTGCGCGTGTAGTAGTCGCGCTCCGGCAATCCCAGGCCGCCCGAGCCGTAGAAGCTGATCACGGCGCTTGAGTCGGCGTAGTCCTGGTTCGATCCCATGCCGAAGAACGCATTCACGCCGATGGTATGTAGGTGCGCCAACAGCGCCGGAAGCGCAGCCGCACCGTTGAGAGCAGCAATGCGATCCAGTTCCGACTTGATCGGTTTCAACCCCAGATTGTTCACCGCAGTTGTATCCATGCAGCTCTCGTATTCATCACCGATCTTCTGCTCGTTGGCGGTACGACCGGGCCGCACCACGGCTGCCTGCTCCAGAATCTCGCGCAGATGCACGCGGTTCAGCTCATAGAGTTCGGTAAATCGCCCATACGCAGCCTGGTCCGCGGGCAGCGGATTGCGCTTGAACCAGCCATTGCAACTGAAGCGGTAGAAATTGTCGCAGGGATCAACAGACGTATCGACCAGCGCGGGATCGAAGACGCGCAACTGTTGCGCCGAGGGGGCGGCGGCGGCATTGCTCTGTGCAAGCACAGGGGCTGCGGAGGCGCTCAAAATCAAGGGGGCGGAGAGAAGCACAGAAGTTGGGTTTACGCGAAACATGCGGAAACTGTAACAGATTTGGCCAGGTTTTTGCGGGCCGAAGCCTGCCGCTTGCCCGGTACAATGGTGCGTAGATAACATTCCCCTGGAGGAGCAATCCTGTGCTCGAACGCACTTTCAGCATCATCAAGCCCGATGCGGTTCGCAAGGGCTACACCGCTGCCATTCTCGCCGAGCTATCCAAAGCCGGCTTCAGTATCGTTTCGCTGCGCAAGCAGTCCATCTCCAAGACGCAGGCCGAAGGCTTTTACGCCGTGCACAAGGAGCGGCCCTTCTTCAACGACCTGACCACATTCATGTCTTCCGGTCCGCTGGTTCTTCTGGCTCTCGAAAAGGAGAATGCCATCCTCGACCTGCGCAAGCTGATGGGCGCCACCAACCCGGCGAACGCCGAAGACGGCACCATCCGCAAGACCTATGCTGGCTCCATCCAGGAAAACGCCATCCACGGCTCCGACGCTCCAGAGACCGCGGCTTTCGAGCTCGGCTACTGGTTCGCCGGTTACGAGCTCATTTAACTGAACCCCACGCCATGCCGGCCCACGAGCCGGCATGGACTTCACACGTTGAGGCTTCCACGATGAAGCGTTTCTTTTCCTGTCTTCTTTCTTGTCTGGTTCTCTTTCTGGCTGTGAGCGCGCTCCGCGCAGCTCCAGCCACCATCAAACCCGGCGAGCCATGGTTTGACAATCGCGGCCAGCGCATTCAGGCGCACGGCGGTGGCATCACAACCTTCCAGCACACCTACTACTGGTTCGGCGAAGACCGCACCGAGACCAACGACCCCGGCAAGCGTTATGTCGCCTGCTACTCCTCCCGCGACCTCGCGCACTGGAAGTATTGCGGCCAGGTGCTGCAGCTGGCTGACCCCGAACACCTAGGCCCAAACTGGGTGCTTGAGCGGCCCAAAGTCTTCGTCAACACGCGCACGCACAAGTTTGTTCTCTATGCACATCTCGACGATGCGCACTACAAACTAGCCCGCGTCATGGTTGCCGTCAGCGACCACATCGCCGGCCCCTACGCGTACGTGAAGAGCTTCCGACCACTCAACCAGGAGAGTCGCGACATCGGCCAGTTTGTCGATGTCGACGGCTCGGCGTACCTGATCTTTGAGTCGCGCCCGACCAAGGGCTTCTTTCTCGCCAAGCTCACAGCCGACTTCATGGACGTAGAACAGACGGCCTTCATCAAAGCTCCGCTCGAAGGCGGCGCGCTGGTGCACGTGGGCGACCGCTACTACGTCATCGGTTCGCACATGACCGGTTGGCGGCCAAACCCCAACGTTTACGCCACCGCATCCACCCTCGCCGGCCCCTGGACCGAGTTCCAGAACATGGCTCCGGCCGAGCTGAACAACTACGACTCGCAATCGACAATGCTGGTCAAAGTCGCAGGCTCGAAGAAGACCGCAGTCCTCTTCCTCGGCGACATCTGGAAGCCCAAGGCGCTGTGGGATTCGCGTTATTTGTGGATGCCGATGGAGCTTGACGGCGGCACAATAAAGCTGCCCACACCCAAGCCCTGGACGCTCAACATCAAAACCGGCGAGACAACGATTCTGCCGTAGACAGGTTCCGTAATCGTCGATTGCTTGAGGGTGCCTGCTATATAAGCTGCGAAACAGGCTATACGCGGCCTTTATAGCAAAGAAATGTGTGTAGGGCTAAAGCCCTGAGTTTTCAGAACAGCACTTACGGCCCGACTAAAGTCGTGCCCTGTTACAAAACCTCCTCAAAGAGGTGTTCTTCCGCAGCCTGTATAGCCGTGCCGAAAGAACACATGTTCTTCAGGCAAACAAAAAGCCCCGGCCTCCGCAGCAGTCACCGCGCAGGCCGGGGCTTTTTCGTCGAGATTACTTCAGCGTGCTCATATCGATCACGAAGCGGTACTTCACATCCTGCTTCAACATGCGCTCGAACGACTCGTTGACCTTGTCGATCGAAATCACTTCCACGTCGGAGGTGATGTTGTGTTTGCCGCAGTAGTCGAGCATCTCCTGCGTCTCGATCATGCCGCCGATCATCGATCCGGCAATCGACACACGCTTTGAGATGAGCGAGAAAATGTTCACCGAGGGCGGCGGCACAGGCAAGCCCACCAGCGTCATGGTCGCGTCCTGCTTGAGCAGTGCGAGATACGGCTCAAGAGCGTGCGGCGCTGAGACGGCGTTGAGGAGGAAGTCGAACGAGGCAGCATGAGCCTTCATTGCCTCGGGATCAGTCGAGACGATCACCTCGTCCGCACCCAGCCGGATGGCGTCTTCCTTCTTCTTGATCGAGGTGGTCAACTGCACCGTATGCGCGCCGAACGAGTGCGCAAACTTGAGCGCCATGTGCCCCAATCCGCCCAGGCCGATGATGCCCACCTTCTTGCCCGGCCCCACCTTCCAGTGGCGCAGCGGCGAGTACGTGGTAATGCCCGCGCAGAGCAGCGGAGCAACTCCCGCCAAGTCTAGATTTTCCGGCACCGTATGCGCGAACCGCTCGTCGACCACGTAGTTGTTCGAGTAGCCGCCCATGGTGATCGAGCCGTCCACGCGATCCCTATCCGCATAGGTCAGCGTTGCGCCTTTGTCGCAGAAATGCTCCTCGCCCTTGCCGCACGGAGCGCAATGGCGGCAGGAGTCCACAATGACGCCCACGGCAGCAATCTGCCCGGCCTTGAACTTCGTCACCTGGCCACCCACGGCGATGACGCGGCCCACAATTTCGTGGCCCGGCACCATGGGGTAAATCGACTGGCCCCACTCGTTGCGCGCCATGTGCAGGTCAGAGTGGCAGACGCCGCAATAGAGCGTCTCGATAGCAATTTCGGTCGGTCCTGGATCGCGGCGAGTGAAGGCATAAGGCGCAAGAGGCGACTCCGCGCTGAGTGTTCCATATCCTTTGGAAGCTGGCATGTTTTCTTACCCTTTCGACCTGAAGGATACACGAGCAGCGCCGCTTTTCGCGCTCTTGAAGTTCGCTCCAAGCATGAATTTTTCTGTGATTTTCCGGGGATGGATCGCTTACGGACGGCGCGCCGTCGCCACCCGTTCAATGCCCTGCAGATCGCGCGCAAACTCGATCTGCTCGTAGCCTGCCTCGGCCAGCAATCCGCGAATCGCCTCAGCCTGTCCGAAGCCAATCTCGAGCGCCAGCCAGCCACCAGAGACAAGCGCCTTAGCCGCCGCAGGAATTAGCCGCTTGTAGATGGAGAGCCCGTCTTCCCCCGCGAACAACGCCAGCGCGGGCTCGTGGTCACGCACTTCCGCGCTGAGCGTTTCGCAATCAGAGGCAGGCACATACGGCGGATTGGAAACGATGATCTCCGCGCTTGCAGCCGCGCGGCCCGCCAGCAGATCGCCCTGCGCAAACCGAATGCGCGCTCCCACTCCATTGCGCTCCGCGTTAGCTCGCGCCACGGTCAGCGCGGCCTCTGAAATGTCGATGGCTGTGATCGTTGCATCTTTGAGCTTTACCGCCAGCGTCACGGCAATCGCGCCTGAGCCAGTGCCAACGTCCACAATGCGCGGCCGCTCAAAGCCTGCGGCCAGCTCCAGCACGCGCTCCACCAGCCCTTCGGTCTCAGGCCGCGGAATCAATACGTGATGGTTCACGTGGAAAGGCAAGCCGTAGAACTCCTGCTCGCCCGTGATGTATTGAATGGGCTCGCCAGCAAGGCGCCGCTCCACCAGCGCGTAGTAGCGCACCGCGCCCTCCGCGCTCAGCCTCTCATCGGAGTGGGCAATCAGAAACGCCTTGTCGCGCTCGATCAAGTGCAGCAGCAGCGTCTCCGCATCCAACCGCGCACGCTCAGGATGCGGCCCTGTCTGAAGCCGCACCTCTGCCTTGCGCAACCAGATCGCCAGCGTCACTGCGCAGCGTCCGCCTTCAGCTGCTCGGCCTGATAGTGCGTAATCAGCGCATCCACAATCGGCTGCAAGCGGCCTTCCATCACCAGATCCAACTGATGCAGCGTCAGGCCGATGCGGTGATCGGTGAGCCGGTTCTGCGGGAAGTTGTAAGTGCGGATCTTTTCGCTGCGGTCACCCGAGCCTACCTGCGACTTGCGCGCCTGGGCAAGCTCCGCGTTTTGCCGATCCATCTCCTTCTCATAGAGCCGCGAACGCAACACACGCATACCCTTCTCGCGGTTCTTGATCTGCGACTTTTCATCCTGGCAACTGACTACGGTGTTGGTGGGAATGTGCGTGATGCGCACGGCAGAGTAGGTGGTGTTCACGCTCTGTCCACCGGGGCCAGACGAGCAGAACGTGTCGATGCGGATGTCCTTGGCTTCGATCTTGACGTCCACGTCCTCAGCTTCCGGCAGCACCGCTACGGTGATGGCCGAGGTGTGCACGCGGCCCTGCGTCTCAGTGGCGGGAACGCGCTGCACACGATGCACGCCGCTCTCCCACTTCAACTGCGAATAGACGCGTTCGCCTTCGATAATCGCAATCACTTCCTTGTACCCGCCCACGCCAGACTCCGACAGGTCCGTGACCTGCACCTTCCAGCGATGCTGCTCGGCAAAGCGTGTGTACATGCGGAAGACCTCGGCGCAGAACAGCGAAGCCTCGTCGCCGCCGGTGCCGGCGCGCAGCTCCAGAATCACGTTCTTCTCGTCGTTCGGGTCCTGGGGCAGAAGCAGAACCCGCAGTTCCTCTTCCAGTTCGGTCGCGCGCGGCTCAAGCCCCGCAATCTCTTCGGCAGCCATGGCGCGCAGATCGGCGTCCTGCTCTTCAAGCATCGCCTTGGCGTCGGCAATCCCCTGCTGCGCCTGCCTCAACGCGCGATACTTCTCCACCGGCTCTTCGATTTCGCGCATGGCCTTGGCGGTCTTCTGATATTTCTCGTGATCGTTGATCACTTCGGGCAGCGAAAACTGCGATTGCAGTTCCAGGTAACGCTGCTCCATCTGTTCCAGGCGGTCAAGCATAACCCCTCCGGGGTCTCAGGTTTTGGTCGGGTAAATTTACAAAAGGAGAAAAAGGCGCGCGGTAGCAGAGCGGCGGGAGCCGCTAAAGCAGAGCCGGGATGGGCTGATGAAGAACCACGCTGTCTTTATTCTAGCGCTTATTCGATGCGGCACGCACGCAGGCAATTCGTCCCCAAGGCAATTGCAATCACTTACAGAAACGGATTCACAATCCGGACGCCGACGATTGTCTGCCCGTGCTGCATATCTTCGGACAGTACAACCCGGCATCCAGCGCGCTGGGCGCAATATAGGATCATCGCATCCCAGTAGGAAATGCGATATAGGCGATGGATGTCGATCGCCGCCAGAACGTCGGAGACGGACGGCTCAAGCACCTCGAAGCACGCAAAGCTTTCAACTTTCTGGCGTGCCAACCCAGGGTCGATTCCCACCTTGCGCGTAACGTTGACGAAATACTCCTGCAAAACCTGGAGCGACACAACCCCCACCCGGGCCTCCATCAGGCCGGTGACCAGTTCGAGCGCATGGTTTTGCTTCACCCTGTCAGCCGCATCGTCGCAGTACACGAGGACGTTCGTATCAATGAAGGTCCGCTGCCACCGTTCCGTCTGCGCCTTCACTGCTCGGCCCGCCAGATCCGACCTTCATAGGCGTCTTCACGGTTGTACTTCCATCCATTGGAATTACCCGTACCGGCCGTCCGCCTGAGAAACTCGATCTCCGCCTTCAGATCCTGGTCGTCCCCACCAACGTGAGCAAGATGCTCCCTGATTGCCTGATTCACCGTCTTTCCGGTCGCCGCCAACACTTTGCGCGCCCGCTCCACAATCTGTTCGTCAATGGAAAGAGTGATGTTCATGAGCACAGTATACGTGCGCACATATTATGTGTCAATAGATCAAATGCGCCGTCCTACTGCCCCATTACCGGAACCAACAGCCGCGAATCGAGCCCTGGCCCGCTGAAAACAGTGATCGAGGCCGGTTTGTAGGCCCCGGGCTTGGCCTTCATGATGTTGGGCACAAAGTTCTGCGGGTTGCGGTCGTAGAGCGGGAACCAGCTCGACTGGATCTGGACCACCACCCGGTGGCCGGCCTTGAAGACGTGGTCCACGTCGTGCAGCCCAAAGCGGTACTCCCTGACCGCACCCGCCTTCAGCGGAGCGGCTTTGGTAAACAAATCCAGGTAGCGTCCGCGGAAGATTTCGGCGTTGGTCATCAACTGGTAGCCGCGCATCTTCGTGTCGGCATCGTCGGCCGGATATTCGTCGATCAGCTTCACCACCAGGTCGTTGTCAGTGCCGGTGGTTGCGGCAAAGATGTCGGCCACTACCTCGCCGGTCAGCGTCAGGTCGTGGGTCAGCACGGGCAGCTTCCAGGTGGCCACGTCCTTGCGTTCGGTGGCAAAGCGCTGGTCTTCCGTGAGCCAGTTGTACCACTGCGAATCCGCGCTGTAGGTGGGCTGGATGGGCCTGGCGCGATATGGCACCGGGTGCGCCGGATCGCTTGCGTAGCTGGTCCTGGCTTCTGCCGCAGGTGCTGCCCAGCCTAACTCGCCCGACGCCTCCAGATAGAGGCTCTCCGTGTGCGATGCCTGCGGTGGAAAGTGCGCGTAGCGCTTCCACGTGTTGGAGCCGGTCTGGAAGCTGGCTGTGTCTTCAAGATCGAAGCCGGCCTCATCCTTCAGATAGTGGCCGAAGAACTTTGCCTCAATCTGCGCACGAAATTCCTTGCCGATCGCCTCGCCGTAGTTGAGGTTGCCCAGGTGGCGCGACGACGAGCCCCACGACCCGTGCCGCCACGGTCCCAGCACCAGAAAATTTTCGTGCTTCTGGTCGTGCGGCTCAAGCCGCACATACGCCTCCTGCGGGCCGAACATGTCTTCCTGATCGTAGGTGCCGCCGACTGACAGCGTGGGGACACTCACGGCCTTCAGCGCGTGCTCCACGCCGCGCGTGCGCCACGCCGCGCTGTATTCGGGGTGCTTGAGGAACAACCCCCAGCTGGGCAGCACCTTGGCTCCGGATTGCTTCACATCCTCGGCAAAGCTGCCGCGCCCCAGAAAGTAGTCGTAGCCATCCACTGGCTTGGCCGCCGCATCCTGACCGTAGGTCACGTCGGTGTCCTGCTTGCTCGACTCCATGGAGAGCACGTAGTCGTAACCATAGGTCTGGCGAAAGGCTCCGTTGTGGAAGAAGTCGTCGCCCATCCACACGTCGATCATGGGCGCCTGGGGCGAGATGGCCTTCACGGCCGGATGGGGATCGATGCCCGCCATCATGGCCAGAAAACCCGGATAGCTGGTGCCAATGAAACCCGCGCGGCCGTTGTTGCCCTCCACGTTCTTCACCAGCCAGTCCACCGTATCCCACGTGTCGGTGCTTTCGTCAATGGCCTTGTGCTTCTTGTGATCGGCAAGCGGGCGCATCATCACAAAATCGCCCTCGCTCTTGTAGCGGCCGCGAATGTCAGCGCCTACGTAGATGTAGCCTGCCCGCGCCAGCTCAGGCCGTGCGTTGAAGAACCATTCGCGGCTGGTCTCGTCTACTCCGTAAGGCGTGCGCTGGATGAGGAACGGCAGCGGCGTGGTAATGTCGCTCGGCTTCAGGATGACCACATGCAGCTTTGCGCCGTCGCGCATGGGAATCATCTCTTCCGTGCGCTCGTATTCGTGGAAGAGGTGGTGAACAGGATCGCCGGTGCGCTGGTACTCGGACGGGGTACCAGCGGCCAACGTCAGGCTGGCTGCGCGGCCCGCTGCATCCGGCGTAAAGCGGATCTGGATGCGCGTTCCATCCACATTGAACTCGGTGGCTGAGATCGGCTTGAGGCCGGTGGGAACGCGGCGGTCGCTCTCGCAATAGAGTTTGCCGTCGCGCACATAGATGCTCAACGGTGTGTCAGGCTCATCGGCGCTGGTGAACTCACCTTCCAGCACCTTCAGTTGATCCACGTTTATCTGAACTGTATTTGCCTGCACCACCCGGTGCGGCTTGCGCGCCGCGGTACAGGGCAGCGTGGTGGCCACCAGTACTGCCACAATCAATAATCTACGAGAACAAAACGGCACCTGAGCCTCCATGATCGATGTGAACTCTAGTGGGAATGCGAGTGCGAATGTCCGTGCGAGTGGCCATGGCCGTCGTCGCAGTCCTGCGTCATCTGCTCGATGGGCACCACGCAGCCTTCCTGCTCGCCGCACCCCACGTGCTCAAACTGCACCGTGCTGTGGCCGATGTGGAAGTGGTCGCGCAGTACGTGATTGATCTTGACCAGAATGCAGGCGCTGGCCGAGGGCGGAATGTCGGCTATGGTCACATGGCAAGCAAGCGCACGTGACTGGGAGCCGAGGCTCCACACGTGCAGATCGTGCACGTCGATGACGCCCTCGACGGCTTCCATGCCGGCGCGAATCTCCTTGAGCGAAACGCCGCGCGGCGTGCCTTCCAGCAAAATGTTCAATGTCTCGCGCACAATGCCCAGGCTCGACCACAGGATCAGCGCCGCGATCAGCAGAGATAGCGCCGGGTCGATCCAGCTTTGACCGGTCCACAGGATTCCCGCGCCGCCCGCAATCACCGCTGCGGTCGACAATGTGTCGCCCGCCATATGCAGAAACGCCGAGCGCATGTTCACATCGCGCGCCACGCCCCACAGCAGAACCGCGATAATGCCGTTCATGGCCACGCCCGCTGCCGCCACAATCATCATCAGCCGCGGCTGCACCATGACCGGATGCGAGAGCCGGTGAATGGCCTCGGCGCCAATCCACAGCGAGATCACCAGGAGCGTGCCCGCGTTCACAAACGCCGCTAGTACACCCGCGCGCTGGTAGCCAAAGGTGCGCGCGTTGTCGGCCGGCCGCGACTGGAAATAGACCGCGGCAAAGCTCAGCAGAAGCGCCAGAAAGTCAGAGACGTTGTGCCCTGCCTCTGACAATAGCGCCAGCGAGTGCGCGCGCAGGCCGGCGACAAACGTCAGAACCACGTACGCCAGCGTTGCCGCCAACGAGATGCGCAAGACTGTTGCAGTTTTCCTGGCGCCGTGTCCGGTGGGAGCCGCATGAACATGCATAGGAGAAGTGTAACCGGGGGTGGGTATACGGCGCCACGGCCCGGCAGGAGCCAGATCCGGGTTACTGACGGTATGTTTCAGCGGCAATCTGCACCAGCTTCGGACAGCGCTTGAAGCGCTACGTTACCGCCGGCGCAGGTGGCTCATATCCAATGGGTCAGGATCTTCAAAAACCGGAAACTGGGGCAACCCGGCACGCAGACCGGTCCAACCTTCGGCCACCACAATGCTGTTTTGCGGATTTCCCGGCTGGTAGCGGACCGTGCAGGGGAAACCTGCGCGTACCTGCGCAGCGTCCACAACCTCTGCCATGTCGGTAATATCCTGCGAGCATTCGTAGTCAACGCCGCCAATCCGGTAGCTGAAAAGCAGCATCGTCAGGTTGCGGCCGTCTTCGGCCTCCACCTCGCAGATGTCCAGCAACATGCCGTCCACCAGCCGCCCGGATTGCACCAGAAAGGCGCGCCTGGCCTTTTCAATCTCCGCGGCCGTGGGCTTTTTGCGCAGAATCAGCCATAGTATTGTTACGGCGGCTAGGGCAAATACGCCCACACCTGTCGCGATTTCCCATGCGCTTGCGTTTAGCTGAATCATGCCAGGACCGGACTCCACTTTGGAGGAGGAAGCTTCACCTAGAGCATACCGCAGCTACCCATTGCCAGGATCAATGTATAGCTTTCGATACCACCCTGCGAACCATTCCAGCATCAAAGTCCATTCACGGCATGTGACATCGAGGGACTCCGGCAGTTCCCGGCACTGGCCTGCCTCTGCGCCGCCAGCGTCGATGACCTATACTCTAGGTTGCATCCGGTGCTCAAACCCGCCCTCCACAGGCGGCCCGGAGCGGAGGTTTTGCTTGGCTTTGGAACAGACTGTAGCTGCCCCGCAGCGCCCGCGCATTCGCTCCACTACCGTTATCTGCGTCCGCCGCAACGGCGCAGTGGTCATGGCCGCCGACGGACAGGTCACCCTCGGCGATCACGTGCTCAAGCACTCTGCCCGCAAGATTCGCCGCCTCTATCAGGAGAAGATTCTGGCTGGATTTGCCGGTTCCACGGCCGACGCATTCTCGCTCTTCGCCCGTTTTGAGACCAAGCTCGAGCAGTATGCCGGCAACCTGAACCGCTCCGCCGTTGAGCTGGCCAAAGACTGGCGCACCGACAAGATGTTGCGCAACCTTGAGGCGCTGCTGCTGGTCGCCGACATCAACCAGACATTCCTCATCTCCGGTTCGGGAGATGTGATTGATCCCGACGAAGCCCTGGCCGCCATCGGCTCTGGCGGAAGCTACGCCACCGCCGCCGCCCGCGCCCTGATCGAGAACACTGACCTTTCCGCCCGCGAGATTGCTGAAAAAGCCATGAAGATAGCTGGCGACATCTGCATCTATACAAATGACCGCATCACCATTGAGGAGCTGAAAGCGTAGTACTCCCCCCCCCCCTGAGGGTGGAAACTAT
>Ga0302270_10001306_pt1 | contig 25209 bp, 24 predicted proteins | sample III_Bog_E2_3_FD_198773 | JGI IMG/M metagenome (GOLD analysis project Ga0302270, IMG submission 198773) | Peat permafrost microbial communities from Stordalen Mire near Abisko, Sweden - III_Bog_E2_3 | ecosystem: Environmental > Terrestrial > Soil > Wetlands > Peat | place: Sweden: Abisko... | reverse complement strand
CGATGCTTACGACGATGGACTCATTGTCGACCGCATCCGCCTGATGAACCACCAGCCGAAAGAGCACACTAGGAATCCACCAGAAGAGGAAACAGGAAAAGATAAAGGCAGCAAGGAAAAACCATTTTCCTCTGACGTGAAGTCTTGGATTCGGAGGATGATTGTCCATGGCGAATCTCTGCGCACACCACAGTTCTTGAGAGGTGGAATTCCTGTTGTTCATCGCGTTGCCTCGCCGGGACAGATCGCGGGCGAACTCGATGAGGAAGGGAGGGACAGATAGGCTGCAGCGATGGCGCGCGCCGAATATTTTTCCATAGAGATGGGCATGGATGGCGCAAGAAGAGCCTTGCGCAGCGCCGCAATGATCCCTTGCCGGGGCAGTGAGATGGGAAACAGTTGAATTCTGCCGCCAATCAATTCCGGGGCGATCTCCAGTCCACCGCCCGAGGCGGGCATGGCCACGGCACATCCCTGGCTGAGGGCCTCGATATAGGCAATGCCCAGGGCTTCATGGGGGCAACCAGATATGAATACGCGCGAGCGCCGCAATCGGTCCCTGACCTCAAGGGGCGGAAGTTCTCCAAAGAAGTGGATGCGTTCGTCGCCCGCCGCTGCGCGTTCCAGCCCTGCACGCATCGGCCCGTCCCCCACAAACCATGCATTAAGCCCGTGGTTTTCATCGAGCACATCTCGCATGGCATGCAGGAGTAGGTCAACATTTTTGGCTTGATGTAGGCGACCGACGTAGGTAATTGCTTGGCGTACGACGTGCTCTTCCGCGTTATCTTCAAGAAATAGCGAACACACGGGATTATGAATCACCGCATTTATGCGCAAGCCGAAGATTGAGCGCAGATGCATCGCCGCATAGTCGGAAACCTGCACCAGTTGTGCGCCCCGGCTTGCGGTGGTTAGGCGATAAGAGAGAAGCTTCCCAAGCATATTCGGCCATCCGCGGTCGATACATGGGAAGCCATGAGCGACGCAGATGGCGCGCCTTGTCAAGGGTGCGGCAAAGATTGCAGATGTGCTGAGAATCTTTAATACGAGCGGATCGCGCAACTCTTGCCAATGCAGCAGGATTTGTGATGGCGCGATGATCTCGGCCGGTACTCCGAGGTCGACAAAGCCCTCGCGCAATGCTGCTGCGAAGCTTGCCATGCCTCCAACTTCTCGACCACCCGTGATCAGGACCCTTAACGGATATGTATTTATCACTGGCAGTTCTCCTTGAGAACAGCCGCGGCAGCAAGATACGAGACAGCTGTGGATGGCTTTCCAATGGTCCGTGCGGTTCTTGCAGATTCGCGGCTCATCTAGCTTCGCTTCCCCATGATTCCAGTACGCGGACGCATGTATATCCGCAGCGAGCGCGTAGATAGATTGCCCATGCAATAGGCAGCCCAACGCCCGCGGTTGCGACAAAGTAACTCAGGACAGCGCCGGCATTGCCCCATCGTGGCGTCGTCAAAGCGGCCAGTAGCAAGGTGAGCGCGGCCACCGTCAGCGATTGAAGTAGGAAAGGCTCGCTCTTGAAGGAGCGGAGCAATGTGGCGAGACTCTGCACCACGCAGTTGGCTCCGGCAGCCAATGCCAGTGCGGCAAACAGCCGCGGCGAAACCATACGAACCGCGAGGCGGGGGGCCACCGCGGGCAACAGGGAGGCGACGCCGCAGGCTCCAAGTGCGATGAAGGCGAATGCCGCCAGAGATTGAATGAGCGTGCGTCGGAATAACCGGTCAAGACCGTGAAACTCGCGGCGTGCAATCATCGCGCCGAAGGGCGTGGACTTGGTCGAAGACCATGCCAGCGCCAAAACGGTCATGTAGCTGGTGATGCTGATCGACATGCCCATTTGCCCGGCCTCGACTGCTCCTCGCAAGGCAAAAATGATGGGGATAAAGACCTGGATTGTGAAATAGCCGCACATCGAACTGACGGCGATTCGCCATTGGAAGGGCCACACTTCGCCAATCCAGCGGATGGTGGTTTTCGGAGCCCGGTGGCGTAATAGTCCCAGCAAAAGTTTGCGCCTCGATGCCAGGAACAAAAGGCCGACAGCGGCTTGGCCCACCATCACCAGGGCAGGAGAAAAGAGCCCATGCTTGAGAAGCATCGCTCCCCAGGCAAGTGCACTGAGAACGACTGCCTGGCGCAAGCGCATTGCGGCGACGGCGCGCACTTGGCCGCAGCCTTCGAGGAACGAGTAAAATGGGGTGCACCATAGGCCGAGCATGGATGCGCCCACGGCTGCTAGCCACGGACCCAGCCAATCAACGTGCGCCGCTCCAACCGTATGACGAGCGAAGAAGACCGTCCCCACAGGCGCCAGAATCAGACCCATCGCCGCCGCGGCCAGGGTGTACCAGCGCAGGCTGAGCTGCAGCGTAGATGCCAACCGCGCACGGGCCACCTCTTCACCATTCACACTCCCGCCGTCTGTAATTTTCAGATGGACGCATTCGTGAGCGGCCAGTTGCTGGATTACAAATGAGAAGCCCATCTCGAAGACGACCTGCAAGGAGACTAGGCTGAGCAACGTGTAGTAATAGCCCTGCTCGGTTGGATTGAGAAAGCGAACGATGAGCAGGACCGTTCCGGTGCTTCCCAAGATGTTGATGAGTCGCGCCAGAAACGTGTAGGCGACTGCGCCATCGAGTCCCAGGGTCTTGCGCAATCTCATTGCCAGGCTCCTACGGCGACATCCTCAAGCGCGGCCGGCCAAGAATCGGAACGACGGCGAGAGCTACGCAGGATCGAGATGACCTCGGCTGCGGCAGCAGTCAAAAGCGACAACGGCAGAGCCAGCAGCAGCGAAGCGAGCAGGATCCATAGCTTGTACATGGAATTGGGACGGTCGGGAACGATCGCCGCATCGACGATCTGCACAAGCGCTCCCTGGCGTGCTTCGTCTACGCGCGCCCCTTCATACTGACGCGTGAGCAGATCCTGGATAGTTTCGCGATACTTAACCTCCCGCAACGCCCGCGCGTAATCCAGACCGGCAGCGGTGATGGTGCCTTTCGGCGCAATCAGATCACCGGCCGTGCGATCATGGTCCGCATCCATCGCGGAAAGCTGTCCCTCCATGCCCGCTGCTTCCTGCTGAGCTCTCTGCAGATCCGGATTTCCTTCCGAAGCAAACTCGCGCATACCCCGGATCTCGATCTGCTTTGCAGCAAGCTGCCCGCGCAGGATTGCCGCCGAAGCGATCAAACTCCGGTCCTGGCCCTCGACATCGATTACTCCGGTCCGCTGTTCGGTCTGCTTCATATCATCTTCCGCGCGCGCTAGGTCACTATGTGCCGCACTCAGCTGGCGTTCGTAGAAGAGTCGTCGTTGTGACGCTTCTGTAATCGCAAGCGTCGCAGTGAAGCGCTGATATTCCTCTACCCAGCCGTTGGCCAGTTCCGCAGCTCGATGGGGTTCGCGGTCCGTCACCGAGATATGAATCAATCCGTCCTTCAATCCGTTGTCGATCGTTGTCGCTCGCTCCCAGCGTTTGCGCGCCGTAGAAACATACTTGCGGTGATAGAGAGATTGCAGGTGAAAGCGCTCCACCATTGCGTCTTCCACGGTGCGGCTCTTAAGCAGGGCTACCTGCTGATCGTTGGGGTTCTTGATACCCAGACCTCCGGCGGCCGCGGCCATCCCGCCCATGCTGCTCAACTGCGCCATCATTGCGGCTCCGGCAGAGCCCCCTTGCGCGGGGGGCAGAATGACTACAGTGGCCGTATAGCGATTTGGCAGCAGCAATGTTACGGCGGCAGCAAGCAGGACGATTGTCGCCGCCGTGCTCCAGACCAGCTTGTGCCATTTGAACGCCACTCTCATCAATGTCAGTAAAGAGCCGCGGCGATGGCTGCCCGCGGTGTGTGCTGTTTCGATCTCTCCCATAGGATCCATGGAGTCTGGCCTCATGAATTAGTTTGAGGTGCGCATTCTGTCGCTGAAATCTGAATCCACCGCTCGTAGCGATGAGCCAACTGTCCTGGCTGCCTTTTCGAATTGCGTTTGAAGGTCGTGACCCACAACGACGGCTCGGCCTTGAACTGCTCGTAACGCTGGTCAAGCATTCAACTATTCCCGAGGTTACCTTGATAAAGAGGAGCGCGAGCAAGGAAGCTGATCGATGAATCTGGCATGGTGCAAATCTGGAACAGATCGATCGAGCAATTCCAATTCAGCACCGCCTCTTCGATTTCCAACTGTTCTGCGCACGGATGGTGCGTCAACGAGGAAAGAATTGAGACGTCATGAAAAACAACTCGTCACTTCGACGCCGCGCTTGCTGCGATTTGCTCTTGCCGTTTGCCCTTTTCACTTTCATTGCCACAATTCCTGAGCTACACGCACAATGCGCCGGTGGAGCGGAGCCTGATGCGCTGGGATGCGCTGTTCCACTCAGCTCACCCGCTGCGACGAATCAATCCTCTGCGTCGATCAATATCCAGGAGAGTCTCGCAGGACCTTCGCCGAAGGCAGACAATTCTACCGAGGCCTCTGCCATCGGGAGCCTGCCCGGTGGCACAGACCACACGGAAAGCGGTGTCGGGGAATCTCGCGTGGGGCGGCCCACCCAGCCGTCTCCAACAGAGCCGCTCAGCGAGTTTCAACGCTTTGTATCCGCTTCGACGGGACTAACACCCCCGGTGTATGGAGCGAAGTTATTCAGCTCGCAGCCTGCCTCCTTCGGACCCCTCGACCATGGTCCCGCACCGGGGGAGTTGATCATTGGCAATGACGATGAATTGCGAGTGCGGCTCTGGGGACAGGTCAACTTCAGCGCCAATTTGCGTGTGAGTCGAGAAGGCGAGATCTATTTCCCCAAGGTCGGCGCCATACATGTTGCAGGGTTGGCCTTTTCCGCTGTTCCGGCACACTTGCGAAGTGTCATCGAACGCGTCTATCACAACTTCGATATGAGCGTGGATCTCGGCGAAATCCATTCCATTCAGATCTATGTCACTGGCCTTGCGCACCGCCCGGGCGAATATACGATAAGCGCGCTCAGCACGCTAGTCGATGCCGTATTTGCCAGCGGTGGCCCATCAGTGTCCGGCTCTATGCGCCACGTCCTGTTGAAGCGATCAGGGAAGGTGATTGCCGATTTTGATCTGTATGCCTTGTTGATCGATGGTGACAAGGCCGGTGATTTACAACTGCAGCCAGGTGATGTGCTTCAATTTCCGCCAGTCGGCCCCCAAGTGGCATTGATCGGCAGCGTACGCGAGCCCAGCATTTACGAGCTGCGTGGTAAGGAGTCGATTCAAGATGTGATTGACGCCGCCGGCGGCACCACTACCATCGCCTCCGGTGCGCATGTATCGCTGGAGCGGATTGAGGAACATGCGAGACGTCGCGCATTTGAAGTTGCCACCGATATGGCAGGCTTGGCGACCCTGGTGGATGATGGCGACATCGTTCGCGTCGACCCCATCCCTTCGCTTTTTCACGAGGCAGTTACTTTGCGCGGAGCAGTGGCGAATCCAGGGCACTTTCGCTGGCATGAGGGCATGCGCTTGAGCGAATTGATGCCTGATCGCGACTCGCTCGTGAAGCGAGACTACTGGTGGCACCGAACTCAACTCGGCCTTCCGATTCCAGAACTGGTGCCCCCGGGTGGCGGTTCTGGCTTGGCGGAACTGGCGGCGATCGTAGAGAGTCCAGCGGATCAAACCAACTGGAACTACGCGGTGATTGAGCGACTGGCCCCCTCCACGATGACAACTTCGCTGATCCCATTCAACCTTGGCAAATTGGTCCTTGACCATGACACGTCTCAGGATCTAACCCTTCTGCCTGGCGACGTGATCAGCATCTTCTCGCAGTCCGACATAGAGATTCCGATCAACGAGCAAACCAGGTACGTGCGCTTAGAAGGGGAGCTCGTTCATCCAGGTGTTTACAGCATCGCTCCTGGTGATACCTTGCGCTCGGTGATTGAGCGTGCGGGAGGATTTACCCCACAGGCCTATCTTTATGGCGCGACGTTTACCCGCAAGAGTACGCGGGCCCTGGAACAATCGAGACTGGGCGAATTTGTCCGCCAGCTGGAGGTTCAGCTGGCACGCAGTTCGATGAATTTAGTGGGTATTTTGAACAGCCCTTCAAGCGGACAAGCGATATCAATCAACCGCGAACTGATCGAGCGCTTTCGCGGCATACAGGCGACGGGAAGAATCGCGCTCAATATGCGATCCGGCTCAGCGGGCAGTTACGAAATGCCGGACATGCATCTGGAAGACGGCGACCGGCTCGTTGTTCCCTTCACACCGGAAACTGTGCAGGTTCTGGGCGCCGTCTTCAATCCCCACGCATTTCTATTTCACGATAACGCTCAAGTGGGTGAGTACCTTCATCTCGCCGGAGGGCCCAATAGGGAGGCCGACCGCAAACGGATCTACGTATTGCGGGCGGACGGGACGGTAACCAGCCGTGATTCCGATAGTGGGTTGTTTTCGCGCGGATTCAACAGTCTCCGCCTTCGTCCCGGAGATAGCATCATCGTTCCGGAAAGAGATGTTCATCTCTCGGCGATGAGTAAAGCTTTGGCTTGGGCTCAGGCCGTCTCCCAATCCACCATGACGGCGCTTGAGGTCAATGCTCTTAAGTAGTGGCTGCGTCCTGAACCGCACCTTTACCAACATAACCCGTTGCCTGTTTCAGCGACAGATTTCTGCTGGTGTCTCTCGACGGCCGAACAAATTCAATCAAAGGACGACTCGATGAAACCTGCTAGTAACCACACCTTGGATGCGTCTTTCGGCGCAGGCGCAGGAATTGAACGCAGTACTGAACCGTTGCGAAACGCTTGCATTCCAGAGCGTGTGTGGCTTCCGCCAGACGGCATCAGGTCATGGCGCTATGTGGTTGTCAAGCGGGCCTTTGATATTTTGTCAGCATCAACGCTTTTGTTGGCGTGTTTTCTGCCCGCGCTCATCGTGGCAGCGGTGATTTGCTTGACTTCGAAGGGCCCGGCTTTCTATCGCGAAGAGCGGATTGGCCAGAATGGACGCGTATTTCGGATATGGAAGTTCCGCACGATGCGAGTCGATGCAAGTGAGCAGAGTCGACTTGTGGCAATCGAACCGGGCAGACCTGCTCTTCACCGCAGAATGGTGAAGCATCTCCAGGATCCGCGAATCACGCCGGTCGGCATTTTCCTGCGCCGCTGGAGCGTGGATGAAGTGCCTCAACTTATCAATGTGCTCCGCGGGGAGATGTCACTCATTGGTCCTCGCCCTATCGTGGAGGCTGAAACATGTTTTTATGCAAATCTTTTGGACCACTATCTTGATGCGAAGCCCGGTTTGACTGGATTGTGGCAAGTAACAGGTCGGGGTGACGTCGGCTACTCACAAAGGGTTGATTTGGACGTGACCTATGTGAGGACATGGACCTTTCGAGACGACTTGAGGATTCTATTGCGGACAATACCTACTGTGTTGAAAGGGATCGGCTCTCGTTGATAGATGTCGTGGCTCTTGGTCGAGCCGACTTTGAGTTCTGGCTAGTGAGACCAGTTAGCGGGATGTAGCAGTGAAAGTCCGTTCTTTGCACGAACCGGTGTCTCAGACCTCGTTGGCTGAGGTGTTTACGGTGGTGAATACGACGGTCTGGGTACCGCTACTGTACGCGGCACTCAAATATTGGGCGCATTGTGGCCCCACTCGGCGACAGAGTCTGTACGGCATACAGGTCCCGGCCCAGCGGCATGAACATCCATTCCAAGCTGCGCGGGGATGGGTGTATCGACACGGTTATCGGACTTCCGGCGAACCTATTCTTTTCGACCGGCATTCCTTTGTGCATCTTGGTGCTGAAGAGGTGCAAGAAGCCGGACGACCTGCCATTCATCAAAGGGGCCAAGCACTTCGAGAAGAGCAAGCGCCAGAATCACTTCCTTCCCGAGCACATCGACAAGATTGTCTCCACCTATCAATTCCGAACCGAAAAGCCGCATTACTCCTTCCGCGTACCAATGGACCGGATCGTGAAAGAGGGTTACGACCTGAGCATCTCTCGCTACGTCAGGGCAGCTGCGGACGAAGAAATAGATTTAGGGGTAGGTCGATGCCGTGCTCGTGACGCCGGAACAGAAGATCGTGGCTGCCTAGCCTGCTTTATTCACGAACACGTGCTGAACAGCTTTTCGGACGGCCAAGATTGCCGAACACGTCAACGGCGGTGTGATTTGTTGCTGTCGTTTTTGGCGACGAGCCATATTGGCATTTGGCGGCAGCGCAGCAGCGTTTTCAGGACAGGGCTTTCCCGTGCTGTAGCTTTTGTCTTGCCAATCGGGGGTGTCTTTCAGTTGAACGACACCATTCTACCCAGGCGATGCTCCTAGTTCGAGTGCAATGTGCCGGAAGGTCGCCAGAAACGGGAACGATTGCGGCAGGTGCACAACCATGCGCCGTACTGAGACCATCACCCGCGCTCCCAGTTTCAGAAAGCGTTCCCGCAGCGTCCAGACTTGTGCCCTTGCGCAGTTAGTACCCTAAACGTTAAGAAGTAACCCAACTTCCGCAGTTTTGACTAGGCAGCGTTGTAACTAATTTGATTCCCGGAACAGAGGTAGAGGGCCGCTGTGACGATCCGGCGGCTCTTTTCTTTTCAACGGCTATTGATCAGCCAGCTCCTGGAAGAGGCTTGTTGGCAGCGGAAAAGCCGATGTAGTAACGACCAAGGGTCCAGTTCCGGATTCGTAGCATGAAGGCATGTATCTGCGGCGGTGCTATCGCGAGAAGGACGGCAAGCGGCACGCCTATTGGGCTCTTGTGGAGAGCTATCGGACAGGGCGCGGCCCGCGTCAGAGGGTGGTGGCGTGGCTGGGCGCCATGGACGCGCAAGGGCGCATGGGAGTCAAGCGCTGTGCAGCGAACGCAGGCGCCGAGCAGGCTGAGTTATTCGCGGCGAGCGAAGAGACAGAGTGGGTGGAAGTCGATGCGCGAGGCGTGCGTGTGGAGCGGACGCGGCGGTTCGGCGGGCCCTGGCTAGGACGGACACTACTGCGGCAACTGGAACTGGACCGGTTCCTGGACGAGAGCTTGAGCCGCGGCCGGGAACAGGTTCCCTGGCCGTTGATGGCCATGGTGCTGGTTTTGGGGCGGCTGTGCTATCCGTCCAGCGAGCTGCACCTGGCGGAGAGCTTTTACGAACACAGTGCGTTGGCTGACCTGCTGGGCGTGCCCGCCGAGAAGGTCAACGACGACCGGCTGTATCGGGCTTTGGATGCCTTGCTGCCGCACAAGAAGAAGTTGGAGCAGCACCTGCAACACAAGCTGGGTGAGCTGTTCGATCTGGATTACGATCTGCTGCTCTACGACGTGACCAGCACCTGTTTCGAGGGCGAGGCGAAGGGCAACCCGCTCGCGCAACGCGGCTACTCGCGCGATCATCGCGGGGATTGCAAACAAGTCAACCTGGCCCTGGTTGTGAACCGCTGCGGCATGCCGGTCGGCTATGAAGTCTTTGCCGGCAACCGTCACGATTCGACCACGCTGGAAGAGATGATCCGCCACATCGAGCAGTTGCATGGGAGGGCGCAGCGGATCTGGGTGATGGACCGCGGCATGGTAAGCGAAGAGAACGTGGAGTTTCTCAAGCAAGGCGGGCGACGCTATATCGTGGGTACGCCGAAGAGCATGCTGAAACGCTATGGCTGCTCTTCCTGTCTCGCGGTTGTGTGCTGCAGACGCAGGCTCCGTTGCCAAAGCGAGCGATGACTACTTCAAGCCCCTGCTCGCATCGGGCCGCATCGCTGCGGCCGCATGCGTCATCATTGATGGTGAGAATCCTCCTGTCGTCAAGCTCTATGGCCCGGTCAACTCCCAACGCTCATTGTGGCGCGTGGCCTCGGTTTCCAAGGTATTCACGGCAATAGCCATCATGCAATTGGCTGAGCGGGGAAAGCTCCAACTGGACGACGACGTCAACAAATACCTGAAGCATATTAAGGTTCTGGACACTTTTTCGCAGCCGATTACGATCCGCGAGTTGCTCCTTCATCGTTCAGGACTTGATGACAGATTTGTTGGAGACGGATTCCACTCCGGCCCGCAGCCTGACATTGCGCAGATCATGTCCCAAGATTTGCTGAAGCGTGTCTATCCGCCAGACACGGTGGAACTCTATTCGAACTACGGGTATGGCTTCCTTGGCGTTGTAATCGAAGATGTGACCGGGCAACGGTTTGAGGACTACTTGAAGGCCAACGTACTTCAACCAATGGGGATGCAGGAGAGTACCTTTACTCAACCTCTTCCGGAACCTTCGCGCATGACCCCAGGAAGATGGTTCTATCAACGATCTGCTCCAGCGGCGGCGCTGACCAGCAACGTCGAGGACATGACTCGGTTCCTCGCTGCCACATTGCAGGAGGACAAGGCTGTACTGAACGCTCATTCATTTGGGGAGATGACAACCCGTCCTGACCCTTCGATCCGCATAATTCATGGGCTAGGATATTGGACCGGCAATGACCGCGGACACCATCTAGTCGGTGCGAGTGGAGACAGCGACGGATTTCACTCTGTGCTCATGGCATTTCCGGATGAGCACATTGGATATTTCACACTGGTGAGCGGTGGAGGCAATTCAGTTGCCTGGAACTTCTACAAGCAGTTCGCCACCGTCAGCTTCGGACCCAAAACCACTGCAGAGGCTCATCCAATCGCCGAAACCGGGATGAGCCGTGAAAACAGGTCCCGCTTCGCAGGGTTTTATCGAACAGTGAGGTACCCGCACAATGACCTGTCGAAGACCTTCATATTGACAGATCTGACGCATGTAACCGTTGACCACGACGGCGCACTTCGCGTTTATGGAGCGCGGTGGCTGCCAATTGGACCCCTTGAATTCAGAAAGGACGATGGCACCGAGAAGTTGAGCTTTCAAACGGACACATCCGGGCGAGTGCGATTCTTGAACAGCTCCGACGAGCGGATTTCCTGGTACGAGTCTGGGTACGCGAGTATCGCCTTCTATTTCATTTTCGCCGGCCTGTTCGTCACCGGAGTATGGAAGGCAAAGAAGATGATGAGATGGATTTCTGCGGTGGTTCTGCTCCATTGTGTTGGGTGGCTGGGCGTTTGCTTGCTTATTGGGCCAGAAAACCTGATCTTCGGATTGCCTTTTGGATTGAAGGCGATTTTGCTCATCGGTACAATGCTGCCTTTGTTGGCAGTAGCGTCGATTTATTCGGCCTGGCGGTATAGAAGAAAGCTCAACTACGTCTTGACGGCAACTGTGTTGGCCTATATCCCGTTTGTCAGTTATTGGAATCTGAAGTTGTAAAAGCTCCGACTGCGGTTATCGATCTTGTCGTCACCCATGGTCCCTCCTTTGGGATTCTCGACGTTGCCTGCGGCGACCGGCACCAAGGATGTGCGCACCTGCTCGTCGCGATCCGTCGCGTCCGGCTGGCGCTGCATGTGTTTGGGCATATTCACAAATCCTACGGAGTGGCATCTATGGGTGGGGCGGTCTTCGTGAATGCTGCCTTGGCAGGGCCGGGATACCGGCTTACTCGGCAGCCGATTGTCGTTGAATACAAACGCCTGACCCGCAGTATCCAGAGGATCGGGGATGCGCCATATTCCGACCCGGTAGGACCCACAAGCTAGTGACCCGGCGAAGACTTCGGCTCATAGATTGCGATGTTTTCCGGAAGCGGACGATGGCCTACCGAGCAGCTTGGATGAAGACTACCGCCTGTCTCTCTCCAACTGCTTGCGAGGGGTAAGCAGATGCGCCATGATGCGGCAATCGGAGCCCTTTCGTCGACTCCAGGCGTGCTCCGTCAGCTCCCAACAGGCCGTCTCGATTGCTCGCAAGGGTAGCCAACAGATTGAGGGGGCAACTTTTGGGCAACTCCAAGGATCGAAATCCCAGAAAACGACGAAATCTCCCATTTCCCGGTGTTTTTGAGGGTCTTTTAGATGACTTTTGGAGCCCGATTCAATGGCTACCGCGTCCACCATAAAATAAAGCACTTGGAAGCAAGCCCTTCCAATCAGTTACAACGCCTTATATGCCTAAAAAGTGAACGCCAGCCCGCCCTGAACTCCCCGCTGTTCCTGCGCGAACACCAGGACCGAACCGTCGCTCAGCAGGTAGGGCCGGTAGCCTTCGGCCAGCAGGTTGTGCAGGTCAAGCTGAGCATCAAACCCACCAGTTCCATCACGCCGCGAATGAATCGGCTGGCGGAAATGCAGGTTCAAATAGGGTGCAATTCCGTCCGCGGAATAGGTCGCAACGCGGGTCACGGTGTCCTCTTGCTGCCACCGATAGCTCGCCCGCCACCGCGTTCCGGTGCCTTCAAGAGTGCCCGAAAGCGACAGTGCATATGCCTGTGCGCGCCGCGGATGGGCAGCAGCCAGCACCTGCTCCAGCGAGGACGCCTGTGAACCGCCCGCCATAGCAAGGGAGTCGCCTGTGGAATAGCTCGCGCGGACCACGTCCCCGCCGGGCAGTTGACGCGTCAATACAGCTGTCATCCCGGCGGCACTCGAATAATTGGGCCCCGCAGCGCGCAGCAAGCCGCTGAAGGGGTCAAACAGCACGGCATTCCAAAGGGATGCAGACTCGGCGGAACCGTTCCTTGCCAAGTGTTCGCTCGCTTCAAGAACCGGGTTCTCCATCCTGTCGGCAAACATGAGCACGGTCATGCCGGTGCGATCCGTCTTGCGCTCCCAGCTGATTTCCTGGTGCATGCCCCGCTCCACCACCAGCTTGCCATCGCGTTCAGACACTCTTGGCATCCAGGTCTGCGCCTGGGTTTCTTCGGATTCAGAGCCTGGCGCAGCAGTGGCCATGCGGTAGCGAACGGTGGATTTGCCGTTCCGCAAGCCCACCTCCGCAAACGGAAGCAGCGCTATCACGGAGCTGGGAGAGAGGCCTGCAAGATGCGCGACAAGCTGTGTGGACCCTACCTCAGCCTCCAACGTGTCGCCCAGGTTCAAATTTTCCCAACTGCGGAATGCACCTTCATCCAGTCCGCCCGCTCCATTGCCCGTGGATCCGCCGTTTTCAATTTCGGGGTGTATGGCAATCGATGCAACCGATTGAACGGAGCCCGCATATCCCAGGTCCTGGCGGAAACCCAGCATCGATTCCATTCCGGCGTCGCTGTCCGGTGCAAAATCCACATGCGCCAGAAGTTCGCGGCTATTGCTGGGCGTCTCCTCTACCGATGCTGAAATTCGCTCGCCACTCTCGCCGAATGTGCCCTCTTGCCCGGTGGCCATCAGCCGCGCCTTCAACCTCGGTGCTGCTCCGGAGCCGTCAGAAACCACTACCAGCGGCCCATCCTCCAGCCACCGCAACAGCGGCCGGTTTTCGGCGGAGCGAAGCGTCCATTTCCAGTCATCCTGTTGGGCATTTACGGATCGGGGCTCAGAAGGAAGCCACTGCATTACTTCATAAAGCGTGCTTAGCGTCAGGTTCACTACCGTGCCCGCCCGCACCCGTATGTGCTCGCGCAGCGAAGGCAGAAACGATGTATTCATCGCCTTCAGCGCGTACTGGCCCGGAGCCAGTGACGAAATCAGGAAACGCCCTTCGCTGTTCGTGTAAACACTCGCGATGACTGAGAGATCGGGGCGCAGAAGTTGCACCACGGCGCCAATCTGCGGAACGCCTGCCGAATCGCGCACCATCCCCGAAACCGATCCGGGAGCGGCTCCGCGGGCCGGAGTGGTGCTCAGGGCAATCAGCACGACGAAGACAACGAGATGGAGCCTGCGCATTATCACGATTGGTGATGTAGTGCGGCGTCCCTGGCAATCAACCTGCGAAATGAGCCCGCGCAGTTTTTCCGATCTTCAGTCAGATAAACCATATGCGCGGTGTACTTCCTATTCCACGACAAAAGGTGCCGATTGCGCAATCTCTTGTTTCGAGATTGTGTCATTTATTTTGATCGTCACTTTGTATTTTCCTGGCTGCAGCCCGGCCATCGGCAAAGATTTCTCCACCGTCAACTGGTCGCTGTGCTGGCCCAGGTCCTTTGAGGCCAGTTCCTTTTCAAAAATCACTGCGTTCGTTGTCGTGTCGATGATCTGGTAGGTCACCGTGGCCGAGTTGCTCTTGGTGGCTTCGTCAATGCCAAGGTTGTATACCTGCATCCAGAAATTCAATTCCTGGCTGCGCTTGAAGTTCACCGGGGTCGCCGCGTTTGCTGTCACACGCGGGCAGATGTGGGTATTCCCGATCACGCAGCTCCCCGCGCCGATTTCGCGCGACGAAACGGTGTTCATCTCATCTCCCAGAATCAACGACGATGTGGCCAGCTTCTCGTCATGGAACGTGGGCACCTCGAAACCGCGCCCGTAGTAACCCAGGTGGTCTGGATTGTTCACGTCCTTGATGGCGATATCGAGACGGTACAGCCCGGGTAGCAGCGGAAGCGCCTTCCAGTAGACCGACTTGCGGTCCATCTGCTTCTCAAGCAATTCGGCCGGCTCTTCCACTGAAACCGTGTCTTCCTGGCTCTGCACTACCTTGTGGGTCAGCGTCGTTACCTTCACCAGAATGTTCACAAATCCCTTTGAAACGCCGTCTTTGGTCACGAATGTGATGTCGCGATTCCTCAACTGCACGGTGATAGGAACCAGCACCGTGCTGTCGGTCACCTTCACAAAGTCCGTCCGCACATCGAATGGGAAGTTCGGGCCGCTGAGAATCTTATGCTCGGAGATATACGCATCGAGATCGGTGAACTTGATTGGCGGAGGAGCGAACAGCTTGGCCGCCATATCGATGCGGTCGAACTGCTTCGACTGGTTCTGAGAGGTCATCGGGCCTGCACCAAGTGCTTCCATGCCTCCCTTGAAGCGGTCCGCTTTCTTGGTCTGGCCCATTTCTTCCGATTGCGTCAGGCCGGCGCCCGGCACCATCTTCAGCGCGTCCTTCTCGCTGCGGTCGATCGTGTAGTGGTAGTCGCCGCACTGGCAGGAGTCAACGAACTCAAGGTCGATGTTGTCCCCAATGCCCTCAAGATAACGGTAGTGCCAGGTTTCGAATGGAAACGTCGAGGTTTCGCCGCCGCCCTCTTCTATGGGCCGCTGATAAGCGCCGCCGGAGGGATGGGAATCGATCGAATCCGGCTTGCCGAAGGAAATATAGATATGTCCGCGATCTGTCTTCCAGCCCGGCTTGCCCGCGGCAAAATGCTCGTTCGAATAGGCAATACGCCGGTAATGCTCTTCGCGGAATTCATTTTCGGGCGAGTCTGGATTGGGATTGCGACGCAACCAGAAATTCTCAATGAACGCGTCCCGCTCCTCATCGTTGCTCAGACTCTTGAACGCCTTCGTCTCTTCGTCGGTAATGATCCAGATCACGTCCTGGTTCAGCCAGGTCTTGTATGCGCCCTTTAATTCCTGCCGAACCGCCTTCTGGGAATCGAACTTCTCCTTGTCAGAGCGTTCGCGCTTCAAGGGATCAACTTCCTGGCCCTGCTGCTGAGTTGAAGTGGCCGGGGTGGATGCCTGCTGGGCATTCACGCCGCGTCCGGGAACCATTGCCAGGCCGCAAACCATCGCGACGGCGAGAAAAATGCGTGTGTTGAACGTCATTGCCTTCAAAACTCCTGCGAACCTCTATTCTACGGGTCCCGATAAGGCTGGGCAAGATTCCAGATGGAGCCGGCTTACATTTCGACGCGCGATTGCCCCCAAGGTGAGCCTGAAAGGGCTTAACAGGCCGCGGAAAAACTCGTCCGGACGGCAGGCCGGGGATTTATCCGGTTGGGCCGGGGATTTATCCGGTAGGCCGGGGATTTATCCCCGGCATTAAGCCAATCAAATCAATGTGGGCTTTTAGCCCCTGCGGTATGTCTTTCAAGCTTTTCGCCAGAAACATGGCCTCTTTCCGCAGCCTTTGAAGCCCTCACGACTCTTGGGCGTGTTCAGGCGGGCACTTCTTGCGACCCCCGGCGAGTTTTTCCGCACCGTATCAACCAGCCAGAAATTCCAACCGAAACTCCGGAAAAATTCGCTTCCAGCCTCAGATTTTGAGTCCCTTATCGCTTGTTCAACGTCCAAAAAGCAAGCGCAATCCTTCTGCAGTTTCAAGTCACGCCAAACCCCCGGTCTCCCGTTTGTCCGGTTCCGGCGGCATCCGGGAGTCCCGGAACTGCCCAGCCGCCATTCAACCCCGGCTGCCGGCTGGCTTGGAAGAGTCGTAATTCGATTTTGCAGACAGCGGGAACCGTTGCCGCCGAAATTGCGTACACTGAATTCGGGGATATCTGGAGCACGCACCTAACATGAAAAAGATTCTTTTGATCGTTCTCGCCGTTCTGGTGGCCGCTGGCCTCGTTTCATTTTTCATCTATAGGCAGCAATCCGGCTATACCAAGGTGCTGACCGCCAAACTGGCCAAACAGGACCTTGCCACAGTCGTCAGCGGCACCGGCCAGATCAAGGCCAAGAATTACGTCAATCTCGGCGCCACCGCCATGGGCCGCGTCACCCACTTCTTTGTGAAGGAGGGAGACTTGGTCAAGAGGGGCGAGACGGTCGCCACCATCGAGCATGTGCAGCAGGAAGCGAATGTCACTGGCCAGCAAGCCACCATCGCCGCCGCCAAAACTGACATTGCCTCCTATGTTGCTGCGGAAAAAACGGCCGAAGCCAACGTCGATCATGCCAAGGCCGACCTCGAGCAGAAGAAGCTCGACTGGGATCGCGCCCAGGCTCTCTACAAAGACGGCATCCTGGCCAAGCAGGACTTTGACGCCAAGAAGGCGGCTTACGACCTCGACGTGGCCTCAGTCGCCCAGGCAGTGGCCCAGCTTAACCAGGCCAAGGCGCAGACTGACTCCGCCCGCGGACACCTCGGCACTGCCGTAGCCAGCCTCACCTTCAATCAGGATCTCCTTGACCGGACGGTCGCCATCGCCCCCTTCGATGGCATCGTCACCAACGAGCCCATCCGCGAAGGCGAAACCGTGGTCGAAGGAATTCAGAACGCCGAAGGCTCCACGCTGATGACCATTGCCGACATGAGCGTGGTCACCGCCGAAGTCAAGGTCGACGAAACCGACATTGTCAATATTTCTATAGGCCAACCCGCCGAGGTCACCGTGGACGCCATTCCCGGCAAGGTCTTCAAGGGACATGTGACCCTCGTTGGCGACCAGGCCCTGCTCCGTTCCACAGGCCAGGCCACCTCCACATCCACAACCGGAACAGAAGAGGCCAAGGACTTCAAAGTCGTGGTCACCCTGGACACGGTTTCGAACGAGCTCCGCCCCGGCCTTTCCACCACCGCCAAAATCACTACAGCGCACAAGCCCAACGTGCTTTCGCTCCCCATTCAGGCGCTCACCATGCACAACCCCGACGACGACAAGCCAAAGGCCGCGGAGAACGTGCAGGCCGCCTCCGCTTCCGCCCCCAAGAGCACTCCCATCCAGGGCGTCTACGTGCTGGAAACCGACAAGTCCGGCAAGCTCCGCGCCCGGTTCGTTCCCGTCACCACCGGCATCACCGGCGCCACCGACATTGAAGTCCTTTCCGGCCTCACCGAAGGCCAGGAGATCGTTACCGGCCCCTTCAAGACGTTGCGTGCCCTCAAGTCGGGCTCGCTCGTCAAGCGGGACACCGAAAAGCCTGTGGTTCCGGCTTCCGGCTCGTCCTCGTAATCGAGTTAAACCGGTTCCCGGCGAATTCGCCGCATCGGCGCTTCGTCTATAACTGAGGGTTCTTCCCTGGGCAGCCCGGACTAGAACCCTCAAACCCCAGGCAAAGGATAGAATTCGCATGGCTCTGGACACCAGCAGCGAAGCAGTCGTACAACCCACGGTCCGCCCCACCGGCGACGTCATCGTCGTCGAAGACCTCTGGCGCACCTACGATATGGGCTCCGAACAGCAGGTGCAGGCCCTCCGCGGCATCAGCATGCGCATCAGGCACAATGAGTATGTCGCCATCATGGGACCGTCCGGTTCCGGTAAATCGACCCTCATGAACCTCATCGGATGCCTCGACACCCCTTCCAAGGGAAAATACTGGCTCAATGGCCAGCTCGTCTCAGAGCTCGACGACGACCAGCTCGCCCGCATCCGCAACAAGGAAATCGGCTTCGTCTTCCAAACCTTCAACCTGCTCGCACGCGCCACCTCCCTCCACAACGTCGAGCTGCCGCTCATCTACAACGGCACCCCCACCGCGGCCAGAATCGCGCGCGCCAAAGAGTCGCTGACCAACGTCGGCCTCGGCGATCGCATGAACCACAAGCCCAACGAGCTCTCCGGCGGACAGCGCCAGCGCGTCGCCATCGCCCGTGCCCTCGTCAACAGGCCCTCCATCATCCTCGCCGATGAGCCAACCGGCAACCTCGACTCCAAAACCGGTGTCGAAATCATGGCTCTCTTTGATTCGCTCCACGCCAACGGCAACACCATCGTCCTCGTCACCCACGAGCCCGACATCGCCGAGTACGCTCATCGCGTTGTCCACATCCGCGACGGCCAGATCTTCTCCGACGAGCCTTCCAAGCGCTTCCGCTAGGGAATCTCTGAACTACTTAATGTTTTGAAAGGGCACGACTTCACAGGCTGCGGAAAAACTCCAGCTTGTCGTAGATGTGCGAAAGGGCACGACTTCAGTCGTGCCGTAAACGGCCCAAAATGAGTAGGGCTTTAGCCCCTGAGGGAGTTTCGGCCGCACAACCAACCTTGGTCAGAGATTCCTTCTGGCGAATGGGTGGGAAACCAAGACCCTGAACAAGCTCATTCATCTGGAGCAGGTAACCGCTTCTCCTTTGATCGCCGCTTCCCGGCCACGGCACACACTGCCATAAAACCCCCAAAACTCCCGAAGTTACCCCCTCCATCCCCGGAATCACTTCCCTGTCTCTGCGGTTTATGTTTTTCCGCGTTCTGCCGATAACGGAAATGTTGGCCTGCTACCAGTAATGGGCCGCTGCATGGGCCGCCGCATCGGCCAAGGAGGCAAGGCACCGTGAGATCCATTCAGAATGCCGCTCAATTCCCGGCCCCGCCACACCTATCCGCTCTCAATCTCCCAACCGGACTTACCCTGGTCGATCTGGACCCGCCCACGCTCCAGTTAGCCGGCGTCAGCGCAGCCTGGCGCAAGCTCCTCATGCAGGCCGAAATGGCTGCGCCGCATATCCAGGTGGCCGCACTGGAGGGGGAGCAGGGGGTGGGGAAGCAGTCCCTCGCGCGATATCTTTTTTCACGTTCGGCGCTGGCGAACTCGACATTTCAGCGGCGGGATGCCCGCGAGTGGCTGGTTTCGGACGCCGATCCTTCGACGCTTGGGGGGTGCACTTATCTTGATCGGGTAGACTTGCTTGCGCCTCCGGGCCAGGGGCTTTTGCTGCGGGTTTTGAAGGCGCTGCAGGACCGTCCGGCGGGCCGGGCGGTGTTGCTTGCGGGGTCGCAAACCTCGCTGCGGCAGATGGCGGGGCAGGGATTGCTGATGCCCGACCTGGCGTTCCGGCTGACGGCTGTGCGTTTTGCCATTCCGCCGTTGCGGCAGCGCCGGGAGGATATCGGGCCGCTGGCGCAGTGTCTTCTTGACCGCATCTGCGAGCGCTATCAGCAACGCCCTGTTGCACTTGGACCGGGAGCGCTGACGCGGCTGCTGCAGCATAACTGGCCGGGGAACGTGCGGGAAATGGCTTCGATTCTGGAAATGGCGTTGCTGGAGGCGGACAACGGCGTAATCCGCGCTGCGGATCTGGCGCTGCCTTCCGGGTTCGGCGGCGAGCAGGAAGCGCGGTCCGAGGCGCGGCTGGACCCGAGTCCGGAGAGCCTGAATCTGGACGCGGTGATACGGCACCATGTGCAGTCGGTGCTGGACCTGAACCGGGGAAATAAGCTGCGTGCCGCGCGGCAGTTAGGCATCAGCCGGTCCACGCTTTACCGCATCCTGGGGAACGAGGGCGTGCTGGCGAACTGAGCGAAATCGTCTCTGAAAGGTACGCTCGGAGGGGTGCTCTACATAGCCCAAAAGGTGGCTCACAAGGTTGCAAACAGGGGCAAAGGTGCGCTCGGAGGGTTGCATTTCTTCGAGACAGTAACCTACCGGGCAATCCGCCAGCACGTTTTGATTGCTGAGAATTGAACGAATCGAGCAATTGGGTTGCAGAGAATTAGCCGCTTTTCTGCAAGAATGGATTCAGACACAATGAGTTGCGGCGTAACCCACTGATTTCAAGTGGGTTTTTCTGTTTTTCGTGACTGTGCAATGCGCCGCACATTGGGACGACTGAGAGGATCTGGATGATCAGAGTTTTGCGGGAGCGAGCAAGGCTGGAGTTGGAGCGGCAGGTACGGCCCTACCGGAGTGCGCGGAAGAGTCCGCGGCCGCCGGAGGGATGGCTGCGGGCGATGCGGCTGGCGACGGGGATTCCGGCGGACCAGATTGCAAAGACGATGGATTACTCGAAGAAGATGGTGTTCCAGACGGAGCGGTCGGAACAGAGGAAGACAATCAGCCTGCACCTGTTGGAGAGGATGGCGCGGGCGGTGGAGTGCGACGTGGTGTACGGGCTGGTGCCGTGGACGCGGTCGCTGGAAGACCGGGCGCTGGAGATGGTGGAGCAGGAGTTGTGGAGGAAGCGGTTTACGAGGAGATAGGGGTCAGGGGTCAGCCAGCCGCACTGCGGCCCTGAGCGCTGTGGGGAAAATGCCGCGAGTCCGCCGAGAGATGCCGTAAGCTTTAGGGAATATGAAGGATTCGGCTGTCCTGCTGATTGATTGCCCGGACCAAAAGGGGCTGGTGGCGCGAGTTTCCTCGCTGCTTTACGAGTGGGGCGCAAATATTCTGCACGCGGACCAGCACCAGGATCATGACCTGGGCCTGTTTTTTATGCGCGTGGAATGGGCGCTCGACGGTTCGGCCGAGGCTCCATCCGGCTCGGGGAGCGATGGTTCCAGCCCATCGCAAATCTTCGATGTTGCGGGATTTACTTCCGCATTTGCGCCATTGGCCGCGGAACTGGGGATGCGATGGAAGATGTGGGGGAAGGCGCACCGGCCCAGGGTGGCGCTGTTTTGTTCGCAATATTTGCATTGCATGGCGGATCTTCTGCACCGCTGGCGTGCGGGCGAATTGCGATGCGAGATTCCGTTAATCGTATCGAATCATCGAGATGTGGAGAAGCTGGCGGAGTTCTATGGTATCCCGTTCGAGTTTGTGCCGGTGAGCGACGGGCGGCGGCAGGACGCAGAAGCGCGCCAACTGGAAATGCTTGAATCAAAAGGAATTGAGCTGGTGGTCCTGGCGCGGTACATGCAGATTCTCTCGCGGGGTTTTGTGGCCCGGTACCCGGAGTCGATCATCAATGTACACCACTCGTTCCTGCCGGCGTTTACGGGAGGCAAGCCGTACCATGCGGCGCATGCGCGGGGCGTAAAACTGATTGGAGCCACCAGCCACTATGTCACCGAATTGCTGGATGACGGCCCGATTATCGAGCAGGATGTGACGCGGATTTCGCACCGCGACCAGGTGGAGGACCTGGTGGCGCGAGGGCGGGATCTGGAGCGGATTGTGCTGGCCCGGGCGGTGCGCTGGCACCTGGACCGGCGGATTCTGTGCTACGGGAACAAGACGGTGGTGTTCGATTGACCATCTGCGGTGGGGTGGACGCTCGCTTTTCGCTCGTGCGGCTTGGTTGGCAGGTGGCCCGGACATACGGATTGCTCTGAGCGATGAGCGGCTGTGCCCCGTTCATCGCGGCCCTATCGCGATGAGCGGGCGGCGTAGTCTCGCCGTCCAGTCAGATTCGATTTCAACCGCGCCTCGAACACCGGTCGCGTAGTGGTTGAAGCTACTCCATGGATAGTCGCCGGGCGATGCTACCAGTCCGCGCCTTACGGGGTTTCGATGAATGTAGCGGATCACCTCGGATCGAGCGGTCTCCCCGCGGACGTTGCTGTCATAATAGCGCTCCTGCCAGAACTTTTCGCGCTGGCCTCTCAGTTTGCGCGAGGTGGTTTGCTTGAGGACTTTGAGAAACTGGGCAACGAGGATCGATGGTGGCTCGTTCATGAGCAAATGGACGTGTTCGGGCATCAGAACGTATGCGTAGATCCTTGCCTGATGCCGGGCCCGCGTCCGGTCCAGCACGGGCTCGACCGCCTCCCGAGATCCGAGCGTTTCAAGCAGCGACAGACGGTGAAAGCAACTGAAGGTGATGAAGTGAAGAGCTTCCGCCTTCTGAAACCGTTTCAGGCCACTCGGCATGGTTCGATCCTATCCGGCCACCATGCTAACCCAACGCCCGCTCATCGCAAAGTACGCGATGAACGGGGCACAGCCGATCATAGCTCAGGGTTGTTTTCATGACCGGGCCACCTGCCCCAAAGGCGAGGCACCTGGGGCACCCAGCATTTTGGGGAACGGCGGAAGTCACTACCCGGCACCCGGGCCACCCGCCGCATTCCAGGTGAGTGTTGCAGGCGTCGCGGTCAACTGGTTCCCGTTTGCGTCATAGGTAGGCGTCGGTGTTATGCGCTCGAGAGTTGATTGGGGTTTAGGTATCATGTCCCCGTATATCCTCATTATTAGCCTGGTAACGAACGAGCTTTACCATGACACCAAGATTCCACACCCGATTCGGCGCTCGAAATGTGTGCGAAACCCACCCTTCGCAAAAAGCCGCGAAGGATGGGGCACCCCGCGGTTATGGGATGGTCAGGGCCTCAAAAGCTTAGGGTGCGCCACCCGCCAACTACGATGAAACCATATCAGCGAAAAATAAGGCCAGTTGCGATTCCCAGAATGAGGTATGTCATAAAGACCAAGAGGGCGCTTGAAACCGGGTTGCTGAATCTCTTGAAAAAGTGCATGCAAGGAATCGGATACATTGCAAAGAGCATGATTGCCACCCGCCGTTCCGAATGCGACAAAGCATCCCTGTGAATTTGCATCGCGTCCAGCAAGAACCACATTTGAAATGAACAAAAACATACGGTCACGATCTTCAAGACAAGATCGATCGTAAGTTTGCCGACCAGTCGCTCTTTAATAGAGGAAGTCAAGTTGTCTCCTATGAACAATGATGTCCCGTCCACGACTTTATCCAAGCACTACTGACGTTGAGTGGTGTCGCCCCCGCGGCCGCAATAGGCGCGATCACTTTCGACAATGCGCCCAAGGTAAGTGCGGACCCTCCCCCCGTTCCTACAAAACTTAGGTCGCTTGCCCAAGCGTTCAAATCGTGACAGGTCTGCTTGGATGCGGTCCATGGGGTGAAGACCGCTTTCCAGAAATTGCTGAAGGTGTATACGTTGTTATTATTATTTTGATTCCCGGGATTGTTTGTGGGCATGCAAGCGGCGTTTGAGGTTGGATCGCAGCCGCTCCCGCCCACACTGGGATTCGGATTGATGGGCGTCCCGCTTCCGCTCATATCGAACAATGGATTGAAACCAGCGGCACATGGATTGTCGCCAGCGTTATATCCATAAAAATAGCCGTCGGAAGAGACTGTATTTGATATGCACCATTGCAGCCCCTCAGGGTCTACCGCATTCATCGGCTGGTTCTCGACGTAAGCGTATCGGTTGAGCGACTGCGGATCGGCTGGATTGACCGCTCCCCATCCCAATGGGTCCGGGCTGAGCCACCGTCCCGCCGACGGATCGTACTTGCGGAAGAGGAAGTCGTAAACGCCTGTCGCCGGAGAACCGGTAACAACATCTTGGTCCTGGCCGGTGAAGGAGCGGTCAGGCGTGCCGGCCTCGTTGTAAGTTTCGCCAAAAGGCGCGTAGGCTTCCTTCGAGTAGACAGTATGATTCCAAGTCGTGGCTAGGCGGCTCGACCCGAGCCAATCGGTATGGCGAATGTAGCTCAATCCACTTGCATCATAAATCGCAGTGGAGCCTCCGGGAAGCGGAATTGTTCCCTTCACCAAGCCGGTGGTGCTATTCATTACGGCAAGCAGGGCAGGTGGCCCACCCATCCGAGCCGCAGGGACTGTGCTCCATTCATCACAGCCGTATCGGGGTGAGTGGGACCGCCGACCACGTGATGGCCAACGGCTTGGAACGGGGAGTTGCCTCTCCGGCCCCCGCCGCAAAATGGGTCTCAACGCGCGTCAAATACGCAAAATCAGCGCAAATTGCGTCGAAAATACGCCGAAATAAGCCGATTTGCGATCAAATGGACCCTTTCAAATAGGACATTCCTCATCCGATTGTCCCCGTGCAACCCGGCATTCTCCCTTCACCAGCCCCTCTTTCGCCGTTTGTCGCATCCCAGCCGGACAATCTTCCGGATTTCTGCCGTCCCGCAACCCTGCATTTTGCGCGATTTTCTACAAATTTGACTTCGCGATAAAGAATGCATTGTCAATAACTTAAGCAACAATCGCGTGCAGAACATTCTGCAAGAAAATGTCTTAATTTCTCGGCAACCCAAAAACGTCCTCGGCGAGTAGCCGCGGTCTCGACGCCCTGAAACTACCCCGAGGGTGGAGGGGCCGGGGTTCGCCACAGACCTCAACTGCCGCAAAAGGCCCCCTTTTCCCTATTCCCTGGTCCCTAGGTCCCTAGGTCCCTTAGTCCCTGCTTAATGCCGACGGCAAAGCTGCCTCAAGATTGATCTGTTCTCCGGTGATGGGGTGGTGGAATTTCAGAAACTGGGCGTGCAGCAAATATCCTCCATCGCCAGGGAGGCCGGGGAGATTTTCTAGAGGCTGACCGCCTGCGCCGTAGAGCGGATCGCCTACCAGCGGATGGCCGATGGATGCCAGATGGATTCTGATTTGATGAGGGCGGCCCGAATAGAGGCTTACCTCAAATGTTGTGGTGCCCGCTTTTGTTGTGTTGCTCGCCCTGCGTGAGATCACCCTTGCCAATGACTTTGACGGTTTGCCATCTGACTTCGCGGCCCACACTTGACCGAGGCGCGGGTGCGGTACGAGGCCGATGGGTGTGAGGATTTCATAGGCGTCGTGCTGGGCAATGTTTTGCGCCAGCGCCCGGTAGATTTTTTGAATTTTGGGTGTGTTCCAGTTTGCGAATAGATGAGCGGCCGCCTGCGGTGTTTTGGCGAAGAGGACGATTCCGCTGGTGGCTCGGCCTAAGCGGTGGACAGGGCTGGCGGTGGGGAATTGCTGATGCACCAGGCGGAGCAGGGTGTTCTCCATATAGCCGCCGCCGGGGAGGGTGGGCAGCCCGCTGGGTTTGTTGACGGCCAGCAGATGGGCGTC
>Ga0302270_10001303_pt1 | contig 25251 bp, 14 predicted proteins | sample III_Bog_E2_3_FD_198773 | JGI IMG/M metagenome (GOLD analysis project Ga0302270, IMG submission 198773) | Peat permafrost microbial communities from Stordalen Mire near Abisko, Sweden - III_Bog_E2_3 | ecosystem: Environmental > Terrestrial > Soil > Wetlands > Peat | place: Sweden: Abisko... | reverse complement strand
CATAGGGTGGGGACGCCTTTTACTTTGGAGTTGGTCTTCGTAACCCTATTCTAAAGTTGGCGATCCCCACAGCTTAAATAATGCCGCTCAACGAATTTTGCAAGTGGCTCCCTTAACAGCGGTTTCAGCACGGGCAGCAGCGTTCCAGCCACAATCTTCGCACCCTTGGCCGTGGGGTGAATGCCGTCGGGCTGGATGGTGCCGGGCACATGCACAATGTCCTTGTAGAGCATGGGCACAAACGCCGTGTGGTGCTTGGCGGCCAGCGTGCGGAAGATCTGCTGGAAGGGTTCTATGTAGTCGGGGCCATAGTTGGGCGGCAGGGTGATGCCGGCCAGCAGCACCTTGATGTGGGCGGTTTCGAGCGTCGTTAGCACCTGGTCCAGGTTGCGGCGGGTCACATCCAGAGGCAAGCCGCGCAGGCCGTCGTTGCCGCCGAATTCGACAACCACCACTTCGGGATGCAGGTTCAGGACAGACTGAAGGCTGGCGACGGCATCTTTAGTGGTTGCCCCGCTGGTGCCGCGGTTGACGACCTTCCAGTGGTAGCCTTGAGCATCAAGCGCCTTCTGGAGCGCGTCGGTGTAGGCCTCGCCGGGATTCAGGCCGTAACCGGCCGTGATGCTGTCTCCGTAGCAGACCAGCACGCGCGGCGCGGCTGCCGAGAGCAGAGCCGCAGCGCAAACAAAACAGATTGAAACGAAAAGTGCGCGGATTACGTACACAGGAACAGTGTAGTCCGAGCGAGAGTGGGCCGGACTGGGTTTCTGCACACAAGGGGGCAATGGTGATCGAAGTCAAAGAGGCCAGAAAGTGGATTCAGAACGGCTCGCGCCGGGTAGACATTTTGAAGGGCATCTCGCTCACCATTCCCGCCGGGCAGTTTGTGGCCATTGTGGGCGCCAGTGGCAGCGGCAAAAGCACGCTGCTGGGATTGCTGGCCGGGCTAGATACCCCCAGTGAGGGCGAAATCTGGCTGGACGGCGTGCCTATCCATAATTTGGCTGAAACCCAACTGGCCGAGGTGCGCGGCAGCAAGATCGGCTTTGTCTTCCAGTCCTACCAGCTGATCCAGACGCTGACGGCGCTTGAAAATGTGCTGCTTCCTTATGAGTTGAACATGCCCGGCAGTGGATTAAGCGAGGCGCGCAAGCTGCTGGAAGAAGTTGGATTGAAAGACCGCATGGAGCACTATCCGGTGCAGCTCTCAGGCGGCGAACAGCAACGCGTGGCGCTGGCGCGGGCATTCGTCGTGAAGCCGCCGATTGTGATGGCCGACGAGCCGACGGGCAATCTGGACTCGGCCAACGGTAAGCTGGTGCTCGATCTGCTGCTTGACCGCAACAAGCGCAGCGGAACCACGCTGGTGCTGGTGACGCACGACGCCGAAGTGGCTAGCCGTGCCGACCGCAAGATCGTGCTCAAAGACGGGCAGATCGTCGAAGATACACTGCCGTCTGCCCCCTCCGATGCGCTCGTCCAATACCAAGAAAAAGACGAGGAGAACAATGGCTAAGCAGGCGTTGGGATGGTGTCGGGCGGCGGCCATTGGCTGGCGCGATTTGAAGTCTGCTCCAGGCAAGTTTGCGTTTGTGGTGCTGAGCGTGGCGGTGGGAGTGGCGGCCTTGGTGGGAGTGCGCGGGTTGAGCGACAGCTTTCGCACCACACTCTCCGGCGAAGCGCGGTCGCTGCTGGCCGGCGACCTGAGCGCGCGCATCTTCCGTCAGCCTACGGGCGAGGAGACAGCGAAGATTGCCGCCATATTCGGCCAGAAGAGCGCGACGGGTGCGCAGGCGCGCGCTACCTGGGTGACGGAGACGCTCTCGATGGGGTCGATCCCCACCGATCCGGTGCCGCTGCTGGTTTCGCTGAAGGCCGTGGACCCGGCGGAGTATCCCTACTACGGAGCCGCTGAGCTTGAGCCTGCGATGAGCCTCAAGGATGCGCTCGCGGGCGACTCGGCCGTAGTGGCCGACGAGTTCCTGATCCGGCTTAAGACGCAGGTGGGTGGCACGCTGCGGCTGGGCGGCAAGAGCTTCCGCATCGCCGCGGTGATCAAGCAGGAACCGGACCGCCTGACAGCGGGCGCGGGGATGGGCCCGCGCGTGATGATCTCAACGTCTTCGCTCGAAAAGACCGGGCTGGTGGCCTTTGGCAGTCGCGCCAGCCATCGTTTGCTGGTCAAGCTGCCGGTGCTAGAAGGCAGCAGCAAGCAGGCGGATGCAGAGGCCGCGGCCGTGCGTGCGCAGCTTGAAGCCGCTCTGCCCGACGCACAGGTGATGGACTTCCGCGAGGGCAATCCCGCGCTGAGCCACGGGCTCGACAACGCCACTTCGATTCTGAGCCTCATCTGCCTGGTGGCCATGGTGCTGGGCGCGATTGGTGTGGCCATGGCCATGCATGCGCATCTGGAACAGCGCATGGATATGCTCGCGATCCTGAAAGCGATGGGCGCTGGATCGGCCGATTTGCTGCGCATTTTTCTGCTTCAGACCATGGGGCTGGGCCTTGCCGGAGGTCTTGTTGGGGTGATCGCCGGCGTTGCCGTAATGGCGGCGCTGCCGCACGCTTTTGGAACGCTGCTGCCATTTCATGTGGTGCTGGAGTTTCCCTGGAAGTCGGCTTTGGCCGGGCTGGGCACAGGGCTGCTGACCACGCTGTTGTTTTGCCTGCCTCCGCTGCTCGATGTGCGCTCGGTACGGCCTGTTCTGGTGCTGCGGCGCCTGGTGGAGCAGGGGCCTGAAGGCTTCGGAGGATGGATTCGGCGCTGGTGGGCGCGGCGCCTTCAACTCTGCCTCGCGGCGCTTGTCGTCGTGGCGCTGGGCGGCATCGCCTGGGCACTGGCTGACTCGCCCAAAGTGGGCGCGTGGTTCGCAGCGCTGTTTACGGCCGCGCTTGCCGTGCTGCTGGCGCTGGCGGCGGTGGCGCTGCGGGTGCTGCGTTTCCTGCTGAATCGGGTTCGTCTGCGGCTGCCATCGTCTGTGCGGCATGGGCTCGCCAATCTTTACCGGCCGGGCAACCAGTCGGCGGCAGTGCTGGCCTCGCTCGGAACCGGCGTGATGCTGATTCTGGCCGTATATCTGATGCAGGCCGGATTGCTCAGCGACTTGAAGGAGACCGCTTCGCCCAAGCTGCCCAACATCTTTCTGGTGGATGTGAGCAACGACGAAGCCCTGGGAGTAAAAGACTTCTTCGCGCATCAAGGGGGCGTAACGCAGGCGTTGAACCTGATGCCGGTAGTGCAGGGTCGCTTTATCTCGCTCAACGGCCAGTTGGTGGCGGAGATGAAGGGGCAGCATGTGCCGCGCAGAATGCTGGAAAGCGCCGAGCTGAGCTGGTCTGACACGCTGCCCGAAGGCGACAAGCTGAAGGCCGGCAAATGGTGGTCCAATCCGAATGTGGGCGAGCTTGCCATTGGCGACTGGGTGGCGCAGCGGCTGCATCTGGGTGTCGGCTCGGCGGTGGAACTGGAAGTGGGCGGCGTTCCGCATCAGCTCAAGGTAAGCGCGATCTACGAGGCTGACGGGCAGCACCTGGGCTCGCGCGTCTCATTTGTGCTGCCTTCCGGCCTGCTCCGGGATCAGCCGGCCACCTGGTACGGCGGTGCGCATGTGGACCCAAAGCGGGTTCCAGACCTTGAACGGGCTCTGTTTGCCGCCTATCCCACGGTGACGGTCATCAACATGGCCGATGTGCTGGAGCGGATTGAGAGCGTGGTCGATCAGGTCACGTTTGTGGTGCGCTTGCTGGCCGGCTTCTCGATTCTGGCTGGGCTCATGATTCTGGCCTCAAGCATCGCCAGCACCCGCTTCCGCCGCATGAGGGAGGCTGTGGTGCTGAAGACGCTGGGAGCCACGCGGATGAGGATCGTGCGCACCTTCAGCGTGGAGTTCAGCGTGCTGGGTCTGTTGGCGGGGGCTGTTGGCACAATCTTCGCCAACCTGCTCACGCGGGTACTGCTGCATCGGCTTGAAGTGCCCTTCCACCTGGAGTGGGGGGCAACTTTCACTCCATTGTTGGCCACGGCATTGCTGGCCACGGCGACAGGGTGGATCGCCAGTTATCGCATATTGGGACTGCGTCCGCTGGAGGTGCTGCGCGAGGAGTAGTTTCCCGCACAGGATGAGGAGATTTTCGCCCGAAAAGATGCGGGTTTCCTGGTTTGAATCCGTGCCTGGAGGCAAGACTCAAATGGGGTAACCTTTCGTACCTAATTGCAGACTACGGTACACAGAAGTGACTATAATCACATATGCGCGCGAAAATACGCGTGAAGTCAGATTGTAATCGAAGGGAATCCCGCCAGATGGCGACAGGAGACCTGGCCCTGGGTCAAGAGCAGGGCGCACTCAGCGCGCGTCAGCGCGTAATCAACGATTTCAGCATTAACGTAGCAACGGTGAACGGGTCCGGCTCGCAATCCGCCAATAGCGTCTTGCTGAAAAGTATCTTCGGAATGGGAGTTCCGGTCAGCGGAAAAAATCTCTTCCCGTCGAACATTGCCGGCTTACCCACCTGGTACACGATTCGCGCGAGCAAGGATGGTTATGTTGCCCGCAAGCGCGATTGCGAAGTGCTGGTGGCTTTGAACTCCGAAACTGCGCGCGAAGACATTCTGGCGCTGCCGGTCGGCGGAGTTGCGATTTACGAGGCAAATCTGAACCTGGCGCAGTACCGCGACGATGTGGTCTGCTATCCGGTTCCGTTCGACAAGCTCACCGCTGCGGTCTGCCCCGAGGCCAAGCTGCGCAAGCTGGTTAAGAACATGATCTTCGTCGGCGTGGTGGCGCAGTTGCTTCATATTGATCTGGCCATCGTCGAAAAGGGTGTTCGTAAGCAGTTTGCCAAAAAGCAGAAGGTCTTTGATCTGAACTTTGGTGCGGTCAAGGCCGGCTTCGACTATGCTGCGGAGAATCTGACCAAACAGGACCCCTACTTCATCGAGCCGATGAATCAGACGGCCGGCAAGATCATCATCGACGGCAATGCGGCCTGCGGCATGGGCGCGGTGTTTGCCGGCGTTACGGTGGTGGCCTGGTATCCGATCACGCCTTCGACCTCGGTGGTTGAGGCCACGACCGATCTACTCAAGAAGTTCCGCGTCACCCCTGAAGGCAAGGCGACCTTTGCCGTGGTGCAGGCTGAAGACGAACTGGCTGCCATCGGCATGGTGCTCGGCGCAGGCTGGGCGGGCGCGCGTTCGATGACCGCAACCTCAGGCCCCGGCGTCTCGCTGATGGCTGAGTTTTCTGGCCTCGGCTATTGGGCCGAGCTGCCCGGCGTCATCTTTGACGTGCAGCGCGTTGGTCCTTCCACGGGTCTTCCCACCCGCACCTCGCAGGCCGATCTGCTCTCCACCGCCTTCCTCTCGCATGGCGACACCAAGCACATTGTTCTGCTGCCTGGCAGCGTGAAGGAGTGCTTCGAGATGGGCTATGCGGCCTTCGACCTTACGGAGCGCTTGCAGACGCCGGTTTTTGTGCTCACCGATCTCGATCTGGGCATGAACAACTGGATGTCGGAAACTTTTGATTATCCTGAGGGTCCGCTGGATCGCGGCAAGGTGCTTACGGCGGAAGATCTCGACCGGCTGGGCGGTTTTGCACGCTATCGCGATGTGGATGGCGATGCCATTGGCTGGCGCACGCTGCCAGGCACCCTGCATCCCAAGGCTGCCTACTTTACACGTGGCTCCGGACACAACGATGCGGCTGGCTACAGCGAGAAGCCCGAAGACTACACCGGCATGTTGGACCGCCTTACGCGCAAGTTCGAGAACGCGCGCAAGCTGGTTCCGGGCCCGGTCACGGTCAAGAACGGCACCTCGAAGATCGGCTTCATCGCTTACGGAACAACGGACTTTGCGCTGATCGAAAGTCTGGATCAGATCCAGCGCGAATACGGACAGAGCGTGGACTATCTCCGCATACGTGCTTATCCGTTTGCGCAGGAGATTCACGACTTCATCGCCTCGCACGAGCGCGTATATGTGGTCGAGCAGGACCGCGATGCACAGCTCGCCAGCTTGCTCAAGCTCGACTTGCCGTCGGATCAGGTGGTCAAGCTGCGCAGCATCCTGCACTACAACGGTATGCCCATCGATGCCCGTACCATTACCGAGTTGTTTGCCACCAAGGAGGGCCTCTAAATGGCGACTTCAACCCCTAGTCCCAAGGTGAACCACATCGGTCTTCCGGTGCTGGACTACCGCGGCGGCAAGAGTACCCTTTGCGCTGGTTGCGGCCACAATGCCATCTCCGAGCGCATCATCGACGCCATGTTCGAGATGGGCGTGGAGCCTGAGCGGGTCATCAAGATGAGCGGCATCGGCTGCTCGTCGAAGAGCCCTGCGTACTTCATGGCGCGCTCGCACAGCTTCAACAGCGTGCACGGCCGTATGCCGTCGGTCACCACCGGCGCCATGCTTGCCAACCACACGCTCACTGCGCTGGGCGTCTCGGGCGATGGAGATACGGCTTCCATAGGAATTGGCCAGTTCGTCCACCTGATGCGCCGCAATCTGCCGATGATCTACATCATCGAAGACAACGGCGTCTACGGATTGACCAAAGGCCAGTTCTCTGCCACGGCCGACCTCGGCTCGAAGCTGAAGACCGGCGTCATCAACGATCTGCCTGCCATTGACACCTGCGCACTGGCCATCCAGTTGGGCGCAACGTTTGTGGGCCGCTCGTTCTCCGGCGACAAGAAGCAGCTGCTCTCGATGCTCAAGGCCGCCATCGCCCACAAGGGAACGGTGATGCTCGACGTCATCAGCCCCTGCGTGACCTTCAACGATCACGAGGGTTCGACCAAGAGCTACAAGTTCCTGCAGGAAAATGATGAGCCGATCAATGAGATTGGCTTTGTGGCCAGCTTCGATGACATCGAAGTCGACTACGATTCCGGCCAGATTTACGACGTGGAGATGCACGACGGTTCCAGCCTTCGCCTGCGCAAGCTGCTCGAAGACTACGACCCGACCGACAAGGCCAACGCCGTGCGTACGCTGATGGAAGCGCACGACAAGGACGAGATCCTGACCGGAGTCTTCTACATCGACACCACCAAGCCCACGTTCCTTGACCAGCTCAACACGGTCGAAGAGCCTCTGGGCACGCTGCCCGAATCGGTCACCCGGCCCCCGAAGTCAGCCCTCGAAAGCTTGATGGCGAATCTGCAGTAACAACTGACCAGAGAGTGTTTCAACGCTGAAAGCCCCGCAGAATGCGGGGCTTTCAGCGTTTTACATGCGACTCTTTCAAAGTTTCCACCAATCCAGCGTCCTCATGCGTGGATAGTAGAGGGCGGCGCGAATTTCTGCGTTTGTGCCCTTCAGTTGGCGGAGAACTTTGGCGTAGGTTTCAAGCTGTGCGGCAAAGCTGGAGCGCAGAGTACTCAGCGTTTCCCGTGGATTGAGTCCGTCCGCGTGTGCGGTTTTGTAGTCGACGATCCACCAGATCTGGTCGCCTGCCACGAACGGCTCTGAGCCCGCGCGGAAGAGCCGGTCAACCTGCACTGTGCGCAGAACGCCTTCGAGCAGACCCGTCCAACGCTGTTCGCTGGCCGCGTCCTGGTGCGGCGACAGAATCCACGCGCCATCCGCTGTTCGTGCAGATTCGAGTGCGATAGCGAGCGCTTCGGCAGCCAGGGCATCGGCCTGCATGCGATCGAAGCCGGTCTGCCGGATTGCTGCGGTGACGTGCGGCTTGAAGGGTACGAGCGCGGCCTGCGCCTCGTCCGCGTCAAGGTTTTGGCGCAGCCTCGCCAGTTCCTCAAAATACGAGTGAACCGCCGTGCCCAGAGCGCGCGAGCGCAGGCCACCTTCGTGGCGCGTGTAGTGCGCAGGTGGCCCAACGATTGTGGTCGGTGCTCCATTGCTGCGTTGCGATGCGCCGCCGGTTGCCGCTATTTGCAGCTCCGGCGGAAGGCGCAGCAGACGCGTAGCAGCCAACCGCGGGGCAGCGTTCGGCTGAACTTCAGCCACTGCCGCCAGCGATTCAATAACGGATTCTTCGGCCGAGGCGTCGCACACGGCAGACGGCTGGTCCGCGAGCCATTGCGTGACCCATTGATCGAAGCGTGCGGCGATCTGCCCCATGAAGGCCGGCCACGCAGTCTTCAACAGCGATGCGCTGGGAGTGGCCAGCGCCAGCGCACCTTCTGCGTCTTGCTTGTAGCCGGGCCGTGCGAACAGGTGCAATTGTTCGCGTGCGCGTGTGGCCGCAACGTAAAGCAGGCGGCGCATCTCCTGCTGCTCGCGGTCGCGCCTCATGCGGTCAACCCAGAGCTTGGCTTGTCCGCGATCGGAGCCTTTGGTCTGGAGCGGGGCAACAAGGAACTCGGTGGGCTCGTCTGAGCCGTCGGGCTGCGCCAGTCCGCGTTCAAGCCACGAGAGCAGCACGGTGTCGGCTTTGCCGGATCGTGCCTGCAACTCCGGCACAATCACCACTTCAAACTCCAGTCCCTTCGACTTGTGAATAGTCATCAACTGCACGCCGTAGGCTGCATCCACAGTGGGATCGGGTTGCGCATTCAGATCGACCAGTGCCGCATCGAGCGCCGGACCCAGAAGATCCTTTTCGCATTCAGGCAGTTTGTCGAGTACCTTCCACAGCAGATCCAGATTGGCGCGCGCGGCTGCGTCCACCGCGAGCGGGCCGCCGAGGCTGGTCCAGACCTGAGCGAGCCATGTGCCCAGAGCCGCTTGCGGCGCGGCGGAACGCAACACAGGCGCAGCGGAGACAGCCTGAAGAACGCGGCTTGCCGCATGCTTGCCATCGTTCGAAAGCAGTTCAATGCGCTCGGACAACAAGGCAGGAATGGGGCGCAGCAGTAACTGCGGATCGTCGGCGCTGGTGAGCCGATGCAGATCGGCCAGCGAGAGGCCGCACCACGGCGCGCGCAACACGCCCAGCCAAGCCACGCGATCCTGTGGGTTGAGCAGAGCGCGAGCCAGCGAGAGCGCGTCGACGATCTCTGGCCGGTCTTTCAGATTCTCCAGATCGATGGCGCGGAAGGGAATGTGCGCTTTGTGCAGCGCCTCGGCGATGGGCGCAAGAGCTTTGCGCGTGCGGCCCAGAACGGCGACGCGATAGCGCTTGTTCTCCGCACCAGGCGCTTGCGCGCGGCGCTGCTCCAGAATGCGCTCAATATGCAGGTGGTGCTGAGCAATCAGCGAAACAATCTCGTCCAACTGGCGTAACTGTGCTTCGTTGCGCAGCTTCGTCTGTTGTTCGCGCTGTTGCGTGGCCTCTGCGTTGCCATTGCCGATGCCAATTTCTGGAACAAACTCCAGATGCAGTTCGAGAGCCGGCGCACAGAGAGAGGCATTGGCCGCATCGCGCCGCGCCGGCGAGGCAGACGCAAAGCCGATGCCGCTGCCATCGTCTTCAGCAAAGATCTGCTCGAAGACGCCGTTGAGCTGCTCAACCAGCGATGCGGCGGTGCGGAAGTTCGATGTGAGTCGCATCGGCTGGAAGGTAAGCGGCTCGGCGTCCGGCGTCTCCAGGCCAATGTCGCGGACGCGCGCGAACAGTTCGGTATCGGCGTCGCGAAAAAAGTAGATCGACTGCATCGGGTCACCGACTACGAAGCAGGTGCGATGGGCAGCATCGGGCCAGGCGGTGATCAGATGCGAGAGCAGCTCGTGCTGGCGACGGCTGGTGTCCTGGAACTCGTCAATGAGTAGGTGGTGAATGCTGTCGACAAAGGCCAGCGTGGCGTCGCCGGGCAGCCCTTGTTCGCCCTTGAGTACGTTGAGCGCGGTTTGCGAGATTTCGGTGTAGTCGGACGCGCCTTCTTCAGCGAAAACGATGCGCAACTGCGCGGCTGCGTGTGCCAGCAGTGTGAAGGCCGAGCGCACAATGCGCCAATCGTCGTCGGTGTAGCGCGCGGGCGGTAGGCTGCGCACGGCGTCCAGCGCTTCATCCAATCCAGAAATCGCGGAGCACTGCGCGATCACCTCCAGCAGACGAGCCTTTTCGCGCTTGCAGTCGGCAGGGAACCCGAGACGCTTGTCGATGCTGCGTCGGAATGCGCCGTCCTTAGTCAACAAGAGCTCGGCTAACTCCGCGTAGACACGCTGCGCATCCTCAACGCCCAGCAGATCGTGGAAGGGTGGCGCGGGCAAATCGGCTTGTTGCGCCAGTTCGCGATGAAACACGCCATCGCTCCGGTTGCAGGCAAAGCGCGCCAGCGCCAGAACCTCTTCGCGTGCGTCATCAACCTGATCCAGCAGATGACTGAGCTGCGTGAGCGCTTCAGCCACAGCGCGGGCAAAGGGCCGCTCCAGCCGTTCGCGCAGTGCATCCAGATCCTGCTCGCGGTCGAGGACAAAGTCACGCATCCATCGGTCGCGCGACTTGAGCATCCTCACCAGCAGCGACTCCATCTCCTGCCAGTTGTTGTCGCGCCACAACAGCAGCGTTTCAACCGCCTCGCGCAACGGTGCCGGAGCCTGGTCCAACTGTTCCAGGGTGCGGCGCGCGGCGCGGCTCAGCAGCACGTCGGGCTGACCGTCAATTTCAAGCACGCCGCCAAGGCCGGAGACCAGCGGCTGTTGCAACGCCAGCTCGCGGCAGAAGGCATCGATGGTGGAGATGCGCAATTGCGAGGGCTGGTCGAAAAGATTCCAGCCGAGTTGAATGGAGCGCTCAAGAGCGCGGTGGGCCAGCGATGCGGTTGAGCGCGGGTTGGTGTCTGCTGTGGTATCAGTTTGGTCAGCGCGCTCAAGTTCGCCCAGGATGCGGCTGCGCATCTCTGCGGCAGCGTCGCGCGTGAAGGTGATGGCGACAATCTGGCCGGGCTCATCCACCTCACCGAGCAGAGCCAGAAAACGCTGGGTGAGCAGCGATGTCTTGCCCGAACCGGCTGGAGCCTGCACCAGAACCGATGTGTCGGTTGCCAGCGCAGCCTCGCGCTCAGTCTGGTCGGTAGCCACCAGATGCAGCTTGGTGTCAGGCATCGGCAGCCTCCTGGCCAGGGTCGTCGTCCTCATCGCCGACAGAGGGCGGGAACTCGCGGATGCGGCAAAGGCCGGGCAGCTCGCAGTGTTCGCAGGTCTTGGGGTAGTCGCGCGGATCGGCAGTTGCTTCGCCCGCCACGAAGGCCGCTGCAAGCTGTTCAATCTCATCGCGCCATTCGAGCAGCATCTCCAAAGTGAAGGGGCGCTTTATCAGGCTGCTTGTTCCCTTCAGGTCACTGCGCAGCGTGGCCTTGGCATCGCCCACGCGGCCGTCGAAGGCAACTTCGCCTCGGCGCACTTTTGCGAAGACGAGGCCTCCCAATGCGCCACCTTCCAGACCAAACGAAGCGTAGAGAGGCAACTGAATATCTTCCGGACGCGGAGGGTTCCACGACTTCGGCGACACATCGCCCGATTTGTAATCGACCACCAGCAGCGAACCGTCGTTGAGCCGGTCAATGCGGTCCAGGCGCAGCTTCAGCGCCAGCCCATGAATGCTGGGCGCAGCCTCAAGCTCTGTGCCTTCCACCTCGAAGCCGACACGTTCTTTCTCATACGTAAGCCACTCGGCCACCAGAGCCGCAAGCCGTTGCTGTTCGAGATCGAGATAGCGGCGCGGCATGCGCTGGCGAGCGCCGGAAGGCAAGCTCTTCTCAAAAACCATATCCACATGCTGGCGCGTGAAGGCGGGAAGATCGTGAATGCCGATCAGCTCCGAATAGGTGCGGATGCCGGGCGGCGTTCCACCCCACACCGAATGCAACACGGCGTGCAGAAGAGTTCCGCGCTGCTGGGCTGTGAGGCCCGCTTCCGCCCGCTCCCAGCCTTTGGCGCCCAGGCGCGCAGCGGCGAAGGCTAGAAAGGGGCACTGAGACTGGTGGGTCAGCAGCTCCGCTCCACCCGGCGCGCTGCCCGGCGGATAAGGAATGCGGCTTGCGTCCGCGAAGACCGTGGTCAGCGGCTGCGGATGGGGTGCGGGGCAAAGTTCGGCGGGCAGGGAAGCAGGCTGGCCGGCGGACTTCAGCACGAGCCGGGAAGGCTGCGTCTCGATGCCGTCCAACTGGCGCGGATAGCTGAAGCAGAGCTCGGCAGTGGAGGTAGCCAGACGCTGCGTAACCGTCTCAGCCAGCTCCCAGTCAATGCGCGGATGGGCGTGAGGCATTCCGGCTTCCACCTGCACGGCAAGCGGAAGAAACGGATGCGTGGAGCCGGTGGCGGGCCAGCCGTTTTCGGTCGCGCCAAGGAACCAGATGGCGTCGGCGGTAAGGCCGGCTGTCTCGGTTGGTCCTGCAACCAGGATCGGCGCGTTGGTTGACTCCGGCGCGTAGAGCGTCTCTTCGAGAATGCGGTCGAGCAGCGCGAGGAAGCCGCTCCACCCAATGCGGCGCGTCACGCAGCCAAGCGAGGCGCAGGCGTCGAGCGCTCCCATGAAGCGGCGATGGATCTGGAACTCGGCGCTCGAAAGCGCGCGTCCGCCCGGCCAGCCAGTTGCTTCCAGCAGGCGCGGCACAAGTTCAGCCCAGGCCATGGGACTTTGCGCGGCGGTACTAACCGCATTCAGCAGTAAACGTGCTGCCGTAAGCCGATCCACCCAGGCTGAGGGCGGTGGCGCGTCACTGCGCTCAGTTACGAATGCGTCGAGCGGCCACACGGTGCGCTGGCGTCCGCTGCGGCGCAGCCGGCGCATCCGCCGTTGCAGCGCCTCGGTCTCCTGCGCGTCCAGCGCGGAGTGGCCGCTGGCCAGCAGCCAGTCAAGTGCGTGCTCTTCAATGGAACGGCTGAGCCAGCCGAGCAGTAGCCGCGCGCTTTGCGCGAGCGGCGTTTTGGCCAGCACCATGCCCAGCGAAAACTCCAGCAAAGGCGTCTCAGCGGGGCTGGCATTCTCAAGAAAGGCGCGCTCCATCTGTCCGCGGTGGACCGCCTGGTTCTGAGTGACGACCAGCAAGCGCGCTTCCGGGCGCTGTTCGAGCTGCTTGCGGCACCAGAGTGCACAGGCTGCGAGTTCCGCGGCCAAGTCAGGAGCGCCATAGAACCGCATTGCTGCGGAGGGCTGAGGCTTTGCTGCCTCGCTCCAGTTGCCCCACGCTTCAAGGAACTGCAATTGCGACGGCTGAATGCGATCAAAGCCGAAGAGCACAAGAGGCGACCGTGGCGCGGTAGATTGCTCGAGCAGCGGCAGAAGCTCCAGAGGCAGGCGTGCACTGCTCAGCAGTAGATTCGCGCGGCACTGCTCCTCGAAACTTGAGAGCCAGCGGCTGAAGGTGGCTTGGTCGCGTTGCCAACCCATGCGCGTGCGCGCATTCAGCGAGTGCGGACTGTAGGCGCAAAGCAGCGCGTGGGCTTCCATGGCCATTTTGCCCAGCCGCGCACGCGAGGGCTCGAGCGTAGTGGCCAGTTCGCTCTCAGAGTCTGCCACCGTGGCCCACAGCGTCTGCTCCTGCTGCAGCGAAAGGATCATGCGCGGGTCGCCGGCAAGCTCCAGCCACTGGCGCTCCAGGAACTGCTGCCAAGGCTCGATGCGCGGCGTGGTCCAGGCTGTATCTCCGCGTTCGCGGCGCACTTGGTGATAGCTGGCATTGAGAGCACGGGCGGCGCGCTCGCTGGCCGTGACGATCAGGCCGCCAGCCTCGAGCCACTGCGCCAGTTCCGGATCGAGCCTAACCCCCATTCCAGCGTTATACCCCTCCCGGACGCGCTACGCCAGTTTTTCGCCAAAGCCCCAATGAAGCGGTTGTACACTTGGTCTGTGATTCGCAGACTTGTGCTTCTTCCCCTTCTGGCGGCGCTGGCTTTTGCCGGCTGTCATTCAGCGCCCAAGAGCGCTTCGCAGGCCTCGAACTTCAAGGTCTACAAGCTGCGCGGCAAGGTCATCTCCACCAACCCGTCCACTGGCGAGGTCACCCTGAACCACGAAGCCATTCCCGGCTTTATGGAAGCCATGACCATGCCCTACAAGCTGAAGGATGCTTCCGTGCTCTCCGAGCTGCATCCGGGCGACGTTATAACCGCCGACGTGCTGGTATCGCAGGACGCCGACGCTGACATTCTGCTCGACCATATTGTCGTGGTGGCGCAGGCCAAGCCGGATTACAAGCCGGCGGTCAGCTACCATGTGCCCTCACCCGGCGATGCCACGCCGGACTTCAAGCTGCGCAATCAGGATGGCCGAGCCCTGCATCTGGGCCAGTTTCACGGCAAGGCATTGCTGATTACCTTCATCTATACTCGCTGCCCGCTGCCCAACTTCTGCCCGCTGGTGACGAAGAACTTTGCGGAGATCAACCGGCAACTTCTATCCGATCAATCACTTAGCTCCAAGACGCACCTGCTCAGCGTCAGCTTCGATCCGGAGCACGACACCCCCGAGCGGCTCAAAGCCTATGCCGTCCAATACATTGGTGCAGATGTGAAAGCCCCCTTTGCGCATTGGGATTTTGCCATTGCCAGAAAGGCGGAACTGGCCGAGATGGCCCGCTTCTTCGACTTGGGGATGACCACCGGCGACGACACCATGATCACCCACACGCTTTCCACCACGCTCATCGGGCCAGACGGCAAGGTGGTGCGCTTCTACCCTGGCAACGACTGGACTCCGGCGCAGGTATTGGCTGACCTGAAACAGATTTCTTCGAATCGCGCATAAAATGCCCTCGGAAGAGGTCTGACCAGTTTATAATTGCCGAGGTATTTGAACCTCGTTGTTTGTAATAGGCGGGCAGTTGAGATTCTTACTCTTCAACCACAAAAAAATAGGAGAACGGCGATGAGCCATGGACTGAATATTCAGAAGGATGCCGAGATCGATTTTCTTTCGCTGGGTGCGTTGATCCACCGGCTCGACACGGGAATTATCCCCTTCCGCAAGGCCACCGAGTGCAAGATTCACGTCTCGGGCGGCGAGTTTAACGTGGCGGCCAATCTCTCGGACTGCTTCCGCATGAATACGGCGATTGTTTCGGCAATGGTGGACTATCCCGTGGGCGACCTGATCGCCGAGCGCGTGCGCGCCATGGGCGTCAAGCCCTTCTACAAGTACTTCAAGCACGACGGCGTAACCGGTCCCAACATGGCCACAGTCTTCAGCGACCAGGGCCACGGCGTGCGTCCTCCGGTGGTGTTCTACAACCGCTGTAACGAAGCCGGCGCGCAGCTCAAGCCGGGTGACTTCGATTGGAAGGCGATCTTTGCCAAGGGCGTCAAATGGGTTCACTGCGGCGGACTGTTCGCAGCCCTGTCGCCCACCACTGCTGCCCTGGCGGCCGAGATGATGAGGGAAGCCAAGGCGGCCGGCGCGGTTACCTCCTTCGACCTCAACTACCGCGCGAAGCTTTGGAATATCCAGGGCGGCGAAGAGAAGGCCGTCGAGACCCTCGGCAAGATCGTTGAGAACGTCGATGTTCTCGTCGGCAATGAAGAGGATCTGCAGAAGGGCCTGGGTGTTGCCGGACCCGAGGTTGCAGCCAAGTCCAAGCTCGATCCCAGCGTCTTCTTCAGCATGATGGAGAAGGTGACCAAAAAGCTGCCCAAAGCCAAGATAGTTGCCACCACCCTGCGCGAAGTGCACTCCACCAACCACCACAGCTGGAGCGCGGTGGCGTGGATCGGCGGCAAGACTTACCAGGCGCCGACCTGCGAGCTGGACGTGGTCGATCGCGTAGGCGGCGGAGACGGCTTTGCGGCTGGCTTCATTTATGGCCTGCTCACCGGCGCAGAGCCGGAAGAGGCGGTCAAGCTCGGTTGGGCGCATGGCGCATTGCTCACCACCTTCCCCGGCGACACGACCATGGCCACTGTCGAACAGGTCAAGGCCTTTGCCAAAGGTGGATCGGCGCGCATCCAGCGCTAAAGCAGTTCTCCATTCGGCATGAGTTCAGGGTGCCCCATCCTCGCCGCGTTCTTGTTTTTACGGTTAGGGTGGGATACCAAGGAACCCCTCTACAGAAACAGGAGAAATGCGCTAAACAGGCAGCTCGAATTCCTTCCATCCATGCGGCCAGCCCATCGCGGTTGGCCGCTTGTATTTTTGGGGGCAGTGAACTGATATTCTTGGCTTGCACAGTGAGGGAGGTCTCGCATGGCAAAGATCACCATTCTTTTCGCGGTTCTGTTGGTTCTTCTTGGAGCGGGCGGCTACTACTGGAAGGAGAGCCTGCACGCGGCGGCTTTATATCCGGACATCACCGGCATTCTTCTGGCGATCTTTGGCGTCGCGGCCATCAGCCCCAGCGAAAAGCGGCGCAAGATCTTCATGCACGTGAACGTAACGATAGGCCTGCTCGGCTTCCTGCTCAGCGCGGGGATGGCGCTGAATGGCTACGGCTCGGCCCGCTCCGCGGGTGAAGATGTAGACATGAATTTGCTCTACTACCGACTGTCCATGGCAGTTGTTCTGCTGGTATACATCCAGCTTTGCATCCGTTCTTTCATCGCAGCGCGCGCCAAGCTGCAGCAGGACTAATCAATGGCATCGATGCATGGCGGTAGCATGAATATGTCGTCGCGCGCTGAGCGTTCGCCTCACGGACGCAGTGCGCGACCGGGCCAGGCAGATCTGCCCAAACGCAAGCCCAACCTGAAGAAGATGTGGCCGCAGATTCGCTCCCTGGTTGTACCGCGTCTAGGGTTACTGATCGCCGGCATGGCGCTGATGGTCGTCAACCGCGTTGCCGGGCTCGTTCTGCCCTACATGGCGAAGCCGTTGCTCGACAAGGTCCTTGTCCATGGAGGGCGGCCTGATTTGTTGCCGTGGTTCATTTCGGCTGTCTTTGGCGCAATGATCGTGCAGGCCATAACCTCGTTCTCGCTTACACAACTGCTCTCGAAGGCTGGCCAGCGGCTGATTGCCGAGATGCGCCGCCAGGTGCAGCAGCATGTGGGCCTGCTCTCGGTCGCCTACTACGATGAGAACCGCACCGGCACGCTCGTTGCCCGCATCATGACCGACGTGGAAGGCGTGCGCAACCTGGTCGGCACCGGTCTGGTGGAGTTCGTCGGCGGCCTGCTGACGGCAGTTCTGGCGTTTCTGTGGCTCATACATTTGAGCGTGACGGTTACGCTGACCGTCTTCGCGGTCTTGGGCGCATTCGTTTTTGTGCTCCAGTATAGTTTCCGCATCATCCGGCCCATCTTCCGCGAGCGCGGCAAGATCAATGCCGAGGTCACTGGTCGCCTGACTGAGTCGCTCGGCGGCGTTCGCGTCATCAAGGGCTATCACGCCGAGGAGCGCGAGGCTGGCGTCTTTGCGGCCGGAGTCGAACGCTTGCTCGATAACGTGATGCGTTCGCTCACCATGACCAGCACGCTTTCCGCGGCATCTACTACCGTCCTTGGACTGGTCTCCGCGCTGGTGATGTGGTTTGGCGGTCACCTCGTCCTCAAGGGAACCTGGACCGTGGGTGGCTACTTCAGCTACAACATGTTCCTCGCCTTCATGATCGCTCCGGTCTTCCAGATCGTGAACATAGGCACGCAGTTGACGGAGGCCTTCGCCGGGCTCGATCGCACCAACGAGATCATGAGCGAGATCGAAGAGAACCAGACGCCGGGCCGCGTGGTGCAGATGCCGCCGATCCATGGCCAGGTGCGCTTTGAAGATGTCGAGTTCTCCTACGTCGAAGGCAAGAAGGTGCTGCAGGGCATCAGCTTTGTCTCCGAGCCTGGAACGGTAACCGCGCTGGTGGGTTCCTCGGGCTCCGGCAAGTCAACCATCATCAGCCTGCTCTGCGCCTTCCACACGCCGTCGAAGGGCCGCGTGGTGATCGACGATATCGATCTCGCCACCGTCAATCTGAACACCTTCCGCTCGCAACTGGGCGTGGTGCTACAGGACTCGTTTCTATTTGACGGCACCATCCGCGAGAACATTTTGTTTTCGCGTCCCGATGCCACCATAGAGCAGTTTCTGTTCGCCTGCCGCACAGCGCGCGTGGACGAGTTCGCCGAGCGCTTTCCAGAGGCCTACGACACCATCGTTGGCGAGCGTGGTGTAAAGCTCTCCGGCGGTCAGCGCCAGCGACTCTCCATCGCCCGCGCGCTGTTGGCCGAGCCACGCATCCTGATTCTGGATGAGGCAACCAGCTCGCTCGATTCCGAGTCGGAAGCCATGATCCAGGCTGGCTTGAACCAGCTGATGCAGGGCAGAACCACCTTCGTCATCGCCCACAGGCTCTCGACCATCCGCCGCGCCGATCAGATTCTGGTGGTCGAAGGCGGCCAAATTGTGGAGCGGGGCAACCACGCCGAGCTCTACGCCCTGGGGGGGCGCTATTACGACCTCTACACACGCCAGCACGGGCTTGAGGCCAATCTCTTCCTGGCCCCAGGCGAAGGGGACAAGACCGAAGAGGAGTAGACTGCCCGAGCTGACCGATGAAGCAGCCTCGTCAGTAAAGGCGATAGTCGAGCTGGATATGGATGCGCACCGCAACCGGCTGGCCGTTCTTTGTGGCCGGTTCGAAGCGATACTGCTCGAGTGTGGCAATGCTCTGCTGGTCTAGGTCAAAGGGCGCGGACCGTTCGACGCAGATCGCTTTCGGATAGCCCTCGGTATCAACGATCAACGACAGCACCGTGGAGGCCTTGAAGGCCTTCAGGTTCTGCTGCTTGATCATCTTGCGCGCGTACTCTGAGAACATCGCCCGCATGGGCCTGATCAGCTTCGGCCGTGTGTCTGGGAAGCGCTCTACCTCATACCCGGAATCGCCCGCTCCCTGCACGCACCCGCCAGAAGTCTCCGTGTGCTGTGGATTTGGTTGTTGGGCAAGAAGGGGACAGAAGCTCAGGGTTCCGCTCAGAAAGAATGTCGCAACTGTACGAATCATCACAGATTTACGTCCTCACTCAGCATGTAATCGTATCAAACGCACAAATGGATAGAAAACACCTCTATCAGGGGTGTGTTTGTGCACAGTCGTATCAGCACTTGACGCGGGTCTCGCATTTTGAGAACCTAGGTATATCGATCATCACGCGGAATAGGGGATCATAATGCGAGACGTTGCGCCGCAAGGTACATACAAGGTTCAGGCTCTTGACCGGGCCTTTGCTGTTCTGGATCTGCTGGGTGAGAGCGATACGCCGCTGGGTCTGGCCCAAGTGGCTTCATCGCTGCAGCTGCACAAGAGCACCGCTCATCGTTTTTTGATGGTTCTTGAGCGCCACCGGATGGTCGAGCGTACGCCGACCGGCAAATTTCGTCTTGGCCTCAGGCTCTTTGACTTCGGCAACCGCGCCATCGAGCAGTACGACCTGCGCGACCGCGCACAGCCGCACCTGCGCCGCCTGGTGGCAGAAACTGAAGAAACGGCTCACCTTTGCGTCCTTGAAGCGGCCCGCGTCATCTACATCGATAAGATCGAGCCTACCCGTTCGGTCCGCATGATTACGCGCATTGGCGCCAGCAATCCTCTGCATTGCACCTCGGTGGGCAAGGCGATTCTGGCTTTCCTGCCCGAGGAGAAGATCACCGAGATCATGAAGCGCATCCGCTACGAGCGGTTTACGCATCGCACTATTGCGACGGCGGAGGCCCTGCGGACTGAGATCGAGAAGACTCACCGCCGTGGCTATGCCGTTGACGATGAAGAGTTTGAGGAAGGCCTGCGCTGTATCGCGGTTCCCGTTCTCGACGCCCAGCGCCAGCCGGTTGCCGCTGTCAGCATCTCCGGGCCTTCTTTCCGTGTAACAGCCCAGAAGTTGCCCTCAATTGCAAACCATCTGCTGCAATGCGTACGCGGCATCTCGGTCGATATGGGCTACATCTCCATGGGTCGCACCAACCGCCAGGCCTGGACTGCATAAAGTCCTGCAGGGAAGAAGAGAGGCCGGCTCCCCTCGCGGGTGGCCGGCCTTTTTGTTGCCAAGCTATTGATGCACCATGCCCCGTCTTTGCGCCATGTTTCTGGCGCAAAGACGGGACATGGTGCACTTCTGTTGAACCCGACGAATAAGCTACAAATCAGGCGCGTTTGCTGCTGTTCAGCGGCACGGCCACAGCCATCTTGGCCAGGTATTCATCTACTGCTACAGCGGCCTTGCGGCCCTCTGCGATGGCCCAGACCACCAGCGACTGGCCACGGCGCATGTCTCCGGCAGCGAATACGCCTTCAACCGAGCTCTGGTAGTTGTTGGTGGCAACATTGCCGCGGCCGTCCAGTTCCACGCCCAGTTGCTCGATCATGCCGTTGCGCACCGGTCCAAGGAAGCCCATCGCCAGCAGAACCAGCTCGACGTCGAGCGTGAACTCGCTGCCGTCAATCGCTTCGAACTTCGGCGGAGGCCCGACGCGGACTGCGTGCAACTGCTTGACATTGCCGTTTTCGTCACCTGTGAACTTGATGGTGTTGATGCCCCAGTCGCGGATGCCGCCTTCTTCGTGCGCGCTCTCGGTGCGCAACTGCAGCGGCCACAAGGGCCATGGCGTAGAAGCAGCGCGGGTCTCGGGCGGCTTGGGCATAATCTCCACCTGATGCACGCTCTTGGCGTGTTGGCGGAGGCTGGTGCCCAGGCAGTCTGCGCCTGTGTCGCCGCCGCCGATGATCAGTACGCGCTTGCCCTCGGCAAGGATCGCCAGCGACGGATCGACAATGTCGCCCTCGCAGCGCTTGTTCTGTTGCGGCAGGAACTCCATGGCGAAGTGAATGCCCTTCAGATCGCGGCCCGGAACCTTCAGGTCGCGCGGCTGCTCGGAGCCACCACAGAGCAGAATCGCCTCGTAGTGGTCGGTCAGCGACTCGATGGGGATGTTCACGCCCACATGCGCATTGGTCAGGAAGATCACGCCCTCGTGGCGCATCTGCTCCACGCGGCGATCAATCACGTGCTTCTCTAGCTTGAAGTTGGGAATGCCGTAGCGGAGCAGGCCGCCGATGCGGTCGTTCTTCTCGAAGACAGTAACGGAGTGGCCGGCGCGGCGAAGCTGCTGCGCGGCGGCCAGGCCTGAGGGACCGCTGCCAACCACGGCAACCCGCTTGCCGGTGCTATGATCAGGCGGCTCGGGATGGATCCAGCCCTCATTCCAGGCACGCTCGATAATCGACTTCTCAATCAGCTTGATCGAAACCGCAGGCTGGTTGATGCCGAGGACGCAGGCTGCCTCGCACGGAGCAGGGCAGATGCGGCCGGTGAACTCCGGAAAGTTGTTGGTCGAGTGCAGACGGCGAATGGCATCGCCCCAACGGTTGTTGTAGACCAGATCGTTCCAGTCCGGGATCAGATTGTTGACCGGGCAGCCGGTGTGGCAGAAGGGAACACCGCAGTCCATGCAGCGCGCGCCCTGTTCGCGCTGCTTCTCCTCAGGAAATGGCTCGTAAATCTCTAGCCAGTCCTTCACACGGTCTTCCACCTGGCGGCGCGTGGGCTGCTGCCGCTCGATCTCAAGAAATCCTGTGACCTTACCCATGCTGCACCTCTGTAGCCGTCACCAGAGGCGACGTATTTGCAGAAGAAACGTAGACAGATTCAACACGAGGAATGCCGAGAACGCGCTTGTACTCGTGCGGGAATACCTTGATGAACTTCGACTGCGCCTCGGCCCAGTGTTCCAGCACCCAAGCGGCGCGCGGGCTGCCGGTCAGGTCGCGGTGTCGCTCAAGCAGGCCACGCACCTTGGCGATGTCCCCATCGTTCACCAACGGCTCCAGATCGACGCTGGTCTTGTTGCAGAGCCGGGTCGAGAAGTCGCCCTGCTCGTCGTAGACGTAAGCAAAGCCGCCGCTCATGCCGGCTGCAAAGTTGCGTCCCGTGGCGCCCAGCACTACCACGAATCCATTGGTCATGTATTCGCAGCCGTGATCGCCTACGCCCTCCACAACCGCCGTAGCGCCGGAGTTGCGCACTGCGAACCGCTCACCGCCGATACCGTTGAGGAAGACTTCGCCGCTGGTCGCGCCGTAGAGGACTACGTTGCCCACCAGGATGCTCTCTTCGGGCAGGAAGCTGGATGTCTTGGGCGGATAGGCAATGATGCGTCCGCCAGAGAGACCCTTGCCGAGGTAGTCGTTGGTGTCGCCTTCAAGCTCGAGCGTGACGCCGTTGGGAACAAATGCGCCAAAGCTCTGGCCCGCCGAGCCTTCAAACTTGAAGTGGATGGTGCCGTCCGGCAGTCCAGCCGAGCCGTAGCGACGCGCAATCTGGCCGCCCAGCATGGCGCCTACGGTGCGATGCACGTTGCGGATGGCAAACGAGCCGGTCACTGGCGTCTGCGATTCCAGTGCCGGTTTGGCCTTGGCGATCAATGCATGATCCAGGGCCGAAATCAGTCCGTGATCCTGGGCCTGCGTCTTGCGGCGTGACACGCGCGAGGGCAGGGTTGGCGCATAGAGGATCGATTCGAGGTCGATGCCTTTGGCCTTCCAGTGGTCGGCGGCAACGACGGCGTCGATCCTATCTACGTGGCCCACCATCTCGTCTACAGTTCTGAAGCCGAGCTTGGCCATGTAGTGCCGCATCTGCTCGGCGATGAAGAAGAAGAAGTTGATCACGTGCTCCGGCTGGCCGGTAAAGCGCGAACGAAGCACTGGGTCCTGGGTGGCGATTCCAACCGCGCAAGTATTCAAGTGGCACTTGCGCATCATGATGCAACCCATTGTGATCAAAGGCATTGTCGCAAAGCCGTATTCCTCGGCTCCAAGCAGTGCAGCGATCACAACATCGCGGCCCGTCTGCAGCTTGCCGTCGGTCTGCACGCGGATGCGGCTGCGCAGATCGTTCATCAGTAGTACCTGCTGGGTCTCGGCCAGTCCGAGTTCCCAAGGCAGGCCGGCGTGCTTGATGGAGCTGAGCGGCGATGCGCCCGTGCCGCCGTTGTCCCCTGAGATCAGCACCACATCTGCATGGGCCTTGGAGACGCCCGCGGCAACCGTGCCAACGCCAGCCTCCGAGACCAGTTTGACGGCGATACGTGCCTCAGGGTTGACGTTCTTCAGGTCGTAGATGAGCTGCGCCAGATCTTCAATCGAGTAGATGTCGTGGTGCGGAGGGGGCGAGATCAGGCCTACACCCGGAATAGAATGGCGAGTCCGGGCAATGACCTCGTCCACCTTGTGGCCGGGCAACTGGCCGCCTTCGCCGGGCTTTGCGCCCTGCGCCATCTTGATCTGGATCTCGTCGGCGTTGACGAGATAGTTTGTGGTGACGCCGAAGCGGCCTGAGGCCACCTGCTTGACAGCTGAGCGGCGCAGATCGCCGTTGGCGTCGCGCTTGAAGCGCTCTTCGTCTTCGCCACCCTCGCCGGTGTTCGACATTCCGCCCAGGCGGTTCATGGCGATGGCGAGGGTCTCGTGCGCTTCCTTGCTGATGGAGCCGTAGCTCATGGCGCCGGTCGTGAATCTCTTTACGATCTCCTTGGCTGGTTCAACCTCTTCAATCGGAATCGGCTGATCGGCATACTTGAGCTTCAGCAGGCCGCGCAAGGTACAAAGTTCACGGCTCTGATCGTCGATCAGGTCTGTGTATTCCTGGAAGGAGGCGAAGTTGTTCTGCCGCACCGCATGTTGCACCTTGCTGATGGTGAGCGGATTCAGCAGGTGGTACTCGCCGCCCTCGCGGTACTGGTACTGGCCGCCAACAACCAGGTCGGTCTCCGACTCGGTCAGCGGCTGGTAGGCGTAGGCGTGCTTCAGGAGCGCCTCGCGCGACAGCACATCCAGGCCGACGCCCTCAATGCGAGAGGCAGTGCCGGAGAAGTAACGTTCGACAATATCCTTGTTCAGACCTACGGCCTCAAACACCTGAGCTCCGCGATAGCTTTGCAGGGTCGAGATGCCCATCTTCGAGAAAGTCTTCAGCAGGCCCTTGTTGATGGCCTTGGTGAAGTTGTACTCCGCCTTCTCGGGCGTGATGCCAGCCGGCAGCAAACCGCGGCGGGTCAGGTCGTGGAGGGTTTCGATGGCCAGATACGGGTTTACGGCGCTGGCGCCGTAGCCGATCAGCAGGGCAAAGTGCATCACCTCGCGCGGCTCGCCGCTCTCAATGATGAGCGCTACCTGGGTGCGGGTTTTTTCGCGAACCAGGCGATTGTGGACAGCAGCCATCGCCAAAAGACTCGGAATCGGCGCGTAGGTGGCATCGACGCCGCGATCGGAGAGGATCAGTAGCGTGTAGCCGGAGTGCACGGCGTGTGCCGCGCGGGCGCTCAGGTCTTCAAGCGCGTGTTTCAGGCCGCGTTCGCCGTCTTCGGCGCGGAACAGAGCCGGCAGTGTGGTAGCCAGCAGGTCGCCTGAAGAGATGCGGCGCAGCTTCTCCAGATCCCGGTTCGACAGGATGGGATGCGGAATCTTGAGCGTGTGGCAGTTCTCGGGCTTTTCGTCCAGAATGTTGCGCTCGGTGCCGATGTAGCTGATCAGCGACATCACCATCTCTTCACGGATGGGGTCGATGGGCGGATTGGTGACCTGCGCGAAGAGCTGTTTGAAGTAGCTGAACAGGGACTGCGGACGATCTGAAAGGCAGGCCAGCGGAACGTCGCTGCCCATCGAACCGAGGGGCTCCTCGCCCTTGGCGCCCATGGGTCCGAGCAGCACCTTCAGGTCTTCTTCGCTATAGCCGGAGGCGCGCTGGCGGCGCAGCAGCGTCTCCGGGTTTGAGGCGATCACGCGCGAGGGTTCCGGCAGCTGATCCATGGTGACCTGCTGCGACTTGAGCCACTCGGCGTAAGGCTGGCGGCTGGAGAGCGATTTCTTGATCTCGTCGTCGGAGATGATGCGCTGCTGCACGGTGTCAACCAGGAACATGCGGCCCGGCATCAGGCGGCCCTTCTTGCGCACATCCTCGGCCGGAACCTCGATCACACCTGCTTCAGAGGCCAGCACCACCAGGTCGTCCTTGGTCACAATGTAGCGGCCAGGGCGCAGACCGTTGCGGTCCAGCGTTGCGCCAATGACTCTGCCGTCAGTAAAGGCGATGGCGGCCGGACCGTCCCAGGGCTCCATCAGCGAGGCGTGGTACTCGTAGTAGGCGCGCTTCTCCTCGTCCATGTCCGGATTGCCAGACCAGGCTTCTGGAATGAGCATCGACAGGACGTGGGGCAGGGAACGGCCAGACTGGAAAAGAAACTCCACTGCATTGTCGAACGAAGACGAATCGGAGCCGCCGGGAACCACCACCGGGAACAGATCGTTGATCTTTTCGCCGAAGTTCGGGCTCTGGTAGATCGACTGACGGGCGTTCATCCAGCTCACATTGCCGCGGATGGTGTTGATCTCGCCGTTGTGGGCAATGTAGCGATAGGGATGGGCAAGTTTCCAGCTGGGGAAGGTGTTGGTGGAGAAGCGCTGATGGATCAAACA
>Ga0302270_10001301_pt1 | contig 25273 bp, 26 predicted proteins | sample III_Bog_E2_3_FD_198773 | JGI IMG/M metagenome (GOLD analysis project Ga0302270, IMG submission 198773) | Peat permafrost microbial communities from Stordalen Mire near Abisko, Sweden - III_Bog_E2_3 | ecosystem: Environmental > Terrestrial > Soil > Wetlands > Peat | place: Sweden: Abisko... | reverse complement strand
AATGGCCCAGGTGCCGCGCGCACCGTCGGCGACACGCGCGTTCAGCGCGTCCAGGGCCTGACGCCGGGCGGCGAACCCGTCCGGGATCGGGAACGTGCCGAGGCAGAGATCGCGGGCCGGATCGTCAGCGCCGACCCGCTCCAGCACGAAGGCGCAGAATGCGTCCTCGTAGAACAGGCCGGCATCGAGCGCCGCTTCACAGGCGGCGCGCAGGCCCGTCGCGTAGGCAGGTGGGAGCCGGGCCATGTCGGTCATGCGCTCCCTCGCTGCGGCACTGTGCGCGCCCACGGCGAACCGCGGTAGAACCGCAGGTCCGGCAGATCGGGATAGCGGCAGGGTTCCCTGGCCAGTCCGTGCTCTTCGTGCAGGATCAGGCTCCGCACGGCGATCCGGCGGCGGCGGCCGTCGCGGAGCGAGCGGACGACCGCTATGTCGGACCGGCCGCTGACACGGATGTTCATCCATTGGCCGCCGGCAGGATCGCGCCGGGCGGCGGCGAGCACGCCGTTCAGGAACGCCTCGACGATCCACGGATTGCGGCAGCAAGGTGCGCCGCGCCAGCGGTCGCGCCACCAGCCTTCGTCCTGGATATAGAAAGTGGCACCGACCGGGATGACGCCGACGCCGAGCGGGTTCGGCCCGCCGCGCCGTCGTTGGGCGTGGTACTGGCGATACATGAGGACCTCAGGCGCTGGCAGCCGGCGCAGCCAACGCCGGTGCGGGTGTGCCATCGTCGCCGGGCGTGTCGATCACCTCATGCTGCTGGATGACCCAGCGCCAGCCGCTGCCCGGTTCTCCGGTGGGCCGGTGGCGGACGGACAGGATGGCCCAGGAGCGAAAATCCTCGACGACGGTGGCATAGAGATCGTCGGCGACCAGGCAGTGAAGGAACGCGCTGTCGGCGCGGCGAAGCGCCGCCGCGTGGTCTTCGGCGGCGTTGAGCGCGGCATGAATGGCGTCATGGCGATGGCGAAAGACATTGGCGACAGTGGCATCGCCCGGGGCGATGTGCAGCACGGTGTGGATGCCGCCGGCTGGGTTTTCCGCATCCGCCGCCAGCGTGGCGGCCAGGCGATCGGCGGCGGCGAGAAACTCGCCGATTGTGATGGCGGCGGGCAGCAGGCTGCCCACCCGCCAATCGGGACCGGCGCGGCCAAGCATCTTTCGAAGATGACCCAACGCTGTGCCGGGGCGGAACGCGTGCAACACGCGGGCGCCGCGCTCAAGCCTTTGCTGCGTGGCAGACAGCATCGTTGACCTCCTTCATGTCGGTGGAAACACTCAGGCCGGTGGCAGCGAAGCTGCCGGAACCGGCCGAACCACAAATCGGTGATGTGTCGGCGTCAGCCCCAGCCGCCATGGGTTGCGCCGATGGCGCGGCTGCGCTGGACCAGCCGGGCCAGCTCACCGAGGCAGTCTCCAATGTGGCCTTCGCGCCGCCCGCAATGGATGATGGTCAGCTGCCCATCTGGCGCGTCCATCCATGCGGCCAGCTCGGGCGAGCGCCGGGCGAGCCGTTGGCGCAACGCAGCGGTCACCAGGCTGGCAAACCGGTCGATCGGACACGGCTCACCGACCGGGTCCGGCGCCAGCCCCAACGCCAGCAGGATGGCGATGCCGTTGCCGTTGGACAGCGACAGCTCGAAACTCTCCGGGTCGGCGCGGGCTGCCGGCGGCCGCAGCCAAAGGTCGCTTGCCGGGTCATGGATGTGCGGGGTGAAGCAGATGCTCACGGGAGACCTCGTGCGGGAAAAAGTGGTTGGCAATGGTTCGCCAGTGGTGCCGGCTTTCACGGCGCCGGTGTGGTCCATGCGCCGCAACTGGTTTCGATCAGCAGGCGCTCGACCGGGTCCACCATTTCCAGCGCACGCAGGTGCAGTGCCGATCCAAGTCGCGCCCGATCGACGACGTGTTGCCAGGCGTCGGCATCGTCGGCGAACACCGGCCGGCCGCTGTCGGGATTATCCACGCGCTGGATTTCGACATGCGGCGACCCATCGGGGTGCAGGCCGCAATCGAACACGTCCCATCCCTCGGCGCGGGCGACATCACCGACGAATGGTTGCAGCCCCGCTATATTACCCCTTGTGCTCGCGGCGTTGCCGGAGACCTTGGGTCGGGCGGCGGCAAGGAACCTGAGCGCGAGCGTCATCGCGCCCATGATGGTGAAAGGACCAGTGTGCATGCGGTTCCCCTGTTGGCTGGATGTTTGCCGCGACAGCCGCGTTGCGGGCGCCGGTGACAGGCCGGCCGCAACCTCGTGCGGCCGACCTGGATCTTCCTGACGCCTGCCAGCATTCTGCTGTCAGAACGGTATGGTGCCGTCCGAATCCGGCTCCGAGGCGCCGGCGTTTTCGTCAGCCGGCGCCTGGCTGTCGTCGCGCCTGCGGTCGAGGAAGGTCAGTGTGCCGTTGAATGGCGTCAGCTGGATTTCGGTGCTGTAGCGGTCAGCTCCGGAGCGATCCTGCCATTTGCGGGTGCGGATCGCGCCTTCGACGAAGACCTTGGCGCCCTTGGTCAGATACTTTTCCGCCAGGGCGGCGAGCGGCTCGGAAAAGATGACGATGCGATGCCACTCGGTGCGCTGCCGGCGCTCGCCGCTGCTTCTGTCGTTCCAGCTGTCGCTGGTGGCGACGTTGAGCGTGACCACCTTGCTGCCGCTTTCGGTCAAGCGAACCTCAGGATCATGCCCAAGATTGCCAATCAGCTGCGCGCGATTCAGTGAGCCGGACATTTTTCATTCCCTTCGTTCATTTTCCTCGGGGAGGTCGCCGACACCGCGCCGGCGAGGTTTCCTCGGGTGCGGTCTGCTGAGGCCGGGTCAGGCGGGCGCGGAATACCTCTGAGGCCGGCAGTGGTGCGGGAGCGCAGCGACACGGTGCCGGCCGAACCGGAGGCGCTCGGGCGTCTTGCCGGGCTGAGGCCCGGCGGGACGGCAGAGCGGGGGTTGTAGCGCCCGACGCCCGGCCTAGACCGCACGCCTACCCGAGGAAGCCTTGCCGGCGTGGTGCGGGCGCCGTGCCATTTTCATGTGCTGCGGTCTGATCATTCGATCGATCTGGCTTTTGGAGTTGTCTCCATCAGCCTTTCGGCGGCAATGTTGACCACTTCCGATGTCCAGTCGCCCCATCCCAAGGGCAACTCGAGCTTCCGCAGAACCAACTCGATCTCCTCGCATATCTCCGTGTCCGGGACGCTGTCCGCCAGGTCGTCGCGGCCATTCTCCCGCAGCCATTCGCGTACATCGTCGGCGTCGATGTAGGCCGGTGCCACGCTGCCAAGCCGGGCCAGTTGTTGCTCGGCCAGCAGATACGCCCAGGCCGGATTGGTTTCGGCCTCCTGCAGGCGCAGGATGAAGGCATCGACCAGATCGATCGCTTTCGCCTGATCCGAACTGGCCGCATCCGTGTCGCTGCCCTGCGCGGCGGGCACAGACAAATTGTTGCCGGCTCCTGCGTGCGCCATGGCGCGCACGAGCTTCAGTGCTTCGAGTTCCGTCACGATTTGGCCTCCCGCAGCAGATGGGCTGGTGGCTTCCAGCCGTGTTCGTGCAGGAAGTCGAGCTGGGCCTCGGCGTCGCGGCTGTTGACGTCGGCGGCGAGGGCGGACGCGATGGCCACCACGGCACCGTCGAGATCGACATCCTGCAACGCCTTGCCGGATTTGAATTTTGAGCCGTTCGGTTTCGGCTTTGACCGCTTTCTCAAGCAGTGCGCCTGTGCTGAACCACACAGCGCTCCGGCGCGAGACGGCAACCGTGCCGCCTCCGAATCCGTCCAGGCGGAGTCGGCTGCAAGTGTCAGCCCACTCAAAGCCGACTACCAGATCGAGCTCGAAGTGCCGCAGCAACGCCTGCACCAGGGAAGCGGTGTATTCCACATCGCCGCATTCCTCCGCACACACCCAAACCGAGCCGGCCCCCGTGTCGTGGGTCACCTGTATGCCGGGGAGACCGTCCCGCTCTTCGGCGAATTCCAGGGCGGCCGCCATCACCTCCAGCGGTGCCTCGATACCTTCGCGTCTTTCGCCGTCTTCGGCATGGGCGATCAGTTCCCGCGCCAGCTCATGCACCTGGGTAAACCAGGCGCCCTGCTCCGTCGTCACCGGAACGATGAAGCTGAACTTCGTGAAGTAGGCAACCATTTGCTCCTCCATGGCTACGCCGGCCTGGCGCGCCTTCACGCATCCTCGTCTTCCGTGACGATGGCGAAGGTATCGGCGCGGATTGCATAAAGCGCGTTCATCACCTGCTCCCAGCCCGGCCGGCTGCCGGCCAGGCAATGCGTCGGGATGGTGCGGACCAGGAAGTCGGCAACGTCCCGCGCGCCCTGCCGGACACCGGCGCGGCTGGGACAAGATCAGCCGGCACAACCAGGAAACGCCTCCGGTCATGCGCTTCGCCACGGTCCAGGCACGTGCACAGTTCATCGAGACCCGGTGCTGCGACGCCGGCCTGCCGGCGAGCGTTCGTGCCAATGCCATGGCCCGTGCCGGGTCTCCGGGCGGTTCCGCCTTGCGGTTTGCGGCGGTGGAGCCGCAACGCGGCCAGGATCGTGGTGACGTCGAGATCGCTCGAATTATGGCTCGCCATCTGGCACCACCTTCAGGACAAGTCCCGTGCCTTTCAGCTTCTCCGCGATGGCCTCCAACCCGGCGAGGGCCTGCTCAACCGGCTCCTTGCCGTCGAGCAGCTGCCGCAGTTCGGCCAGCGTGAAGACGACGTCACCGTCGGACGTGCCGTAGCAGAAGTTTTCCGCCGGGGAGTCGAACCGGGTGCCCTCGGGATATTCGTAGCCCGCCGACCAGGCGGCTACATAGGTCAGTCCCAGGGCGTGGCACGCCGCCTCCACGCGATCCAGTTCGCCGCCATTGGTATCTTCGGCAATCAGCCGGAGTGGGCAGCCGTTTCCGCTGACGCTTTCGATCAGAGCCATCGCCGAGGCAGCGGTCAGCGCGGCGCTGTTCCAGTCCGGCTTGCCTGCATCCGATTCAATGGCGGCGGCCAACGTGCGGATACCGGATTGCCGCAGGCTGCCGCCGATCGTGATCCACCCTGATGATCGGTCGCTCATTTATTTCTTATCCTTCCGGGTTATGGCGAATGCGCCGTCATTGCCGCCGCCGCTGCGCAGCAGTGGCGGGCGGTTCCTGTCGAACGTTGGGAATTGTGCGGCACGCGGGGCCGCGCGTTCTGCTACGGTTGCGGCCCCCAAGCGCGGCCGGCCGTTCGGGCTCGACCGGCTATCGGCCGACCGGCAGCTCGGCCAGCCGGGTGAGCTGGTCGATCTCGCGCAGGAGCTGGCGCATGCGCGGACCGTACTCGGGTTCGAGCCGGCTGGCGCCATCCAGGTAACGCTGCCAAGTGGCGCGGTCCCAGGTCTCGCGGTCACCGATACGCACGCCGCGGCGCGCGCCGCGCCGGGCGGCATTTTCGCAAGCGGTGACCAGGGCGCATTCGAGGCGGGTGAGTTCCAGACGCCGGCTGGCGATGCCGGCCTGCAGGCGGTCGCGGTCGAGCCGGCAACTTGCGGTGTGGAACTCCCGCTGGCCGGATGGCGCGGCGTCGAACGGCCGCGGAGGCCCAATGGTCCTGGTGTCCCCCGGCGTGAGATGGGTCATGGCGGACTCCTCTGGTGACGCGAGAAGCCCGGCCCGGCATATCCGGGTCGGGCCGCGAGGTCAGTCGGCAGCAAGCGCGGAGTCGTCGGCGTCGCCTTCGTCACGGGCCAGCGCATCGTCGGCGTCGTCAACCAGCGTGTCGGCATCGTCGTCACCCGGACCAAGGTCCGGGTCTTCGCCGGTGCCGTTCTCCTCCGCCGCCGCGGGCGCGCCCCTCCCCTCGCCGGCCTTGGCCAGTTCCTCGGGGGTAAGCTGGAAGCGCGCACGCGGGAAGACATAGACGCCGTTGCTGAACCGCTCGATCAGGCGGGCGCGGGTGTCCTTCGCGCGCGCCTCGACACGCACGCCTTCGGCAACCGCCGCGCGTTCCAGCGCCGCCTTCGACAGGCAGCTGAGGAAGTCTTCCGTCGCCATGCTCGGCAGGTAGCGATCGGCGCCGATGGCATCGCCGGCCACCCGCGCCACCGGGCCGCTGTCAGTCATGTTGTCGCGGCAGGACAAAGCGCTGGTCAGCATCGACCGGGCCGCGGTGCGGACCGCTGCGAGGTCGGCGGTCAGCACGCCGCCCTCGGTGAGGCTGTCGCAGATCGCCGCGCGCTCGGCCGCGCCCATGGCGGCGCCGCTGTGCACCGAGACGTTCCGGCCACCGAAGGCAAGCACCAGCAATCCAAGCAGGGTGCCATCCTCGATGGTGGCCTCGCGCAGCGCCTGATGCAGCGCGTCGGTGCGCAGGTCACCGATCATGGCGCAGGCCTTCTGTGTCACTTCCGGCCGGCTGCGCGTGGGCACGCTGCCGGCAACGTCCGCTGCGGCCGGCCGGGGTCCCTTGCCGGGCCTGGCCGCCGCCTTCGTCTCCGGCAAGCGGAACGCGACGGTCTTCACTTCGCCCGAGCGCGTGTCGATGTAGTGGCCGACGTGGTCGGTCCTGGCGGGCTTGCCATAGACCGCCTCGGCCTTCTTCGGCAGTTCGCAGCGGCCGTACTCGTCGACCGGCAGCAGCCGGCCGCGCTCGGGCAGGTTGTTCTGCAGCCATTCCTGCTGGGCGCCGAGGAAGCCCTCGACGTTGGTGGTGGTGCGACTGTCCTCGCCCGCCGGGGCGAACAGATCCTCGTCCCAGACGACGCCGTAGGCCTTGGCCAGATCGTCGCCGAACTTCGCGGCGGCGAACGGCATGCGACGTTTCGACAAGGCACGGGCGATCTCGTGCCAGAGGACGCCCTGCCCTTTCTTCGGCTTGTGCTTTTTCCAGACCTGCGCCTGTTCCTCGCGGGTGGCGGCGGCGATGGTGCGCAGCTGGTCCTCGTTCGGCATCTGGCCCGCCGCCATGACGTCGAGCATGGCGGGCAGCAGATGCGCCAGCAGCTTGAGGCGGCGCACGGTGCGCGGCGGCAGGGCAAGCGCATCGGCGATGCCCTGCTCGTTCCACCCTTGCGCTTCCAGCGCCTGGGTGGCCCGCCAGATGTCGACGCTGTTGAGCGAGGCACGTATCAGATTCTCGCTCACCGAACGCATGGCGTCGGCGGCTTCCTCGGCGTCGCACAGCAGCACATCGATGCTGGCGAGGCCGGCGGCGACCGCCGCCTTGACCCGGCGGTTGCCGGCGATGATCACCAGCTGGCCGCCGGCTTCCTTCACCCGCGGCGGCTGGATCACGCCGATCGCCTTGATCGAGGCGACCAGTTGCTCGTCCATCGCCGGCGGTGCCGGCGTCCGCCGGGGGTTGTCGGGGTTCGGTATCAGGCTGGTCGGATCGACGTTGCGGAGTTCGGCCATCATGCGCTCCTGTTGGATGGTTCTTCGCCTTCCATTTGTTTTCGGGAAGACCCGACCCCGCCGCCGCATCCCGTCCGGCCGGGGCAAGGGCGAAGCCGGCGCAGCCGGGCGCGCGCATGGCGCGCGCCCCTTGCGGCGGCCGGCGGCGATGCGGCATTTTCGCCGTTCTGATCAGGCATTGTTCCGCCTGGGCCGACGAAGCGGCCAAACCGATTCCGGTCAGGCCGGCTCGGCGGCATCCGCCGCCGCGGCCGGATCGTCCGCCGGCGCGCTCGCCGTAGTGGCAAGGTCGGCTTCCAGTTCGACCAGCCGCGCCAGTTTTTCATCCAGCTCGCCCTGCAACGGAAACGCCTCGCCCAGCCTTGGCGTGTAGTCGGCCAGCCGGGCGGTGGCGTCCGCCTGGCGACGGGTCTGCTCTTCGAGGTCCGCCTCGAAGCGGTCGAGCGCGTGTTCCAGGCGGGCGATCAGCCCCAGGGCGGTGAGGTCGTCTTCAACGTCGATCCGCTGCTCGTTGTCGGAGCGCTGCAGCACGAGCTCGGCGCTGCCGTCCTGCCCGGCCCGGTTGCGCCGCACCCGGCAGGTCAGCTCGAAGCCGCCGATCCGGCCGATCGTCCAGTCGCGTTTGTCGCGCTCGCGCGCGGCAATCCGCACCTTGGAGAGCAGCGCCGCGCCGGCCACCCGCCGTTCCGTCACTTGCCGTCCTTCCACCTCCATCGCGAAGGCATCGCCGCGCGTCGGCGTGCGCCGCGCGATGTCCTGCCGGATTCCTTCAATCCGCGCCGCTGCGCGCGCCTGTTCGAAGCCGGCGGCGCGGACCCGGTGACGGATGTCGTGCTGGTCATCGACATGCGCCGCCTGCTGGCGCCGCAGCCGGGCGATCTCGGCTTCCAGCCCGGCTTTGCGGATCAGCCGGCCGTCGCCCGAGGCGATCGCCTTGGCCATGGCGAACTGGTTGGCCTGGCTGCCGATATCCTCCACCCGGCGGATGCTGCGGTCGCCGGAAAGGGCGGCGGAGATGAACCGCGCCTTGCGTTCGTTGCTCTGCCACATGGTGGCGTCCATCGAGCCGAGCGTCGCGTAGGCGTAGACCTCGATCTCGTCGTGCTGGTTGCCCTGCCGCTCGATCCTGCCCTCGCGCTGTTCGATCTGGCTGGGCAACCACGGCACGTCGAGTTGATGCAGCGCCTTCAGCCGCTGCTGCACATTGACCCCGGTGCCCATGGTCTCCGACGAACCTATCAGCACGCGGACGCGGCCGGCATTGAACTCGCCGAAGAGTCGCTGCTTTTCAGTTGTGCGCTTGTAGTCCTGCATGAAAGCAATTTCGGCGGCCGGAACGCCAAGCTCGATCAGTCGCAGGCGTATCCAGCGATACGCCGAGAAGCCGCGCTTGTCCTCCACGCTGATCGTGCCGAGGTCGGAGAAGATCAGCTGGCCCGCGCCAGGGAGCGGATACAAGCTGCCATCCGGCCGGCGGTAGCGCTGGCCGGCGGTCTCCTGCCAGATGCGATGCACATTGACGATCAGCCGGTTGAGCTTGTTGTCCGGCTCGTCTCCGTTGCCTGGCCACACCAGCCGCATGTCGATCGCCGCGTGGCGGCCATCGGTAATCACCGCCAACAGGATGTCATCGCCACGCTGGACCCGGCCCTTGCGCTGCTGGATCGCCTCGATGCGCTGGGCCAGCTGCTTCTGGTAGGCGCGGAAGGCATCGCTGGGCGGCGAGGTGACCAGCCGGCGCTGGCCGCCACGGATGCGCGGCAGCTTCAGATGGACGCGCAGCTCATCCTTCAGCACCACGTCGGCGACCGAGCGGAACATGTCGACCAGCTCGGGGACGTTGATGAACTCAGCAAACCGATCCACCGGCTTGTAGCTGCCCGATGGCTGCAATTCCAGCTCGGTGCGGGTGTCGCCGAAGGCAGCGGCCCAGGCGTCGAATTCGTGCACGCCGCGTTCGCGCAGGGCACCCTCCGCCTGGAAGCGCAGCAGCGTGTACAACTCCCCCAGCGTGTTGGTGATCGGCGTGCCCGATGCCTGGATCAGCGCCCGGCCGGGGTTCTTCCCCTCCAGATAGCGCGCCTTGACGAACAGGTCCCAGGCCCGCTGCGAGCCGTCCGGATCGACCCCCTTCAGGTTCGCCCGGTTGGTGGCCGCTGATAATTTGCGGAACTCCTGCGCTTCATCGACGATGATTTGGTCGACGCCGAGTTCCTCGATAGTCAGCATGTCGTCGCGGCGACCCTTCAGGGCTTCGAGCTTCTCCGCCAGTTTCTCCTTCATCGCCTCGATGCGCTTGCGGGTGGTATGGTCGTCCGCATCGGCCCGCAGCGCGACCGCTTCGTACAGCTCAAGCTGATCCTCGATCATCCGCCGCTCGAATTCCGCCGGAACCGGGATGAACCGGAAGGCCGAATGGGTGATGATGATCGCGTCCCAGCTGGCGGTGGCGGCGCGGGCCAGGAACCGGGACCGCTTCTCCTTCACGAAGTTGGTGTCATCGGCAACCAGGATGCGGGCGGCCGGGTAGAGCTGGAGGAATTCGCGCGAGGCCTGGGCCAGGCAGTGGCCCGGGACCACCAGCATCGCCTTGGCGATCAGGCCGAGCCGCTTCTGTTCCATGACGGCAGCGGCGATGGAGAAGGTCTTGCCGGCGCCGACGGCGTGGGCGATGTAGCAGCTGCCCGACGCTATTATACGCCAGATCACCCGCTTCTGGTGCGGGTAGAGGCGGATGACGCTGCTGGCGCCCGGCAGGGTCAGGTGGCGACCGTCGAAATGCCGCGGCACCAGATTGTTGAAGCGGTCGTTGTAGATTCGTGCCAGCCGGTCGGTGCGGTCGGCATCGGTCCAGATCCAGCCGGTGAAGGCGTCCCTGATCTTCGTCAGCTTCTCCTTGGCGGCTTCCGTCGCCTCGGCGTTGAGCACGCGCTTGTCGACGCCGTTCTCGGTGACGATATCGTAGATCTGCGGGGTGGCGCCGTTCAGCGCGTCGTGCAGCAGCTGCCCGGCGTTGCGCCGGCCGGTTCCCCAGTCCGACGTGCCGGCGGCGGTGCCGGCGAACCGGCTGGTGTCCACCGTCCAGGTGGCCAGTTCCTCGCAATGCAGCACCCGCGTTTCCGTGCCCATTACCTCGGCCGCGAAGGCTTCGATGACGTCGGCCGGAATCCAAGGGGCACCCGGGCGGGCGGTGATGTCGGACGGCTTGAGGTCCTCGGGCTGCACCTCGCGCAAGGCAGCGACATTGCGCTGGTATTGCACATCGCCCGCAGCGGCGGCTTCCGCCTCGGCGAGCCGGGTGCGGACCGGGCCGGATAGATAGGCGTCGGCGGTCTCCCACGCCAGGCTGCGCGGGTTGCGGAAGATGGCGTCGCCAAGCAGGGCCAGTGCCGTCTCCGGCGCACGGTCGAGCAGGCCGGCCAGGTGGTCGGGATCGACCCGGCCGGTCTCGTTGAGGGTCACCGCCAGCGCATCGGCCGGGGAAATGATCACCGGCGGCGCCGGCGGCGCGATCACCCGCTCGCGGAAGACCGGCCCCATGCGGGCCAGCCCGCTCTCCAGGTCGTATTCCTCGATGCTGGCGACCAGCCAGCAATCCGGGTCGTCGGCGAACGGCGCGAGGTTCGGCCGGCGATGCGCCTCGCGCTCCTCGCCGGTCTCCGGGTCGGTCGTGACGCTGATGACGGTGTGGTTGAGCGGCCCGTAATGGCGGATGAAGGTCGAGTAGGCAAGCCGCAGCCGCGTCTGCACCGCCGCCCAGGGCCGGTCGGCGGCCTGGGCGCGCAGCACGTCGCGCACCGCGTCGCGGATCGGCAGCAAGGCGCGGATGATCTTCGCCGCCTTGGGCTGGATGCCCTGGCCGGCCTTGCCGTCGCGGATGGCGACGGCAACGGCGCCGCCTTCGACGATCTGCATGAGCCGACCATCCCGACCGGTGAAGTAGGAACCTTCCTTGATCGTCGCGCCGTCGGCGGCCGTGCCTATGCCGTCCGGAACTGCATCGGCGTCGTCTTCCGTATTGGACTCTGCTGACGGGGTGTGGATACCGCGCGGCAGCCGCGCCAGCGCTTCGTCGAGCAGGCTCTCCAGCGGCGCGGCGTCCGGCCATGGGCGGCAGGTGTAGGCCGGGACCGGACCATAGATGCCCCACCGCAAGGCGTGGCTGCCCAGCACCATCTCGGGATGGTCGACGAAATATTCGTTGATCCTGGCAATGGACGGGGCATCCGGGGAATCGGTGACGGCGATGTCGGCGAGGTTGATCCATGCCTTTCCGCCGGGTTGCTGGCCGTCGCCACGCCGCTGGAACACCAGCAGGTCGACCACGACATCGGTGCCGGCGGCGCCACGCAGGCTGCCCTCGGGCAGCCGGACGGCGCCGATCAGATCGGCCATGCCGGCGATGTGCTCGCGCGCCACGCTGCCGGCCTTGTCCATGGTCCCCGTGCTGGACAGGAACATGGCCAGACCGCCGGGACGCAGCCGGGCGATCGAGCGGGCGATGAAGAAGTCATGCAGCCGCAGCCCAAGCCCGGCTGTCGCCGGGTCGGCGCGGACAATGCGGTCCGAGAAAGGCGGGTTACCAATGGCAATGTCGAAGCCGCCGCCCAGCCGGCTCCGCGTGTAGTCTTCACAGCGGACCCGGGCCTGCGGATGCACGCAACGGGCGATGCGGGCGGTGACCGGATCGTATTCGATGCCGGTAAGCCGGCAGGCGCCACGCAGTTCCGCCGGGAGCAGGGCGAAGAACAGGCCGGTGCCCATGCCTGGTTCCAGCACCCGCCCGCCGGCGAAGCCGAGCGCCTGGGCGGCGCGCCAAAGCGCCCGTACCACCGGCTCGGGGGTGAAATGCGCATACTGGGTAGCCCGCTGCAGGGCGGCATATTCCGCCGGCGACGCCAGCGCCGCCAGTTCGCGCCCGATCGCGTCCCAGCCCTCGCGGAAATCGCTCGCGCCGGGCAGCGGAAAGCAGTTCTGCGCCAGCTCGGTCGCGCCGAAGCCGACAAAGCGCAGAAGCTTTTCCTGCTCCGCGGCGGTGGGTGCCCTGCCCTCCTCCTCCAGTGTTTTCGACAGGGCGATGGCGGCGACGTTGTCCCGCGCACGGGCCGGCCACCCACGGGCCAGCTGGCGATCGCTCACCAGCGCGAAGTTGACGCCCCCCTCCGGTGGCGTCGGTGGCGCGGGAGCCAGCGCTTCGTCGTCGGCATCCGCCTCGACGGAGGCGGGTGTGGCCGTTTGGTTCGGCACCGGCCAACCGAGAGCGGTGCTGTCGAACAGAAGCGTGTCGAGCGTGTACTGAGCTGGGTCGGGCATATGGCCTCTCCAGGAACGGGCAATGCCGCGCCGGCGCGCCAACGGGGCGCGGCGCGGACAGCCGGATGGGTCGGGGATGCGGGGGGGAACGGGCCTGTGCCGGCCCGGCTTCAGGGCGTGCTCAGTATTCGGTCGAGAGGAAGAGGGCGATCATGTCGATCAGCCAGTAGGCGGGTGCGGGGTCTGCCATTTGCCGCACCGCTTCCGTGTACTGGAACCGGCGCGTCCGGTGCCGGGTGCGCCCGTCCGTTCTGGTGCGCCTGGACAGGTCGGCTCTGGTTCTGGCAATTTCGTTCCGTTTGGTTGTTGCGAGTTTCATCGCATCCTTCCTTTCAGATCTTCTTTTTCGAAGACCCGAATGCGCGGCCGCTGCGCGCCGGGCGGGGCAAGGGCGCAGCCGGCGAAGCCGGGCCGCCGCGCGCCCTTCGTGCGGCGGACCCTTGCGGCGCCCGGCGCGCCAGTGGCAGCTGCGAAACTCCGTCGTTCCTCGTCGTTTCCTGATGTCGGCGCCCTGCACGGCACGCCATCGCCATCGACCTGGACGACTTCGCCGTTCTGTGTCCGCACGACGGAAAACACCGCCATCAGGTCGGCGGACAAATTTCCGCGGGTGCACGCCGGGGCATCCACGAACCAGCCCCTGGCAGAGTTCGTCTTCCGGCGATCATGGCTGCCTCGCTGTTGCGGGAGCCGCGCGACCCGTCATCAGCGAGCCGCGTATCGAGCCGTGGGCGGGTTTCCGGTGGAGGCACGACCGATGGTGACGATCCGGGCCGCCGGGGCATCCTTGACCGCCGGCACCGACGGCGATGCGCCGGTCGGTGCGAAGACGTCCATGTCAGCGAGCCGGCAAAGCTGCCCTACGGTTTGCCGGCTGCGACTCCGGGCGGAACCTGGTCGGCAGGCTCGCCCAAGTGCCGGTAGGCGCGCCTGGCGTGCTCGTCGCAATAGGGTCTCGCCACGCGCGCCGGTTCGTCGCAGAACCGGAACGCCGGGGTGCCGGGATGGCCGATCGGCCAGCAGCAGCGCCTCGGTGTGCTGCTTGCCGTGGTGCGCGTGAACGCAACTGGCAGGGATGGCGGCGGCACGATTGGCGCTGAAGCCGCCGCTGCGGGCGGTGACCGCGGACTGGCCGCGATCGGCGCGAACCCGGCCAGTTTGGGAACCTGCGCGCGCCGCGATAGAAGCGGCCGGTCGTTCGCGCCGCCGCCTTTCAGCGGCGAGGGGCGACCAGGCAGGTTGAGGCGGTGGACTTTGCCGATGACCGCGCTCTTGGACACGCCAAGCCGGCGACCGATCTCCGCCGCTGAGTGTCCTTCCTCCCAGAGCACGCGCAAGCTGGCGATCATCTCATCGATCCATTTGCTGTTCGCCGGGCCAGCGCTTACTGGTCGTGCTTCTTTCATATTCATGCTGAACATCCTTCCCTGCCGCCGGCCGGCGCGGCCGGCGGGCACGGTCTCTGCCCGCGTGGTTGCCAAATGACGCATCATCAATGGCTTCCCCGCAATCTTTCATGTTGTTGAGTCGATGACAAGCGCGCCGCCACATGCCGGTACCGGACGAACCGTCCTCGCATTCCCGGCGCCGATGGCATCACCACACCAGCCGGCCGTTCGCCGCCTGGTTTGCCGCCCGTGACGATGGGAACCGGTCAGCCCCAGGCTGCCGGACAGGCCAGCGCGGCGCGCGCCTTCTCGTAGGTCGCCGCCAGGTCGGGGCATTTCGCCGTCACCGTGTCGACGCCCATGGTCTCGATGTCGCGGACGAACGCCGCCAGCAGCCTCGCCGGTGGGTCAGCGGGATCGGCGGCCGCCGGCAGCACGTCACGCAGCTTGCGGCCGTTCGCACCGATCTCAGCGATACCGCGCTCGCTGTCCACGAGATGCTGCGGGTCCAGCACCCGCATCACCCGGCCACCGCCGTCGATGCGCCAGACATTCGGCGGCAGTTCGACCGGGCCGTTCATTTCCTGCGCGCGCTCCCGCAACGCGTCCAGCAGTTCGGCCGCCGCTTCGATGCTGTCGGCTTCCACCTCATACTCCCGGCAATCGTATAGCGTCTGCTCTTCCCAGGATCGCAGTCGGAACCGTTCCATCAGTCCACTCCCTTCGCGTGTTCAAGGGTTTTCAGCGCGAAGGCAATGTCCGCCGCCGTTGCCGCGGCATGCAGGCGGCGTGCCTGCCTTTCGTCGGCGGTGGCGGCGGGATCGTCGGCGACCTCGTCGGCCAGCGCGTCGGCGTCGGTGGCATGCGCGTCCGCCGCCGGGATCAGCCGTCCGACCGCTTCGACCAGCTCCCGTTGGCTTTCCACCAGCGCCAACACCGATGAGGCGGAAACGTGCACCGGGCAGTCGCCGGGACCGGTCCACCAGCAGTCGTCATCCGCCAGCACGAGCGCCGCGCGCAGCACAGTGCCGGGCGCCGTGGCGGCCTGCCAGCCATTGGCGCCGCGCGACGTGGCCGTCTGCCACAACTCGTGCCAGTCGCCGTCGTCAGGCACCGCGCGCATCAGCGCCAGTGCCACCGTGCGCGCGTCTGCGCCGTGCCGTACCGCCGCGCAGGCGGCATGCCAGGTTGCCGTGGCGTCGATCCCGCCGGCGTCATCAACGTCATCATCTCCGTCGTCCGCTTTCGGCACGGCAAGGGCGGCCAGATCGGTGGCGCCGTGCGGCAGCGGCAGGTGATCTCCATCATTCGCCGTCGGCGCTTCCGCCGGCAAACCGTCGCCGGCGCGTTCGTAGGCGGCGAGCGCCGTTGCCAAGGGTGCGGTGATCGCTTCCAACTCGCCGCCGTCCCAGCGCCGGCCGTAGCATTCAACGTCGCCGGCGATCCCGATCAGGCCTTCGAACACCGCAAGGAGGCGCCCGGACAGCTCGCCCGCCTGCGGCGCCGCCAGCCGGCGCAGATGCAGTTCGGCGCACACCAGCACCGGCAGGGCGGCCAGTGCGGCGTCGTGCACCGGCCAGGTCCGAACGTCCGCCAGCAGTGCGCTATCACCATGGCCGGCGAGCCGAATTCGCAAAGCCTCCCGAAACGACGGATCGTCCGCCGCCAGCCTCGCCACGAAACCTGCCAGCCGCTCCCGCCGTGTTTGTGCGTCGGTTGCCGGCTGGGCAACCGGCTTGTCCGGTTCCATTTCAGTTCCCTCCCCGGTATTTCTGCCTGACCGCCTGCCGGAGCGCCGTCCGGTCCGCGTCCGCCGCCGCACTGATCTGGCAGAAGGTCCGGCCGGTCACGCGGAGCAGCTGGTTCTCGAAACGGAACGCATCGTCGAGCAGGCGGCGCAGCAGGGCCTGCTGCCCCTCCTGCACGGCGATACGGCCGATCCGCATCGACGTCGCCAGATAGCTGCGCCAGGTGACATGCGCGTGCAGGGGATCGCCGGTTGGCAGCACGGCATTCTGGATTGGTGTCGTCATGGCTTTTTCCTCCTGGAATGCCCTCGCCACGCCGCTTCGCGGCGGCCGGGGCAAGGGCGCCGCAGGCGCGCGCGAAGCGCGGCACCCTTGCGGCGGCCGCCGCGCAAGCGGCAGCGTCTGTTTTCATGGTCTTTGTTGACTGTTCGGCTTTGCCTGCCCGGCTCTGTCCGCCGTTTGCGTCGATCCAGGCGGCGAGGTTTCCCGGCGGCCGGCTACGGGGTCACTTCGACGACCTCACCGAATGGCACAGGGCTGCCCTGCGTCGGCGTCAGCCAGATCACCTGGATGCCGGGATCGTCTGGCTGGTCGCTGGAGATCAGGTCGGTGGCGTAGACGATGACCTGCGGCCTGAAACCGCTGTCGGCGATCCAGGCGAAGGCCGGCTGGAACCGCGTGCCACCACGGCCGGCCACCTCGATGCGATCGACGGTCTCGCCCGGGCCAAGATACTCGACCCGCCGGACTTCGCTGTCGCACTGGATGACGGCGACCCGCTCGGGTCCGGTCTCCTCGATGATGCCGAGCAGGTTGGCGAGGTAAATCGCCAGTTCCCTGGCCGATATCGACCCAGACGTGTCCAGCACGAAGGCGATCCGGCCGGCGCCGGCGCGGCGCCAGCCCGGCAGATACAGCCCGTGCGGCAGCAGCCGGCGGTTGGGCCGCGCCCAGCTCGCCTCGCTGCGCAGCGTGCCGTCGAACAGCATGCGGAACCGGTCCCGCCAGTCGGCACGGTCGAGTGCCGCCTCGACCATTTCGGTCAACCCGGCGGTGAACCGCCCGGCCCGCTTCGCCGCCGCTGCCGCCTGGCGGATGCGGACATCGAGATCGTCCTCGGCCTGCCGCCGTGCCGCCTCGGTGAGCGGCGCGCCATTGGCGTCCGTCAGGTCGCGCACCTCACCCCAGTTGCCGGCGGGTGCGACTGTCCCGGTGTCCGCCGGGTCGGCAGGGCTGCCGGCGGAAGGCGGCGCGCCGTCGCTTCCCAGGTCGGGCGGTGACGGCCCGGGTTGCGGCGATGGCGGTCCCTGCTCCAGCAACCGCTGGTAGATCACCTCGACCGGCAAGCCGGCGAAGCGGTTGGCCGGATCGAAAATCCCCGAGCCGGGCAGTGCATAGTTGTCGGCCTGCAGGACGCGGTTGACGAACAGGTCGCAGGCGATGTTCCACAGCGGCGGATCGCGATCGCGCCGGCGCAGATGGTGCTTGTTGACCACATGCAGCACTTCATGAGCGATCACGCCCATGGTCTTCTCCGCCCCCTGGGCCTCGCACCAGGCGGGGTTGAACCACACCGCCCGTCCGTCGGTCGCCATGGTGCCGACCGACGGCGCGTCAATCCACTTCAGGCCCAGCGCGATCGAGCCGAAGAACGGCGCGCGGACCAGCAGCCGCGCCCGCGCCTTGGTGATGATGTCCGGCAGCATCGCGCCCTCCCTCAGGCGAAGGCGCCCTGCATGCGGAGAAGGATTTCCTCCGCCTGGGTGGCCACGTCCTCGCGAAGCCCGGCCGAATTGCGCAGCTGGTCGGGATCGTGGGCAGTGAGGTGCCGCTCAATGTCGGCGCAGATGTCGGCAATGCGCGGGTCGTCCATCAGGTTGAGCATCGGCGCGATCCTGACGATCTCCCGGACGTTCTCGACCAGCGTGTCGCGGAAGGGATGCTGGACGTGGCCCTTGGCATTGTGCCGGAACAGCCGCAGCCGCGTCGCCATGCGGGCGACCGGCTCGCGCAGCCGGTCCAGCAGCGTGCGCACTGCGTCGTTGACGCTGTCGCGCAACGCCTCCTCGGCATTGCGACGCACCACGGCGATTTCCTCGGCGGCCAGCGCCACCCGGAAATCGTCGCTGCTCGGCACTGGCAGATAGGTCAGCCTGACGCCGAAGCGGTCGCGCAGCGTCGCCTGCGACGGGAAGTCGCCTTCCGCGTAGGCGTCGCCAAGCCGGTGGCGGGCCTCGTATTTGATTTCCGGATAGGCGGCGATGAACGCCTCGACCGCCGCGTCGAAGTTGCGGACCGGCTCCGCCATGCTCTCGGTGAAAGCAAGGAAGGCCGATCCCTTCAGGATGCGGCAGCCGGTGTCGGTCCAGGGCAGGGTCCGCTCGGCGACCGCCGTGCGCACAATGTCCTCGGCCAGCTGCACCGGTTTGATCGCTTCGCCGAGCAGGCTCTTGTTGGCGCGCAGGGCATTGGTGTCGGCGTGCTTGAGACCGCAGATCTCGCGGGTGATGCCGCGGTCGAGCTTCTTGCCGCTCCAGCATCGGACGGTAACATTGACCAGCAGCGCGCGTTCGGTGATGTCCATGGCGGACCTCCGGGGGGACAGGCATTTCGGGAGAACGGGAAGCGCCGGCCGCGGCCGGCGGGCGCTGCTAATGGCCGCTGAGCATCGCCCCGTGGGCGGCGGCCCAGCGCTGGTAGGGAGCGGTCAGGGTAAGCCGCTCATCGCGGGCGGTGGCGTCGAGCACGCACACGACCGAGAATTCCTGCTCGGGCAGGCGGTCGAGATAGTCGATCACCGCACCTAAGTTGCGCGGCGTCGCCCGATGCGCCAGCGCGCCCATCAGCGCGTAGCTGGTCATCGGGTCCTCGGGCAGCGGCCCGGCGCCGGGGTTGAGCAGGATGGCGTCGATATCGGGCAGGCTGCGGAAGATCTGCTGGAACCCGGTGAAGTCCGCGCTCGCCGGGCCGCCGACGACACCGGTGACGCATTCCCGCTGCAACGCCTCCGGCAGACTCAGCTGCAGCACCCGATCGGCCATGGCCCAGCTGCGCGGCGACGGATAGGCGTTGTCCGTCGCCGAGAACCGGTGGTGATACTCGGCCGCGCGCAGGCGATTGTACGCAATCAGCATCGGGGCGACGCCGCGCCGGGCCGCCCAGGCGGCCCAGGCGTTGACATCGGCCTCGATGGAAAGGTGCAGCAGGCGGTTGCGCACCTGGCTTGGCATGGTCGTTGTGCCGGCACGGTTGTGCGCATGGTTTCCGGCGGCGACGACCATCCAGGTCGGCGGCAGCACGTGCTCGCCAATCCGGTGATCGCGGATCAGGCCGGCGGCGATGTTCATGTTGGCAACGCCGGCCTGTGGCAGTTCGTCGAGGAACAGAAGTCCCCTGCCCTGCGTCGGCAGCCAGTCCGGCCGGCAGCGGATGGCCCGGCCCTGCTCGATCCAGGGCAGGCCGCCGAGTTCGGCCGGATCGCGGGTCTGCAGATCGGCATAGGCGACCTGCCAGCCATGGTCATCGTCCTTGGCCGGCAGCAGGTCGCGGCCGAGATCGCCCAGCTCACCGGTGACGCTTTCGATGATCTCCGTCTTGCCAAGACCGGGATCGCCCCAGGCCATCGGCACCAGGTAGTCGCGCGGCGCGCCGCCGCCGCGCGCCACGGCGATGTTGTGGTGGATGACCGCGCCCACCACCCGCGCGAATTCTGGGATGTTCATGGTGTCTCCTTCTTTTTCGCTGAACACCCCGCCGCCGCCGCTTCCCGCCGCCCGGGGCAAGGGCGAAGCCGGCGCAGCCGGGCGCGCGCAGGGCGCGCGATCCTTGCGGCGGGTGGCGGGCAAGCGGCAGGTTTTCACCGCGTTGCTCTTTGTGTCTTCCTGGATGACTGCATTCAGGGCGCGGTCTCGACCCCGCTGTTGCCGGGGCAATCCGGAATTTCCGCCGGGTGGATTTCTCTTCCGGCACCGCCGTGGCGGCCGGTCGGCACGGCCGTGCCGTTGTGATCCTTGTCGACCACGGCAGCGTTTTCGCATGCCTTGCAGGGAGCGGATGGAAACGTTCAGAACAGGCTGGCTTGCCGAGCGTCGCCGAGCGCTGCCCTATCACCCGAGGACGGGCGGGTAACCCGACCTTCGCTGGCGTGAGAAAAGTCGGTCTCAGGTGTGGGAGCCCGTGCGGCACTCAGCTGTTTGTCGACGTCATTCTTGTGGACGAAGCAGGCCCATAGCGTTGAGCCAGTGTGGGATAACGGCGGACCGAAGCCGAACGAGGGATAGCGGCTGTTGCAGACGACGCAACGCCGCGCCTCGTAATCTGCCATGTTGGGTGACGGCGCGGCGGGCGCATCGCCCGGCGTGGCGACGCTGGTCTTCTGGTTGTGGAGCGGCACCAACTCAAACTCTTCGCGCCAGGGCGGCGTGGTGAACCGCCGTGTCGCCGCCGACGGTCCGTCGCAGCGGAACCGGCGTGCCGTTGCCGCGCAACCATCCGTCCACGCGATGCTCGGCGGGGATGTCGGTGACGAAGCCGCTCGGTGACGTGTAGCCGCGCCGAAACTCGCAATGGGTGATGGTCACACGACGCATGCCGCGCGTGATCGCCACGTATGCAAGGCGCCGTTCCTCCGCGGCGTCGCCATAGTCAGGCGGAAAAGTTCCAGCCTCCCAGGCAGGCAGGAAGACATGGCCGAATTCCAGCCCTTTGCCCTTGTGCAGCGTCATCAGCCGCACCCGTCCGTCAGCCTCCTCGTGCGGACCGCCGGTAGACAGCGCCGCGTGGTCGAGCAGTTCGCGCGCGGTATGGAAGCTGCCGGCGAGCTGGATCAGCTCCTGCACGTTCTCCAGCCGCCCTTCGGTCGTCTCCGCCCGGCTCTCCCGCAGCATGGCGCGGTAGCCGGTCGCGTCCAGCAGCAGCGAGATCTGGTCGGCAAGCGTCGCCCCCCGATCCCGGCCAACGCCGCGCACCGCATCGACGAAGCCCAGCCCGGTCGAGCGCGTCCTGGGTGGCAGGTCCGCGGTTTCCAGGGCAGCGAACAGCGACACTTGCCGCCACGCCGCCTCCGCCTCCAGCGTCCCCATCGCCTTGTCCCCGAACCCGCGCGCCGGAACATTGATCACCCGCCGCAGGGCCTCGTCGGACTGCGTGTCGTCCGGTGTCGCGGCCAGTCGCAGCAGCGCCAGCACGTCCTTGATCTCGGCACGCTGATAGAACCCGACGTCGGCCGATCAGCACGTAGGGGATGCCTGCCCGCATCAGCGCCTCCTCGAAGCCGCGCGAGAGTTGATTGCTGCGGTAGAGCACCGCCATGTCGTCCCAGGAGATGCCTTCGGCGTGACGACACTGCATCTCGCCGACGATGCCGGCGGCTTCGGCGTCGGCGTTCCTGAAGCGGACCACCTCGATGCGATCGCCGTCCGGCTGGCAGGTAAACAGCGTCTTGCCGAGGCGCGCACGATCCTGCGCGATCACGGCATTGGCGGCGTCGAGGATGTGGCCGGTCGAGCGAAAATTCTCTTCCAGCTTGATCTGTGCCGCGCCAGGAAAGTCCCGCGCGAAGCGTCGGATGTAGGCCAGATCTGAACCGCGCCAGCTATACACTGACTGGTCGTCATCCCCGACCGCGAATATCTCTCGGTGCTCGCGCGCCAGCATGCGCAGCCAGACGTACTGCGCATGGTTTATGTCCTGATATTCGTCGGCGAGCACGGCGTCGAAACGTCCGGCCCAGCGCTCGCGGTAGGCCGCGTTGACCTGCATCGCACGCGCCGGCCACAGCAGCAAATCCCCGAAATCGGCCGCATTGGCGTCCCGCAGGGTGCGTTGATAGGCGGCGTAGACGCGTGCGCTCGCCCGTAGCCCGTCCGGATCGACCGGTGCACCGCGGCGCCCGGCCTCGGCGATCATGGCCTCGACATGAGCCGGGGCATCGTCCGGGGTGATCAAGCCGTCCTTGAACTTGGACAGCCGGCTGCAAATCGCCTTCAGCGGGTCGCGCCCGATCGTTATCGCCTCGTCGCCACCGGCGACATTCATCGCCTTCATGACCCGCTTGACCACGCGGCGGCTGTCGTCGGCGGCGTCGAGGATGTCGAAGCCGGGCCGGAGGCCGGCCACCTCCGGCTCGATGCGCAGTTGGCGGGCGCCCAGGCCGTGGAACGTGCCAATCCAGTACGGCGCCGCCGCGTCGCCGAGCGTCGCCCGGATGCGCCCGGCCATCTCACCGGCGGCCTTGTTGGTGAAGGTGACCGCCAGGATGCGAGCAGCCTGAATGCCTCTGACCGCGATCCGGTGCCCGACCGCAGCGGTGAGCGTCTTGGTCTTGCCGGTGCCGGCCCCTGCCAGCACCAGGATCGGGCCGGACTGTTCCGCGGCTTGCGCCTGCTGCGGGGTCAGTCCCGCCAGGATGGGGTGGCACGCCATGTCAGGGGGCTCCTGCGTGGACAGCCGGCCGCACATTGCCTTCCCCCGCCTGCGTGCGCTCCCGTCTGCTGCGCCCGGCTTTGGCCGCCGCCAACAGCGCCTCCAGCTTGGTCAGGAACTGGCTCTGCGCCAGCCTGGGCGGCCAAGGCTGCCAGGGCCGCATGCCGGGCGGCGTCGCAAGTGGATCGACGGTGAGCGGCTGCAGCGTGATGCGAAGGTGCCGCTGCATGGCCGGCCGTGACCATCCCGCCACATGACGGGCCTCGCTGGCGGCAGCGAGTCGGTCAGCTTCCTTGTGGCGCGCGCGGCTCTCGGGCGTCCAGGCCGGGAGCGTGTAGCGCATGTCGACAGCGGCCTGGATCTGTTCGACGAGCTGGACGAACCCCTTGCCCAGATGTGGTTTGATCGGCGTGATCGGGTCCCAGCCGCCCATCAGCGCTTCAGTCGCGTCGTGCAGCAACTCGCGCAACTGCTCGGCCGACGTCAGGTCCGGGCCGTTCGAGCTCTCGCACAGTGTGAGCACCGTCAGGCTGTGCTGAGCCACCGAGAGCGGGAGGTCCCAAGCCGAGTAACCGGCCCATCGATAGGTGCGGGACAGGCCAATGGCGAGGTCGCGATCCGTCCAGGCGTGCGGATCGGGCGCGAACAGGTCGAGGCGCCGCCCTGAGGGCAACAGGATCCAGGCACGATCGTGGGTCATCTTCTCCTCCCCCTCAACGTGTCGTTCCAATCGACACCGACCGGCGGCGGCAGGCGCTGGAACACAACCCCAGCAGCCGCGGCCAACTCGGCATGGCGTTCGGCGAAGCGCTCGCCCGCGCGATTAGCGTCGGCGGCGCTCGCCAGCAGGGCGTCCGGTGAACCGGCGATGCCGACCAGCGCCCGCTCGATGGCCTGCAAGGTGCCAGGACCCATCCCGCCCCCGGTCGCTGCGTAGAGCGTGTCGGTCCGGATGCCCTCGATGGCGGCGAGGCTGAGCGCGTCGATCGGCGCTTCGGCCAGCACGATGCGGCAAACCGGCCCGCTCCCGGCCAGACGGAACAGCGTCTTGCGGCCCCCCGAAAGCGCGCCTTTGAACGCGTGGCCGCGGCTCTCGACGTGGCTGACCGCGCCAAGCTCATCGCGATGGGCAAACCAGGCGCTGCCCTTGAACCCTTGGCGCACCACGTCGGCGTCCGCAGCGGCGAGCAGCACCTCGGCCGTGAGCCGGCGGCCGGTCGAGAGATAGTCCCAGGCCGGCGAGCCCCGGCGCAGGCGCGGCTGGGCATTCCACCGCTGCGCGACCGAGCGGTCGCCCTCCGACGGCTGGCGCGCGCGCAGAACCTCGGGAAAGGTGGGCGACAGGTCCACGAAGGGCCGGAGGACCTGCCGCACCTGCCCGAAGCTGAGCGAGGGATCGAGGTGCTGCACGAGGTCGAACACGTCGCCCTTCGCCGCGCTCAGCGGATCCCACCAGCCGCGGCCGTCGTGATTGACGATCAGCACCTCGCCCTGGCCGCGCCGATATTTGAGGGCGCGCCTTGTGCTCTCCTGCTTGTCCAGAAACCACGGGGGCGGCAAGCGCTCCAGCAGCGCCGCGCAGCTCACACCAGCCCTGAATTGGTCCAGCTCGGCGTCATGGCCGGCCATGTCACGATGCTCCCGGGTTGAGGACCGGCCGGGTCCAGGGCGCGCCTCCGCGTTCCCCCTCACCCCGACCATCCCTTTCCGGCGACCGCGAAGCGGGCGCGGGGCAAGGGCGAAGCCGGCGAAGGCGGGCGCGCGCAGCGCGATCCTTGCGGCGCGCCCAGGCGCAAGCGGTAGCGATCTCTCCCGCTCTCTGCTTTGCCGTTTGCCCCTCCATACCGTCCGCTGGCCTTCGGCTTCCCGCGCGCCGGCCTCATGGCGCGCGCGCCGGCATGGCCAGCACGACCTCCGCGCTCACGGACACGATCATGTCCTGGCTCACCGCAGTTGCGTTCGGCGGTGGCATGGGCGCCATCACCGCCGCGACCCCTGCCGCCTCGGCGCGCGCCATGGGCGTCACGCCAGGAGGCGCGTCGTTAAGGCTGACGGACTGGAAGCGGTCCACCTCCATGCCGAGCACCCGCGCGCCCTCCGTCGCCTGCTTTCGCAAGATGACCAGCGCCTTCAGCGTGGCGTCTTGCCGGGTCTGCTCCGCCCGCTCCGGGGAGACCTCCCAACCCAGGCCTTCGAGCGCCAGGCCGAGCGCCTGCAGGCGCCCCACCAGGTCGAGCGCCACCTCGCCGTCCCCTCCCCTCACCTCAAGCGTCTGCTGCGCTGTCCAGTGCGGTGGCTTCTCCTCGCTGTAGAACACGGCGTAGCCCCGGAAGATCGTCCGCGCGCCAGGGGTGCCAGCGGCCGTCGTCCTCGCGTTGGCCATCATTTCGGTGACACGGCGCTGCGCCGCCGCGGCGGTTGGCGCGATGGCGATCGCGGCCAGGCACGCGACCAGGTCGTCGGGCGCTACCTTGATGGTCGCCTGCGCGGAGAGGTGCATGATCGACGGCCCAAGGCCGGCCGGCGCGGGCGGCGGGGTCGCCACCTGGGCGCAGGCCGCCCGGCCGAGCAACAACACGGCGCCCGTAAGACTGGCGGGAAAACGCATCGCGGCCTCCGTTCTTGACGGGAGACCGCTACCAGGCGAGCGCGCGAGTGGCGCACCGCACCGCCATCTGCTTTTGCGGTAGGCATCTACGTTGCGCGCCAGGCCCCGGGCCACCGACCAGAGCGCCCACGCCAATCCGGTGCAGCAGCAGCGCATGCGAGAGCAGCCGCGCGGTGCGGCCATTGCCATCGAAAAACGGTTGGTCCACCGCAGCCGGTGATGCAGCCCGGCGACCACAACAGGCCTGTCGGCCCGCCCGAAGCGCTCGGGCAAGCCCTCGTCCAGGCGAGCAAGCCAGCCCGGCAGCTCTTCAGGTGGGGGCGCCACATGCCGCCCCCCCTTCGCGTGTCCTTGCCGCAACTGTCCGGGCGGCACTTCGATCCGCCGTTCGCTGTCGCGCT
>Ga0302270_10001297_pt1 | contig 25299 bp, 17 predicted proteins | sample III_Bog_E2_3_FD_198773 | JGI IMG/M metagenome (GOLD analysis project Ga0302270, IMG submission 198773) | Peat permafrost microbial communities from Stordalen Mire near Abisko, Sweden - III_Bog_E2_3 | ecosystem: Environmental > Terrestrial > Soil > Wetlands > Peat | place: Sweden: Abisko... | reverse complement strand
ACTATGTCCTGGCCCATGCCGATATCCACGGGCGGCTGGTGGAGGAACTGGCCCTTGCGGTAACGGGATTCTACGGCGCCAGCCCGGCGGGCTGGCCCGGCAACCGGGACTACGCCAGGATCATCAATGGCCGCCACCATGCCCGGTTGCGGGGTCTGCTGGAAAGCAGCGGTGGCCGGATCCGGCTGGGCGGGGAGTGGGACGCCGGGACGAACTATTTCGCCCCCACCCTGGTCACCGATGTGTCCCTGGAGGCGCCGCTGATGCGGGAGGAGATCTTCGGGCCGATCCTGCCGGTGCTGAAGGTGCCGAACATGGCAGCGGCGGTGCGGTTGCTGAACGACCGGCCCAAGCCCCTGGCGCTCTACCTCTTCACCGGCCGCGCGGCCACCGCCGAGGCGGTGGTGGCCGCCACCACCGCCGGCGGCACCTGCATCAATGATACGGTCCTCCAGTTCGCCCACCCCGGCCTGCCGGGGGGCGGGGTGGGCCATTCCGGGCTGGGCAAGGCCCACGGCTGGTTCGGCTTCCAGGCCTTCTCCAACGCCCGGGGCATCCTGCGCAGGGGGCGGTTCTCCCCCATCCAGTGGATGTACCCCCCCTTCACGCCCAGGGTCCGCAGGCTCATCAACTTGGCGTTGCGTTACCTGTAGAGCGGCGGCAACCGCTAATCCGGAATAGGCGGCCGCTCCGTACTGGCTCCGTAGGACTCTGGGGAGGACAGAGTTGATACATATTTACCAAGATCCCTGACATAGCTGCCCTTGGGATTCAGGAAGTGAATCCCCGTTTCAACCCCCTGGCCGAGCCGGTGGACCCAGACGATCTGGCCTTTGATCCCTTCCTTGGGCAGGGCGGGATGGATCAACTCCAGGTTTTCCAGCATGCCTCTCTCGCTGATCGTCTCGAGGTCCTTCTTGGAACCGGTCAGGCAACAGCCGTCCGGTCCCAGGTTCGAGACGGTGATGTTGTTGTAGGGATGGCCGCCCAACTGGAAACGAGCCTTGCACTGGTCTGTAACGGAAACGCGGGAACTTTTTCGATTATCCATTTCCAATTCCTTTAAATTCCTTCGTTATGAAGCACCCTTCATCGTCATGAGGAATGGGTGAGTGAACCGGCCTTGGTCCCACGGAACAGATGGAGGTTCTCCTTGAGATAGTCCTTCAGGAGCCGCGGTGGCTGCCCGGTGATGCGGGCGACCGTGCCCAGGGTCACGGCGGTGCCGGCATTGGCCCTGAAGCCATGGAACAGGGTAATGAGGGAATGGGCCAGCCACTCTGACAACCCCATGCTGGTCATGGACTGGTATGCGGCATCATCGGGCACATCGACGAACTTCACGAACCTGCCCAACTGGGTGCTCAGGAGTTCCGCCACCCCGGCATAGGTGAACAACTCGGATCCGGTGATCTCGTAGACCAGACCCTCGTGCCCGGGTTCGACCAGGGTGACCCCGGCCATGGCGGCGATATCGCGCGTGTCCACCCACGGAATGCGGGCTTCCCCAGCAGGGGCGAACAGCGTGCTGGTCCTGGCGACCGAATCGCTGAACATCAAACCGATATTCTGCATGAACATGGTGGGCCGGAGGTGGGTCCAGGTCATTCCACTGGCCTCCAACTGGGCCTCACATTGCCCATGGGCCCGGGTCAGCGGCGAGGCCGCCCAGGGATTGGCCCCCAGGGCCGACAGGCGAACAACCCGATGGATTCCGGCTTTCCGGGCCGATTTAAGGAAGGCGCCTTCGACCTCCACCAGGTCAGGTTTGGGGGTAGTGAGCAGGAATACCGTCTGCGCTCCCCTCATGGCCGCCACCAAGGTTTCTGGATGATTGAAATCCCCGAGCACGGCCCTGATGCCCCGGGTCTCCATGGTCCTGAGGGTTTCTTCGCTCCGGACCATGACTTTGAATTCCACGTCGCGGGTCTGGAGGTCTTTGACAAGCTCCCTGCCGATAGTGCCTGTGGCGCCAGTCACGAGAATCATGAGGTCTCCTTTCCTTTCAAATAACCCGGATCAGCGATCTGTTTGCGGGAAGAATCGATACCCCGGCGGAACCCCTCCTAGGGGAGCGGATCCCGACCCCTGACCGGGCTCAGGGTTGCCAGGAACACCTATTCCGTGGGGTTGCCCATCGGCACCCCAGAAATGAAGCACAGGGTCCCCCACGGACGAGGGAGGGGACGGGCACAATGTAACCTTTGAAATAGTCATGTCAAGTGGCGCCGATGGGCGAACCCGCCCCCCACAGCTCGAAAGGCAGCATTCTGGCCCTCATGGGCAGCGATGAGTCAGGCGATGTCTTCTCCGGCAACTTCAACAATTAAAAATGCCAGGTGAGCCCGGCCGCCAGCTGGAAATCGTCGGTGTTGCCGTTTTCGGTGATGTTGTTGACATAGCGGAAGGTGAAGGCGGTGCTGGAGGTCAGAAACCGCCCCAATGGACGAAGTCGTTCACGTACGGGGACAGCTCCAGCACGTTGGCCTCCACCACCTGGATACTGAACCTCCAGTGGCCGGAGCCCACCAGGAATGGCGACTGCGGCTCGTAGACCATGGGCGCCTGGAGCATCGGGAACATGTTCCGGGTGGGGGGAGGACCGATATCGAAGGCGACGGCCTCCTGGGCCTTCAGCAGGGAAACGGACAGGAGCGCCACGGCCAGCATGCGGGGCCGGGCGGCGGCGAGAACAAGGGATACCCCAGACGGCGCCTGGGCCGCCGCGGAATCGGTGCGCAAGGCTGAACTCCGAAAGGTTCAGCACAATATATATTAATTATCATTTCAAGCTAGATACTATTTTAAAATCAATTACAAAATATAGTTATTTTCAACTTTTGATAATTATAAAAAGTTTTTATTTATATTACTCCCACCGGTCGTTCAGCGGCCCGCGAACTCGTCCATGGTCCGGTCCACCCCGAAGAACCGCATCATCGCATCGAACAGCCCCAGGGGCAGAACCCGCACCAGCAGCACCGCCATGACGAAGCGGGGCATCACCAGGCGCTTGCGGTCGCCCCGGATCGCCGCCAGGATCCGGGCCGCCACCTCCTCCTGCTTCAGCAGCGGCAGCAGCAGCGGAAACCGGGTCTTCACGCCCCGGAACATGCCGGTGTCCACATACCAGGGACAGACCACGGTGGTGTGGATGGGGTGGCCCAGGCGCCTCATCTCCAGCCGCAGCGACTCGTCGAAACCCACGGCCGCGAACTTGGAGGCGCAGTAGTCCGCCAACCTGGAGGTGCCGCCCAGGCCAGCGGCGGAGGCGATGGTCACCACGTGGCCCGAACCCTGGGCGATCATGGCCGGCAGGAAGGCCCGCACCATCCAGAACAAGGCCAGGGCGTTGACCTGGAAGGTCCGCTCGATGTCCGCGTCCGATCACTCCAGCAGGGTCTTGCCGGTCACGACGCCGGCGTTGTTGATGAGGATGTCCACCGGCCCCCGGGTCGCCAGCACCCGGGACGCGGTGGCCTGGATCGCCGTCCGGTCGCAAAGATCCACGGCGAACACCGCGGCGTCCCGCCCTTCCAGAAGCAGTTCCGACCGCAGCGCGAGCAGGCCGGCCTGGTCCCGGTCCAGGAGGGTGACCCGGGCGCCCCGGGCGGAGGCGCCCCGGGCCAGCAATCGGCCGATGCCGCTGGCGGCGCCGGTGACGAGGACATGGGAGTTGCGGAATCGGGTCATGGGCTTAAGGCTCCAGGGAAGGCTTCAAGGCGCCTCCGTCAAGGCCTGGATCCTGGCGGCGAGGGCGCTCACCCGGTCCAGGGGGTAGCCGGCGTTCCGGGTCCGGACCCCGGGGCCGAACGAAGAAAACTGCCGGAAGTCGGGGCTGGAAAAATACTCGGGGGAGATCCAGCCGCCGGCGAAGTGCCCGCCCAGGGACGGCGGAGTGGTCAGGTACAGCAGGAGGGCGGTCCAGACCTTCAGTTCCCTCAGCGGCCCGCCCGGATCCAGGCTGATCCGGTTGCCCAGGATCCGCTGGAGGCCCCCGGGGGTGGCGGCGGACAGCCCAGTGCCGCCCTGGGCTGACGGATAGATCAAAGCCTGGGTTCCGAACCGGGATTGGACCGCATTGATCATCAGAAGAACGTATAGATCCATGGCGACCCGGCAGCGACCGGGGCCCAGGGCTACCGCGGCCCCGGTGCAAGCGGGATCCAGCGCTGAAAAGGCCGATACCGGACCGATGGCGGCCAGAGCCCGGGCCATGAGCAGGGCGTCGAGCCCCGTGCTGCCCGAGGCCGCATCCAGCGCCGCGGCCTGGGCCACCTGGCCCAGCAGCGTCAGGCTGGCCGGGGCCTGGGACCGATCTCCCAACGAGGCCATGGCCTCGGCGTAGGGATTGCCCCTGGCCACCGAGGCCAGGAGGGCTCGGCCCTGGTCCGACCCGAGGGTAGCCAGGGCCTCCAGGGCCGCGCCGGCCTGGACCGACCCCTCCCCGGCCTTCCGGCGGGTCACCGAGATCGCGGCCGCGGCCTGGGCCATGGCGAAGAAGGTATCCGTTTCCCCGGCATTCAGCTCATAGCTGAGACCGGAGAGGTGCAGGTAGAAGTCCGAGGTGGTCAATCCCGCCTGGGCCAGCAGTTGAAGTGCGCAGAATTCCCGCAGCCCGCCGGGATCCATGTAGACGGATACCAGGGGCTCCCCGGTGGCCCCGGCCTGGGCGGGGTCCGGGGAAAGGCCCAAGGGCATGACCGAGTAGAGCTCGGAAAAAGTGATGGCGGCCCCGGCGTCCAGGGCGCCCCGCAGTTCGCCGGTGGCGGCCACCGCCGCGGTGAACGGGGTGGGATCGGCTCCCGGCGGCAGGGGGATGGACGCCAGAAGACCGTTGGGCACGGCCCGGAAGGCGTCCGCGCAAAAGTCCCCGAGCCCGTTGGGCGCCAGCACGGCGGATCCGTCATTGGACCGGAGGTCCTGGGCGCAGGCCCCCAACGGGCGGTAGATGCCCCGGGCCGGGTCCTCCGGATCGTAGTCTCCCGGCCGCGGCACCTGGGCGAACACCGGAGCCAGCACGCGATTCAGCTCCAGGTCGGCGGCGGCCACCACCAATCCCAGGGCCGGGTCGGCCGTAACCTTAGGCCCCAGGGCTGCCAGGCTGGCGTCGGTCATGGGCCGGTTTTCGAAGGCCTCTAGGCTCGTGGCCCCTGGGCTGGCGCGGTAGACCAGATCCAGCCGGGAGACGTTGGTCCCGAAGGCGCCGGCACAGCAGATGAGGGTGTTCCAGCTGCCGTTGGCCACGGTCCGGGCCGCGGCCAGGGGGTTGTGCATGTGGCCCGAAGCGATCACGTCGATGCCCCGCACCCGTCTGGCCAGGTCGACGTCCTCCCCCTCGGCGCCGGTGGCGTCGGTGCCGGCGTGATCCAGGGCGATGATGATCTGGCAGTGCTGATTGGCGCGGAGGTCGTCCACCAAGCCCTGGACCAGCCCGGGGTCCCGGGAGTAGTCCGTGAACCACACCGGAGCGGCGGCGGGCGCCACGCTGGCGGCATCCCGGCCCATGAGCCCCAGGAAGCCGACCCTCAGCCCGTTGGCCAGGGTTTCGACCAGGGTGTGCCGGATCGGCTTCCGTGCCCCCAGGAAGGGCGCCAGATGCGGATCGCCGTCGAGCTCCAGGTTGGAGGCGACGATGGGGGTCCTGAAGTTGAAGCCCTGCTGGGCCGCAGCCAGGATCCCGGCCAACCCGGCGGGACCATAATCGAATTCGTGGTTGCCGAGGGTGATGCAGTCATAGCGCAGGGCGTCCGCGAACCAGAGGGGCAGCGGCTGGCGCCCCAGGGTGAGGTCGTAGAGCGTGCCCATGCTCCAGTCCCCGGAGTCCACCAGCACCACAGGGTGGCCGGCGCTGGTCCGGACGTGCTCCACGTAGGCGGCGATCCTGGCGTAGGAGCCCCGGTCGGCATCATCCGCGCCGGCATCCCGGGCGTGGTCATGGATATCCGTGGTCTGAAGCAGGGTCATCCGGGCTTCCCCGGCCAGGGGCGGCAACGGCCCGGCGCCGGCCCCGGAGCCCGGGCCACAGCCGAGGCTCCAGGCCCCGAGGAGCAGAGTGAAGGCGGACAGGCCGAGCTTTGCCATCACCGGCGCCTCCTATCCGGGGAACTGGCATTCGATGCCGAACGCCAGGATGAGGTAACGCTTGTCGTATTCCTTGCGCGGGTTGATCGCCACCCCATTGCCGGCGAAACGGGCCTGGAGCGCCTGATCCCCCTGGAAATCCGGATGCTGGTAGCGGTGGGCGAAGCCGGTGCAGGCCAGGCCGAAGTTGAACTTGAGCCGGTCCGAAGGTTGGTACTGGAACCCCGTGGCCAGGCCCAGGTAGTCGGCGTGGGCCCCGGGGAGGCTGGTATCCAGGGTGGCCGAACGATCCTGGCCGATCTGGTTGACATTGACCCCCAGGCTCACGGTCCAGCGCGGGTTCACCCGGTATTCCAGGGCGCCGGACTCTTCATGGGTATTCCGGTAGTCTCGCCGGGAGTCGATCCGGTCGCCAGGGTCATCCAGCATGTCCATGCGGGCGGAGTGTTCAAGGTAGGCGTTCAGCCCCAGGGAGGCCCGGAGCGCCGGGGTGAGTTGGTAGCCCAGGCCGAACCGCCAGACCTGGGGCAGGTCGAGCCGCGACCGTCGGCCATCCGCGAACCTGCCGCCGCCATCCTGGCCGTCGCGCACGGTGGTGTGGAAGTCCAGGGCGGTGGCCATCTCGTAGGTGAGGCTGAGCACCAGGCCGGCCACCGGATAGAGGTTGAGCCCCACTTCTCCGGAATACCCCGCCGCCCGGCAAGTCACGTCCACCGGGATGGAGGCCTGGTTGCGCAGATCGTGGCCGGATCCCTGGTAGGTGCAGGCCCCGGTCGCGCCGCCGGTGATGTCCTGGCGGGAATAGACCATCCGCCCAGCCAGGGCCAGGGCCAGACGGGGACCGAACCGATAGGCCCCGCCGCAGCGCCAGGCGATCCACCAGGAGGACCCCTTCAACCAGGAACGGGAGGGGAAGGGTCCGGCATCCAGCCCGGCCGCCCCTTCCGCCGCCTGGGCCTGGGCCGGGCTACCGCCGGCCCGGATCACGGACTGGTAGGCATCGGCTCCGATCAGCCCGGAGTAAGCGCCGCCATAGCCCGCGGCCTGCTTCCCGGCCAGGTCCAGCGTCGGCAGGCCCTCCGGCCAACGCCGCACCTGAGTGGCGCCGATGGTCTCCAGGGCGGTGAACACCGCCCAGCGGTGCCGGCGGTAGACGGCGTAGACATTGGGCACGACCCAGGCGGGATTGCGGGATTCGTAGTTCCGGTCGCCCAGGACCGGGTTGCCCAGGGTCCGGACCGTGGCCCACTGGAGGATGGTCTGGTTGCTGAGGTTGAAGCTGAGCCCCGGCCGCAGGTTCACGGTCCCGGCCATGTTGTAGTAGACGATGTCGGCATTGTCGATGGCGCTGTTGCGATCGAAGGTGCGGATGTACTCGGCGCTCTGGTTGCTGTTGTAGAAGACCCCGCCGGCGGCGGCGTGGAGACAGGGCAGCACAACCAGCATTGATGCGGACAGTCCACGACTCACAGAAAGGCCTTTAAAAATAATTAAAGAATATTTTTATAAACTTATTGCGGATAGTCACTGAAACTATCCCAGATTGATTCCAGGTTGTCAATTCGATCACTCATGTTCAATTATCTTGTCGGTTGCTCCGCACCATTGCAGCCAGGAGTGCCAGAAGTGCGGCCACCATGGAGGCGAGAAACCCCCTCCTTCAGGTGGGGGAGTGTTCATGATTGACAGGCTGCCCTGGCTGGCACGACCATGGGTCCCAAGCGCCAATCGCCGCCTTATTTATTATTTTATTAATTTATCTCAACCGGTCTTATAAATTATGAAACATTTCCCTTTGCATGACCCAGAACTGGAAGCCGAAGCGCTCTCCTGGAGCGCCAAGGACCGTGACCAGGCCCTGGCCCAGGCCCGGACCGGCGAGTTCGACCTGATCATCCTCGGCGGCGGCATCACCGGGGCGGGGGTGGCCCGGGAGGCGGCCCTGAGACGGATTCCCTTCCTGCTGGTGGACAAGGAGGATTTCGCCTTCGGCACCTCCTCCCGCTCCTCCAAGCTGGTCCATGGCGGGTTCCGCTACCTGGCCCAGGGGGAGTTCCGGCTGGTGCGGGAATCCACCACCGAACGCAACTGGCTCCGGGCCGCCCTGCCCAATCTGGTGCGGCCCCTGGGCTTCCATTTCTGCGCCTTTGACGGCGGCAAGGACACCCCGGCCCGGGTGCGGGCCGGAATCCTCCTGTACGACCTGCTTTCCAATGTCCTGGCCCCCTTCAAGAACCCCCCCCACCGGTTTCTCACCGCGGCCGAACTGGCTGTCCGGGAACCGGCCCTATGCGCCAAGGGCCTGCTCATGGCCGGGCTCTACTACGACACCCTGGTGGATGACGCCCGGCTGGTCATGGAAACCCTGAAGGAGGCCCGGGATGCCTCCGGCGGGCGATCCGTGGCCCTGAACTACGCCAAGGCAGTGCGTATCGCCAAGGGGGAAGACCCGGGGGTGACGGTGGAACTGGAAGACCGGCTGGGCGGCGCCGGCTTCAAGGTGCGGGCCCGGTGCGTCCTGAACGCCACCGGGGTCTGGACCGATGCCACCCTGGGCCTGGCCGGGACCGAATCCCGCCTGATCCGCCCCACCAAAGGGGTCCACCTGGTAGTGCCCAACGCCAGGCTCGGCAACCGGGAGGCCTTCGTGCTCCGCTCCCTGGACGACGGCCGCACCTTCTTCGTCCTGCGCCGGGGCGACGTCTCGGTGATCGGCACCACCGACACCGACTACCGCGGCGACCCCGATGAACCCTGGTGCGAACGCCCGGATTGCGACTACCTTCTGAACACGGTGAACCGGGTCTTCCCCTCCGCCCACCTGACCCCCGAGGACATCATCTCCACCTCGGCCGGAATCCGCCCCCTGGTGCGGGACCGGGACGGCAACGAATCCGCGGTTTCCCGCCGGCACGTGTTCCTGGATTCCGGCGCCGGCCTGGTCACCATCGCCGGAGGCAAGCTCACCACCTTCCGGACCATGGCCTGGGAAATCCTGGTCCGGTGTTCCAGGCTCGGCTACCTGCGCAAGCTGAACCGGGCCGAAGCGCGCCGGAACTATTCCCGGCGGCCGTTCAAGAACGGCCTGACCTGGGAAGCCTGGCTATGGGCGGTGGCGGCCCTGGGGCTGGACGGGCTGGTGCCCGAAAGCACCGGCCGCCATCTCCACCAGCAGTATGGACGCCAGTCCCTGCGGATCCTCCGGGAGGTGCTGCGCTGCCCCGCCGCCGGGCAGCCCATCCTGGAGGGCCATCCCTTCTGTCCCGCCGAGATCGGCCACATCCTCGCCTTCGAGAACGCCCCCCGGTTGCGTGACGTGATGATGCGCCGCACCGAGATGCAGATGCTGGTCCCGTACCGCGACCAGCCCCTGCTGGCCGGGCGGGTGGCCCAAATCATGGCCTCCTTTTATGGATGGGAGCCGCCCCGGGTCCAGGAGGAGCTCGACCAGTACCTCGACCACATCCGGAATACGGTCGTCCATTGATGAGCATGCCAGCGGAAGCGACCCTCCTGACCGTGGATTGCGGTACCCAGAGCCTGCGCGCCATGCTCTTCTCCAGCGGCGGAAAGCTCCTGGACAAGGTCAAGATCGAGTATGAGCCCTACCTCGCCCCCCATCCCGGATGGGCCGAGCAGGACGCCGGGATCTACTGGGGCGCCCTCTGCACCGCGGTGCAGGGGCTCAAGGCCCGGTCCGGGCCGGCCTTCGCCCATATCCAGGGCGTGGGGGTCACCGCCCTGCGCAACACCCCGGTGCTGGTGGACCCGGCCGGCGAGCCGATCCGGCCCGCCATCCTCTATCTGGACACCCGGAAGGCCGGCCGAGTCTATCGCCCGGGCTGGGCCATGGGCTCGGTCTATGCCTTGATCGGTATCCTGCCGGTAATCCTCTCCACCCAGGAGGATTGCAAGACCAACTGGATCCGCCAGCACCATCCGGAGCTCTGGGAGCGGACCGGCAAGGTCCTCCAGGTCTCCGGCTACCTCAACCACCGCCTCACCGGCCAGTTCCGGGACTCCGTCGCCAGCCAGATCGGCCACATCCCCTTCAACTACAAACGGCTGCGCTGGTGCAGACCGGGCGAACTGAATGCGCTGGTGTTCCCCATGGACCCCGGCAAGCTGCCGGAACTGGTCGCCCCGGGCTGCCCCCTCGGCGCCATCACCCGGGCCGCCAGCGCGGTCACGGGCCTTCCGGAGGGAATCCCGGTGATCGCCTGCGGCTCGGACAAGGGCGCCGAAAGCATCGGCACCGGCTGCATCGACGAGACCTCGGCCAGCCTTTCCCTGGGCACCGCCGCGTCGGTGCAGACCACGAGCCGGCGCTATTTCGAACCGCTTCCGTTCCTGCCGGCCTATCCGGCCGCCCTGCCCGGACACTACAGCCCGGAGGTCCAGGTCTTCCGCGGCTACTGGATGATCAACTGGTTCCTGCGCGAATTCGCCCCCGGGAAAAAGGAGGAGGCCCTCCGCCAAGGGCTCCCGGCCGAGGCGCTGCTGGACCGGTTCCTCCAGGACGTGCCGGCTGGGGCCCTGGGACTGATGACCCTGCCCCACTGGGGCCCCAGCCTCATGGATCCCGCGGCCAAGGGTTCCATGATCGGCCTGGGCGAAGCCCATACCCTTGGCCATTTCTACCGTTCCCTGATCGAGGGGCTGGGCTTCGCCCTCCGGGACGGCCTGGATCGGATCGAGCGGGCCGGACGGCTGCGGATCCAGCGGATCGGCATCGCTGGCGGCGCCTCCCAATCCGAGGAGATCTGCCAGATCACCGCCGATATCTTCGGCCGGGAGCTCGAAGCCGGAGAAACCTTCGAAGCGGCCGGTCTTGGCGCCGCCGCCATCACCGCGGCCGGCGTGGGACTGTACGGCGGCCTGGCCGAGGCGGTGAGGGGCATGGTGCGGCCCGGCAGGATCTACGTCCCCCGGGTCCTGAACACTGAACTGTACCGGAAGCTCTACCTGAAGGTCCACCGGCGCATGGAGCGCCGCCTGGAGCCGCTGCACCGGCAGATCCGGCAGATCCTCAACTACCCCGAGCGTTCGGAATCAGACAGGTGAATGTCATGGCTGAAGCCCAAGCCTACCAGCCCCCTTGGCACCAGGCCCCCCCGCCGGTCGGCTCCTGGCGGTCCTTTTTCAAGTGGGGAGCTCCGGGGCAGTTCAAGCACCCTTCCGCCAACCTGTACCGGATGGTGAAGGAAAAGTTCGGCATGGGGGACGAGGATTTCGGGCACCCGAGGACCGGACTGGAGCCCGTGACCGTGCCCTGCCCTTCCAAACTGGCCGGCGACATGCGTTCCGGACTGGAGGCCCTGCTGGGGCCGGAGAACGTCCAGACCGACGACTATGCCCGGCTGTCGGCGGCCTATGGCAAGGGCATGCTCGACCTTCTGCGACTGCGCCAGGGCATCGCCGAAAACCTCCCGGACGCCGTGCTCCACCCCAGGGACCAGCACGACCTGGTGCGAGTCATGGACTACTGCTGCCGTCACGGCATCCCCATGACCGCCCTGGGCGGCGCCACCTCCGTCACCCGAGGCATCGAATGCCTGGCCGGGGGCGTCTCCCTGGACCTGCGCACCCACATGGACAAGGTGCTCCGGTTCAATGAGACCCGCCAGACCATCACCGTGCAGCCCGGCATGTACGGCCCGCGGCTGGAACGGATCCTGAACCAGGCCCCGGAGCTGTTCGGGGCCTGCCGCCGCTATACCTGCGGGCACTTCCCCCAGTCCTTCGAGTATTCCACCGTGGGCGGCTGGGTGGCGACCCGGGGCGCCGGGCAGAACTCCACCTACTTCGGCAAGATCGAGGAGATGGTCCTGTCCCAGGAATACGTGACCCCGGCGGGAGTGATCCGCACCGGGGACCACCCGGCGGCGGCCACCGGCCCCGACACCGACCAGATCCTCCTGGGCAGCGAGGGCGCCTTCGGCGTGCTGTCGGAAGTGACCCTGCGGGTGTTCCGGTTCATGCCGGAAAACCAGATGCGGTTCAGCTACCTGTTCCGTGACTGGGAATCGGCCCTGGCCGCATGCCGGGAGGTGATGCAGGGCCAGTTCGGCTACCCGTCGCTGTTCCGGCTTTCAGACCCCGAAGAGACCGACGTGGCCCTGACCCTTTATGGTCTGCCCCGGCCCCTGCTGGACCCTTTGCTGAGCCGCTTCGGCCTGCGCCCCGGAGCCCGCTGCCTGCTCCTGGGCTCCACCGAAGGCGAGCGCGGGTTTGCCCGCAACGCCCGGTCCCGGATCGGCCGGGTCTGCCGGCGGCACGGCGCCCTGCCCACCACCGGCCTGGTCACCCGGCTCTGGGAGCGGGGCCGGTTCCGGGATCCCTACCTGAGGGATGACTTCCAGGACTTCGGCCTCATGATCGAGACCCTGGAATGCGCCGTCACCTGGGACGGTCTGGACCGGGTGCGCCAGGCGGTGCGGGCGGCCAGCGCGGCACGACCCAGGACCTTGTGCCTCACCCATCTCTCCCACTGCTACCCCCAGGGGGCGAGCCTCTATTTCACTTTCATGGCCCAAATGGACGCCATCCCTGAATTCCAGGCCTTCCAGGCCAGCATCCTGGACGCCATTCGCAGCCAGGGCGCCGCCATGAGCCATCACCACGGCATCGGCAAGATGACCGCACCCTGGCTGGAGGGGCAGATCGGTGCGGAGCAGATGGCCCTTTTCCGGGCCATCAAGCGGCATTTCGATCCCCAGGGGTTGCTGAATCCTGGGGGAACTTTGGGGTTGGACCTGCCCGGCCGTTGGCATCAGCTTGGCGGCCCGGTTGTATTCCCAGGCCGAATAGACGAGTAAATTCATCAAGATTTAAGGCGAGGGCCGCTATGCTTGCTTGCGAGGAGGAAATCATGCATAAGATCAATCAAAAGGTTGAACAATTCCAACGCGGCCCGTCCCTTCCCCACCTGCTCGGGCCGGCCATCGCCCTTTCCGCCGCCATGCTCCTGAGCCTCGGCTGCGACCGGGACCAGGTCACCCGCGCCACGGTCGCCCAGCAGGCCCCGCCCCCCAGTCCAGCCGCCCCCGCAGGCGCGCCCATGGCCATGCCGCCGGGAGCCATGCCGCCGGGGGCCATGCCGGGCGGAGCCATGCCGGGCGGAGCCATGCCCGCCGGCCAGGTGCCGCCACCGCCAAGGCCCACCGGCAAGGGCGCCCTCAAGTGGGCCCTGCCCAAGGGCTGGATCGAGACCCCGGGCAGCGGCATGCGTTACGCCACCCTCACCCCGCCGGGACAGGGCAAGGTCGAATTGTCCGTGGTGGTCCTCCCCGGCGCCGCCGGCGGCGAACCGGCCAACGTGAACCGCTGGCGCGGCCAGATCGGCCTGGCGCCCCTGGACGATGCGGCGATCGCCAGCGCCCGCAAGGCGGTGGCGTCCAAGGCCGGCCAGGTGGCGGTCTACGATTTCACCAGCGAGGGCGAGGTCAAGAGCCGCATGGTCACGGGTCTCCTGGCCACCGCCGACGGCAATACCTGGTTCCTCAAACTGACCGGGGACGCCGCACCGGTGGCCAAGGCCAAGCCCGCCTTCATGAAGTATCTTGAGACCCTTCACCTTGATTAAGCGACTCTGCATCAGCTTATGGAAGGTCCTGGCCGGGCTCCAGGTCACCATCGTGGCCCTGGCCCTGCTCATGGCCCTGGTGGTGCTCTGCACCCTGGCCCAGACCGAACTGGGCACCCTGGGCGCCGTGAACACCTATATGCGCAGCTTCATCGTCTGGCGCCAGATCGCGGGAATCCCGTTCGAATTGCCCCTGTTCCCCGGGGGCGCGCTGGTGGGGCTGGTGCTGGTGGTCAATCTCACCGCCGCCCTGATCAATCGGTTTGAATTCAGCACCCGGAAGCTCGGCCTCTGGGTCGTCCATGCCGGCCTGATCCTGCTGGTGGCCGGGGAATTCTGCACCGGCGCCTTCCAGGTGGATACCCGGATGACCATCGAGGAAGGCCAGACCGTGAATTTCGTGGAAAGCTACCACCAGATGGAGCTGGCCGTCACCGACCTCACCGATGCGGCGCACCCGGTGGCCTACGGCATTCCGGAACCGCTCCTGCGCAAGACCGCCCCGGTCCAGGTGCCGGGCACGCCGCTCACCTTCACCGTGAAACGGTTCTACCCCAACGCCGAACTGGTGCCACGGACCCCCCAGGATCCGCCGGCCCTGGCCACCATGGGCGTGGGCGCCGGGGTCAAGATCACCGAGGCCCCTCCGGCCACCGCCGACAATGAGGTCAACGCCACCTCGGCCCTGGTCGAGCCGGTGGCCGGGGGCCACAGCTATGGCACCTGGCTGGTCTCCACCATCCTGGGCGCGCCCCAGTCGTTCATTTATGAAGGCCGCACCTATGGTTTGTCCATGCAGCCGAGGCGCTACTACCTGCCCTATTCCGTCACCCTCAGGAAATTCAGCCACGACATCTACCCGGGCACCGACATCCCCAAGAACTTCTCCAGCCTGGTCCACCTCTCCAATCCGGCCCGAGGCGAAGAGCGGGATGTACTCATCTACATGAACCAGCCCCTGCGCTACGAAGGCAGGACCTTCTACCAGGCCAGCTACGGCAAGAGCGACACCCTCTCCATCCTCCAGGTGGTGGCCAACCCCGGCTGGCTGGTGCCGTACCTTTCCTGCACCCTCATCACCCTGGGCCTGCTGGTCCATTTCGGCATCACCCTGTTCAACGCCCTCAAACGCCGGCAGACCAGCCGGGAGGCAACCCTATGAAACTCGTCAAGCTCTTCTCCTGGTTGCCCGGACTGCTGGCCCTGGCCGCCGTCCTCGCCACCGCCGTGCCGCCCGGCCCCACCCTTGGCTTTCACATGGATCCGTTCGGGCGCACTCCGGTGCTGGAAGGGGGACGGATCAAACCGCTGGATTCCGTGGCCCGGAATGGTCTGCTGATGATCCTGAGCAAGCAGAGCTTCAGCTTCAAGGGCCGGACCATCGGCCCGGACGAGTGGATGCTGGATGTGCTGTTCCGCCCTGGGGTGGCCGACGAGCAACCGGTGTTCGTGATCAACGACCCGGACGTCCTGGGCCTCATGGGCCTGAAGCAGACTTCCAACCGCTACTTCAGCTTCGCCACCCTCCAGCCGCACCTCCAGGAGATCCAGGCCCAGGCCTCGGCCGCCCAGGCTCTGGAAGCCGTCAGGCGTTCCCGGTTCCAGAACGCGGTATTGAACCTGTTCCAACGAATCCTGCTCTACAACCAGCTTGAGAATTCCGTGCAGCTGGCGGATTCGCCCGGGCTGTTCATGGAACTGCAGACCCTCCGGGATCCCCAGGCCGCCCAGCGGCACCGGAACCTGGCCGAGGCGGCCCACTTCCGCATCCTGCCGCCTCTCCCGGGCCAGAGCAGCGATGCCTGGCAGAACCCCGGAGAGGCCCTGGACGCCGCCGGGGCCGGCCTGATCCACCCCGGACTGGCTCTGCTGTCCGCGGTGGGGGCGGCCTACGCCATGGACAACCCGGAGCTTTTCAACGCCAAGCTGGCGGAGTTCCAGGGACTCACGGCCAACATCCGGCCCGGGGCGCTGCGCCACGCCAACAGCGAGATCCTGTTCAACCGGGTGCAGCCGTTCTACCTGGGCATGGTGATCTACGTGCTCGCCCTGCTGGTGCTGTTCGGCTCCTGGCTATGGCGGCGCGATCTGCTCCAGCCCGCGGCCTTTTCCCTGCTGGCCGCCGGCGCCCTGGTGCATACCGTCGGCCTGGTTTCCCGCATCCTGCTGCAGGGCCGGCCGCCGGTCACGAATCTGTATTCTTCGGCCATCTTCGTGGGCTGGGCCGCGGTGATCCTGGGCCTGATCCTGGAGCGGATGTACCGGAAGGGCTTCGGCACCGCCGTGGCCGCCGCGGCGGGTTTCGGCTCGCTCATCATCGCCCACCACCTGGCCATGGAGGGGGACACGATGGAGATGATGCGGGCCGTGCTGGATTCCAATTTCTGGCTGGCCACCCACGTGGTCACCATCACCATCGGCTACAGCGGGACCTTCCTGGCCGGGATCATCGCCATCGCCTATACCCTGCGCAAGCACATCGCGCCGGTGCTGGAGCCCTCGACCACCCGGGCCCTGGTGGACATGGCCTATGGCATCATCTGCTTCGCCCTGCTGTTCAGCTTCGTCGGCACCGTGCTCGGCGGCATCTGGGCCGACCAGTCCTGGGGCCGTTTCTGGGGCTGGGATCCCAAGGAGAACGGAGCCCTGCTCATCGTGCTCTGGAATGCCATCATCCTGCACTGCCGCTGGGGTGACTATGTCCGGGAAAAGGGCCTCATGGCCATGGCCATCTTCGGCAACATCATCACCAGCCTGTCCTGGTTCGGGGTCAACATGCTCGGGGTGGGGCTGCACTCCTATGGATTCATGGACCAGGCGTTCTGGGCCCTGGCCATCTTCATCGCCACCCAGCTGGCGCTGATCGGGCTTTGCCTCATGCCAAGGCTGAGGACCTCCGGGCCCAGCCTGTCCAGGTAGTCTGTCCGGAAGCCTTGTTACGCCCCACTTGCTGAAAAGGCGCGCCTTTTTCAGCAAGTGGGGCGATCCCGTGCTCCGGGCCGATTCGCGGCACACAAGAATTCCCACCCAAGGGCCGATAAGGAGTAGACCTGGCGCACCGGCGCCGGCGCGGGGGCACAGGTCGGGGGTATGAATGTATGGATAATACAAATCCAGTAACCGCGGCCAGGGTTCCCCTTCCGGAGGGGCTGGACACCCCGGACTACCTCCTGCAGACCATTCTGGATGCCATCCCCTATCCCCTCTTCTACAAGGATCGCCAGGGCCGGTTTCTGGGCTGCAACCGCGCCTTCGAAGCCGACCGGCGCCAGACCCGGCAGGAACTCCTCGGCAAGACGGTCTTCGACATCCTGCCGCCGGAGGAGGCCAGGGCCCTCGACCTCAAGGATCAGCAGCTGCTGCTCAGCGGCGGCAGTGAGACATTCCTGACCACGGTGACCGACCCTTCCATGTCGCCCAGGCAGATCATCGTCTGCAAGGCCAGCTTCAACCATGCGGACGGCGCACAGGCCGGCCTCGTCACGACGATCCTCGACGTCCACGAGCAGAAAATGGCGGAGGCAGCCCTGCGCCAAAGCCAGGAGCTCCTCTCCACGATCAGCCGGAACGTGCTCGACTTGATGGCCATCCTCGACCCGGACGGCAGACGAACCTACACCAGCCCCTCCTATTCCACCGTCCTGGGCTATTCCCCCGAGCAACTGGACCGGTTCGGGCCCATGGACCTCATCCATCCCGAGGACCAGGCCCTGATCCGGACCGCCCTGGCCAATGTATTCGGGCGGGGCATCCAGCAGAACGTGGAGTGCCGCCTCCAGCACAAGAGTGGCGCCTGGCTCCATTTCGAATGCATCGCCAACCCCATCACCCACCCCACCGGCCAGCCTTCCCAGGCCCTGATCGTGGGCCGGGACGTCACCGCGCGCAGGGAGGCGGAACTGGAGCGCAAACAGATGGAGGTCCAGCTGCGCCACGCCCAGAAACTCGAGTCCATCGGGTCCCTGGCGGCGGGCATCGCCCATGAGATCAATACGCCCACCCAGTACATCGGCGACAATACCTCCTTCCTGGGCAGCGCCCTGCCCGAAATACTGGATTGCCTGGAGGCCCAGCGCAGGTAACTGCTCGACCTGCAGGCCCGGCAGCCGCTCCCGCCCGAAGCCGCCACACTGCTGGCGCGGATCGGATCCCTTGACCTGGACTACCTCGTCGAGGAAATTCCCAAGGCCATCCGCCAGACCCTGGACGGGGTCGCCCGGGTGGCCACCATCGTCAGTGCGATGAAAGATTTTTCCCACCCGGGAACCGAGGGGAAGGTCCTGGCGAATTTGAACAAGGCCATCGAGAGCACCCTCATCGTCACCCGCAACGCCTGGAAGTACGTGGCCACGCTCGAATCCCAACTGGACCCTGAACTGCCTCCGGTGCTCTGTCTCCAGGGTGAGATCAATCAAGTCATCCTCAACCTCGTGGTCAACGCGGCCCATGCCATCGAGGAGGTGCTGGCAGGCCGGCCGGCCGGAAGTCTGGGACTCATCCGGGTCTCCACCCGCCAGGTCGGCCAGGAGGTGCGGATCTCGGTGGCGGATGACGGGCCCGGCATCGCCGATGCTGTTCTGGAGCGGATGTTCGAGCCGTTCTTCACCACCAAGCCGGTGGGCCGGGGCACCGGGCAAGGGCTGGCCATCGTCCACGCGGTGGTGGTGGAGAAACACGGCGGGCGGCTGCAGGTGGAGACCGAACTCGGCCGCGGCACCACCTTCCACATGTTCCTGCCCCTGGAGCCCGGAACCGCCGGCCAGGTGGTTGAACCATGAACCGGACCCTGGCCAGAAGAATCATCGTGCCCATGGTGGGGATCGTCCTGCTTGCTGCAATAATATTTTCATTGATCTACTCCTGGTTCCAAGCCCGGGCCTGGGCCGTGGATGCCCAGAACGATGTTGAAATCGCCCAGGCGAACCTGACCGATTCCCTGACCTTGACCCATGAACAACTTGTCTCCAGCCTGCGTTCGGAAATTGTGATGCTGCAGGCCCAAGCTCGCCGGATGGGTCCCGGAAGCCGTGGCAGGACCCTGACGATCCCGGGGGGGACCGCCCAGGACGTGCTGTTCGGCGGAAAATCCCAGGCGGAACTCATGGCTTTGACGGAGCCCATGGGCAGCCTGACCGGAGGTTCCGTCTCCATCTTCAGTCAACGAGGCCAGGACTTCGTCCGCATCTCCGCCCAGGGGTTGGAGACGGATGGCGCCCAGGCGGTGGGAACCATTCTGGACCCGGCCGGGCCCGCCGGTCTGGCCCTCAGCAAAGGACGGGCCTACTGGGGTCCCACCGACCTGTCCGGTGCGCTCCAGTTCACCTGCTACGAACCCATCCGAAATGCCGCAGGTTCGGTGATCGGCGCGTTCGGAGTGGAGTATCCTCTGGCCCGGCTCGAGGGGGTCTACCGCTCCATCCACCGGACCTTCAACGTGCAACACCTGCTCCTGGCCCTGGTCGATCCCCGCGGCCGTCCCGTGTTTTCCGGTGGCCCCCTGTCCCCGGAGGGGGTCAAGGCCCTGCTGGCGAACGGTCAATTCGCCGGCCAGCTATGGCTGGTCCATCACCAGCCGTTCGCCCCCTGGGGGGTTTCGGTTCTGGCGGCCATGCCCACCCGTGAGATGCGGCGGGAGGTCTGGTTGATCCGGCTGGGGGCCTTGGTCGTGGCCCTGGCCCTGGTGGGCGCCTTGACCCTCTCCCACTACTACATTCTGCGCAGGCACCTACTCGTCCCCTTGGGCGGTGTACTCGACATCCTCGGCATGATTTCGGGCTTCAAACAGTACGACCTCCGATTCAGCAATTGTTTCGAGGGAGAAATCGGGGCCTTGACCATCGCCCTGAACGGAATGCTGGACGCCATCCAGGTTCGGGACGCCAAGGTGCTGGAATACCAGGAACACCTCGAGGAACTGGTGGAGCAGCGCATGAAACAGCTGCAGGAGGCCAAGCAACTGCTGTCCGCCACCCTGGATGCCCTGCCCGTCACCATCGCCATCCTGGACGGCGCCGGCACCATCCTGGTGACCAACCGGCAGTGGGACCGGACCGTTCCCTCGCCCCTCCATCTCATGTGCGGCATCGGCGTGGGCCAGGATTACCTCTCCCTTTGCCGCTCGGTGGAATCTGCCCAGGGGCAGCTTCAGGGCATCGCCGGCCAGATCGCCGAGGTCATCCTCGGCCATCGGGACAGTGTCCGCCTGGACTATGACTTGGAGTTGGAGGGAGGGCGCCAATGGTTCACGGTCCTCGCGACCCGCTTCGCCACCCTGGGCGCACCCCGCATCGTGGTGATGCACCTGGACGTCTCCGAACAGAAGAGGATGGAGATCCAGCTCAGACAGGCCCAGAAGCTGGAATCCATCGGCCAGCTGGCCTCCGGCATCGCCCATGAGATCAACACCCCCACCCAGTATATCGGGGACAACCTGATTTTTTTGAGGGGAGCCTTCCAGGAGCTCATGGACCTGGTGGCGCCCCTCAGCGCTGTCCTGGAAGCGGCCAGCCCCGGCCCCTGCCCGGCCAGCTTGGCGGATGAGGTCCGGAAGGCCTTGGATGGCACCGACCTGGACTTCCTCCAGGAGGAGGTGCCCAAGGCGTTCGACCAGTCCCGGGAAGGGATCCGGCGGGTAGCGAGTATCGTTGACGCCATGAAGAACTTCAGCCACCCCGGGGGCAGCGCCAAGACCCCGGTCGACCTCAACCGGGCGATCGAGAGCACCACCCTGGTCTGCCGGAGCGAGTGGAAGTACGTTGCGGACCTGGAATTGGATCTGGCCACCGGGCTGCCGCCGGTGCCCTGCCTTCCAGATGAATTCAATCAGGTCATCCTCAATCTGATCATCAACGCAACCCATGCCATCGCCGAGAGCCTGCCGGACACCCGGGAGGAAAAGGGCCAGATCAAGATAACGACCCGGGCTGCGGAAGGCTTTGCTGAAATCCTGGTGGCGGATTCCGGGGCGGGCATTCCCGAAGCCATCCGCTCCAGGATCTTCGATCCCTTTTTCACCACCAAGCCGGTGGGCAAGGGCACCGGCCAAGGCTTGGCCATCGCCTACTCGGTCATCGTGGAACGCCACGGAGGAACCATCTCGCTCCAAAGCGAGGTGGGCCATGGCACGACCTTTACCCTGCGGCTGCCGCTGCAGACCCCTCCCCCGGCTCTTGAGGCGCACGCCAAGGACACTTTATGAAGAAGCGGATCCTTTTTGTGGATGACGAACCCATGATCCTCCAGGGCCTCCAGCGGATGCTGCGGTCCATGCGCGAGGAATGGGACATGGAGTTCGTGGAGGGCGGCGAGAAGGCCCTGGCGGCCATGACCGAGCGGACCTTCGACGTGGTGGTCACTGACATGCGGATGCCGGTCATGAATGGCGCCCAGTTGCTCACGGAGATCCGGAACCGCCACCCCATGACCGTCCGCCTGATCCTCTCGGGCCACGCCGATAAGGATCTGGTCAACCAGTGCCTGGGGGTGGCCCACCAGTATATCTCCAAGCCTTGCGATCCCGAGCAGCTGAAAGCCATGATCCGGAACGCCACGCTCATCGGCGGCGGCCGGGTCACCGACAAGGTCAAGGAACTCCTGGGCTCCATCGATCGCCTGCCCTGCATGCCCGAGGTGTTCCGGGAACTGGAGCAGGCCCTGGCCGACCCCGAAGCCAGCGCCCAGGTCCTGGGCGCGATCATCCAGAAGGACATGGGGATGACCGCGAAGATCCTGAAGATCGTCAACAGCGCCTTTTTCGGGCTGCGCCGGACCATTTCCAGCCCCCAGGAGGCGGTCACCTACCTGGGCCTGGAAACGGTCAAGGCCCTGGTGCTGATCAACTCGATCTTCGAACGGTCCGAGCCGCTCGGCACCCGCCATCTGCGCCTGGACGACCTCTGGCACCACAGCCTGGCCACCGCCACCGGCGCCAAGGCCATCGCCGTCGCCCAGGGGGCCAGCCGGCAGCAGGCCGAGGATATCTTCGTGGGGGGGGTCCTGGAAGATGTGGGCATTCTGGTGCTCGCCTCCAGCTTCCCGGAAGCCTACGACCGCGCCGCGGAGATCCTGCTGGCGGAAGGGGTGCTCCTGACCACCGTGGAGCAGGAGGAATTCGCCGTGACCCACGCCGAAGTGGGCGCCTACCTGCTCGGCCTGTGGGGGATCCCGGCGCCGGTGCTCCAGGTCGTCAGCATGCACCACAGCCCCCATCTCATCAAGGAACCGGGCTTCAGCCCGGAAGTGGCGGTCTACGCCGCGGATATCCTGGTGGGCGAACAGGGGGGCAATCCCCTGTTCCGCACCGGCCGGTTCGACCTGGTCGCGCTGGCCCACCTGGGGCTGGCGGACCGGGTGGAAACCTGGAGGACCGCAGTGCTTGACCAAACCGCAAGGCCGGGAGGGAACCACAATGGCTGACAAGGTTTTGCTGGTGGACGACGAGGAGAACGTGCTTCACGGCTACCACCGGGTACTCCGCAAGCAGTTCCCGCTGGAAGTGGCCATGGGCGGGCTCCAGGCGATCCAGGCCATGGAGCAGCATGGCCCGTTCGCCGTGATCGTGGCCGACATGCGCATGCCCGGCATGACCGGCCTGGATGTGCTGCGGGAGGCGGCGCAACTCACTCCCGACACCACCCGGATCATGCTCACCGGCAACCTGGACCAGAAGACCGCCATGGACGCAGTGAACCAGGGCCAGGTGTTCCGCTTCCTCACCAAGCCCTGCAGCCCCGAAACCCTGGCCGAGGTCATCCAGGCCGGAATGAAGCAGCACCGCCTGGTGGTGGCCGAAAAGGAACTCCTGGAGCAGACGCTCATGGGCAGCCTCCAGGTGCTTACGGATCTGCTGTCCAACCTGGATCCCGAGTCGTTCGGCCGGGGCCGGATGCTCCGGGACCGGGCGGTGATCCTGGCCCGGGCCCTGAGGTTCGAACCGGAGTGGGATCTGGAGACGGCTTCGCTCCTGTTGCCGATCGGGCGCATCGCCCTGCCTCCGGAGTTCCTGGCCAAGGTGAAATCCTCAGCCAGCCTGGACCTGCGGGAGCGGAGCCTGCTCGACCGGGTGCCGGAAACCGGGGCCCAGCTGCTGCAGAACATCCCGAGGCTCGGCCCGGTGGCCCAAATTGTCCGGTATCACGCCAAGGGCTACGACGGTTCCGGCTACCCCATGGACGACGTCCGCGGGGAGGACCTCCCCCTGGGCGCCCGGATCCTCAAAGTCCTGAATGATTTCACCACGCTTGAACTGAAACGGAAGAGCCGGAAGGTGGCCCTGGAGGAGATGGCCTTGCACGCCGCCCATTACGATGGGCGCGTTCTGGAGGCCCTCTACGCCCAGTTCGGCACTCCCGCCGCGGCCATCCCCAGCCCGGCCGAACATAGCTGCCCGGTGGCGGAGTTGCGGGAAGGGATGGTCCTCGCCCGGAACATCCACACCCGGGGCGGGCGCCCGGTGCTCATGGCCGGGCTCAAGCTCGGGGCCGCCCACCTGCTGCTGCTGGGCGACCTGGTGGACATCCTCGATCTCCAGGAACCCGTTCATGTGATCCTTGACTGAGCCGACGGGACGGGAGCGGAGAATGCCGAACAAGGTTCTGCTGGTGGATGACGAGGACAATGTGCTCCAGGCCTACACCCGGGTCCTGAGACGGCGGTTCGCCCTGGACGTCGCCCCCGGGGGCGCGGAAGCGCTCGCCCTCATGGCCGGGTCCGGCCCCTACGCCGTCATCGTTTCGGACATGCGGATGCCGGTCATGGACGGGGTGGAACTGTTGGCCCAGGTCAAGGAGCTGTTTCCGGACACCACCCGGGTCATGCTCACCGGCAATGCCGACCAGGCCACGGCCATGGAAGCCGTCAACCGGGGCGCCATCTTCCGGTTCCTCACCAAGCCCTGCGACTCCGAACTGCTGGCCCGGACCCTGGAGGCGGGCATCCGCCAGCATGAACTGATCACGGCGGAGAAGCAGCTCCTGGAACAGACCCTCAAGGGAACCCTGGAGATGCTGGTGGAATTGCTCAGCATCCTGGACCCGATCTCCTTCGGCCGGGCCCAGACCATGGCCGCCCTGGCCGAAGGGGTGGCCCGGGACCTGGCCATGCCCGCCCCCTGGGTGCTGGGTATCGCGTCGATCCTCAGTCAGATCGGGATTCTCACGGTTCCCGACGCCCTGGTGTCCAAGATCCATACCGGCGGGTTCCTCAACAGCAACGAGCGGGAGATCGCCAACCGGGTCCCGGAGATCGGCTCCAACCTCCTGCGCCACATCCCGCGCCTGGAACAGGTGGCCGAGGCGATCTTCTACATGAACAAGAACTACAACGGCACCGGCTTCCCGCCCGACCCGCTGAAGGGCCCCGACATCCCCCTGGGCGGCCGGATCCTCCGGGTGACCGCCGCCTACCTGAACCTGCTGGACAGCAAGGGGGAGCCCCGGCTCGCCCTGGCGGAGATGGAGTGCCGGACCGCCTGGTACGACCTCACGGTGGTGCGCGGCCTGTCCCGGGTGCTCAAGGCCATGGAGCCGGTGGCCGAGGAGACCCGGATCCTGGAGGTTTCAGTGAAGGAGCTCCGCATCGGCCACCTGCTCGACTGCGACATCGAAACCGCGACCGGCCTGCTGCTGGTGCCCGCCGGTACCCGGCTGGGCCTGACCCACCTGGAGAAGCTGCGCAATTTCGCCCGGCTGGGAGGCATCAAAGAACCCATCACCGTGATGGTCCGCGCGGGCGAGTGATCAGCCCCCGATCGCAGGAAGACGGACGGTGAAGCAGGTTCCCCGGCCGACCTCGCTCTCGAAATCAATGGTGCCCCCGCTCCGGGTGATCACGGAATGGACGATGGACAAGCCCTGGCCGGTTCCCTTCCCTACCGGCTTGGTGGTGAAGAACGGCAGGAACACCCGGTCCCGGATGGCTTCAGGGATCCCCGCCCCGGTGTCCCCGACCTTGATCTCGACCCAGGGGCCCTGGGCCCGGGAGCTCAAGGAGATCCTTCCCTTTTCCCCCGGCGCCGCCCCGATCCGCTCGGCGATGGCGTGGGCGGCATTGACGACCAGGTTGAGGAAGACCTGGTTCATCTCGCCCGGTGCGCTCGATACCTCCGGAAGGTCCGGATCCAGATCGGACTCCACCTCCGCCACGTATTTCCATTCGCCCTGGGCAACCACGACGGTATTGCGCAGCGTTTCGTTCAGGTTCACCGCCGTCACCCCTTCCCCACCGGGATGGCCGAACACCTTCATGGCCTGCACGATCGTCGATATCCGGGCCAGCCCTTCCAGGGATTGCCGGATGGCGCGGGGGACTTCCTCCGAAAGGTAGGCGATGTCCTGGTCGGCCAGATCCCGCCGCACTCCTTCGAGGTCGGGAATCCGGCCGCCGGTGGCGGCTTCGAGCACCGGCAGCAGGCCGGCGGTCACCTGGTGGAAACTGGCGAAGGCGTCATCCAGAAACCTGAGGTTGTCGTTCAGATACTGACAAGGGGTGTTGATCTCATGGGCAATCCCCGCCGCCAGCTGGCCGATGGCCTCCATCTTCTGGGCATGGCGCAGCTGGGTCTCCATGGTGGCCCGCTCCCGTTCCGCCTCCTTCTTGGCCGAAACGTCCCGGGAGATGAGCAGGATGGAATC
>Ga0302270_10001285_pt1 | contig 25428 bp, 25 predicted proteins | sample III_Bog_E2_3_FD_198773 | JGI IMG/M metagenome (GOLD analysis project Ga0302270, IMG submission 198773) | Peat permafrost microbial communities from Stordalen Mire near Abisko, Sweden - III_Bog_E2_3 | ecosystem: Environmental > Terrestrial > Soil > Wetlands > Peat | place: Sweden: Abisko... | reverse complement strand
CGTGGATCCGGACATCGGGACCATGGAAGGCTTCGAAAAGTTCATCATGGCCTGCGAAAGCCACGGGATGCAGGTGGCGCTGGACGTCGCCCTCAACGCGAGCCCCGACCACCCCTACGCGAAGGACCATCCCGACTGGTTCTACCGCGAGCCCGACGGCACCATCAAGTACGCCGAGAATCCCCCGAAGAAGTACGAGGACATCTACGCCTTCACCTACTTCGGGCCCGACCACGAAGCGATGTGGCGCGAATTCCTGCGCCTGCACCTCTTCTGGATCGCCAAGGGGATCCGGATCTTCCGCGAGGACAACCCCCACACCAAGCCCTTCGGGTTCTGGCAGTGGCTGATCCGCGAAGTCAAGAGGCGCTGTCCCGACGCCGTGTTCCTCTCCGAATCGTTTACGCGCCCCAAGCCCATGAAGAACCTGGCCAAGCTGGGGTTCGACCAGAGCTACACGTACTTCGTGTGGCGCGAATCCGCGGCGGAGCTGCGCGAATACCTGGAGGAGCTGACCGGCGAACCCGAGCGCGACTACATGCGCGGGAACTTCTTCACCAACACGCCCGACATCAATCCCCACCCTTGCCAGGACCACGGCCGTCCGGCCTTCCTGGTGCGCACCGCGCTGGCGGCGTTGCTTTCGCCTTCCTGGGGCATGTACAACGGTTGGGAGCTGTGCGAGGCCACCCCCATTCCCGGCAAGGAGGAGTACCTGGACTCCGAGAAGTACCAGTACAAGACCTGGGACTGGAATCGCCCCGGCCACATCAAGGACTGGATAAGGACCCTGAACGAGATCCGCAACGCCCACCCGTCGTTGCAGGACCACGGCATCCGCTTCGTGGACTGCACCGATCCCGAGCTTCTCGCCTTCGTCCGCGTCCGCGGCGACGACCGCCTGCTGTGCGTGGTCAACTGCGACCCCGTGCGCGCCCGGGAAGGCTTCGTGGACCCGCCCTGGGACGACCTGGGCATCGGATGGGCTCCGTACCCGGTGACGGATCTTGTCACGAAGGAGCGCTGGACCTGGAACGCCGGGCGCAACTGGGTGCGGCTGGATCCTGCCGTGTGCCCCGCCCACGTCCTGAGGATCGGCTAGCCGACCGCCGGGGAATTCCAGGCGCGGAATCGCACCTCGAACCTCGCCCCCCCCAGATCGCTCCGTTCCACCCGGAGCTTCGCGTCCATCCGGCGCACCAGGCCAAGCACCACGGTCAGGCCCAACCCGGAGCCCTCCCCTTGCTTCTTGGTGGTATAGAAGGGGTCGAAGATGGCGGCGCGGCGTTCCTCGGGAATACCCGGCCCGTCGTCGTCCACGGAGAGGACGACGTCGTTGCCCTCCAGGCCCGCGCCGATCCGCACACGGCCGCCCTCGGAGATCGCCTGCAGCGCGTTCATCACCAGGTTGAGGACGATCTGCTGGACCCCGTCGGCCGAACCCGCCACCAGCAGGGGATCCTGGTGCAGCGTATTCTCGATGGTCGCCGCTCGGCCGCGAGCCACCGGAAAAACGAGATCCGCTACGGTGGACACGGTCCGGGAAAGGTCCACGGATTGCTCCGGTCCCGGCTGGGAGCGGGCGAAGTCCAGGAGCTGGCGTATGAGGCCCGTGACGCGGTCCAGTTGCTCCAGCGCGATGTCCAGGGTGCGCCGTTCTTCGCCTTCGTTCGCCGTTCGGCGCCGCAAGAGCTGCAGCCTCATGGAGACCACGCCCAGCGGCGTCCCGATCTCGTGGGCCAATCCCGAAACCAGGACGCCCACGGTGGCGAGCTTCTCGGCCTGCACGATCTGCTCGTCCTTGCGGCGCAGTTCCCGCAGGTGCGCGAGGTCCTCTTCCAGCCGGGTGAGGCGGAAATCGCGGCGCACCAGAACCCAGGCCAGGGCGAACCAGAGGAATCCCAGCAGCCCCAGCAGGAAGCCCGTGCGACCGAACTGGGCGAGCAAAGGTCGCGTGATCTCCCGGCGCGGCTCGTGGAGGACCAGGATCCAGTCGATGTTTCCCCACACCGTCACGATGCGCGCGAGCACGAGACTGCCCACGGGAACCGGGTCGCCCGGGTCGGCGCGGGTCCACAGGATTCCCCGCGGGGCCGCCTGGAGCGCGGAAAAGACGTCTTCGGACAGTTCCCGACTCAGCCTGGGCTCCAGGCGCCCGGAATCGCGGTCGAACAGCGGGAACCAGACCCCGTCCTGGTTGACCAGTGCCAGGGACACTCCGCGGTTCAGGAGGAAGGGCTCGACCGCCCGGGCCAGGGCGCGGCCGGTGGTGGCGAGTTCCAGGTCGGCGCCGGGCTCCACGGATTTCACGCGCACGGAGGACACGGCATCCCAGGTGGAATCGCGCCCCGGTGGCGGCGGCTCCAGGTCGGAAACGGAGATTTCCTGGCTCTCGGCGTAGAACTCCCGCGCCAACCAGGGCTTGTGGTCGGGTGTACCCCACAGGAGGTGGGCCCCGTGGCGTTGCACCAGGGCCAGGTGCGCGGACGACGAATCCGCCGCCAGGATGGACCAGGCGCGGGTGCGGGCGGCGCTGCCTTCCGCCGAGTTGCGCACCACGTTCCCCATCACGCCGGCGAGGCGGATCTGCCGGTCCTGGAGCTGGTGCAGCGCGCCTTCCACTTCGGCGAGGATCTTTTCCTGCTGCAGGAGATTGCTTTCGATGAGGACCGCTCGCTGCTGCAGGTACCCCGCCACCACCATGACGATGGTCGCCACCCCGGTTCCGAGGATCCCCAGCCAGGTCCGGCGTCGGATCCTCCGGCGCAACCTGGGAAATCGCCTGGGCTGTTTGGGTTTCATGGAGGTGGCTGCAAAGATGCAGTTTGCAGGCGACGATGAAGACGAGCCTGAACGATATCGAATTCGCCTGGGACGAGGCCGGCCAGGGACCTGCGCTGGTCCTGCTGCACGGTCTTCCCTTCCAGAGAAGCGTCTGGAGGCCCCAGCTTGCCGCCCTGTCCAAGCGGTTTCGCGTCATCGCCCCCGACCTGCGCGGGTTTGGCGAAAGCGGGTTGCCCGGCGGCGACCCCTCCGTGGATGCCTACGCCGACGACATCGCCGCCTTGATCGCCCACTGGAAGACGGGTCCCGTGCTGCTCGCCGGCCACTCCATGGGGGGCTACATCGCCCTGGCGTTCTCGCGCAGGCACCCGGAACTCCTTAGGGGGTTGATCTTCGCGGCATCGCGTGCCACGGCGGACGATGCCGAGACCGCGGCGAACCGCCGTTCCGTGGCTTCGCGACTTCGGACCGAATCCCCGGAATTCGTCGCCCAGGCCATGCTTCCCCGCATGGTCTCGAAGGACAACCGAGACCCCCGCGTCCTTGGCGCCATCCGGGCACTGATGGACCCGTTGCGCGCCGAAGGGATCGCCTACGCCCAGCTCGCCCTGGCCTCGCGGCCCGACTCGTCCCCGCTGCTCTCGGCGGTGCCGTGTCCCGCTCTGGTGGTGGCCGGCGAAAAGGACGCCATCGTGCCACTGCCCGAGGCCGGCATCTTCGCGGCGGGATTTCGTCGCGGCCGGCTCGAGGTCTTGGAGGGAGCGGGGCATCTGCTGACCTGGGAAAAGTCCGGGGAGTTCAACGGCGTCCTCGAAAAGTGGGTGGATCGACTCTGAGCGCCATCGCGGATCCCTCCGCCGAAGCTAAGCGCCCTCCACCCCCCACCAGCCGAGCGCGAGACCGCGGGCGAACCATTCGGGGATGCTCCCGGTCGCCTCCGGATGCGTTCCCGCCAAGCGCTCCAGGGCATCCATCCAAGGACGCCGTCGCAGGTCGCGCAGGAACGCGGCCAGGAGAGGATCCACGGGCTCGGCGCGCAGGGTGGATCCCGTCCGCGACACGGTCCATGCGGAACGCAGGGGTTTGGGCAATCCCACGGGCACCGGTTCTTCCTGCAGGATGGAGACGCGCAGGGGGAACCAGTCCCGGGTCGCGGAGAGGATCCGGACCGCGGGCTGGAGGCGCAGGCCGATTTCGCCGGACCCCAACCGACCGAGATCCTCCGCGGAGGGGGACCGGAGTTCCGGGGCGGAGAAGGCCTGGTTCCAGGCGAGGTCCACGCGAGCGGCCTCCGCGGCGGCGGATGAAGTTCCGTGCACGCGGATCCATCCGGGGAAGGAGTCTCCGAGTCGGTCGAGGACCTCGGTCGCCGGGTGCTCCAGCAGGTACCGGGAAGCGAGCGGATTGAAATCCTCCCAGCCGAGCACATGGCCCACCAGCGGAAAATCCTTCTGCAGCAGCGTGACCAGCCGGAACCAGTACTGCAGGCGGTAGGCTCCCAAGCGGGCCGATGCGTCCACGCCGCGGGACTCGGCGATCTCCGACAGAAGCCGTCCGTCGTAGTCCCCCTCCGGGACCTCCGCGCGTCCCGGGGAGGGGAAGCGCAGGGGAGCGGAGGTCGAACTCCTCCAGCGGGCCTGGAAGTCGCGCAGCGCGTTCAAGCCGCCACCGACGCGATCCGCGCGACCCCGGGGAGGACCGATCCGCGATGCCGCCGCGCCGACGTCGCCTCCTCGACGAGCCGGGCCCACGAGGGAAGGTTGTCGTCCCACTCGATCACCGTGGGGAAGGGTCCGCCCAGCGTCCAGGCGTCCTGGTAGAGGTCCCAGACTTCCTCGCAGACCGGTGCGTCGTGGGTGTCGATGCGCAGGCCGTCGGGCCGGATGTGGTGCCCGGCGAGGTGCACGTACAGGACCCGGTCCCAGTCGACGGATTCCAGATAATCCCGGGGATCGAAGTCGTGGTTTCGGGCCGACACGAAGATGTTGTTGATGTCCAGCATCCTCCAGACGCGCGCGCCGTCCACCACCCGCCGGTAGAACTCCCATTCGGTGAGGGTGGACCCGGAGAACGCCGCGTAGCTCGAGAGGTTCTCGATCCCGAAGGGGACGGAAAGCAGCCCTTGGACGATTTCCGCCCGCGCGGCCGCGTGGTCGGCGATCTCCTCGGTGAAGGGGGTGGGCAGGAGGTCGTGCGAACGCCATGAGTCCAGTCGGGTCCAGCACAGGTGGTCGGAAAAGCACGGGGAGCCCAGACGCTCGGCGAGCGCGCCCACGCGACGGACGTGGTCGAGGTCCAGCGGATCGGTGCCCAACAGGTCCAGCGAAACCCCGTGCAAGGCCACGGGGCGCAGGCTCCGGGCCGTCTCCAGGTTGGCCGCGGGAACGGGGCCGGTCCCCAGGTAGTTCTCCGCGACGACCTCGAAGAAGTCGACGCCCGACGGGTTCCCGAACGCATCGGCGAAGTGGGGGGGGCGAAGGCCCACCCCCACGGCGTCCCGCGCGAGGGGCCTTACAGGTCGGCCTTGAGTCCGTGGCACGAGGCCGTTCCCTTGCAGGAAAGTTCGACCGCCTTGCCGGCGCTGAAGTACACGCCCTTGCAGGAGTTCTTGCCGGAGCAGGAGGTCTTCTCGGTCTTCAATCCGGCGACCTTCGCGGCATTCGCGAATTCCTTCTCCGACTTGGAGGCCAGAAGCTTGGACTTCGCGGTGGTATCCACCGCGGCGCCCTTGGTGGAGTCGGTTCCCCCGCAGTGGCCGGTGCCGGAACAGGAGCGGTCTTCGGAAGCGGAGGCGCTGTCGTGGGCGACGCCCTTGCAACAGGTCTTCCCCTTGCAGCCTTTCTTCTCGGTCTTGGCGGAGTCGCAGTCCCCCGCGTGGAGGGGGCCGGCGGCCAAGCCGGTGGCGAGGCCGGCGAGGGCGAGGGCGGACAGGCGGGTGCGCAGGACGGTGTTCTTCATGGTGTTCTCCATCGGGACATTGTGGCAGGATTTTTCGAGGGACGGATCGGCGAGAAGGGGCCTGGACCGGCCCCGACCGCCGCGGTGCGGGTGGAATCTCAGATGTCGGCCTTGAGTCCTTTGCACGAGGCGGTTCCCTTGCAGGAAAGTTCGACCGCCTTGCCGGCGCTGAAGTACACGCCCTTGCAGGAATTCTTGCCGGCGCAGGAGGTCTTCTCCACCTTCACGCCTTCCTTCTTCGCCACCTTCGCGAATGCCTTGGCGGACGTGGTGGCCAGGAGCTTGGACTTCGCGGACGTGTCCACCGCGGCACCGGAGGTGGAGCTGTCCACGGTCGTGGTGGCGGTGCTGTCGGCGGCGCGGAGGGGACCGGCGGCCAGGCCGGAGGCCAGACCGGCGAGAGCGAGAGCGGACAGACGGTTGCGCAGGACGGTGTTCTTCATGGTGTTCTCCATTGGGACATTGTGGCAGGATTCCGAGGCCGGGAGGCTTCGGTCGGTGGAGCACCGATCGTTCGGTACCCGGTCAAGAGTCGCGGGGACCGGCGTCGTTCTTACAATGAATCTCATAATTCTTCTCAAAGTCCGGCGACGGGTATCTTTCCGAAAATGGCGGACACGTCGCTCGATTTCCAATTGCGGCTGGCCGAGCACCGTCCCTGGCTCCTGCGCCAGGCGCGCTGGCGTCTGGGTGCCCGGTCCGCCGCCGCGGAGGATGTCGTGCAGGAGACCTTGGTCGCGGCGTGGAGCGGTGCGGAGCGCCTGCGCGGCGAGGTCACGAGGGGTTGGCTGGCCGGTATCCTCCGCCACAAGGTGGTCGACCACTGGCGAAGGACTCCACCGGACGAGGTCGATCCCTGTCCCGCCTGCGGCGAGGATCTCTTCGACGGCACCGGGCACTGGAGGGAACCCGTGGCCTCCTGGGGGAATCCCGAGGAAGCTCTCCACGCCGAGGGCTTCTGGAAGGTCCTGGAGATCTGCGCCCGGATCCTCCCGGAGCGGATGTACCGGGTCTTCGTGCTACGCGAGGTCGAGGAGATGGACGTTTCCGGGATATGCCGGGAATTGTCTCTTTCCGAATCCAACTGCCACGTGCTCCTGCACCGGGCGAGGCTCCGGCTGCGCGGTTGCGTGGGCGAACGGTGGGGCCGGAATTGACTCCGCCCTTCGGGATCATCCGCTGCCGGGAGGCGAGCGAACTGCAGTCGCTGGGGCGCGACGGGTCCCTCTCTCCGAAACGCCGCGTCGCCCTGCTCCTGCACCTCGCCATCTGCGTGCACTGCAGGCGATGGGGTCGACAGATCGGAATCCTGGGAAGGGCGTTCCGCCGGGCGACCGAAAGGGACGACTTGGACGGTTTCTGACAACACGGGACGCCGCGGGCGGGATCAGAGCAGGATGTACCCCAGCAGGAAGTTGGAGATGAGGATGGAAACGGCCGAGGCCTGGACGGACTGTTCGATGGCCCTGCCCACGCCCTCCGCGCCGTTGCGGGCGCGGATGCCCGAGTAGCATCCGAACGCGGTGATGATGAATCCGAAGACCACCGCCTTCATCAGCGCCACCATGACGTCCCAGTCGTCGTAGAAGAACCGGACCCCTTTCCAGAAGAGGCTGGGCTCCATCCCCTTGAAGGCCATCGCGACGCCAAGCGCGCCCATGAGTCCCACGAAGGCGGAAAGGATGCACAGGACGGGCAGCATCACCAGTCCGGAGAGGATGCGAGGGGCCACCAGGAACTGGTGGCGGTCCAGACCCAGGACGTCCATGGCGTCCAGCTGTTCGGTGACGGCCATGGATCCCAGCTCCGAGGTCATTCCGGCTCCCGTGCGCCCCGCCACCACCAGGGCGGTGAGGACGGGGCCCATCTCCAGCATGATGGATTTTCCGACCGCCGTCCCCAGGAAGGTGAGGGGGATGTAGTCGGAGAAGAGGTAGGCGGCCTGCCAGGCCGTGACCGCCCCGGTGAACAGCGATGTGGTGGCCACCAGAGGGATGGAACTGATGCCGATGGCGTACATCTGCTCCACGGTGAAATGCGGATGCCGGTAGAACTTCCAGCCCGCCACGGCGGTCTGGCCCAGGAACTCGAGGAAATCGAAGACGGTCTCGATGGCGCCGAGGACCCAATTCCCGATCCAGACCACCAGCCGGTCGATTCCCGACAGGATGGCGCCCAAGGGCTGGAGCAGGAGACCTGGGCTGCCGTTCATCGGAAGGGAAGATAGATCGGTGGCCGTGTCGCGCTCGGTGTCCCCATTCCCGGATTGAACCATTTCCCGGTGGAGGGCGCAAAAAAACGGCGGAGACCTGGTTTCCGCCGAAAGGATCTCCCGGTGCGGGAGATCGGTCTCCTACGACCTCAGGTGGCGTAGGTGTCGAGGTTCTGGCCGGTCATCCCGGATGGATCCGGAGGCGCCGGGGGAGGATTGTTCTTGAAATCCGACTGGAGCGTCGAAAACGCCGTCTGGGCGTCGCTGAGGCTGCCGGAGCTCAGCGCGGTGGCCAGCGCCTTGAAATCGGACTGGATCCCATTCGCCGAACTGCTGCCGCTGCCGTCCGTCGAGGAGCCGGTGGAACCACTGGAAGCGGTTCCGGATCCCTTGTGGTGATGGTGGTGACCCTTTCCACCCTGCTGGAGTGCCGCGAACGCCTGTTGCGCGTCCTGGAGATTTCCGCTCTTGAGGGCCGCGGCCAGGGCCTGCATGGGGTTGCTGCTGCTGGAGGAGCCGCTCGAACTCGACGACGAAGTGGAGGCGGACGCGCTTCCTCCGGGTCCGTTCTGGATGTCGGTCTGGATGCTGGCGAAGGCGGTCTTCGCGGAAGTCAGGTCGCCGGAACTCAGCGCCTTGGCCAAGGACTGGAAGTCCTGCCCGAGTTGGCCACCGGGGAGGTTGTTGTTGTTCGTCGCGGTCGTGTACGCCGCGTTGTTCGAGGATATACTGTCGATGCTCATGGAGTGCCTCTTTGCTGGTGTCGAATACGGTGCCGGCGAATCGAGTCTACGATCCCCGGAGGCCACAGGGCGAGGCCTCTCTCCAACCCGGGTATCGGGATGGATTGCCCGGAGCGGTAAACAATTCGCGGGCCAGTTCGATTTCCCGGCTCAGCGGGTCCCCTGTCGGAGGGGACTCGGCAATACCAGTCCTTCGCCGATGGAGATCCTTGCCGCTGTCGCAGACCGGCAGCCGACCCGAAGCATGGAGCAGGTGTGCTAAGCTTGGCGACCACATGGAACCCTTCCTGGAACGCCTGGACGAGCGCGCGGCGGCTTTGCAAGTCCAACTTTCACCCCTGGTCGCGGCCCTGTCCGAGGCGCGATGCCTTCCGGAGTACCGCGAGGCGCTGCGCCACGATCTCCTGTGCATCCAGGTCCTGCTGGGCTATTTCTGGGACCGCATCGGAGCGCGCGAATTGGCGGCGTTGGCTGCCTTGGACTGGGCGCTGGTGCAGAGCCTGGGCTTGGGGGCGAAGATCCAGCAACTCTCGGCACGGGGCGATTGGGTGGCCCAGTCCTTCCTCGAAGCCGAACTGGAGAGGTACCGGTTCCTCCTCAAGGAGCATGGCGGCGAGACGCGCTTCCAGGTTCCCCACTGGGCGCAGTCCTTCGAATCCAATCCTGTCCTTTCGGGGGGACTCTCGCGTCTGGCCACCGGACTGTACGCCTACTACTCCCTGGTGGTGCGGTTGGACGGGAAGGTGGATGATCGGGAAACGAGGGGATTCCGGGCGTTTTGGGAGGCCTACAAGGCGTTGAAGACCACGGAATCACCTCCATGCGGTGTCGGTTCCCCATCTTCCGCACCCGCCGATACCGGCCTCCCCGAAGCGGCCCGGCGCGTCCCCTCCGCATCGGAACAGGTTCCGAGGTTCGTCCCGCAGGCTTGGGGAATCGCCGGATCGTCGCCGATGGAGTCGGCACCCCCCTCCAGGCCCTCGGCATCGGCAGCGGTGCGTGCGGAATCGCCTTCCCCCGGCGATCCCGCGTCCCCGCCACCGGTCCCGACCGCCGCCGCCCGCGAGGACGAGCTGGCCTCCGCCCTGTCCGAACTCGACGCCCTGGTGGGCCTCTCTTCCGTGAAGGACGATGTCCGGAAATTGTCAAACCTCCTGAAGGTCCAGGTCCTCCGGCGCGAACGCCACCTCGCGGAGGTCCCCGTGAGCCTGCACGTGGTGTTCACCGGCAACCCGGGGACCGGCAAGACCACGGTGGCGCGCCTCTACGCCCGCATCCTCAAGGGGCTGGGGCTCCTGGAACGCGGCCACCTGGTGGAGACGGACCGGGCCGGCCTGGTGGCGGGCTACATGGGCCAGACGGCGGAGAAGGTGGACGAGATCGTGAGATCCGCCCTGGACGGCGTCCTGTTCGTCGACGAAGCCTACGCCCTGACCACGGGCGACTCCGCCGACTACGGCAAGGAGGCGGTGGCGGCCCTGATCGCGCGCATGGAGACCTTCCGGACCCGGCTCGTGGTGGTGGCCGCGGGCTACGGACCCGAGATGGAGACCTTCCTGGAGTCCAACCCCGGCTTGCGCTCCCGCTTTCCGCACGTCTGGGAATTCCCGGACTACGATCCGGGGGAGATGGAGGAGATCTTCCTTTCCCTCTGCCGGCGCTACCAGTTGGAACTTTCGCCGCAGGCGCTGGACGCGCTGGTTTCCCGCCTGGAAGCCCTGCAGAAGGGAAAGGACGGGTCCTTCGGCAACGCCAGGGCCGTGCGGAACCTCTTCGAGGCCGTCGTGTCCCGGCAGGCCGACCGGGTGGCCGGAGGTCGGGATCTGTCCGACAAGGCGCTGTGCTCCATCGAGGAGTCCGACCTGGGGCCTTGAGGTTCACGACATGCCGCGCAGGTCCCTTTGCCGGAGGTTCCTCGCCAAGCCACGGGAGGCCAGGTCCCGCGCGAGGGCTTCCTGTTCCGTCTGTCCCGGCGTGGGCACGAAGAGGCATCGCGGACCCAGGAGACCCAGGACCTCGAGGTCCATCACGGTGGAATAGCCGCCACGGCTGACGATTTCCGTCGCACCGAGCAGGGCCGCCGCGAGCGCGGAGGATCCCAGGTGGGGCGCTTCGACCAGGTTCCCCTCATCGGGAACGGGCGAGGACGGCAGGTCCGGACGACCGCGAAGCAGGAGATGGCGACCGGGTCGGCGGGAGAGGAGATCGCGCAGCAGCGCCTCGAAGTCCGTCCGGGTGGGTTCCGGTCCGCTGACGACGCCCACCGTGGTCCAGGGACCCGACCAGAGCGGATCGGGACGCGTCGCGGAGAACCGGGAGAGAGGCCCGAGGTACCGCAGGGGAGGAAACCTGGATGGCTTGAGGGGATGGCCCAGCCGACCCGAAAGGATCCGCCCGGATTCCCGGTCCGGGATCCAGATTTCCGAGAACCCGCGCACCAGCCCAGCCATGGCTCGCTCCCCGAGACTCTCGGCGAACCCCAGGCCGGAGGGCGGGGCGGGACGGAGCTGGTGGGACAGGAAGACGGAACGGACCCCGCGCATGGCGCAGCCGTACCGGTTGTCGGAAAGGACCAGGTCGAAATCCTCCGTGCGCCACGAGGCCACCTTCGCCGCTTCCGCCCGGATCGCGCTTCGCAGGCGGGGCAGGGAGAGGAGCAGGGAAGGGACCAGGAGAGGACCCGAGACGTAGCGCACCCGGTAGTCGGGAAGTTCGCGCAGTTCGAGTCCCGGGAATTCCTTCCTCCACCAATCGGCGGACCTCCCGTTGGAAGCCAACACCACCTCGCATTCCCGCGAGAGGAGTTCCCGGACCAGCGGGGTCGTGCGTGCCACGTGGCCCAGTCCCCAATCCAAGGCGCAGACAAGGGCGCGGCGGGGGCGCATGTCGGCGGGGAGAACATCGGGCATTTCGGTCCTCCCTTTCGGATTCCGCATTCCAACCACGTTCGACGAAAATCAAATCTAGCGGAGAGAAGGAACCGGGACGCGGGGCGTTTCCCGTCGCGGGAGGGACGACGACCACCTCGATTTCTTTCTTTGGGGAAAGAAGGAGAACCGAACGATGTCCACCCACGCATTCCTGGGCAAGGTGCCCGTCCTGGCGAAAGGGGCCTGGATCGCGCCCGGCGCCCAAGTCGCGGGCCGAGTCTTCCTCGGAGAGGACGTGTCCGTCTGGTTCAACGCCGTCCTGCGCGCCGACATCAACACCATCTCGATCGGGGCGCGATCCAACATCCAGGACAACACCGTGATCCATCTGGCCGACGATTTCGGCGTGGTCCTGGGCGAGGACGTCGTGGTCGGACACTCGGCCATCCTGCACGCCTGCACCGTGGGGAACAACGTGCTGGTGGGCATGGGTTCCATCGTCATGGACGGAGCGGAGATCGGGGACGACTGCGTCGTGGCCGCCGGCGCTCTCGTGCCCCCGGGGAAGAAGATCCCCGCGGGCTCGCTCGTCGTGGGCGCCCCGGGCAAGATCGTGCGCGAGACCACGCGCGCCGAACGCGACTCCAACCGGGCGATGGCGCTCAAATACATGCGCATCAAGGACTCCTACCGCGGAGAAGGAGACCACTCCCTCTAGCGGATCCGCTTGGTACCTTGGCCCACATGGTTCCCACCAACGCCAAGCCGGGAGTTCGCAGGTTGGGTCGACTCGGGTGGATCGCCGTCCTGGTGCTGCTCCTGGGCCCGGACTTCTGGGTGCTGTTCCGGGGAGCTCCCCTCGTACGCACCATGGCAACCCTCCCGACCCCCGATGTCCTCCTGGTTCCCGGCGCTTCGGTCCTGCGCAACGGGAAGCCGAGTCCGGTGCTGCGACAGCGCGTGGAGGCGGCCCTCGGCGCCGCCCGGCGCTGGCCCGACGCCCGCATCGTGCTTTCCGGGACGGCGGTCCCCGGCGGGTACGACGAGCCCCGCGCCATGCGGAGGTACCTGGTGGACCACGGTATCGACAGCCTGAGGATGTTCCTGGACAGGAATGGCGTCAACACCCGTTCCAGCGTCTCGGACCTCGGGAAGCCCGGCGGCAGCCTCGCGATCGTGTCCCAGGAATGGCATCTCCCGCGCGCCTGCTGGCTGGCCGAACGGGCGGGTTGGGACGTCCATGGCCTCGCGGCCGGAGAGGAAGCTTCCTCCGGCTGGGTGAACCTCCTCCGCGAGCACCTGACCCGGACCGCGAATTTCTGGGAATGGATTTTCCGCCGCGGGCATGCCCAGGTAGTATCGTTTCCGCCTACAACGCGATGAACGCTTCCACCGTCGGCTTCGGGGCCGGCCTTCGATACGGATTCCTCGTCAACCCCGTGTCGGGCAGCGGCCGGGGGAGGTTGATCCACGACCAGCTTCCCTCGATCCTCGATGGGCTCGGTCTTCCGCGGTCGGCATGGATCCGCGAGCTCACCGTCCCCAAGGCGGTTCCGGAACAGGCTCGACGGATCCTGTCCGAATGCGACCGGCTGGTGGTCGCCGGCGGGGACGGAACCATCGGACAGGCCCTGGAAGGCATGAGACTCTCGAACCGGGCCGACGCGGCCCTGGGTGTCATCCCCCTCGGAACGGGAAACGACCTCGCGCGCGAGCTCCGGCTGCTGGAGGTCTTCCAGGACAAGGGACTTGGCGAATTGGTGCGGACCCTCCTGGAGGATCGCATCTCGCCTTTGGACCTGTGGGACGTCGGTGGCCGCGCGGTTCTCGCCAACTACCTCTCCTTCGGGTCCGACGGCTGGGTGACGGAAGTGTTCGGGAGATCCCGGGACCTCAGCGGATCGAGGCACAGCACCCTCGGGATCAAGCTGGGCTACGCTCGAGCCGGCATCGGGAGCCTGGCCAGGCACCTGCCGCAGAGCTTCCGCATCCGGGCGCGACTCGCCGACGGCTCGATCCTCGACCGCGGGCTCGGCGGACACCGCTCGCTCCTGGCGCTGAACGTCGGGTCCTACGCCTCGGGACTTCTCAGGCCCATGCGCACGCGGGCGGACGACGGGCTCCTGACCCTGATGTCCATTCCCCATCTCTGGAACTATCCTGTCCTCGTGGCCACGTCCGCGTTTCCCAGGCTCCAGGGATTCTTCCAGAGGCGGATGCTCCTCTCCTGGCAGGCCACCTCCTTCGAAGCCTCCTGGACGGGACCCAACGCGGTGCAGGTGGACGGCGAAGGCAGGCGCGATCTCCTGTCCTCGGGACGGTTGGAGGTCTCGCACGCCGGTCGCGCGCGACTCCTCTCGGGAAGCGGGCGCCCGTGAAGGGATCCGTCCAGCTGGATTGGAGGCGGATGGACGAGACGGACATACCCGCCGTGTTCGTCCTCGACCACCACTGCCAGGGACATCCCTGGACCCCCGGGAACTTCCGCGAGGAACTCGCCCGCGGCGACGCCGGCTACGCGCGCGTACTGGAGGAACCCGGGGTCGGAATCGTCGGGTACCTGTGCGCCTGGCTGGTCGCGGACGAGCTGCACATCGGCACGTTGGGAGTGGACTCGGAACTGCGGCGGAAGGGACTGGGATTCGGAATGGTGTCGCAGGCGCACGGCTGGGCCGTCCACCGCGGGGCGCAGCTCGCGCACCTCGAGGTCAGGGCCTCCAACGCGGCCGCCCTCGCGCTCTACGCGAAGCTCGGGTACCGCAGGGTCGGAATCCGCACGGGCTACTACGTGGACAACGGCGAAGACGCATTCCTTCTCCTTTGCGATCTCGCCGCTCCGGGGCCCGGAGCCCCCGCTTGACCGGGATCCACGGCATAGAGGCGGCGGTCCTCGCCCTCTTCGCGGCGGCCGTGGGATCCACCGCGGCGCTGTTCCGCGTCGTGGACAGGATCCGTCGTTCCAAGCGCGACCTCGAGGGGATCTTCGACCACGTGGATCCGATGGCGGTGGTCGACCGCGACCTGCGCGTCCTGAGGGCCAACCGACCGTTCGCGGAGCTTTGCGGGAGGACATTCCGCGATCTCCTCGGACGGCCCCTTTCCGAACTGGCCCCGTTCCTGGAACCCGCCTTCCCGCTACTCCTGGAGTGCCTGGACCAGGACCTGGCGGCGGGGCCGATGGAACTGCCCGAACGGAAGGGACTGGTCCAGGAGGCGAAGGCATTCCCTCTCGCCGCCGGAGTCCGCGGCCTTTCCATACTGCGACTTCGGGACGTCACGGACCTTTCGTCGGCGCGCAAGGAGCTGGTGGACAGGAACATCTCGCTCGGTCGGCTGACCGATGCGTTCCAGGCCGAGGTGGAGATGGCCCGCGAGATCCAGAGGGCGTTGCTCCCGAAGGACCTCCCCAGGATCGACGGTCTCGCCTGCAGGGTGCGCTACCAGCCGTGCCGGCCCATCGGTGGAGACCTCTACGACGTCAGCCTGCTGGACGAACGGCACCTTTGCCTGTTCCTCGCGGACGTTTCGGGACATGGTCTTCCCGCCGCCTTCGAGGCGGCCCTGGTGCGGATGAGCCTCCTGAACCACGCCTTTCCCGATGTGGGACCCGCCCGGATCCTGGAGGGCATGAACCACGACCTTTGCCGCAGCCTGGTCCTGGGCCACTACGTCACCGCCTTCCTCGGCATCCTGGACCTGGAAACCCTGGAACTCCGCTATTGCAGGGCGAGCCATCCGCGACCGGTGGTGTTCCACGCCGACGGCACGAGGGAGTCGCTCGGCGCCAGGGGCCTGTTCCTCGGGATCGTGGAGCAGGGCAGGTACGAGGAGGATTCGATCCGACTCGCACCTGGAGACAGATTCTGCCTCTTCACCGACGGCTACTACGAATCGGCGACTGTCGAAGGCCGCCGCCTCGGCTACAAGGGGTTCGTGTCCCGGATTCCGTCCAGCGTGGAGGTGGATCCGGAACCCGCGCTCCAGGCCGTGGAGGAGGAGTTTCCCGGGATGTCGCCGGACGGTCGGGACGACGACCGGACCTTCCTCGCGCTGGACGTGCTCTCCCGGACGCGGGACCGACCCGCGGTGCTTCGACGGTTTCCGTCTTCGTCGGATCCCGGGATCAAGGTGTTCCGCACCGCGCACGAGGCCTGGGACCTGGTGGACGGTTTGCGCGCCGAACTGGAGGCGGCGGGCTGGTCTTTGCGCGACTCCAGGCGCGCCCAGCTCCTGGCTTCGGAGCTTTGCGTGAACGCGGTGGCCCACGGACTGCGCGATCGCCCGAGCGCCCGCGCTTTCTGCGCATGGCTCCTCCAGGGAAGGGAAATCCTCGTTTCCGTCCACGACGAAGGGTCGGGGTTCGACGTCGATTCCGTTCCCGATCCCCGCGATCCATCGAACCTGGGCATGGACCACGGCAGGGGGATCTTCCTGGTGCGACGGATGTCGAGCGACCTCTGGTTCGACGACGGCGGCACCACGGCCACCTTCCGCCTCGTGCGCACGGCGACGGCCTGAGATGCGGGGACGGAGGAACCGGCGCTTCGCGGGAGCGCAGATCCCGGCGCTGGCCGTCCTCCTGTGGGCGGGGCTCTCCGCATCCAGGGCGGGGCTCTTCCGCGGGCCGGATCCACTGCCCGGCCACGTTCGGCACGCCATGGTCCTCGACGGCCAGGGACCCTCCGGGTCGCGCGCCCTGGAGGGGCTCCGCCTGCTGCGCGAAGGGCGGACGGACACGCTGGTCCTTTCCGGAGTGGAGATCGGCGGCGGCTTCTTCTACTCCATGCTCTGGGCGCGGATGCTCCCCCTGACGCACGCCGAACGCGGGCGCGTCCTGGAACTCCGCTCAGCCTGCACGAGCACCCAGGACGAGGCCCGTGTCGCGGCTGCCGCGTTCTCCGGCGACGACACGGTGCTGGTGGTCACCAGCGCCTTCCACGCTTGGCGCGCGGCCTCCATCTTCCGCCGACGCGCCGCGTCCGGAACCGTCTTTCGCGTCCACGCGGCCGCGGACGAAGTCTGGGACCGGGGCTGGTCGGACCGCGAATCCCGCAAGATGAGGTTCCTGGAGTGGACCAAGCGCGCGGTCTGGGTCCTCTGGGAACAATGGCTGCCCGTCCGCGGAGAACCCGCCCGGCACGAATTCGTCGGCGGAGAGGCGCTGGGCGGGATGCCGGCGCCGGCCTGGATTCCGTGAAGCCGACCCCGATCCTCCCCCGGTGCCCGTCCCCGATGCGGCGCCGTCGCGAACAACACGCACGAAAGGAGCCCTGAATGTCCGGGCCGTGGGAAAGAAAGATCCGCAAGCGCGACTGGGCTCGCGAACTGCTCGAACTGGTGCACGCCCAGGGCTACGAGGCCTCCACCTTCAAGGAGCTGCGCCACATCCTGAACGCCGGTCGGGACGAAATCCCGGCCCTGCAGAACGCCTTGGCGGCCCTCTTGGAGGAAGGGCAGATCCGGGTGGGGTCCCGCGACCGCATCCACGCGGCCAAGGAGAGGCCCACGAGGGCCGAACGCAACGCGAAGCGGGAGCTGAGCCGCGAGCTCGGGAGGAATCCGGCGAAAGGTCCGGACGCCGTCGTCTCGAAGACGGAATCCGTCACGACGGGGCCGGGATCCTGGAAGGGTCCGTCCTGGAAGCAGGTCCAGAAGCTCTTCGCGGAGTCCCACGAACTGCCGGGGCCGTTTCCGCAGACGGTGAAGGACCAGGCCGAGAGGTACCGCGAACCGGGCCAGGCGGAGATGGAGGGACGCGTGGACTGCCGCGCCGACGAGGTCTGCACCATCGACCCCTGGAACGCCCACGACCACGACGACGCGGTCGGGGTGGAGGAGCTCCCCTCGGGCGGTTGGAGGTTGGACGTCCACATCGCCGACGTCTCCCACTACGTGGCCGAAGGCGGCCCGCTGGACAAGCAGGCGCTGAAGCGCTCCTTCACCACCTACCTTCCTTGGACCGCCGTGACCATGCTTCCCCAGGGCCTGGCCGCCGACCTCTGTTCCCTGCTGGAGGGGAAGGATCGCCTGGCGCTCTCCTGCCGGATGGAGATCTCGGGAGACGGGCACATCCTGTCCTATCGCTTCTTCGAGTCCGCCGTCCGCGTGAGGCGGTTCCTTTCCTACGAGCAGGCGCAGGAGCTCGCCGACAAGGGCGATCCGGCCCTGCTCCGCCTGAAGGCCTGCTCGGAAGCCCTGCTCAAGCGACGGAGGCAGGAGCATCTCCTCGAATTCGACATGCCCGAGCCCCGCGTGGTCTTCGACGACGGCGGCGAACCCGTGGACGCGCGGCCGGGGGTTCGGCTGGCTTCGCACCGGTGGATCGAGGAGGCGATGCTCGCCGCCAACCGCTGCTGCGCCCGGCTCCTGGACGAGAAGGGTCTTCCCGGGCTCTACCGGGTGCACGAACCCCCCGAACAGGAGTCGCTCTGGACCATCTCTGCGTGGGCCGTCGCGCTCGGTCTCCCGCGCTGGAATCCCTCGCGCCGCGCCGACGGCGTGGAGGAGACGAACGTCCGTCCGCAGGCGCAGGAATGGCTCGCGAGGATCCTCGGAAGCGGCGAGATCCCGGCGGGTCTGCAGGGGAAGACGATCCGGTCCATGAAGAAGGCGCGCTACAGTCCGGACTGCCGCGGCCACTTCGCGCTGGGTTGGCTGCACTACGCGCACTACACCAGTCCGATCCGCCGCTATCCGGATCTCTGGACCCACCGCGTGATCAAGGAACACCTGAAGAACGGCCAGGTGCCGGGGCGATGGCCGGCGGCGGTGCGGCGGCTCGCAACCCACGTCAGCGGTCGGGAGGACGCGGTGGTGAAGGCCGAGCGCTCGGGGATCAAGTGCTGCTCGGCCTGGATCCTGCGCGAAAGGCTCGGCGAGGAGTTCTCGGCGGAGATCACGGGGGTTGAAGCCATCGGGATGTTCGTTCAGCTCAAGGACCCCTGGGCCGAGGGGATGATCCACGTGCGCCGCATGTCCGACGACTTCTACATGCACGACGAGGAGCGGATGGAACTGAAGGGCAGATCCAACGGGAAGGTCTTCCGCATCGGGGATGTCCTGCGCGTGCGGCTGGCCCAGGCCGATCCCGTCCAGGGCTGGGTGGACTTCGAACCGGTCATTGAAGGACGCGAAGGTCTTCCATCCGCGCCCGTGCGCGCTTCTTCCTCCGCCCGTCGCGCGCAGATCCCCGGTTCCCGCGGACCCGAAGTCCGCGGACCCGGAAGGAAGGGGCGGGGCCGAAGGCAGTGAGCCGACGGGGAGCGTTCCGGAGGTTCTATCTTTGCCTTCCTCATGCACGAAGCCCAAGTGGTGGAATTGGTAGACGCGGCGGACTCAAAATCCGCTGGAGGTGACTCCATGACGGTTCGATTCCGTCCTTGGGCATGGTTCTTCGTTTTTCTGTTGCTCGCGGTGGCGGCCCATGCGGGAGACGGGGTGCGGTTGCAGGACCACTGGAAGTCGTTGGGCGTCTCGGCTTCGGACATCGATCTCATCGACAAGCTGGGCCTCAAGAAGTCCAAGGTGGAGATGCTCATCACCAGCGGGGTGTCGGTGCGGGAGTACTCCCACCGCCCGTGGGAACCCATGGGGATCACCGAGGAGCAGTGGTTGAACCAGCTCCAGAACGGTTCCGACATCGGCCAACTCGAGCGGATGTATTCCCGCGACAACGATGCCGCCCCGACCGCCGATCGACCGAGCCTCGTCGTCGCCTTCCTGCTCCCCGGCGTGCAGCAGTTCCGGGAAGACAGGCCGGTGCCCGGCGCCGTGCTTTCGGGAATCGCCGTCGTTTCCGTCGCCGCCCTCGCGGTGGACATCGCGAACAAGAATTCGGGATCGACCATCCAGGTCTGGGCTCCGCTCCTCGGGCTGGACATGCTCGCGTCCGCCGCGGACGTGTGGTTCGACCATTACCGCGTCCAGTCCTTGACCAGCTTCTCCCTGCGCGTGGAGCCGCGTCCCTCCGGCATGGGCGCCGTTCTCGCCGCGAGGTTCTGAGGATGCTCCTGCGCGAGATGGGCAAGTCGAAGATCCATCGCGCCACGGTGACGCAAGCGGAACTCCACTACGAAGGTTCCATCACCGTGGACGCGAAGTTGCTCGAGGCCGCCGACATCCTCCCGGGCGAGAAGGTGCAGGTCGTGGACATCTCCAACGGCGCCCGGTTCGAGACCTACACCATCCCGGCCGCTGCCGGTTCGGGGGTGGTCTGCGTCAACGGCGCGGCGGCCCGCCTGGTCCAGCCGGGGGATCTCGTCATCCTCATCACCTATTGCCACCTCCCCGACGACGAGGCCCGCGACCACGCCATGAAGGTGGTCTTCGTCGACGCGTCCAACCGACCGTTGACCGACGGAGTGGCCCGCCACGACGACGGAGAGTAGACTCTTGGTCATGCGTGGCTTCCTCCTTGCGGTCGTGCTCCTCCCCGTCGCCCTTTGCAGGGCGCAGTTCTCGGGAAGCTTCCCTTCGGGTTCCTCGTTCGGGTCGTTCCCCGCCTTGGGACCGGGTTCGGAGCAACCGGTGCTGGCGGATTCCCGCGACTTCCAGATGCACCAGAGCGTTACGGTTTCCTCCATGTCCGGCGGCGGCGGGAGCCTGACCCAGAGCATGGTCCAGAACCGGATCGACTACAGGCTCTCCGATCCCCTGACCCTCCAGCTCGGACTCGGGATCCTCACTCCGCTCCAAGCGACCGGAGTCGCCGCGCAGGGACTCCAGCGGGGCGCCTACCTGATCCCGGATGTCGGACTCGAATACCGTCCTTCGGAATCGCTCCTGTTCGCCTTGCGCTACGTGGCCATCCCCTCCTCGCCGCTCGGTACCGCGGGCGGATTGCCTTGGCATTGAACCCGATGTCCGCTGCGGACCCGTGCGCCTAGTCGCCATCCTGCTCGTCGCCTGCTTCGCGAGTTCGTGTCGGCGCGCGCCTTCGGCCGTCGGTCCGTCCTCCTCGCGGCGCGACTCCTCCTCGCGATTCCCGGCCGCATCGGCCGGGACGGTGGAGGTGCTCAACGGCACCGGCCGCAAGGGCGTCGCCTCCCTGGTGGCCGAACGCCTGCGCCGCGACGGCTTCGACGTGGTGAAGGTGGGCAACGCACCGGAAAAGACCTTCGCGCGCACCGTGGTCGCCGAACGGCGCGATTCGGCCCAGGTGGCCTCGCGCGTGGCGGCGGCCCTGGGCGTGCACGGAACCTGTCCCTTCCACAACGAGAACCTGCTGGTCGACGCAACCGTCTTCGTCGGCCGCGACATCGAGGAGATCCTGCCGCAATGAGCACAGAAACCGAGCTGGACGACGTCCGGCGCCTTGCCATCAGCCACCTTTTCGCGCGCAAGGCCCAGGACGTCTCCTGGCTGGATCTGCGCGACCGGTCCACGCTGTGCGACTGCTACGTCCTGGCCACGTGCCAGAGCGAGGTGCAGTTGCAATCCATCCTTTCGGGAGTCCGCCGCGACCTGCGCAAGGCCGGCGTGGCCGCGCTCCGTTCCGAAGCCGCTCCCGGATCGCGGTGGGGGGTGCTGGATTTCGGCAACCTGATCGTGCACGTGTTCCTTCGCGACGCCCGCGACCACTACGCGCTGGAGCGGCTGTGGCAGGATGCCCCGCAGCACTCCGCCCGCGTCGAGGACTATCCGGTGCCGGAAATCCCCGACGAGGTGGAAGAAGAAGAGGAACAGCTCTCCGGAGAGGACTGGGAGTGAAGGGTCGGCGCGGAGATTTCGCGGCGGCCCTGGCGGCGCGGCTGGAACAGGATCCGTCCATCGTCGAGGCGGCCATCGTGCGACCGCCGGACCCGAAGATGGGGGTCTTCGCCTTTCCCTGCTTTTCGCTGGCGAAGTCCTGGCGCAAGTCTCCCCCGCAGATCGCCAAGGAGCTCGCCGAATCGGTGCGGGCTCCCGAGGGCTCCGAGATCGCCGCCGAGGGCGGCTACCTCAACCTGCGACTGAAGCCGGGCATCCTGGCCAAGGAGGCCGTCGCGGACGCGTGGCTCCTGGAGGCGGGAGGGCCGGTGACGGATTCCGGTTCGGGGAAGACGGTCCTGGTGGACTATTCGTCGCCGAACGCCGGCAAGGAACTGGTCTACCACCACATCCGGTCCACCGCGATCGGCGCGGCCCTCTGCCGGATCCACGAGGCCGCGGGGTGGAAGGTCGTGGCGGTCAACCATCTTGGCGACTGGGGCACGCAGTTCGGAAAGCTGATCCTCATGTGGTTGCGGGAGCACGGAAACGACCCGGAGTCGGCGTTGGCCGATCTGCCCTCGGTCACGCTCTCCGCCCTCAACCGCATGTACGTGGGATTCAAGCCCGCGGCGCTGGAGGATCCCGCCATGGACGGCGAAGCTCGCCTCTGGTTCTCGCGGCTGGAATCCGGCGACGGCTTCGCCCGCGCCTGCTGGGAGAGGTTCATCGCGGTGTCCATCGAGGCGTTGCAGGAGGTCTACCGGCGGCTCGGAGCGCGGTTCGACCATTTCCTGGGCGAGAGCTTCTACGAGGACAAGCTGGACGCGACCATCGAACGCATCCGTCGATCGGGCCTTCTCGAAGAGAGCGAAGGTGCCCAGGTGGTCCGCGTGGGAGACGACATCCCTCCGTGCCTCATCCGCAAGAGCGACGGTGCCACCCTCTACGCGACGCGGGACATCGCCGCCGCGATCTGGCGCCACGAGCGCTTCCATTGCGATCGCGCCCTGTACGTGGTGGATTCCGGCCAGAGCCTGCACTTCCGCCAGGTCTTCGGGGTCCTCGCTCGGATGGGAGAACCCGCCGCGGCCGGTTGCGTCCATGTACCCTTCGGGCTCGTGCTGGGAAGAGGCGAGGACGGGACCTGGAGCAAGGTCAGCACGCGTTCGGGCACCGGGGCGCCTCTTCCCGAGGTCATGGACATGGCCGTCGAGCGCATCCGCGGGACCATGCGGGAGCGCGGCGCGGACCTCGCCGATCGCGAAGACCTCGCGGAGGCGGTGGGCATCGGAGCGCTCCTCTTCAACGAACTGAAGAACCGCCGCATGGTCGACACCCGGTTCGACCTCGACGCCATCCTCTCCTTCGAGGGGGACACCGGACCCTACATCCAGTACGCCCACGTGCGCCTCTCCAGCATCCTGCGCAAATCGGAGGGCCTGCCGCCGTTCGAAGGCGCGAGATGGGAGCTGCTGCGCGAACCCGAGACGGAAGCTGTCCTTTCCGTGCTCGCCCAGTTCGGCGAGAAGGTCGACCAGGCCGTGGAATTCGCGGAACCCTCCATCGTCGCGCAGTACGCCCTGGAGCTCGCCGAGAAGGTCCACGCCTTCACGCACCGGCACCGGGTCCTCGACGTGGAGGAGACCCCCGAAAGGCTGCTTCTCGTGGAGGCCGCCCGGCGCACGCTTGCGCGGGCCCTCTCCCTGGTGGGACTGGAGCCCGTCGCCAGGATGTGATTCCCCGAACGGGGAACCGGGGGGCACCCCCCAAACGCGATTCGGATATGCCGAGCAACCGGGGCGGGTATCGATTCGGCGCGGACGGGATTCGATTCGCCGAATCGGGGTGCGGCAATCCGGGCGATCGGCGGAGCGATTCGGGCGCAAACAAAAATCGCCTTCGCGGATGCAATCCGCGAAGGCGACGTTCTTTACACTACGGAGGAGAAGGCCCTCAAGCCTTCTTCGGGACGACTTTCTTGGCGACCTTCTTCGGAGCGGCCTTCTTCACGACGGCCTTCTTCGGAGCGGCTGCCTTCTTGGGGGCTGCCTTCTTGGCAGCGGCCTTCTTGGGTGCGGCTTTCTTGGCGGCGGCCTTCTTCGGAGCAGCTGCCTTCTTGGGGGCAACCTTCTTGGCAGCGGCCTTCTTGGGTGCGGCTTTCTTCAGCATGGCGTTCTCCTCCATGGAGTCGCTTGTGGTTTGCAGTGGCGCGAAAGAGCGCCTGTTCATGGGATCCCGCGACGTATTTGACAACGCAACGGGACCGTCTTGAGAAATGATACGCTGGCCTTTGTCAAGAGTCAACACATCCGCGCAATTTTTTTTCGAAACTTTCGCCGACTAGACAAAATATGTCTAGGATGCTGTCGGTCTGAGGAGGTTCGACAGTTCCTCGATGGCCGTCCTGCGCGTTTCGTCGTCGGGAATCCTCCGGCCCTCGGTGGTGGCCAGGTAGAAGGAATCGATGGCCCTGTCGGCTTCCGTCCACACCCGCGCGGAATGGATAACCCATTGTCGCCGCGAGAGATGCGCGGTGAGTTCGAAGAGCAGGCCGAGCCGATCGGGTGCCGTGATGTCGAGCACGGTGTAGTCGTCGGAGACGTGGTCGTGGACTTCCACGGACACTCCGGGGACCATGATCCGGGACATCGAGGCCTCCCAACGGCGGATGTGGACGCGCACCGTGTCCTCCAGGGCCGCGCGGTCCAGATCCCGCACCTCGGCGATCCGTTCTTCGCACAGGCGCGCGAGAGCCTCTTCCCCGTCGAACTGCGGCGGCTCCGTGGGGATCACGGAGAAGAGGTCGATCGCCAGGCCGTCGACCCTCGTGTAGACCTGCGACGCGGCGATGGACAGGCGGAGCGTGGTGAACCCGGCGCAGATGCGGGAGAGCAGACCGGGCCGGTCGGCCATCACCACGGCGACATCCCAGTGCGATCCCTGGTCGCGGACCTTCACGGCGATGCGGTGCCTGCTGGACAGCGATTGGACGAGGTCGAGATGGTCGGCGACCTGGCGCGCCGACACCGACGAGGCGTAGCGGCGCGGAAGTCGCTTCAGGTGCTCCAGCACCTCCTCGCGGGGATGTCCATACGCCTCGCCTGCCAGGGCCTCGCGCCGGGTGGCTGAATCCACCTGCGCGTTCTCCTCGCGCAGTTCGGAGAGGGTGGCCTCGTAGAGTCGCCGCAGCAGGATCGCCTTCCACGCGGACCAGGCGTCCGGATGCACGGACGACGTGTCGGCCCATGTGAGCACGTAGAGCTGGCGCAGCAGATGTTCGTCGGGGACCTTCGCCAACAGGTCGCGGATGGTCTTCGGGTCCTCGATGTCGCGTCGCTGCGCCAGGTGGTTCAGGAGAAGATGGTGCTGCACGAGGAGCCTCGCGTGCGCGGCGCGGGCCTCCGAATAGCCGACCGAGAGGCAGTACTGGTGGACGAGCTTCGCGCCCGAGTCGCTGTGGTCCGGTCCAAGACCCTTCCCCACGTCGTGGTAGAGGGCGGAGAGGTAGAGGACATCCATGTCGGTGACCTTGGCGAGTTCCCCGGCAAAGTGGTCGAGCACGGGATCGTCGTTGTGCGCCAGCGTGGATATGCGGGTCAGGACCGTGAGCGTGTGCTCGTCCGTGGTGTACACGTGGTAGATGTCGTGCTGGCTGTGGCAGTCGATCAGGCGGAAGTCCGGCACCACCAGATCCACGACGCCGAGCCGGTGCAGCTCCCTCAGGGTGAAGCCCTTGGTGCTCGATGCCTTGGCGATCTCCAGGAGCAGGCCAAGGCACTTCGCGCGATCCACTTCCGCGTCGGCCATGACGGAAACGGCCTGTCGGACGTACCATCGGGTGCGCGTGCCAACGCCCACGTCGGCGCGTTGCGCCGTCCTGTAGAGCTCGAGCACGAGCGGGAGATTCGCGAGGAAAGGGTTCGCGCCGCGTTCCGGGGTTTCCAGCGCGCCGTCGACCACCTCGAAGCGAGGATCGGGGGACTTGGCCCGCTTCTTCCTCTGGTTCTCGGCGAGAAGATCGCAGTACTGCGAGGTGATGGAGTCCACGGTGCGCACGTGGCGGTAGAAGTCCTTCTGGAACGCCTCCACCGCCTTCACGCGTTCGTCGGCGCGGTAGTGCAGCGCCTGGGCGACGGACACCTGCTCCTCGAATCCCAGCCGGTCGCCCTTT
>Ga0302270_10001262_pt1 | contig 25753 bp, 18 predicted proteins | sample III_Bog_E2_3_FD_198773 | JGI IMG/M metagenome (GOLD analysis project Ga0302270, IMG submission 198773) | Peat permafrost microbial communities from Stordalen Mire near Abisko, Sweden - III_Bog_E2_3 | ecosystem: Environmental > Terrestrial > Soil > Wetlands > Peat | place: Sweden: Abisko... | reverse complement strand
CCACCAGGTCGTCCTTGGTCACCACGTAGCGGCCGGGGCGCAAACCATTGCGGTCAAGGGTAGCGCCGATAACCCGCCCGTCAGTGAAGGCGATCGCCGCCGGCCCGTCCCATGGCTCCATCAGCGAGGCGTGGTACTCGTAAAACGCGCGCTTGTCCTCGTCCATGTCGGGGTTGCCCGACCAGGCCTCGGGAATCAGCATGGCCATCACGTGAGGCAGCGTACGCCCCGACTGCAAGAGAAACTCCACAGCGTTGTCCAGCGAAGACGAGTCGCTGCCTTCAGGCATGATCACCGGAAAGAGCTTGTCGATCCCTTCGCCGTGCAGCGGGCTCGCCAGCACACTCTGGCGCGCGTTCATCCAGCTGATATTGCCGCGGATCGTGTTGATTTCGCCGTTGTGCGCCACATAGCGGTAAGGGTGCGCCAGCTTCCAGCTCGGAAACGTGTTCGTGGAAAAACGCTGGTGGATCAGGCACAGCGCGCTCGTCACCAGCGGGTTGGCCAGCTCGAAATAGAACTTCTCAATCTGCGGCGCCAGCATCAGGCCCTTGTAGACAATCGTCCGGCAGCTCAGCGACGGAATGTAAAAGAACTCCTTGCCCTCGATCTCCGAGGCCTCCATCTCATTCTCAGTCCTGCGCCGAACGCGGTAGAGCAGCCGCTCAAATCCCTCTTCGTCCAGCTTCAGCCCCTCCGGCTTGCCCAGGAACAACTGCTCGATATACGGCTGGGAGGCGCGCGCCTCGCGGCCGATCACCATGCCATTCACCGGCGTGTCCCGCCAGCCGAGAAGCGTCAGCCCCTCCTCCTGCGCGATGCGCTCGATCACGCCCTCGCATTGCAGGCGGTCGTGCTTGTCCACCGGCAGAAAACACATCGCCACGCCATACCCGCCCGGCTCCGGCAGCCGCATCCCCAGCTCCCCGCATTCGCGCGCAAAAAAGACGTGCGGAATCTGAATCAGAATCCCCGCCCCGTCGCCCGTCTCCGGATCGCAGCCCGCCGCGCCGCGATGGGTCAGGTTGATCAGAACCTCCAGCCCCTTGCGGATAATCTCATGGCTCTTCTCCCCGCGAATATTCGCCACCAGCCCCATCCCGCAGGCATCGTGCTCATTCCGTGGATGATACAGCCCCTGTGGTTTCGGTGTGCGGGTACGACAGTCCGATGTATGCATGGCAACCTTCTTGATGAAAATTTTCCCTGCAGAATGCGGTTTCCGGCTCGGAAGACACTTGCGTCGCGCGATTCCGTCTGAGGAAATCGCCCCGTCTTGCATAAAAGGGCCTATCGGAGCAGGCCCGGCCGCGCCTGGGACAATGCTGAAGTCTCTATATTAACCAAAAATCCGCCCTTCGGCGAAACTTTCTTGCAGCCCCAAGCCCCCAACGTCCCATATTTTGCCGCGCGGATCATGCACCGCCGCCCTCCCGGCCGGGGTCCCCGCGGACAGGTCTTCGTCCGTGGGGTGGGCGGCCGGCTGTAGCGCGGACGTCCCCGTCCGCGTTCGCGCCGTAGGCGCAGCGGTTATTAGCCCCGCGTTTCAACAAGGGGTTAGGTTGCCCCAAGCAACAACGCATCCGGAGTCCCGGCGGGACGGCGTACTCTCAATAGACCCAGGCTTTGTATCAGGGCACGGCTTTAGCCGTGCCGCAAATAGCCCCAGAAACAGAGGCCAGGTTTTGTATCAGGGCACGGCTTTAGCCGTGCCGCAGACAGGGCAAAAAGAGGCCGGGCTTTAGCCCCTGAGGGACGTCTTATTCGGACAAAGAGATAGCTGTTAGCCCCCGGAACCCCGGCCACCCATGCTCAAGACGCATATCACCCCGCATCGCCGCCGCTCTTCCTATCGCGATTCCGGAGGGAGCGGGGGCCTTCAGGCCCCCGGATGAGGCCCTGTTTGCCCGGCCTCTAGGCCCGGAACCGAACCCGCGTGATCTCGTAATCGCTGGACTGTAGCGCCGGTCTCCAGACCGGCTGTAGCGAGGGCGTCCCCGCCCGCGCCCGTCCCGGAGCCACCACCAAATCAACCCCCCGGAACACCTTGAGAAGCAACGACCCCCGGGCTTTTTGCGGGCCCGCTCCCGCGCAGCCGATCACCTCTGGATTCGAGGCTCCCCCGCAAGCGCCAAGCCAAGCAAGATTCCCTCCGACTCCCCGCCCACCCCGTCGAGCCAACTCCCGAACCCGGGGAATTTACGCAATGCCGACCTTTAGGGACCGATCCGCTGCCAATGAGCGCATTGGCGATTTCGCATTAATTCAAGTCTTCGACCCGCCCGAATCCAAGAGGCATTCTCGAAACATTCTGCCCCTTGCGGATCTGCACCATTGTGATGTAATATGATGCATGTGGCGGAAGTTCCCAATTCGGCCAGTACGCCCAAAGGCGAACGGTCTCCTAGACTGTCCGTGACGATTCCCTTCGAAACCTACGACTCTCTTGAAAGAATCGCAAGAAAGAAGAAGGTGTCCCTTGCGTGGGTCGTGCGCGATGCAGCCGAGAGGTACGTTTCAGACGAGTTTCCCTTATTCCGGGAGGCGAAGTAATGTTGACTTTGAGATTCATATCTATGTGCATACAATTTGGTAATTCCGACCGCGTTTGTAAGGAGCCGTCCCGATGATCCTCGACCCGGGCCAGATTCCAAATCGAGAGAAGCTTATCCTTACTGGAATTTTTCTATCGAAGTTCGGTTCTCTCGGCTTGAAGAAACTAGGATTTCGAACTTATGCCGAGGTATACAACGTCGTCGGATATGCCCTGGGATCCCGTCCATCTTCAATCAAGAATTACAGGGATGAGTTTGATCCTATCTTCCCGAATTCAAGGAAGGGATGGCACAAGCGCGAGATTCGTGAGTACTGTAAGAAGGTTCTCGACAAATACAAGAAATTAGACTTGGAATCGTTTGTTGGGCTGATCAAATCTTTTGTCGGCTACGACGAGAATGACTGGAGTACTGTTCAAACGACGGATGATCACGAAAAACGTTCTTCCGGCTTCGCGAAGAGACTGATTACGGGCCTTGCTGCGGAGCGATACTTCGAATCTGTCCGCTCCACTCTTCCCGAGTTTCATGGTCTTGAAATCGAGAATACAACTCAGCTCGGCTGCGGGTATGATTTTAGGTTGAGTCCAGAAAAGGGAAATAGCTTTCTGGCAGTCGAAGTCAAAGGTCTTCGGGAAAGCGCTGGCAGCGTCATGCTTACTCCGAGGGAATATGACGCCGCGAAAGAACTGCAAGACCGTTTCTATCTTTTCGTGGTTAAGAACTTCCAGAAAGACCCCTATCACGAGCTTTACCTGAACCCAATTGCGGGGAAACTCCGATTTACGAGAACTGAGCGGGTGTTGATTCAGGTGTCTTGGCTCACCCACGTTTAAGGAGCAGATTAGAATGAACCAGAATGAAGCGTTAAATCTAGCCGTCGAGATGCTAGAGAGAGTTGCCCCTGGAAGAAACTACGAAAACCGCGAGTTCTATGAGAAACTGCGCGACATCAAGGCGACGATCTCGCCAGCCAAGCCTACATCGGTCACTTGGCCAAGGACCGCCATTGTTGATGGCGAAGAATTCTACGAGATTGGCCAGCAGGCGTTTGAAGGCAAGGTCTTGGTATTGATGGAGAGCTGTAGGGATGGTGGGGAAGCGCCAGCCATAATCGTCGATGCGGATACCCACGAAGTGGTGATCGACGAAGTCTACAACGGCTTTCAGGATTATCGGGATGAGCAAGCTGCCGCAAGCTAGATGTCATCCCTTACCACGCATTCAATCCGAAATCACAACTGATAGACGGTACCGTGCCCCCTCGGCCGCGCTCCCTCAAAAAGACTCCCAAGCCATCCCAAGAAGTCCAGGTCATGAGCGAGAGCGAGATAGTTGGGAAGCGTGATCCTGTTCAACGCCTGCCCAGGCAAGCCGCCCACTACGCTCAAATCGTGGGCCACTTTCTGGAGGTAAAGGATTCGAAGGAAATCGCGAGAGCCATGGCAGCCCACTTTCAACGCCTCGAGCGGTACCATCAAATGCTTCTCGGAATCGGCGCATCAGCCGCCGCAGATGATGACCAAGAAAGCTGAGATTGACAGAAGCGCAATCATGCGTTCGGTGAAATCAACAGATACTAAGCCAGAGATGGCAGTTCGCCAACTCGTGCATCGCTTGGGATTTCGATTTCGTCTTCACCGCAAGAGTTTGCCCGGCACGCCTGACCTCGTTTTCCCGCGACTGAGGAAGGTCATATTTGTCCATGGATGCTTTTGGCATGGGCACAGCTGCGCGAGAGGGAATCGGACTCCCAAGAGCAATCGCGAATATTGGGTTGCGAAGATTGCGCGAAATCGACAACGTGACCAACGCAACCAAGCTCTGCTCGGCGCACAAGGCTGGGAAGTCTACATTGCCTGGGAATGCCGAATAGCTGGTCTTGGGTTAGAAGACGAGATAAGGGCGTTCTTGGCTTCGCAATGCGACACAAGCACTTCTTCTGATTAGGATATCGAGACCGCAGTTTTTGCCAACAGCCCAACGCGCTCATCCAGCGTGCCTTAGGGACCAGTAGTCGGATCGGCCTCGAAAATCGCCCCACGGTCCGGGAGCGCGGCGGTACCCGGTCGGCGATTCGGAAGCTGCCGTCCAGGAATCGAATCCCAGGTCGAATGGGACCTCCTGAAAGCAGCCTATCCCAGCGCTTATGCGGGAAGCCCCCTCCCACCTCAGCCCAGCGGGCCGTCACAGACCACTGTCCACTGTCCACTGAACACTGTTCACTGAACACTGACCACTGTCCACTGTCCACTGACAACTGTCCACTGACCACTGTTCACTGTCCACTGAGCGCCCCTCCCGCGCCAAAAAACCTGCGCCAGTTTTGCATATAATTACCCTCCCTTGGCGAACAATAAAGAAAAGCGGTTGCAACCCAGCCGCCGAGGGAGAAAAATCCATGGTCGAGCTCGCGCAAACTCCACTTCCAAAGCCCGATGCCGGCGAAATCAGCCCAGCCTCCGAAAACCCCGCCGTCGCACGCTGCTGCGAGGCCTACGCCCGCGTTAGCAAGATCGCCGCCGACCAGGGCAAGGGCTACGTCTATGCCTCTTTCTACGGTGCAAAAGCCTTCCGCAAAGCCCTGCCTGCGCTCTCCAGCCCCGAAAACATCCGCGACTTCATCGCCTGCGTCGCCCACGGCACGTTAATCGGCACAATCCAAGGTCCGGACGCCGCCAGACTCCTCTATGCCGCCCAGGTCGCCCACACCGCGGCCCGCACCCAGCCAACCCCGCCCGGATCGTGACCCCCTCCCCCCGGGGGTCCATTCCCCCTTTGTTCGCCCATGCCAGCGAACCTCTTCTATTCACTAGACTTAGCGATCAGCATAGGCGTACATCCAGCGAAAAAGGCCTCCAAAAAGGCCAAAATCGCCCGTCTCTGCCAGATCGATCGTCGGTAAGCTCTAAGTGAATGATTCCAGTGGAGTTGAAAGGCGCTCGATCAAACCAGCCCAAGCTCCCGCAGCAGGAAGGCGTAGTCCAGTGCAATCTCCTTCAGGTAGTCGTAGCGCCCGCTCGCGCCGCCGTGCCCGGCCTGCATATTTGTTACCAGCAGCAACATATTCTCATCCGTCTTGAGAGTGCGCAGCCTGGCCACATACTTGGCCGGCTCCCAATACATCACCTGGCTGTCGTGGAGCGAGGTCTTCACCAGCATCGCCGGATAACTCCCGGCCTTCAGATTCTCATAAGGCGAATAACTCAACATATAAGAAAAATAAGCGGATTCATTCGGATTTCCCCATTCCTCATACTCCGGAACGGTGAGCGGCAGCGTGGCGTCGAGCATGGTGTTCATCACATCCACAAAGGGCACGTGGGAAACGACGGCGCGAAACAGATCCGGCCGCAGATTCACGACAGCGCCCATCAGCAACCCACCCGCGGACCCGCCCTCAATCGCCACCCTCGCCGCATCGCCAAAACTTGCCGCGGTCAAGTGCTCAACACAGGCGACAAAATCCGTAAAAGTATTTCGCTTGGTCAGCATCTTCCCCGCGTCGTGCCACGGCTCGCCCAGGTCGCCGCCGCCGCGCACGTGCGCATAGGCCATCACCACGCCGCGATCCAGCAAGCTCAGCCGGTTCGGGCTGAATCCCAGCGGCAGCGAGTAGCCATAAGAGCCATAGCCATAGACATACAGCGGATTGCGCCCCGGCTCGCGCCTGTCCTTTCGATAGACCAGCGACACCGGCACCTTGACTCCATCGGCAGCCGTGGCATGAACCCGTTCGCTGGCATAGAGCCTCCGGTCGAAGCCGCCGGGGACCTCCAACTGCTTGAGCAGCGTCGATGCGCCGCTCGCCACTTCGTACTCATAGACCGAAGCCGGCGTCACCAGCGACTGGTAAGCGTAGCGGAAGGTGGGCGTGTCAAAGACCCGGTTAACGTGCGGATGCGCGTCATAGGCCGGCTCGGGAAACGCGATCTCACCGGCCGGCGCGAACTCCGGCCCGTCGCCGCCGAAGCGAGCCACGCGCAGCCGCGGCAATCCATCCTCGCGCTCACAGGCGACAAAGAACCCCGCAAAGAGGTCAATCTCTTCCAGCATCACGGCGTCGCGGTGGGGAATCAGCTCGCTCCAGTGCTCGCGCCCCGGCGTCGCCACCGGCGCGGTAACCAGGCGGAAGTTGCGCCCGCGATCGTTGGTGCGGATGAACCATAACCCGTTGCGATGATCGATGGAGTACTCGTGCTCGTCCTGGCGCGGCGCGATGAGGGTGAACTGGCCTTCAGGCTCTTCGGCCGCCAGCGCCCAGCACTCGGTCGTGATGTGGCTGGCTGACTCCATCACGATGAATCTGCCGTCCCGCGTCCGCCCCGCACCCAGGTTGAAGCGCTCGTCATCGTCTTGATAGACCAGCGCATCTTCGGCGTGAGGCGCGCCCAGCGTGTGGCGCCAGAGCTGGTACTGGCGCTTCTGCTCCTCATCCTCCACGGTGTAAAAGAGCGTGCGATTGTCCGCCGCCCACACAACGGAGCCCACCCGCTCGACCTCGCCGGAGAGCGTCTCGCCCGTCTCCAGGTCCTTGACGCGCAGCGCGTACTGGCGAAAGCCGGTCGTGTCGGTGGTGTAGGCCAGCCAGCGGCCGTCGCGCGAGATGTCGGTGGCCCCGATCGAGAAGAAGGCATGACCCTCGGCCAACTGATTCCCGTCCAGAATCACCTGCTCGGGCGCATCGGCCTCCGGCCCGGCAGAGGTCCCCAGCTTGCGGCAATGGATGGCGTATTGCAAGCCCTCCTCAGTGCGCGTCAGGTACCACCACCCCCCGTCGCGGAAGGGAACCGAGACGTCGGTCTGCTTCATGTGCGAGAGCATCTCCCGGTAAAGCTCCTCGCGCAGGCCGTCGAGCGGAGCCATCACCGCCTCGGCGTAGGCGTTCTCAGCCTCCAGGTAAGCGGTTACCTCAGGGCTCTCTTTGTCGCGCAGCCAGGCGTAGTCGTCGATGAGGACGGCGCCATGCAGCGAAGTCTCTTTGTGATCCTTGCGGGCGATGGGAGGCTGAAGTTGCTGGTTTTCTGTCATTTCTCTCTCAGTGTAGTGCAAGAGCAGCTATGAGCCTTCAGCTATCAGCTCTCAGTTCCCGTCCGTTAGCCCTTTTGCTGGAAGATTTGCAGCACCTTATGAATTTCACCGGGGCGCGATCAACAACAGACAACAAACGAAAGCCAATAGTTAAAAGCTAAGAGCTAGAAGCTGCTTTTGGAACCAATCGCCCGCCAAACCCGTACAATAGGAAGCGATGAAGGGTCTTTCCCGCGCGCGTTCCGTCGTCTTCCGGCTGCTGCTGGCAGCCCTCGTTTGCATTCCCGCCATCGCCGCCCTGGCCGAGCGGGTGGAGGACTTGCCGAAACCCACAGGCTACGTCAGCGATTTTGCCCATGTCCTCTCGCCCGAGACAATTGCCCGGCTGGACTCGCTCTGCGCGCAGCTTGACCACTCCCAGGCCAAGGCGCAGATTGCCGTGGTCACCATCCACACGCTGGACGGCGACGACGCGGCCGGTTTTGCCACGCGGCTGTTCTCCAAGTTGGGCCTTGGCCAGAAGGGTAGCGATCGCGGCTTACTGATTCTTTTAGCCGTCGATGACCACAAGCGCCAGATTATTACGGGCTACGGCCTGGAGGGCATTCTGCCCGATGGGAAGGTGGGCGACATCGGCCGGGAGATGGTTCCCGACCTGCGCGCCAACGACTTTGACGGCGCCGTGACTCTGGCCGTGAGCGAGGTGGCGCAGGTGATCGCCGCTGACGCCAAGGTGACTCTGTCGGACGACGAGCCGATGGCCGCCAGCCAGCCGGCGCGCCACGGGTCGGGGTTGGGCAAGGTGGCTTTCTTGATTATTTGGCTGGTCATCTTCTTTGGTTCGGCCATCCTGCGGCTGCTGTTTGGGCGGCGCGGTACGTTCCATGGCGGTAGCGGAACGTGGTGGATCGGGAGCGGCGGCGGGTTTGGCGGCGGAGGCGGCTTCGGCGGCGGCTCTGGCGGCGGTGGTGGATTTGGCGGGTTTGGAGGGGGCGATACCGGTGGCGGCGGAGCCGGTGGAAGCTGGTAGAGTTTTTAGGCTGAACACTGTGTCGGGCGCGGATCTACACGCTGCGAAAGGATTCGTAACTTGGCCAGTTTTGTGTCAGGGCACGACTTTAGTCGTGCCGTAAGCATCGCTAAATGAATCCGGGCTTTAGCCCCTGAGGGAATGTCCGGCGTGGAACAGGACTGTATCATTGGCTTTCCCGATGGGAGGCCTGAGGAGAAAAGAAACCAATGAGTAAGGGACTTTGGATTGCACTCGGTGTTGTCGGCGTTTTCATTCTCGCTCTGCTGATGGTCTTCAGCAGTTATGTGAGCGCCAGGAATCAGATGGTGGCGCTCGACCAGACCGTGAAAAGCAACTGGTCGGAGGTAGACGTGCAGTTGGAGCGGCGCGCCGACCTGATTCCCAACCTGGTGGAGACCGTCAAGGGCTTTACCAAGGAAGAGAACAGCGTCTATGCAGAGATTGATAACGCGCGCACTGGGCTAATGAACGCTCAGGACCCGCAGGCCAAGATCGCCGCAAACGGCCAATTGGACGGAGCCATGTTCAAGTTCCTCAAGCTCACCGAGAACTACCCGCAACTGCGGTCGAGCGACCAGTTCATGCGCTTGCAGGACGAGTTGGCCGGGACTGAGAACCGCATCGGCGTGGCCCGCAAGCGCTACAACGACGCGATCCAGAACTACAACACCTTCGTGCTGCAATTCCCCAACAACATCTGGGCAGGCATGGCCGGCTTCAAGCAGAACAACGCCTTCTTCGAGGCCAGCGCAGCCGCGCGCAACGTGCCTTCAGTCAAGTTCTAACCGAAGACGGGTCGCGGTTCATGGTTTCCTGTCCTTTCCGCGAAGAATGCGGAAAGGACAGGGCACCCATCTGATTTGATTCTTGTTGTCTATTCACTCGCTCACGGCGCGTATCCATGCGCGCGGAACCACTCAATCGCCGCCCTCATCGCCGGGTTGACGGGCAGGATGCGGAAGCCCAGCTCCTGCTGTGCGCGGGCGCTGCTGGCGTACATCTTCTTGCGGCCCATGCGGACTTCTTCGAGCGTGGCCCTCGGCTCGCGTCCGCGAATACGGCCGGTAATCCACTCTTCAAAGAACGCATAGGTTGCGGCAACGGCGAAGGGAATCTTGACGGTTGGCGAGGGGATGCCGGTGATCTCCGACATCTTGTCGAGAATCTGCTTGAGGGTGAGATTCTCGCCGCCCAGAATGTAGCGCCGGCCGAATTGGCCTTTGCTCAGCGCGGAGACGTGCGTGCGAGCGACCTCGGCCACATCGACGAGGTTCAGCCCGGTGTCCATGTAGGCGGGGAATTTGCCGTTGAGAAAGTCCAGAAAGATCCGGCCGGTGGGCGTGGGCTTCGAGTCGTTGGAGCCGATGGGCGAGGTGGGATTCAGGATCACCACACGCTGACCTGCTCTTGCGGCCTTGATGGCCTCCTGCTCGGCCAGAAACTTCGAGCGCTTGTAATGGCCCACCATGTCGGCGAGCGAGACAGGCGTCTCTTCATTGATAACCAGCCCATCGCGGCGGAAGTGCATCGTGGCCACGCTGGAGGTGTAGACGAAGCGCTTCACCTTGGCTTCGCGGGCCAGCCGCAGCAGCTCGCGCGTCCCGTCCACGTTGGCTTTGTACATCGCCGCCGGATCGGGAATCCAAAGCCGGTAATCGGCGGCGACATGGACCACGGCATCGCAGCCGCCGAGCGCGGGCTTGAGCGACTCTGGCTCGGCCAAATCGCCCACGTGCGTCTCGCCCGCGATGCCTTCAAGATTCTCCAGTTTGCTGCTCTTGCGAACGAGGAGGCGCAGCTTGGCGCCCTGAGAAGCCAGCGCAAGGGCCACATGATGGCCTATGAATCCCGTCGCGCCTGTGAGAAATATCTTCATAGCCTCGAATCTCTAACACAATCTTAAACTGTTGTGGTGTGATGCCCGGTTTGCGGTCAAAGTGTGGGCAATCTTCGTCAGATAATGCAGAAATGCATTACAATCCAAGGGTAGGGGTAATTCTATGGCTATCGTGAGCACAACATCGCGGGGACAGGTGACTCTCCGGAAGGAAATCCTCCAGCACATTGGGATCAGACCTGGGAGAAACTTGAGATCAAGTTGTTGCCGCGTGGCGAGTTCCGGGGGCGGGCGATGCGGAAGAAGGGAAAGATCGAGGACGTCTTCGGAATGCTGGCAGGTAAGACCGATGTGAAGCTGACAATTGAAGAGATGGACGAGACCATCGGCGAAGCTGTCGTCGAAGAGTTCCTGAGAGGCGTTCAACGATGAGGATGATCGCGGACACCAATGTCTTGATCAGCTCTGTGCTCGACGACGATGTGGCCCAAAGCCGCGCAATGCGTCTTGCTTTGAGTTCCGCCGATCAGGTCGTCATCAGCCGACACGCATTTTGCGAGGATGAATATCAAGCTACCTCCGGCGCCGCAATAAGCTGCTTGTAAGTGATGGTTTGGGTACTGATGCATGCGCGCAGCAGGCGAACCATCAAGTCCGATTCCATGGTGCGGCAAGCGCGCAAGCACCACCAAACAATGCCACAAGCAATGTTGTCGAGCTGTGATTATACTCGTAGCTCGATTGTTTCTTCCCTTGTCCCATTTGCATCACCAGCACAGCGGTCAATTCTTTACCTTATATTCGTCAGCGCCGGGCATTCCGCAAACACTATGATCCGGAAGGCTCCAGATGTTCTCATCTCCATGCCGGGATCTGAAGTCTTTTGAAGTTCTCAATCATGGATTTGCCCCTGTCTGGTAGTTGAGTGTGGCGAGAGCAAGCCGGTATTGGTATTGCGCATCGGTGTTGCCGATTGCTGCATCAGTCTGCTGGAACTGTGCCTGACTTAGTTCCACGATCGAGCTGAGTCCAAGTCGATAGCGTGTTTGTGCCAGCGAAAGAGCCAGATTAGCCTCTTTCAGAAGCTCGTCTGTAACAGCGACGCGCTGATACGCGGTATTAGCCGCAAGCCATGCAGTGCGAACATCCCGGACAATACTGTCACGCAGATCGCGGCTCTGCTCCGAGGCCGCCTGCGCGCGGATGGATGCTTCCTTTGCCTGGGCTGAATAGAGGAAGCCATTGAAGATTGGAATATTCATGTTGACGCCGATGCCGCCCCACCAATTCGTAAGGTAGTATGCCGCGGGACGAATAGGGACGCTTCCCACGGTCCCCGCGGCAGTGATGCTCGGCAGCATCTGATCGCGCTGCGCATGGCTGAATTTGACGGCCGCTTGTTGGGTATAGTTCAGTGCCTGAAGATCCGGACGCTGGCCAAGAGCCAGTTGCGCAAGCTGATCGGCATCGGGAGGAGGGGGCTGCAACGCCGTATGGTCATCTTCCAGAGCGTACTTGATTTGCTTATCAAGGCCCAATACCGCATCCAATGCCGCCATTGTAGAGTCAGCGTTGTTTTTGGCATCCAACATTAACAGATTCGCTTGCGATAAGTTGACATCCGCGAAGCTCAGGTCAAGGGTTGATTTGAGCTTGTTCTTTGTCAACTCGCCTACCAGCGTCTCGGTTGTCTGGCGCGTAGTGACGTTCTGTTCAGCGACCTTCAACAGCGCCTGGGCCTGCAGCGCATTGAAAAAAGCCTGGTCGGTGGCGATGACAATATCTTCCGTCGTGGCAAGCGCATTCGCATTCTGCGCCTTCTCCTGCAACTTTGAAGATGCTATAAGATTTCCAGTCTTTCCAAAGTCCGTAATCAGTTGAGTGAAGCCTCCCCCGGCCCCTGCATGCTCAAACAAGCGCGAGGCCGTGAGCGAACTCGCGGAAATACGCGACCCATTCTCCGCATCCACGGCTGTGATAGCGGCAGTTGCGGTGGGAAGCTGCGCCGCTCTGGTTTCACGCACAACCTGGTGCTGAGCCAAAGCGAGCAGACGTCCAACACTGACACGAGGGTTGTTTTTGATGGCCATCTGTTCAGCTTCGATTAGCGTGAGGTGCTGGCTGGGGCCTGCGGTCTGAGTGTCAACAGGCATCGCTGGAGACTGAGCCCCCGCGCTCGACATCACTTGACCAATTGGCCCAGCCGCAGCCAGAGACGCGACAAGAGCTTGTGGCGCATCCGGAAAATTGTCCTGGACGGCTCCTGTCTGCGCAACAAGGGTAGATGATACTGCCAACGCCAGTAGTCCGAACTTTGCCGATTGAAATGTGTGCCTCTTTTCCTGTTTCATCATTCTCTACACCTTTCCCTCGACAATGATTCTCTTCTGCTCCCTGCCGTGAATAATCAGATACACGGCAGGAACGAAAAAGACAGTTACGACAACGGACACACCAAGTCCGCCAATGATGGCCCGAGCCAACGGCGCATATTGTTCACTGCCCGCCTCCATGCCCAGAGCCATGGGGATCATGCCAAGCAGCGTTGCTAAAGAGGTCATTAGAATTGGCCGCAACCGAATCTTGCACGACTGAACCACAGCCTCAGCCACGGTCATGCCTTCCTTTTGAAGATGCCCTGCGAAATCTACAATTAAAATACTGTTCGATACGACGATGCCTGTCATCATCAGTACGCCCATGAGCGACATGATGTTCATCGTGCTATGAGTCAAGAGTAGAATGAGCAGCACTCCGGACAACCCAGGCGGAATGGCCATGAGAATGATGAATGGGTCGACGAACGATGCGAATTGCGCCATCAGAATGAGATAAACCAACAGAATGGATAAAACCAGACCGATGGCGAATCTCTTGAACGACTCGTTCATGCTCACCACACTGCCGCGCACCGTCACGCGGACATTCCCAGGAACCTTGATTCCCGCAATCACCTTGTTGACTGAGCTGTTGACTCCTTGCAGAGCCTCGGTAGACGGCATGACGTACACATCGATGACGCGACGAAGTTTATAGTGATCCACTTCCGTCGGAGTGTTGATTTCAGTGATATCCGCCACCGACCGTAATGGAGTGTAATCCGTCTGATTCGCGGCCCTCAATGGAATCTGCTTGAAGTCGTCCATGCTCATATGCCCTATCTTGTTGTCGGAGTACTGAACTGTGAGCATGTAGTTGTTACCTGTGTTCGGGTCGATCCAGTAGCTGGGCGCAATCATCCCGTTTGAGGTCAATGCAGTAATGACGTTGTCAACCACTTCCTTCGGTGAAAGGCCGATCAAGCTGGCGCGTTCCCTGTCAATATTCAACTCAAGGCCGGGAAAACGGAGATTTTGCGGAATGAGAACGTCGCTGACATTCTTGAGACCCTTCACCTTTGCGGCAATCTGGCTCGCGATCGCAAATGACTGGTCCAGGTCATTTCCACTCACCTGAATGTCGATCGGCGCGGGCAGTCCCTGATTGATCACGGAGTCCACCAGACCGCCTGCCTGGAAGTAAGTAGACAGCATGGGCATATCCTCGGAAAGCTTCTGGCGGACCCGCCTCATGTACTCGTAGCTCCCAAGCTTGTTACCCTCCTTCAGGCTCACCTGGACAAAAGCAGTGTCCATGGATGAGTTACTGGTGTAGATGGCGGACAGATCGGGTGTAATACCGATATTCGAGACGATCATGTCGAGATCTCGCGCGGGGATCGCCTGCCGGATTTCGCTTTCCACTTGTGCAATGTACTGATTGCTCAACTCAATGCGAGTGCCGCTCGGACATTTAATGTTAATGACAAACTGGCCGGGGTCTGTGCGGGGAAAATACGATCTTCCAAGGAACGGTAGGAGGGCAAAGCTCAATAACACCATACCAAGAATGCCGAGAGTCGTTGCGACTGGCCGCAGTATCGAACGGTTTACGGCAAATACATACTTCTCCAGCATTTGTTGGAAGCGGCCGTTGAATCCTCTGACAATTCGCTGAAAGAAGGAGAGGCTTGCCGGTCTGTGATAGTCAATGTGCCTTTCCTCGTCAATCTCTTGCTCTTCAGAGGCATCCGCTGTGTGTGGCTTGATGAACCGTGCGCAATACAGTGGAACGACAGTCATTGCTACTATGTAGGAGGCGAAAAGCGAAAAGACAACAGATAGGGCAAGCGCGGTGAACAAGTACCGGCTTACACCATAAAGAAGCGCAACGGGAAAGAACACTATAGCGGTGGTGAAAGTGGCAGCCAATACTGCCATTTGCACTTCTTTGCCACCTGCTTCCGCGGCAACTTCAGGCGACTCTCCCATTTCGAGATGCCTAAATATGTTTTCGAGCACGACAACTGAGTTATCGATGAGGCGAGAGAATGCCAGCGCCAAACCTGCCAGAACCATGGTATTGATCGATCCGCCGCCCATGCGAATGCAGATAAAGGCCGCTAGCGCAGACAGTGGGATGGACAGAAGGACCGCGAATGTGGCGCGTATGCTCCCGAGGAAGAGCAAAATCATCAAAGCAGTCAAAACAAGACCTATTCCGCCCTCGCTGCCAAGATTCTTCAGAGCAGTCTTTACAAAGACCGATTGGTCGAAGACCACGGCAGTTTTGAGAGAAGATGGAATGTCAACCAGATCCTTGATCGCCTCTTTCATGCCGTTCACGATCGTGATTGTATTGCTGTCTCCGCCTTGTTTCAGAACAGGAATATAAACCGACCGCTGACCGTCGATGCGAACGATGTTGGTCTGGATGGTTCCTGAGTCCTCCGCTTTGCCCACGTCCCCTACGAGTACTGAAGCATTGCCTACGGACTTCAGTGGAAGATCATTGATCAGTTCAGGAGTTGGAACCTGGCTGTTTGCGTAGATATTGTAATCTTTAGGCCCTATGCGCACGTCGCCCGCAGGCAGAATCAAGTTTGAATCGTTTACGGATCTTACGACATCCATCAGGCTGAGGTTATGCGCCTCAAGTTTGAGCGGATCAACATAGACCATGATCTGCCTGTATCGCCCGCCAAACGGTTGTGGCACTGAAGCTCCCGGTACGCTGGCGATTTGATTGCGCACCTGAAACTGCGCCAGGTCCTTGAGGTTGGTCTCGTTCAGGCCTTCGCCCTTTAACGTGACCAGGCAGACAGGTTGGCTCGAAGCGTCCATGCCGAGAACCACAGGAGGCAACGTGCCAGGGGGGAGTCGTCGCAAGTCAGCCATAGCCAGATTGGCGATGTTGCTTAACGCTGCATTTGCATCCGTTCCTGGCTTGAAGTAAATCTTGATCAGACTTACGCCGGTCAGCGATCGGGACTCGATGTGGTCGATGTTGCTGCCAAGTGTAAAGAATCTCTCAAACGTGTCTGTGATGTCTGCTTCTATCTGCTGCGGGGGCATTCCAGAATAAAATGTCGCGACAACTACGACTGGCATATCAATTTGTGGAAATAGATCCACGGGCATCGATGCGATGCTGACCACGCCCACGACTACAATGACCAGGCAGGCCATAATGATGAAGAAGGGGTACTTGAGTGAGAAGTTCGGCATTACTTATCGCCTCCTGACTGCTCTTGACTCATGTCCGTCGGAAGGTCTTCAAGTCGAGGCCTTACGACTTCACCCGGCTGGTAGTTGGACTGGCCGCCAGTGATGACCTTGTCCCCCTCGCTCAGGCCGCCTTTCACCTCAACCAGCCCGGTGCCCTGCATACCCAGAGCAACATTCCGTACCTGGACACGACCACCACTGTCAACAATCAGCACAGATGCTTGATTATCATTTCTTATGACCGCCTGCACTGGAATGAGCAGTACATTGTTCTTGCGTTCCAGCTCCAGAGTTGTGTTTGCATACATGCCGGGCGTGAGTGAAAGATCGTTGTTTTCGACATCGATTTCCGTCTCCATGGTCCCCGTCGCCAAGCTGACATCTCGTGTGAAGCGAACCACCTTGCCCACAAGAGTACGGTGGATGGCATCGACCGTTACGTTCACCTCAGCGCCTTCATGGATATATGAAACAGCATCTTCTGGCACAGGCAGGCGGAGACGAAGCAGATTACTCTGCGAGAGTTTTACAAGAGGAAGAGATTGGGTGTCGGACGCAGTGCCAGCCTGGATCAACGCGCCGGTATCCGCGTACCGCCAGACAATGATCCCGCTCAGCGGCGCAGTCACATGGGTATAGTCGTTGAGATCCTGCACGCGCTCTCGATCAGCATCTGCTACGTCCGCTCCTTGCCTTGCTCCCGATAGGGTGGCCTTGGCGGCATCAATCTGAGCAGCAGTCGATAGATCTTTTGACTGGGCGTCGTCCAGTTCCTGCTGTGCAATTAGCCCAGGTTGCGCGGCAGAGGCTTGCAACAGGCGGAGGTAATCGGCGTGAACCGCGCTGTGCTCGGACTCGGCGCGCGCGACCTCCTGCTGAGCTCGGGTAATCTCGTCTTTGCTGCGGCTAAATTGAGATACGGTACCTTTCAACTGAGCATTCAGCTCCGGAACCTCCAGGATCGCAAGAGTCTGGCCGGCTTGCACCTTATCGCCGATATCAACGTAGATGTGCTTGATGTAGCCAGACACCTTGGCATGAACGTCTACAACCTGATAAGCCTGGAACTGCCCGGCAAGATTCAAAGTATGCGCAATAGTGCCTCGTGTTACCGCGACTACTGTTGCGGAGGGAATCTCTGCGGCACTGGTTGCTGAATGCCGATCCTTGAAACTGTATGCAATGATGCCAGCCAGAACAGAAACTGCAATTCCTGCGGCAAGGATCAAGGAGGTTCGCTTTCGCATAATTCGGATGCACCTCTAAATGAAGTTGGGATTGCTATGTTCACGACGACAGGACACGTTCTCCGATGGAGAATATGGCTTGTTGCGCCCGACCACAGAACTTGATCGAATGCTTCAGAATTGGCGATGGAGGATTTCTAGGCGAGAGCGGGTGGAGGACGAATGAAGACGGTGTTTAAAACAGCACGGTGCAGATGCAACAACTTGTTAGCCCGTTTCCCGACTCTTCTTGACGCCGACGCGTTCAACAAACTGATAGCCGGAAGCAGAATCAAGAAAACGACTGCAGGCGCGGCGTAGATCACACTGGTGGATCTCTTCGTCCGAATGATGAGCGAACTTTCCGCAGTGCTGGATTGCTCATCTCTGGATAGAAGCTTGGCCTTTGGAATCTGATGGGAAGCAGTCTGAGGCGGATCATAAAGGGAGAGTTTGTATTGCAGGCCCCAAGCAAAGACGCAAAGGGCCAATCCCAGGAACGCAAGGATCCCAAAGAGACGAAATGGCCGGCTTTTGCTCCAACGATTCACAGTCACCGCAACCCAATGTTAGTTCTGGACAAATCATCCGCCACCACGCAGGTGCGTGTGCGGCCCTAGATAGACCTTATAATATTAGACCGCACAATGGTGCGGAAAGGTTGCAGGAATCTTGCTTATCCGTGCAAGAACAATTATTCAAGTTTTCTTGTATTCGCTTTTCTTTCTCTCCAAGTGCAGATTCGAGCGCAATCTTATTTGGCGCCGCACCCGGCATCCTTCATCCCCATAGCGCGAAGGATGCTCATGGCCGGACACCAGTTTGTGAATGCCGATTGCAACAGGTTGAGTCCTACGAATCCGGTCAGCCAGAGCCAATAGAGCGAAACGAAATGCGCCAGCGCCAGCGAGGCAAGAACCATCGCGCCGGCCAGCAGGCGCACACTACGTTCGACTGTCATAGGGAGTCTCCTTGTTCGGTTGTGAAGTCCGTTTCGGGTTGAGATCCTGTCCCGGATTCGCGCCGGGAGTGAACCATGTAATAAAGCACCGGAATCGTCGGCCACGACAGAAAGGTCGAAGCGACAGCTCCGGCAATCAGCGACAACGCAAGCCCCTGAAAGATGGGGTCGGTGAGGATGACGCTTGCGCCGACAACAACCGCTGCCGCAGTCAGAAGCATGGGCCGGAAGCGAGTCGCTCCGGCGTCGATGACTGCTTCGGCCAGAGGCATTCCCTGGCGTATTCGCAGTTCGATGAAGTCAACGAGAATGATCGAATTGCGCACGATGATGCCGGCCCCGGCAATAAAGCCGATCATCGATGTTGCGGTGAAGAACGCGCCCAGCATCGCATGAGCCGGCATAATGCCCACCAGCGTAAGCGGAATCGGCGCCATGATGATCAGCGGCACGATGAAAGAGCGGAACCAGCCGACCACCAGGACATATATAAGGATGAGTACCGCTGCAAACGCCAGGCCCATGTCACGGAAGACTTCGATGGTTATGTGCCATTCGCCGTCCCACTTCATCGAGTAGTGGTCCGTGGACTCCGGCATGGACGCATTGTAGCGAGCCAGGGTGTATCCGGCCGGAAGAGTGAGATGGTCGAGATCCTTGTTCATCTTCATGATGGCGTAGACCGGGCTTTCTTCCGCTCCGGCCACGTCCCCGGTGACATAAACGACGCGACGCAGATTCTTGTGATAGATGCTGCGCTCGATCGTCTTGTGCTCAACGATCAGCAACTCGCGCAGGGAAACCATACCGCCGTCGGCGCCGGGCAGGCGAATATTCTCCAGCCCTTGTTCGGAGGAGCGATCAGCGCGGTCAACTTCGACGATTGCGGGCACAGGCTCCCGCGCTGCCTGATCGTGGAGCAAGCCAATCTGCGTGCCGGAGAGCGCGAGCGCCAGGGCATGAGTTACATCGGAGACCGCGATGCCATGCTGCGCCGCCTTGACCTCATCCACGCGCATCACAAGCCTCGGTTGAGGGTCTTCGACATACCAGTCGGTGTCGACAACGCCCGGAGTGTGCTGAAAGATCGACTTTATCTGTTGGGCGACTTGAGTCTGACCATCCAGGTCGGGGCCATATACCTCCGCCACCAAAGTTTGCACAACTGGCGGTCCAGGCGGAACCTCGCTGACCTGAATGCGCGCGCCGTACTCGTTGCCAATCGCGTCCAATAGCGGACGAAGCCGCTTGGCGATGGCATGGCTCTGCACGCTACGTTGCTTTGCGGACAGCAGGTTCACTTGAATGTCAGCTTGATTCGGCTGGCTGCGCATATAGTAGTGGCGCACCAGCCCGTTGAAGTTATATGGGCCGGAGGTTCCAGTGTAAGTCTGGTAGTTTAGTACATCCGGCTGCTGGGCAAGCTCATTGCCGAGCGCCTGAGTTACCCGAGCTGTCTGTTCAAGCGGCGTGCCGTCAGGCATATTGATGATGACTTGCAGTTCGCTCTTGTTGTCGAAGGGCAACATCTTCACGCGCACCAATCCCAGGGGCACCAGCGCTACCGAGATTAGAAAAAGCACCGCCACTCCGAGAAAGAACAAAAGACGATTGCGCTTGGATTGAATGAGCGGCGTCATGATGCGGCGATACAGCCTGGTCCGCCAGTTCTCGGTCTCCGGTTCAAGTAGCTTAGCCCCTTGAAGATGCCTGCCAAGCAGCCGGAGCGCGGCCCAGGGAGAAACCACAAAAGCAACCAACAGTGAGAAGAGCATCGCCGCCGAAGCGCCCACGGGAATGGGGCGCATATAGGGTCCCATCAGTCCGCGGACAAATGCCATGGGCAGTACCGCCGCGATCACGGCGAAGGTGGCCAGAATGGTGGGGTTGCCCACCTCGGCGACCGCCTCAACCGCGACTTCACTCATCGACCGGCCGTGGTTCTCCGGAAGCCTGAAGTGGCGCACCATGTTCTCGACGACAACGATGGCGTCATCGACGAGAATGCCGATACTGAAAATTAAAGCGAAGAGAGTTACGCGATTGATGGTGTAGCCGAGGAGATAGAACACGGTCATGGTAAGCGCGAGCGTGACCGGAATAGCTAGCAGCACCACACCTGACTCGCGCCACCCCAGGAAAAGCGCGACCAGCAAGGTTACCGACAACGTAGCCAGCAGCAGATGCTCAAGCAGTTCATCGGACTTGGCCTTGGCGGTCTCACCGTAGTTCCGGGTGGTCGTTACCGTCACGTCGCTGGGAATCGTCACACCCTGCATCCCGTGAACGCTCTTGAGGACAGCGTTCGCGATATCGGTAGCGTTGGTCCCCTTGCGTTTGGCCACGGTAATGGTCACCGCCGGGTACTGGCGTGCTGCCGACGCGCCTGAGTTGGCTGTGCCATAGACCACATAGTTCGCCGGCTCCGCGGCGCCGTCGACGATCTTCTCGGCAACGTCACGCAAATACACCGGATGCCCGCGGACCATCCCCACCACCACCGTTTCCAAATCTTCGCGGTTGGTGAAGAGGTTGCCCGCATCAACCCGAACCTCCTGGTTGTTCTCGGCAAAGCTCCCTGCCTGCACGCTTGCATTGGCAGCTTGCAGGTGACCGACAATGGCCATCGGCGATAGGCCGTAGGCACTCAGCTTCTCGGTGCTGAGCACCACGCGCATCGTGCGCGGAAGTCCGCCGATGATCGTCGTCTCCGATACATCGGAAATCTTCTCGATGTTATGCTGCATCTCGGCGGCAATAGCGCGAAGCTGAAAGCCGTCGTAATGCTCACCCCACAGAGTCAATGCCAGAATCGGAACATCGTCGATGGACCGGGCCTTGATGAGCGGCTGCGAGGCCCCCGGCGGCATGTGATCGAAGTTCGAGTAGAGCTTGCTGTACACCTTGATCAGCGCGTCTTCCTGCGGAGTGCCGACCAGAAAGCGGACGATCACCAGGCTTTGCCCGGGAGCCGATGTCGAATAGACATACTCGACGCCAGAGATCTGATGCACCAGGTTCTCGATGGGCAGCGTCACGCGCTGCTCCACCTCCGCTGGAGAGGCGCCAGGCATCGCGGTGGTGATATCCAGCATTGGAACCAGAATCTGCGGCTCCTCTTCGCGGGGAATGATTGCGACCGCGAAGATTCCAAGGGCCAGCGACGCGGCAATAAAGAGCGGTGTCAGCTTGGAGTTGAGAAATGCGTGAGCTAGGCGTCCGGCAATGCCAAGTTCCTGCCTGGAAGGTTCTGGCTTCATGGCTTCGCCTCAATGCGCTTGCCGGCGAGATCGCGGTCGGAGGGCGAGTCGACGAGCTTTTCTCCTGGAGAGATGCCCGACAGAACTTCGATGAGGTTCCCTTCGGTCGCACCTAGCGTGAGGGAACGAAGTTGCGCAATGCCCTGGCCGTCGAGAACATATGCCGATGCAAGCGAACCGCGCATCACAACGGCGGAATGAGGAATGAGTATTGCCTCCCGTGTGCCGTTGGCAAACTCCGCCGTTCCATACATCCCGGCGCGCAACTGACTCGAAGAAGGCAAGTCGATCTTGACCAGAAAGCTGTGGCTTGCCGGGTCGGCGGCGGGAACGATTTCCGCGACAGTGCCCGCGAGGCTCGTGGAATTGCCGCCATCGATTTCAACCTGCGCCTTCATTCCCTTGTGAATGGCGCTGATCGCCGACTCATCCACCGTAGCGTCGAGTTGCAGGGCTCCGGCTTGATCCACCTGAAGCAACGGCACACCCGGAGCGGCCATCGTTCCCGGATCGGCCATGCGCGCCGTCACCATGCCGGCAAACGGCGCAAGCAGACGCGTATAGCCAAGCATCGCGCGCGCGCCACTCTCCTGCGCCCGCGCCGCATCGGTCTGCGCGCGCACGGCTTCAAGCCTTGCGGCCGCGGCCTCGGCGCGGCGCGAAACCTCATCCATCTCTTGCGGGCTCACGCTCTTCTCAGCCTGCAATTGCTTGTAGCGATCCAGCGTGCTTGCTGCCAGCCTGGCCTCCGTTTGCGCCGCCGCCTCTTCGTCTTGCGCTGCCTTCACCGCAGCCTGCGCCTGATCCTTCGAGGCGCGCAGAGCCGCATCGTCGAGCACGACCAGCGTTTGTCCTGCCCGCACGCTGTCCCCCTCGCGCACCAGAACCTGCTGAATGCGGCCCATGACCTGCGCGGAGACAATTGCTGTCTCCCGCGCGTGAACGGTTCCCGTGGAACGCACATTCAGCGGCACCTGTTGCTGCTGGCTCTCAACTACGCGCGCCTGCATGGTTTGCATCGCAACGGGTGAAGCTGATTCGCCGCCATGACAACCGGCTATGAACGCCGCTGAAGCGGCAAACAAGGTTACTCGCAAAACATTCTTCACTGCAATTCCTCCGCCGCATCGGGAGTCAGCGTCCCTGTCGCGTATAACACATCGGCATAGGCCATGGCATTGTTGTAGACGGCATGCCAGTAACTGGACTGGCTCTGCCGCTGGGCATCCTCAGCCCGCAGAAGATCGGTGAGGTTGGCAAGCCCCGCGCTATAACGATTCTTCAGAACGCGGAGACTCTCGGCCGATTGGTCCATCGCTGCATGAGCTGTCTCCAGCGAGAGTTCCGCTGTCTGGCGATGAATATGCGCCTGATTTACTTCCGTGCGCACGTGAAGCAGCGAGGCGGCGAGTTGGGCGTCCACCTTCTGTTTAGCGGCGCTCTCCCGCGCCAGTTGGCCGCGCTTGCCCAGAGGCAGAATATCGACGCTGATCTGGACGCCGGCCACCCAGTTGTTTCCTCCCGATCCTGCAAAGGACGTCCGGTCTTCCTCCCAGTTCCCGTAGGCGCTCACACGAGGGCCGAAATCCGATTTTGCCGCTCCCACGGCTGATAACTGCGCCGCTTGCGCCTGCCCCAGCGCCGTCAGATCGGGCCGCGTCTTTGCGGCCGTGGCCATCTCCTCTTCCAACGGGAGCTGAGGGAATGTATGCGTCTCAATCGGCTTCAGTTCGGATGCTTTAAGCTCAGGAGCCCCCATCGCCTCGCGCAACTCGGCCCATGCCAGTTCCAGCTCTCCCCGGGCCGCAATCAATTCCTCTTTACGGGCTGCCACGTTTACCTGGGCCGACATCTGGTCCGACTCGACCGCAAGGCCTGCCTTGACATGGTCCTCAACCGATGCCAGCAGCGCCGCCGCTGTCTCCTGCTCATGCTGGGCGACGTCGATCTCCCGCTGCGCGTAGAGCACCGACTGATAGGCCCCGACAACCTTGAAGACAATCTGCTGGTCCACCGCCCTGGCGGATGAGGAGGCGCTTTCTTTGAAGAGATCGGCGCGGCGGATCTCCCTCTGCGTTTTGAACAAGTCAAAACCCATCCAGGAGCCGGAGAAGCGTGTGGAGAAATTCCCGATGGGTTGAGGGAAGTTCAGTGCATTCAGAGCAAAGTCCGCTTGCGTGAATTGCCGCTGCCTCAGACGTGTGCCGAAGGCATAAACCGGGTCGTTGCCGCGGGATATGTCTTCAGTAAAGTTGAGTTGCGGCAATCGTTGAGTGCGCGCCATCGCTGCCGCGGCCTTGGCGTCGCTCAAGTCGGCGCGTGCGATTGCGCCTTGAGGGCTCTGCCGCAGAGCCTCGTCGATGGCTTGACGAAGTGTCAGCGGATCTTGCGCCATGGCGACCAATCCTCCCATACAAAGCAGGAGCGAAAGGCCCAGGGATCGATAAAGGCGAGGAGTCATTGGGTGAAGTGTCCTTGAGCGGTGCATTCATATGAATAAAGCCCTGGAATGAGGAACCTGTTACAAGAAACGTGAAATGAAACTCATCTTTGGCCATGAAATGCCCTTTTGATGCGGTATCCCAGCACAGGACACTTGACGACATTGAAGGCGCGACAATCCGTCTGCCGCAGAACCACGGGTGGCCCGCAATGAACGCTAAGCGGCTCCTGCGTAGCCGGCAAGGCGCATGCTGGCGCCGGGCTGGGAAAGCAAGCTTGAGAATCTTGTTCAAACTCAGATAGAGTTCCGGGGCGAGAATCTGGCAGATGCACTCACTCTGACCGCGCTGCGCATGACACTATCCCGGCGAGCAAGCTGGAGGTTTATTGGTGCGAATTGGCGAAGCAGATTTCGGTTGACCGGGAGATCGGAAGGTAGTATTCGAGCCGCTGTCCAGTGCCACAACTTCGAGCTGGATTGCTATCGGAGACACATATGTTTTGAAACAGTGTGGGCACAAAAATGGGCAGAATCGCTGTTTGGGGTATTTTTGGATCTCTTTGATACACCTAAAACAATCGTTGCTGACCTTGAAACTCTCCATGCGATGCGGCTTCAGACCGTTGGCCATGAAAGCGGTCCCTGATAGTGCGCCGCGCCTGATTTTGGCAATAAGAAGCTATATCGGCGAAGGTTTTGACGATGCACGGCTCGATACACTTTTCCTGGCGATGCCAATCTCCTGGAAAGGGACCCTCCAACAGTACGTAGGCCGTCTGCACCGCCTCCACGACGGAAAGCGAGTTGTCCAAGTTTACGATTACGCCGATGTTCGTGAGCCCATGCTGGCCCGTATGTACGAGCGCCGACTGAAGGGCTACGCGGCCATAGAATACGAACTGGTCCCAGTCCCCCCTGAGGCCGACCAGCAGCTTACACTCGACCCGAAAAACAATAACTGAGGCCATTGTGAATCACCGAGAAGGCCGGAATCCACAAATTCAGTCCGCCAATCAACCTGAAGGAGAGCGCAATCAAGGGCAGTTTCGCGCAGGTAAGCAAAGGCCAGAACAAAGCGTTTTTCGTATGTCATTGTAAATATGGCGGATGCGCACTGTACTATATTTGCACCTAACCGCGTGAAACCACAGATCAGAAGCACGCGGCTGCTGTGTCCTGCATGTGCAAGTTTATTGTATTCATGCATTTAACTGGTGCCCGGAGGGGGATTTGAACCCCCATGACCTTGCGGTCTGCGGATTTTAAGTCCGCTGCGTCTGCCAGTTTCGCCATCCGGGCAACGCAGGGCATCGGGACGGGTCTCGCTCAGTTCGCCCCGTCCCGTCCACGATTTGCCTGATTGAATTCTACTTGAGGCCTGCCGCAACAGCTTTTGTCAGCGACCCGCCGGCGTCATCGTGATTCAAAGCCCACACGTAAGCGCCTCCGAGTTTCTTCTTCCTGATGTACGCCGTCTTTGCGGCCACCGAGGCGAGATCGTCGTACGAGTAAAAGGTTCCGGTGGCTGGATTGTAGAGCGTCGCTTCGACTCGCGCCGCGTCGTACCAGGCAATGTACCCGTTCCTATTGATAAGGTTTTCGACGGTCGCATAGGTCAGAAATCCAGGAGTCAATAACGGGTCGCAGCCTGGTGAAGGGTTGGTTGTGCTGGGATTCGGACACAAACCCGATCCGCCGGCGAGGAGAACCGGTGAGACGGCTGTTGAATTCTGATACAAGCCGTGGTTCACGTTGGGCACACCCGTCCAGCCGACTGCATACGCTGGAATCCCCATGGTGTATTTGGCCGCAGGCACACCGGCCTTGAGATAGGCACTGACCGTCTCATCGATGCTGAATG
>Ga0302270_10001250_pt1 | contig 25896 bp, 19 predicted proteins | sample III_Bog_E2_3_FD_198773 | JGI IMG/M metagenome (GOLD analysis project Ga0302270, IMG submission 198773) | Peat permafrost microbial communities from Stordalen Mire near Abisko, Sweden - III_Bog_E2_3 | ecosystem: Environmental > Terrestrial > Soil > Wetlands > Peat | place: Sweden: Abisko... | reverse complement strand
CTGAGGGCAGCCTTGATGAGTCACCATCAAGGCCCGATGGTATATCGGGCCGCGACGGCGGCCCCGCGTCCTCGTGGACGCGAAGCCAAGGGCGCGGATGCGCCCGCCCGGCGTCTGAGGGCACCCTTGATGAGTCACCATCAAGGCTCGATGGTATATCGGGCCGCGACGGCGGCCCCGCGTCCTCGTGGACGCGAAGCCAAGGGCGCGGAGGCGCCCGCCCGGCGTCTGAGGGCAGCCTTGATGAGTCACCATCAAGGCTCGATGGCATAACCGCTGCGACACTGGCCGTCTTCGGATTGTGCGCCGTCACCAGCCCAGCCTCGGCGCGCGACCTTCATGTTGTGGCTAGTTTTACGATCCTGGCCGACATGGTCCGCGAAGTCGGCGGCGATCATGTAACGGTGCGATCCCTAGTCGGCCCCAATGGCGATCCCCATGTTTACGAGCCAACCCCGAGCGACGGCGCCGCCTTGGCTCACGCCGATGCGGTGTTCGTCAGTGGCCTGGGGCTCGAAGGCTGGATGGACCGCCTGATCACCGCCTCGGGCTACAAGGGCACGGTGACGGTGGCATCCCAGGGGGTCTCATCCCGCACGATGCTCGATGATGACGATGCCAACAAAAATGACGGCGAAACCGCTGGCAAACTGATCACCGATCCCCACGCCTGGAACAGTGTTGCGAATGCCGAACTCTACGCCGCGAACATTGAAAAAGCCCTAGAGGCCACCGACCCCGAAGACGCGGCTCGATTCCGGGCCAATGGCGGCCGTTATATCGCCGACCTCAAGGCACTGGACGCCTGGGTTCACCAAGAAATCAACGCCATCCCGCCAGCCAAACGCAAGGTCATCACCAGCCATGACGCTTTTGGCTATCTGGGAGCGGCCTACGGCATCGAATTTCGGGCTCCCGTGGGCTTTTCCACCGAAGCCGAGGCCTCTGGTCAACAGGTGGCAGCCCTCATCGAGCAGATTCGCCATGATGGCATCAAAGCGGTGTTCTTGGAAAACGCCACAGACCCTCGCTTGGTCCAACAAATCGCCAAAGAGACCGGCGCCCAGTTAGGCGGCACGCTTTATGCCGAAGCCCTATCCAAAAGCGACGGCCCGGCCACCAGCTATCTTAAAATGATCCGCTATAACATTGAGACCATGAAAATCGGCATGCTGGCCAATTGAGACCAGAGGACAGCGCCACGGCCCCAGCCGTGATGCCCTGACCTTCGTGCATGCCGATTGCCGGTATATACCATCGGGCCTTGATGGTGACTCATCAAGGCTCGAGGGTATTACAGATGTCCCAACACGGCCCGCTCGCTGCGGGCCGCACGGAACCGCAATTGCGCCGCCTCTTTGTGGTCCCCATCGGCATCCAGCATCCGCGCCTGCAAACGTAGCAAGCGGGCGAACTGGCGCACGACATGATACTCGATCTCGCTGGCCGTCGTCTGGTCATATGCTGGATAATACATGGCCTACCCCCCCGGGCATCTTCTGGCCTGCCGCCGACCGGCACCCATCGCCGTTATGGTCGGTCGAAACATGGCCCCTGGCAATCTCCGCAAATCTAAAGCAAATGCCGTACCACGTCCCAAGGCCGCTTCGACGAAGGATTTTCCCAATAGGAACCCGCATACCGCCTTCCGCACCCCCGCCCGCCCCTGCGAAGCGCGATGCAATTTGCGACTCTCCGAAAAAAATGGGAGGCTCCCCCGGAACGCAAAAAAAGGCCCAACTGTTTCCAGCCAAGCCTTCGACGTCATCTCTGGAGATGAATTGGTGGAGCCGATGAGGATCGAACTCACGACCTACGCATTGCGAACGCGTCGCTCTCCCAGCTGAGCTACGGCCCCACCACCCTTCGCGATCAACCCCGCGACGGGAACGGGGGGATAGTGACGAGTAGGCTTGCCTCTGTCAAGCGTCTTCTTTTGACAAAGTCCCAACTCATACCCTCGATTCCGTCATGCGGCATATCGCTGCGGTCCCGAACGGGTCTTTGTTTCGTCCGGCCCATATGTGGTAGCGGAGGGGGTGAGCCATCGAAGCCAACCGGGGCCAGGCATCCGGGGAGGGGGACCATGTTGGTGGAGTGGAGCGAGAGCTTCGTTGTCGGCCACAGCTTGATCGATCGCGAACATCGGGACTTGGTCGATCTGGTCAACGAGACCCAACGGACCATGGCCGACCAATCAGACACCCAAGCGGTGAGTGACAGTCTGTTGGCTATCCTGGTCCGCACGGAAGAGCATTTCGAGCATGAAGAACAGATCATGCGCGACTTTAGCTATCCCTTTGTCCATAAGCACCGCACCGCCCACCAAGAACTGGTGCGACTGACCACCACCATGATCCGAGACGCCGAAGGCCAAGAGGCTCTGCTGCGCGCCCTGAATCTCACGGCCTCAGCTCTTGCCGATCACATGCGCGGCTATGACGGCCTCTTCTGTACCTACCTCAAGGATAACGGCTGTTTTGGCGTGATTTAGGGCCAAGAGCCCTCAACGACCGGCCATCCCGATCCCGCCGGTCATGCTTGCGGCGCTGGCTGCAGTCATGACCGCCGACAGCGCGGTAACTTCGGGATCGCGCCCCAGCGCCGAGACTCGAGCCGCAAGGTCGCGCAGGGTCAGCATCCCCACCACGCATCCCCGCCGCTTTAAGACCACCACATCGGCCCGATATTCCGACATGATTCGTGCAGCAAAATGCACCGTGTTGTCGGGAGACAGCGACACCAAAGTCATCTCGCGCAGGGTCTGGGAAAGCTGTTGACTTAGGGCCATCGGATCGTCTCCACGCAAGCCCGGCCAGAAACGCGATCGGTTGGCCGGTAACGGGATTCATCTTGTCGGGTCAGAGCCAGCGGGGCTGTGACCAACGTCACAATACCCCGAAAAAGTCGCTTAAATAAGAGCTTCTTTTGAGCCCACCCCGCACCAGGAGGATGTCAGATGCCCTATTTTATGCCATCGATGTCATGGCCACGGATCAGCCTATTGCTGCTCGGGCTGATCGCCTTGGGGTGCGGGCTGAAACCGGCTTGGGCCGATGGTGACGGGCGGGCCTGCCTTGGATCAACGCGGGATGTCACGCTCACAATACAACCCATAGACGCAAAATTAGTCTATATTTTCAGTCGCAGTGGCGAGGATTTCAAGGCCATCAATCCTCTGCCCTTACCATCCAACGCCACCCTGCGCGGCCTGACGGTTCACCATCTCGTGGGACGATTGGCTTTGACCTACCAGACCCAAAAGATCGGAACCGATTGGTGTCTGATGCCAAGTTCGATCACGGTCCAGGCTGGCTTCAAAGATATGACGGTTTATGTCGACAAACATTATCCCAAAGACAGTTGCCAACGGCTAGCGATTATCTTTCATGAGAATAAGCATGTGATGATCAATCATGATGAAATGAAGGCTGGGCTCTCTCAGATCGAAACAACCATGAAGGCGGCTTTAGCAAACGCCGCGCTTCCCATTCGCGTCAGCGATCCTAAAGCCGGAGAACACTATCTCTCGGACTATTTCATGTCTCCCCTGAATCGGACTCTCCAAGACATCGCCGACCGGATGGGGCGGCGCAACAGTGCCCTCGACACGCCCCAGGAATATGCCAATATCACCGCCCGCTGTCCGGTTTGGTAAGGCTAGACCTATCGATTCGCCAACTCGTCGAGCAGCTTCAACACGTCGACCGAAGCGTGATCGACCTTTTCGATCTCAGCCAGCGCCCCATCCAAATCACCCTCAGCATAGCAACGGGCCGCATGAATGCCATGGTGATGAACGGCGCGATGAGGAACTTCCAAAGCGATAAAGGCCCGATGACGGCACAGATCGGTCCCTTGCTGCTGATCGTACCACTTTCCCAATCGGCACGCATGATGATCGGCTAACTGCTCGGGCTTGAGAATAACCCGACCGATTAGCATATCAGCCAAATTCTTCTTCCAAATCATATGATCTGATTTAGCCCGCAAAACCGTCGAATTTTCCACATGCGACGTGGTCAACATATCCAGCGATGCCACCAGACTGGTGTTGGCTCGGCTCATGCCGTCGGCCAGATCATTGACCTGTTTGACATTATTGGCGGCTAGACGTCCGATTACGGCGATTCCGCCGGCCATTTCACCGGCAGCCTCGGTTTCTTCGGTCATCGCCCGAGCGACTTCGGTCATCAGGCCGGTGATTCCGGCGATATGATCTGAAGTGGCGTGCATCTGTTGATTGCTGGACGCAACCGCCGTCCGCCCCTGATCCACCGCCGCGTGGCCCTCGCCAATGGACTGGACGATCTCGTTCATATCCCGGCGTAACACCTCGATCCGCTGGCGAATGTCGACGGTGGCCTCGGCGGTTTTCCGGGCCAGAGCCTTGACCTCGCCCGCCACCACGGCAAATCCCCGCCCTGCATCGCCAGCCCGTGCTGCTTCAATGCTGGCGTTCAACGCCAACAGATTGGTCTGTTTAGCAATGGCTTCGATCTGGGAAACGATTTTACCGATGCTGTTAGACGCTTCGGACAGAGCGTTGACCTTGGCCCCGGCGTCGGCAACCACCTCGACGATTCGCCCCATGGTCTGTTCGGCGGTTTCAGCAGCGGTGATTCCTTCCCGCGCAGCATTGTCGGCTTGGTCGACACAACGCTTGGTCTGATCCTCTACCGCCGTCACTTCCGCAATCAGGCGAGTCATTCGTTCCGTGCCGTCCACGATCAGGCGCGAACGTCGGTCAACCTCCATCATGTCTTTGGTCATGCAGCCCACCGAAGTGGCCACGGCCTGATTGATATCCACCGAAAGAGACACCAGCTTTGCCAGCAACTCGCTATCCCGGCGCTGAAAAATGCGCGCCACCTCTTTGATTCGGCATGTAACCGGATCAGTTCCGTCGGGGATGTCCATGTAGGCGCTTCGGGCAAGCTGATCAAGGGCGGCAAGTGCCGCCGCAGCCCCATCGCTGGCCAATCGTTCGACGGGCTTGGCAGTGGCCCCCAGACCCATGGTCGCAGAAAGGGAGTACCCTACCCCATCCCGATACTTGGCTCGCAGCATCGACTGTCTTCCTTCCGAATGGAACCTTTCGTCCCTGCTCCGTTTTCCCGTCAGACCGGCGGGACGGCACCGACACCCGCCCCAAATACTCTACTTTCCGGGCTGTCACACGTCATAATGTCTTATGACTGCCATCACATATTGTTTGCCGGTCTACAGTGTCATGCGGCAAGCCCGGCCCCGCGCGTGCAGCCGCCTCGCGGAACCGAGTCGGCACTTCGCTTTCGATCATCGCCAGGGCGGGATCAAGGCCACCGGGGTCGGTCGACAGAGCCAAACGCGCCTTGGCCATTTCGGTCAGCCGATGAGGGTCTAAATCCTTGAGTACCGGCAAGTAGCGGACAGGCTCGCCGATAGTATCGCGCTCCTCGTCGCTCCTGTTGGCGTCGGATGCCAACACCGGGATCATGGTGTCATCAACGCGCGGTGAGGATCGACCATCGCTATCCCCAAGCTTCATTCGGATCTGGTTTTGCGCCATGCCAAGCCAGGGCATCAAGGAGGCTCCGCCCCTCGAGCCCTTGCTTCCCACCCTCCGGCTCCTGAAAAAATTGTCGCTCTGCCCCATGCCTTTGGAGTCCTGGACTTTTCCCGATGGCACCGATGCCCCCAACCATCCGTCGTCTTGACTCCTATATCTAGTGGCCTAAAACGGCTTCGCCACCCGATGTCGCGGTTCCTGCGTCATCCAGGTCAGGGTGGGCGAACCAGACAACATCTTACGGCAGCGGCAACGGAGAGCATCATGCGTATCGAACGACGGTTTACCAGGGACGGCGGCGACGCTTACGAGATGTTCGACTTCCGCACCGTGACCAGTGAGATCCGCAATCCGGACGGCTCGGTGGTATTCCAGCAAACTGACATCGTGGTGCCGGCAGCCTGGAGTCAGGTGGCCTCTGACATTCTGGCCCAGAAGTATTTCCGCAAAGCCGGCATCCCGGCAGCGTTGAAGGCCGTCGAAGACCCCAACACCCCGTCTTGGCTATGGCGCCGCACCGCCGACACGGCGACGCTGTCCCGAATGCCCAAAGAACGGCGCACCGTTGGCGAGAACGACGCCCGGCAGGTGTTCGACCGCATGGCCGGAACCTGGACGTGGTGGGGGTGGCAGGCCGGTTATTTTGACGCCGAAGCCGACGCCCGCGCCTTTTTCGACGAAACCCGCCATATGCTGTGCCGCCAGATGGCTGCGCCTAACAGCCCACAATGGTTTAACACTGGACTCCATTGGGCCTACGGCATCGACGGCCCGGCCCAAGGCCACCACTTTGTCGATTTCCGCAGCGGCGTGCTAACCACGTCCAGCTCGGCCTACGAACATCCCCAACCCCATGCCTGCTTTATCCAAAGCGTTGGCGACGACCTGGTCAACGACGGCGGCATCATGGATCTGTGGGTCCGCGAAGCCCGCCTGTTCAAATACGGATCCGGCACCGGCACCAATTACTCTAAATTGCGGGGCGAAGGAGAATCTTTGTCGGGGGGCGGGCGCTCCTCGGGCCTGATGAGCTTTTTGAAAATCGGCGATCGGGCAGCGGGAGCCATCAAGTCCGGGGGGACCACGCGCCGCGCGGCCAAGATGGTCACAGTGGATATCGACCATCCCGACATTGAAGCCTTCATCGACTGGAAAGTGGTTGAGGAGCAAAAGGTTGCGGCTCTGGTGGCGGGATCCGTGACCACCAGCAAACTGTTGAAGGTCATTACCGCTGCGGTGCTCGACGCCCGCCGGGACGGCCTCAGCGATGTCGAAGCTGCCGATCCCAAGGTCAACAAGCCCCTAAGAAAGGCCATCCTGGCCGCCCGCGAAGCGGCCATCCCCGAATCCCTGGTCCAACGGACGATCCAGTTCGCGGGACAGGCCGAAAGCCAGGGCATGACCGGGGTTCCGTTCCGCACCTATGACACCGACTGGGATTCCGAAGCTTACCTAACCGTCGCTGGCCAGAACTCGAATAATTCGGTGCGCATCCCTAACCATTTCCTGGAAGCGGTCCAGCAGGACCAAGATTGGCCGCTGATCCGCCGCACCGACGGCAAAATTTCCAAGCGCGTTCGGGCACGGGATTTGTGGAACCGGGTCGGCTATGCCGCCTGGGCCTGTGCCGATCCTGGCGTTCAGTTCGACACCACCATCAACGAATGGCATACCTGCCCGGATTCAGGGCGGATCAACGCTTCAAACCCGTGCAGCGAGTATATGTTCCTGGACGATACCGCTTGCAATCTGGCCTCACTGAATCTGATGCAGTTCAGGGACGCTGACGGAGCGGTGGACGTCGGCGGATACGAACATGCCTGCCGGTTATGGACCGTCACGTTGGAAATTTCGGTGTTGATGGCCCAATACCCATCACCGCGCATCGCCCAATTGTCTTATGAATACCGCACCTTGGGTCTTGGCTATGCCAATCTCGGCGGTCTGTTGATGGCTTCGGGCCTGCCCTATGACAGTGATCAAGGCCGAGCCTTGGCGGCTTCGCTGACCGCGATCATGACCGGGGTTGCCTACGCCACCTCTGCCGAAATGGCCGAGGAATTGGGCGCCTTCCCCGGCTACGCCTCCAATCGTGATGCCATGTTGCGGGTGATCCGCAATCATCGGCGGGCCGCTTTCGGCATCAACAGTGGCACTTCCACCGCTGCCGATGATGCCTATGAAGGGCTGTCGATTCCGCCGGTTCCGCTGATTGCCGCCGACTGCCCACAACCGGCGCTGGTCGAGGCGGCTCGCCGAGTCTGGGATCGGGCTCTGAACTTGGGCAGCACCCACGGCTACCGTAACGCCCAGGTCACGGTGGTTGCCCCCACCGGCACCATTGGCCTTGTGATGGACTGCGACACCACCGGCATCGAGCCGGATTTTGCCCTGGTTAAATTCAAAAAACTGGCCGGGGGCGGATATTTCAAGATCATCAACCGGGTGGTGCCGGAAGCCCTGGCCCGGCTCGGCTACACCAGCGCCGAGATCGAGGCCATCGAGCGTTACGCCACCGGCTCCGGCACCCTGAAAGACGCTCCCGGCGTCAATCACACCCGCCTGCGGGCGGTTGGTTTCAACGACGCGGCCCTGACAACTCTGGAAGGGGCGTTGGGTCAGGCTTTTGACATCCGCTTTGCCGCCAACCGCTGGACCTTGGGCGCCGACTTTTGCCAACAGGTGCTGAAGGTACCGGAAGCCGAACTAAATCGGCAGGGTTTTGACCTGCTGGCTTGGCTTGGCTTCAGCAAGGCCGAAATCGAGGCCGCCAACACCTATTGTTGCGGGGCCATGACCCTGGAAGGCGCGCCGTTCCTGCGTCCTCGGGATTTGCCGGTGTTTGATTGCGCCAGCCCGTGCGGTCGGATCGGCACCCGCAGCCTTTCGGCGGAAAGCCATATCCGTATGATGGCGGCAGCCCAACCCTTCATCTCGGGTGCCATCTCGAAAACCATCAATATGCCCAACAGCGCCGCCATCACCGACTGTGCGGAGGCTTACCTGCTGTCCTGGCGCCTGGGGCTGAAGGCTAATGCTCTTTATCGCGATGGCTCGAAACTCAGCCAGCCGCTGTCGGCCAGCCTCCTGGCTGACCATGACGCCGACCATGACCATGATGAGGCCGAAGACAAAGACAGCGTCATTGATACTCTGATCAAGGCTCCCAACGGGATTCGGGCACCGATGGTGGCCGAACGGATCGTCGAGCGCGTGATCGAACGGGTCATCGAGCGGGCCGCTGGTCGGGTCAAACTGCCCCAAAGGCGTAAGGGCTACACTCAAAAGGCCGTGGTTGGTGGTCACAAGCTGTATTTGCGGACCGGAGAATATGAGGACGGACGGCTTGGGGAAGTTTTCATCGATATGCATAAGGAAGGCGCAGCCTTCCGTTCCTTGATGAACAACTTTGCAATTGCCATTTCTATTGGCCTGCAATATGGTGTTCCGTTGGAAGAATTTGTCGAAGCCTTCACCTTTACCCGCTTTGAACCGTCAGGAGCGGTTCAGGGTAACGATGCCATCAAGATGGCCACATCGGTCATCGACTATATCTTCCGCGAACTGGCGATTTCTTACCTTGGCCGTACCGATCTCGCCCACGCCACCCCCGAAGATTTGGTCCCCGATACCGTTGGCGGCGGCGAACGGCAGAGTGCACTGCCGGCGGCAGCCTCGGTGTTGGAAGAAACCGTCAAACGCATGACCAGCAAGGGCTATGTCCGCTCGAATCTGCGGGTTCTGCCAGGCGGCAACCTCAACCGCGCCACCCCCAGCCTAGCCCTAGCCAGCACCGGAACCGAAGCCAGAACAGGAACCCATGCTCACGGCCACACCCAGAGTCATGGCCAAGGCCAAGGCCATGCCCAGGGCGCGGTGCGTGGCGAAGCGATCACGCTGATCGGCTCGGTCGCGGGTTCAGGCAACGGTCCAGACTCCCGGCGGGAACAAATCATCGAAGCCCGCGCCCGAGGCTATGTCGGTGACGCCTGCGGCGAATGCGGAAACATGACCCTGGTCCGCAATGGCACATGCCTAAAATGCGACACCTGCGGATCAACCACCGGCTGTTCGTGAGGGGTTTAGCATATAATGAGCTGCGTTTTTCACCATAAATCGGCGAAAACGAACCATAATATGGTGATAGACGCAGCTTCAAAATGCCGAACCCTTCGGGATGTGGTGGATGAACATTAAAAATGAAAAAATTAGGCGCAAAACAGGTATCTAAGGAAGGCTTCCTCCCGTTCAGCCATCAAGCGGATCAAAATGCCATAATCGAAAGTAATCACGACCATGCGTTCACGGCCTACAGAATAGGAAGTAACGTTTCGCCGCTGTTGCTGCTGGGCGATGCCAGGGCAGTTCTTAAATCACTTCCAGACTGCTCCATCGACTTTGTGATGACCTCCCCCCCTTACTGGGGCAAGCGTGAGTACGAGAGCGGCGGCATTGGACTTGAACCGGACTATCGGGACTATGTGAAGCATCTCGCGGATATCTTCGCCGAAGTGAAGCGCGTGCTCAAACCCGAGGGATCATTCTGGCTAAACCTAGGCGACACATACAGCGGCAAGGGGTTGGTTGGCATTCCGTGGCGTGTTGCATTTGAGCTTACCGATAACCAGGGTTGGGTTCTGCGTAACGATGTTGTGTGGAACAAACTCAAAGGGGGGATGGACAATAGCAAGGACCGCCTCGCCAACATACACGAAAGCCTTTTCCATTTCGTCAAACAACCCAAGGGCTACTATTATGACGCCGACGCCATCCGCTCGAAGGCGCGCGAGGCCAAAGTCGTCAACGGGACTGTGATCTCTGCAACGGGCGTCTCTGGCGTCCGCTATAAGAGGCAGATCGAACTTTCGACTGCGCTCACACCGTCCGAGAAGAAGGCTGCCTTCACGGCACTGGAACGAATCCTCAACGATGTGGCCGAGGGCAGGCTCTCCGATTTCCGTATGGTCATCCGAGGTCAGCAGCGGACGACCCACTCCGATAGCGCCAAGGTGTCCGGCAGAGCCAAGGAAGTCATCGAAAAGGGGTTCTACTTCCTGAAGTACCACCCGAAGGGGAGTAAGCCGGGAGACGTCTGGGAAATTATCCCGGAAGATACACAAGGCCGAGAAGCACATTTCGCCGCCTACCCCACCGACCTATGTCGCCGCCCCTTGCTGGCGACATGCCCACCGGGAGGTATAGCCCTTGACCTATTCTCGGGAACAGGCACCACCCTTGTTGCCGCGCATCTATTGGGGCGGAAGTCAGTCGGCATTGACATTTCCCGACGTTACCTTGAGCTCACTCAGGAAAGGTTTCGGTCCACCCCATGAACAAAGTTGTTGAGCTTTTCGGCCACGCGACAGAGAACACCGCCTTAGACTGGTCCAACTTGGTTTCAGTCCAGCAATGCCCATATCTAAACAAGCGATGCTACAAAGTCCGCAAAAGCGATCCAGGACTCTCTATTGGATCATGCACGGTGACATATGGGAACCCACCTTTACCGATCATTATCTGCCCGACCCGACTGATTGAACGCAGTCAGATTTTCATGGACTGTCTCCATCTCCTCACCCTGCACCAACCGGGAAACGAACTCCACATCGTTCCCGAGGTGTCGATCCCCGGTGGAAGTGTGGACTATGTCCTGGTGTCGGTGGCTCAGGGAAAGATAAAAGATTTTGTTGGTATCGAACTACAGACACTCGATACCACCGGAACGGTTTGGCCGGAGCGGCAACGCCTGATCCGTGAACTGGGTCTTACGCCATCCGATGATGCGGAATCGTCGACCAAAGGGTACGGCATGAACTGGAAGATGACCGCTAAGACCGGCGAGCCCTGATACTGACACATCGCCGGTATCGGGCCGCGACGGCGGCCCCGCGCGCCCATGCGCGCGAAGCCAAGGGCGCGGATGCGCCCGCCCGGCGTCTGAGGGCAGCCTTGATGAGTCACCATCAAGGCTCGATGGTATGACACATCGCCGGTATGACACACCACCAGCCCGCCCAATCAGTGGGTCGACGCAGACCAGTAATGCCCGACCCCATCGACGGCCTGGGGGGCCCACTGCCGCACGGCTGGGACCAGTTGCGCCATGACTGGCACCACGAACAGGGGAATGCCGAAGGTTTGAGCGGTGGCCAGGAATGCCGTCGGAGACAGCGCAGTAATAATCACTCTGGCGCCTTGGACGGCGACAAGAACCGCCGCGTAGATTGAGCCATAGGTGATGGCTGTGGTGGAGACCGATTTCAGCATATCCGGCTGGAGATTGCCGGATTCGGTATTCGCGGCTCGAGCGCCTGCGGCCCCCATCATCAACACCAACACCAACACCATGATGATGCCCGCCAATGCTGGCTTGGCAGACGGTTTCAGCATCCTGGCCTCCCCGTTATTCCGTTCGGTTCCTACCGCCTCCGCGACCCCCACCAGGGGAGTGTCTGGACCCTTATCATCCTGGTGGGGACCGAGGGGCTGATTTCAAGCGCCCAGTGACGCGATATCGATCACGAAGCGGTACTTGACATCGCTTTTGACCATACGGTCATAAGCGTGATCAATGTCTTGCGCTGCGATCATTTCGATATCGGCAACGATGCCCCTTTCGGCGCAAAAATCCAGCATCTCCTGGGTTTCGGCGATGCCGCCGATTAACGAACCGGCGATGGCTTTGCGACCGAAAATCAGCGGGAGAACGCTGGGGCTAGGATGGGGATGTTCAGGGACACCCACCAAGCACAACGTCCCGTCGCGTTTCAAAAGAGCGGTGTAGGCATCCAGATTGTGGCTGGTTCCGGCGGTATCGAGGATAAAGTCAAAGCTGCCGGTGTGTTTGGCCATATCGTCCGAAGACTTGGAGATGATCACGTCATCCGCCCCCAGCTTCAAAGCATCGCCGCGCTTGTTTTCAGAGGTGGTGAAGGCGACGGTGTGGGCGCCCATGGCATGAGCCAACTTGATGCCCATGTGGCCAAGCCCACCGATTCCGACAATCCCAACTTTCTTACCCGGCCCAACCTTCCAGTGGCGGAGCGGCGAATAGGTGGTAATGCCGGCGCACAGCAACGGCGCCACCGCCGCCAGTTGCTCTTTAGGGTGACGGATGGTCAGAACGAAAGCGTCGCTGACGACGATACGCTGGGAGTAGCCGCCCAGCGTGTGGCCGGGTTTGTCCGGTGTTGGTGAATTGTAAGTACCCGTCCAGCCCTTTTCACAGAACTGCTCCAGCCCTTCCCTACATGACGGGCAATGATGGCAACTATCGACCAGACAGCCGACGCCGACGGTCTCGCCGACCTTGAACTTGGTCACGGCACTGCCAACGGCGGTGACTTGGCCAACGATCTCGTGACCAGGGACACAAGGGAACAGCGTGCCCGCCCACTCGGAGCGGACAGTGTGAAGGTCCGAATGGCAAACGCCGCAATAAGCAATGTCGATGCTGACATCATGGGGACCGGGTTGGCGCCGCTCGATGTCCATTGATTGAAGCGGCTTGTCGGCGGCGTGGGCACCATAGGCTTTGATGGCCATGTCGATTTCCCTCGTTGTGGTGTTGGACTGCGGCGTTAGGCGAAGAGCCCCATGGACACGAGGATAGGACTTTTCGTGGGCTCTGCCCACTCAGCGATTGGTCATCTGTTCAAGATGTGCGGGGTAGCGGTCCCCTTGTATGGTCATGTGCGAAGATACAGTATCGATTTCGCGCAAATCATCGGATGTGAGAGTGATGGTGGTGGCGCCGATATTCTCGTCAAGGCGCGCCGGCTTCGTGGTGCCGGGAATGGGAACAATCCATGGCTTCTGGGCCAACAGCCACGCCAACGCGATTTGAGCCGGCGTTGCCTTTTTCCGGTTTCCGATCGTACCCAGCAGATCGACCAGAGCTTGGTTGGCCTTTCGGGCTTCCGGCGTAAAGCGAGGCAAGATGCTGCGAAAGTCCGTGCTGTCAAAAGTGGTCTCCTCGGTCATCTTGCCCGTGAGAAAGCCCTTGCCCAATGGACTATAGGGAACAAAACCAATGCCCAGCTCCTCGAGAGTCGGCAATAGAGCCGCTTCCGGGCGTCTCCACCACAGCGAGTATTCACTTTGAACCGCCGTAACCGGCTGAACGGCATGGGCGCGTCGGACAGTCTGCACCGCTGCTTCGGACAGCCCAAAATGCCTGACCTTACCCTGCTGGATCAAATCCTTTACGGCGCCCGCAACCTCTTCGATGGGCACTTCAGGATCAACACGATGCTGGTAGAACAGGTCAATGACGTCAAGTCGTAGGCGCTTGAGTGACGCTTCGGCCACGCGCTTAATATGCTCGGGGCGGCTGTTCAGCCCAACCCATTTGGCTTGTCCCGTTGGATCGAGTTGGAACCCGAATTTGGTGGCGATCACCACCCGATCGCGCACCGGCGACAGGGCCTCACCGACCAACTCTTCGTTTGTAAAGGGACCGTAGACTTCAGCCGTATCAAAGAACGTGGTGCCGCCTTCAACCGCCGACCGGAGCAGCGCAATCATTTCCTGTTTGTCTTTGGGCGGGCCGTAACTGAAACTCATCCCCATGCAACCGAGACCCAGAGCCGAAACCTCCAGGCCGCTGTTACCAAGTTGTCGCGTTTGCATTCTGTGTCCTTTCCATGGGCGATTGGTGCGCTCACCGCATCCTGCGGGCTCACCGGATCTCTTGGCACCGGGACAGACTGTCATACCAACGGCCCTAGACAATGATCCGTGCCGTTGGTATCGGCGGCGACCGCCGCCGCGCGCCCCATGGCGCGGAGGCGCCCGCCCGGCGTCTGAGGGCGCCGCAGACGTGTCAACGTCCAAGGCCATTGGTATAAGAGGTGCGACAGCCTGCGATTAGACGGTAAAATTGGCATGGACCTATGAGTAGGATTCATCAGTGTCTCGAACCAACGTCAACGATCTCCTGGCCTTTCTGGCTGTTGCCCGAGAACGCAGCTTCACCAGGGCTGCCGCGAAGCTCGGACTGTCACAGTCGGCACTCAGCCATACCATCCGGGGCCTCGAAGCCCGGCTGGGCCTTCGGCTGTTGACCCGAACCACCCGTAGCGTCGCACCAACCAACGCGGGCGAACGCCTGCTGCGTACCGTCGGGCCGCGCTTTGATGAAATCGAGGCCGAATTAGCGGCTCTCAGCGAATTGCGAGACAAGCCCGGCGGAAATATCCGCCTGACCACCGGAGAACATGCCGCCCACGCCATCCTGTGGCCGGCTTTGGTCCGGTTGCTGCCAGATTATCCCGATATTAATGTGGAACTGGTGATTGATAACGGCCTGACCGACATTGTCGCCGAGCGTTACGATGCTGGCGTCCGTCTCGGCGAAAGCCTAAATAAAGACATGATCGCGGTGCGGATCGGGCCGGATATCCGCATGGTGGTCGTCGGCTCTCCTGGGTATCTCGACTCTCGGTCGCGACCAGAAACCCCTCAAGACCTAGCCACCCATGATTGTATGAATCTACGCCTGCCCACCTATGGAGGTTTTTATGCCTGGGAATTTGGGAAAGGTGGGCACGAACTAAAGGTCCGAGTGGAAGGACGACTCGCGTTCAATACCTTAACCCCGATCCTCAATGCGGCCTTGGCTGGGTTCGGGCTGGCATATTTGCCCGAAGACATGGTGGCACCCCATATAGCAAACGGCCATCTGGTTCTGGTGCTTGACGACTGGTGCCTGCCCTTTCCCGGCTATCATCTTTACTACCCCAGCCGCCGCCAGCCCACGCCAGCCTTTGCCATCCTGGTGGAAGCCCTGCGATATCGAAGATAGCATCTCCGTTCCCCCAGACGTTTTCATAGCATCGTGATGGCTCACTGGCACTTTGCTAAGAATCTCTTCCTGGAACTGTTGCCGAGATCAAGGTCACACCGACATAGCTCTTTTATAAGTTGTAAAAAACAACAATACGCTACTAATACCGGCGAGCCCTGATACTGACACATCGCCGGTCCTCGGGCCGCGACGGCGGCCCCGCGTCCTCGTGGACGCGAAGCCAAGGGCGCGGATGCGCCCGCCCGGCGTCTGAGGGCAGCCTTGATGAGTCACCATCAAGGCTCGATGGTATAATAGGTCGAAAAGTATCAAACAGCAACAACAGGAATAGATATCGGCGCTTCCTGATCAGCGGCAAGAATCGCGTACCCACCAGGGTATCGATCTTTCATGTCGGCTATGAAAGCCTGATAAGATCAGTTATCGGTTAGCCCTAGAACAATAGACCTCTACTTTTGCTTTATTTTGGTATATAGCTTTCCGGTGAACTGGTTGGTTTATCCTATTGCCCTGCAACCACAGAATTTATTATTACGTTAGAGAATAGTAAGCAAAAGAGATGCGTGCGATTTTTTATCGTACTTTCAAGGGTTCTATTTATAGTTTATATATTTTTTAGAGAGAATGAAAGGATGGACCTCACAGGGGGAGGACGTTATGACGCAGCCGCTTATACCATCAAGGCTTCCCTCAGACGCCGGGCGGGCGCGTCCGTGCCCTTGGCTGCGCGTGCATGGGCGCGCGGGTTCGCAGTCGCAGCCCAATACCGACGGCCCATCATCGTCATGGCTCGCCCGTATTACAAAGTTCCTGGTCTCTATCTTTCTTGTGCTTGCGGGATGCAGTGATGAAAGAACCACCCCGCTCATGGTTGGGACCAATATCTGGCCGGGATACGAACCCCTTTATCTCGCCCAGGCACAAGGCCTGTACTCTGACCGTGATATTAGACTCGTCCAACACCCTTCGGCTAGCGAAGTGATTCGCGCTTTTCGAAATGGGGCCATACCAGTCGCCGCAGTAACTCTGGATGAGGCACTGCTGATGTTGGCCGATGGCATGCAGATCAAGGTCATACTGGTAATCGATTCTTCGGCTGGTGGCGATGTTATCCTTGGACGTCCGCCAATCATTAAAATGGAAGACCTCAGAGGAAAGCACGTTGGTTGTGAGGCGAGTGCACTCGGTGCATTTGTTCTTTGCCGTGCAGCCGAGCTTCACGGTCTCGATTGCCACAAAGATATGTCGGTCGTCGATCTTGAAGTCGATGAGCATGAAACTGCCTTTAGCAGCGGAGCTATTGATGCGGTGGTTACGTTTGAACCAATTCGCACTCGGTTATTGGCGAGTGGTGCAAAATTACTTTTTGATAGTCGGGAGATTCCAAATGAGATTATTGATGTTCTGGTTGTCCGTCCAGAAGTGATCCGTGACCGCAAACTGCAACTCAAGAAACTCCTCGACGGCTGGTTCAGGGCCTTGGCTTACATGGATGCCCATCCGGTCGAAGCGGCCGCCATCATGGGCCCGCGTGAACAACTGTCTGGCCAACAGTTCACCGCAGCCTTATCGGGACTGAAGATTCTCAAAAGAGCAGACAACCTTATGATGTTGAGAGGTCCACAGCCACGCATCGCGCAGGCTGCTGCAAAGTTGGCCTCGTTCATGGAACAGCGCGGCCTGCTCCCCAACCCCGTATCGCTGTCCGGATTCGTATCGTCTGGTCTGGTGGAAGAGAGTGCCCCATGATGCGCTGCACGCTTTCCTTAAAGTGGGTTGTCGCCTTGGTATTGTTGGCGGTCGCGATTGCCGATGTGTCGGCGATATTCGGCTATCTGTTGCCAGAAACCGACAAGAACAAGGAAGAAGATAAACGACTGGATATGATTCACGATGTCGCCAGCCTACAGGGCACCCTAGAAGTCTTCTTCCGAATCGGACATCTTGACGGCGTGCGTCACAAGGTGGCCGAATCCAGCACCGACCCCGATAACAAATGGTTGTTGGTGATTGATGACCGTATGAACGTAATCGCCACCACGGACTTTCGCTGGCAAGGCAAGCCTCTGGATGAACTGGACCTACCCATTGACCGCCAGCGCGTCACCAATATCTTATCGACAAGAACCGCAACGACCGAAATCATAAAAGTCGGAAAGATTTTAGTTGCCTATGGCCGGGTAACCCTGCCGCCGGAGGCCAATGGCGTTCGGCCTTTTCGCGCGGGGGCGGTTATCCTCGCTCAGGATTTGGAACGTGTTCAGGACGAAACGCGCCGACAAGCCATCAAATCTCTCACCATCCTTGCTTCGGTGATTGTCACAGGTATCGGATTGGCTTGGTTTCTGTTCCACATACTGGTCACGCGACGAACGGCCAATCTCCTTGCTACGGTCACGGCCTTAGCCGAGGGCGATCTAGACGCGCGGACCCGCGTCGCAGGCCGCGACGAAATTGGCGCTCTGGGTTCAGCCTTCGACCACATGGCAGACCAACTCCAGGCGAGGGTTCAACAGACCAATGATGCCCTGGTCCAGATCGAGGATTTATCCCGGCTCAACATGGCGGTGATCTCTGGATCACCAACCGCTGTCTTGGTTTATCGGGATGATGGGGCCTGCGTTTTGGCAAACGAGGCCGCAGCACGCACCATCGGCGGCTCTATCGATCGGTTATTGGCGCAGAATTTTCGGGAATTAGCCTCCTGGCAGGGCTCGAACATGCTGGAAACCGCTGAAAAGGTTCTTAAAACTGGAGAGAGCCACCATATGGTGGTTACCACCACATCAACCTTCGGAAAAGCCTTTGTTATGGAAGCTGATTTCTCTCGAGTCATGAAAGAGGGAAGTCCGCACTTACTTTTGATAAGCCGTGACGTCACAGCCCAATACCAAGCTGAAGTCGCCCTGGCCGAGAGCGAGTTACATCTGCGCACGATCTTTGAACAGGCAGCGGTGGGAGTCGCCCTAATCGATTCGAATTCTGGGCGCTTTTTGCGTGTCAACCAACGCTATTGCGACATTGCCGGCTATACCGCCCAAGAAATGCTTGACAACACATTCATGGGAATCACCCACCCTGACGACCTTGAGGCCGATCTCGCCAACATGGCGCGACTGCGGGCGGGTGATATCCGCGAATTCACCATGGAGAAGCGATACGTTCGGAAGGACGGATCAACGGTATGGGTGTCCCTCAGTGTCTCACCCACTTGGGAACCGGGTGAAGCCTCAAGCCACCATATCGCCGTCGTCCAGGATATCACAGGCCGAAAGCTGGCGGAGGCAGAAGCCCACAGCCTCGCCTTTTTCGACCCCCTTACCAAATTGCCGAATCGCCGCCTACTGATGGACCGATTGCAGCAGAGCATGGCCGCTAGCGGTCGCAGCGCCCGCCATCGGGCCTTGCTCTTTCTTGATCTCGACAATTTCAAAACCCTTAACGATACCCAAGGACACGAAATCGGTGATCGGATGTTGATCAAAATGTCCGAACGCTTGCAGTCTTGCGTGCGCGAAATCGATACCGTGTCGCGGTTGGGAGGTGACGAATTCATCGTGTTGCTCGAACAATTGGACGAAGACATTCAAGAGGCTGCAAATCATGCCAGGACAGTGGGTGAAAAAATACTCGCCAGTCTCGGTCAACCGTTTGAGTTGGAGCAAATATTTCATCGTGGCACGGTCAGCATCGGCATTACCCTCTTTCGTGGGCGTGATGTTCCCATAGATGATCTGATGAAGCGCGCCGACCTTGCCATGTATCAAGCTAAAGGCGCCGGACGGAACACCTTGCGCTTTTTCGATCCCCATATGCAGGCCACAATTACAGCCCGTTCAATAATGGAAAATGAACTGCATATGGCTATTATTAATCACGAATTTCAGCTTCATGCACAACCTCAAATTGATTCTTTCGGTCGCTGCGTTGGTGTCGAGATGCTGTTGCGCTGGTATAATCCGAACCGAGGCATGGTTTCTCCCGCTGAGTTCATTCCTCTCGCCGAGGATAACGGGCAGATCGTCTCTATCGGACGATGGGTTCTTGAGGAAGCCTGCCGCTTACAGCGTGCTTGGCAGGGAGACCCCGCAACGAACACCCTCTTCATTGCCGTGAATGTCAGCGCGAAGCAGTTGCGCAATCCGGATTTTGTCGGCCTCGTCCATCATCTTATCCAACGGACAGGCGCCAATCCGTCACGGCTAAAGCTAGAAATCACTGAATCCGTTCTGCTCGACGATGTGAACGACGTCATTATTCGTCTGGAAGCCCTAAAAAAGATTGGCGTAAGCCTTTCATTGGATGATTTCGGAACTGGCTACTCCTCTTTAACCTATTTGAAACGTCTGCCGCTTGATCAAGTAAAAATTGATCAATCTTTCGTTCGAGATATTCTAATCGATCCCAACGACGCAGCTATCTGTAGAGCCATTATCGTCCTTGGTGAAAACTTGGGCTTGTCTGTCATCGCCGAAGGCGTTGAAACTGCCGAGCAGTGGCAATTGCTCATATCTCAGGGATGTTATCAAGCTCAAGGCTATTATTTTGCCCGGCCAATGCCAGCGAACAAAGTTCTTGAGTGGCTCCATCAGAATCCTGATACCGTCGCGCCTACGAATTGAGGCCGGCGAGCCCTGATACTGACACATCGCCGGTATCGGGCCGCGATGTGTCGTTATCAAGGCTCACGCGGATTAAACCTGCCGAACAATCCGCGCCCGTTCCAAGATGGTCGGCGTGTCGAGATTGGCCAGCGCGTCGATCAGCGCGACGGCAAAGGAGCCGGGACCGTTTGCCCGTTGCCGGGCCAACTCTCCAGCAATACCGAATACGGTCATGCCGTGAACGGCGGCCAGAGTCGGATCGGGATTGATCGCGGCGAAGGCCCCAATGATGGCGGTGGCGGAACATCCCAGGCCGGTGACACGAGTCATCATCGGATCGCCGTTCAAGACGCGAAAGCCGCCGTCGGTTTCAGAACTGCGGATCAGGTCGGCAGGGCCGCTGACGCAAACACTCCCTTGGATTTGAAGGGCAAGACGACCGGCGGCGCCCCAAGCCGCGTCGGAGCCCGCCGTTGAGTCGACGCCCCTGGTGGCACCGGAAGCGCCGTCCAGAGCCAGGATTTCCGAGGCGTTGCCCCGGATAAGAGTCGGAGGGGCAACGGCCATTAGTCGTTGGCTGGTGAGGGTTCGGTAGCGGGTGGCTCCAGCCCCCACCGGATCAAGCACAATGGGAATCGGTCGCATCCGAGCCGCTTTGGCGGCCAGGATCATGCTGTCGATCCACCCGGCTTCAAGAGTGCCGATATTCAACACCAGGGCATCGGCCAGCCCAACCATCTCCTCCACCTCTTCCGGTGCATGGGCCATCACCGGCGAGGCTCCCACGGCCAACAGCATGTTGGCAGTGACGTTCATGACCACAAGATTGGTGATGTTATGGACCAATGGAGCGCGAGAGCGAACGGCACTCAGATCGGCGGCGACCGCTTCGGCAAAGGAAAGATGAGACATCACGGCATGGCCTTTCGATGGTGTCGCGTTGGAAAGAGTTTGCCCCGCTTGCTCACCTGTGTCTAATCACGACTTGATGTCGGCGATCCCTGATACCGGCAAGCCTTGATACTGACACATCGCCGGTCCTCGGGCCGCGACGGCGGCCCCGCGTCCTCGTGGACGCGAAGCCCCAGTGTGTGGACTCTGGGGGCGCGGATGCGCCGGCCCGGCATCTGAGGACAGCCTTGATGGTACGATAGCGGCGCATTCCCCCTGTTGAACGATCTCTTGCGAAAAGCTTTACCCCCAAACGATAAAGTCAAAAAATTAATAATTGATGACCTAAAATTAACCAACATAGAATTGAAATTGGTTAATTTCTATGATTTTATCATTTATATACTAAATGATACATACTTATAGATAGTATCAATAAAAACGTCTTGCCATTCGGAAAATCTGGGCTTACAATTTTCATATTAACGAAACGATACTCACTATCATGCTAGAAAATAGGAATGATCGATGATTGAAGTCATTTTATTTCTAATCAATTAAATATTCAATTGACGTCATATTACAATTAATTCAATTTTTATCTAAAATGCTTAGGGATATGTTTCATCAAAACAGTCTGACAAACGCAGTGTAATGGAGGGTGCTTATGCGATCTATAGTTACAGGCATTATTGCAGCAATACTCGGCTTTACGCCACAGAATGCGCTAGCTCAGAAAGTAACCTATAATATTGGCTACATTCTCTCTCGAGAGTCTCAGCTTGGGGTTGGCGCAAGTGTCTTTGCGAATGAAGTTGCCAAGCAAACTCATGATCGAATCGTCATCGAACAGCAACCCAATGCCGTTCTCGGCGGTGAAGTCGAAATGCTGAATGGGATGCAGGTTGGCACCGTTGATATGGCGTTTATCACAGGGGCGCCGCTACCGCGTATTGTACCTGAAGTCGGGGTTTTCAACATTCCATTTATCTTCCGGGATATTGAACATGCTCATGCTGTCCTTGATGGCCCGATTGGGCAGTCATATCTTGAAAAATTTAAAGAAAAGAATTTAGTTGCTCTTGCCTGGGGCGAAAATGGCTTACGCCATTTAACGAACTCTAAACGCCCAATCATTCAGCCCGATGATTTGAAAGGTCTAAAGCTGCGCATACCACAGTCTGAGGTCATGATCATCGGCTTTAAAGCTCTCGGAGCCGACGTTTCCAGCTTACCATTTCCTAAACTCTATGAAGCCTTGCAATCAAATCAATTTGATGGGCAAGAAAATCCAATTGCAACCATCCTATCCTCTAAATTTTCGCAAGTTCAAAAATATTTAACATTATCCGGACATGTCTACGACCCGGCTTTAATTTTGGTTTCGGGCGATATTTGGAATGATCTTAAGGATGACGATCGCGCCGTGTTGATCGAAGCGGCAAAAATGGGGGCCAAAGCTTCACGCGACGCTGCGGGCGAAGCCCAAAGGATGGGGATCGAGATCCTACGTCAACAGGGCATGAATGTTGTTGAGACCATTGACCGGCCTCGTTTCGTCGCTGCACTGGAAGGAACACGCCCAACATATGAAAAGCAATTTGGGGTCGAAATTATCAAGAAAATCGAAGACACCAAGTGATCACTTTCGAGTGACGTGGATGGAAGCTATGAAAATCTGGAATCAACTCCGCATCAGCAGTAAAATTGGCCTTAGCTTGGGAGTCATTGTACTCCTTCTTGCTGGCGTTGGCGGTGTATCATGGTTTAATTTAGCAACGATTGACACTGCGGCTTCTACTATTGCAGATAAAATTGACGCAACACTTGCCGCAGGAAAATCTAAAACGAGTCTTCTTGACACCGAAACTTTAGTCACAACGTCCGTCTTGACAGAATCTGATAGCGATCTAGAGAATGCGAGTGCAAGTCTGGAGAAATTTAAAAATCAGCTCAGGATGTTATTAGCATCGAACGCATCCGATGAATTGAAGGTTACGGAACTATCTAAATTATACAACGATTATGAGGGTTTTACACTAAAGCAATTCTCTGCAATACGAGCACGCAGAAATTGCTCAGATGACTTCAGCCAAGCCGCGACTGCCGTATCGACCACAACAGCAGCAATTGTAACGGCGTTGTTCCGGGAAGGGCGGATCGATGCGCTTCCGATTGGAATAAAATTAAATAATATTCCCCAGTCGGGAATTATCGCCGTTGGTCGCTATCTTGCGACTCGGAATCCAGCCTATGCCAATGAAGCCAAGCAATTAATAAGCGGACTCACCGAAACAATAAATAATTTACGTCAAATATCAGACAAATCAAATCGTATCCAACGCTTTTCAGAACTTTTAATGCCTCAATCTGCTTTATACATAGAAAAAATTGATGCCTTAATTGCTGCAACCAATCAATTAAGTCAATTAAATTTAAATAGAAGAGTAGTTTTTGAAAAACTTTTATCCAATATTACGTATTTATCGCAAGATTATATTAATAAACAGACGAAATCCCTTAATATGACACACCAGTCTGTTGTAACATCTAAAATTGATATTGTAATATTTTCGATTATAGCCCTATGCATTTCTATGATTTCCTGGATAGGATTGCGCAGAACGGTGGTTAGGAGATTACTTCGTCTTGAGCCCGTGATGCTTCATTTAGCCAATGGCGATCTTACGGTCGATGTGCCTGACAAAGAACGATCTGATGAGCTGGGGATTATGGCGCGAGCCGTACAGGTTTTCAAAGAAAACTCTCTTGAAGTCGAACGCCTGAAGGCCGATCAGATAAAAAATGATCAAGAAGCTATTATTGCAAAAAAACGAGCCATGAATCAGCTAGCCGATGCTTTTGAAAGTAGCGTTAAGGATGTTGTTGTCGCGGTTTATTCCGCGTCAAACCAACTCCAAAGCGCGGCGCAAATAATGTCAGAGAATGCTCATAAAACAAATAATCAATGCGTAACTGTTTCGACAACCGCCGAGCAGGCTTCCACCACTGTCAAAATCGTGACATCTGCGACCGATAGATTAACAAATTCCATTGACAAAATTTGCCGTCAAGTATCAGAGTCCGCCCAAATTGGTTCTATAGCTGTTGAAGAGGCTAAACGTACAAACAAAACCGTTAATAGTTTGGTTGATGCCGCCGAAAAAATCGGCAGAATTATCCAGCTTATTCATGAAATAGCAAGCCAAACCTCTCTGCTCGCGCTCAATGCGACAATTGAGGCGGCGCGCGCTGGTGACGCTGGCAAGGGCTTTGCCGTTGTCGCCAGCGAGGTTAAAAAGCTTGCCAACCGAACGGCCAAGGCGACCGAAGACATCCAGGCTCATGTTGCCCAAATGCAGGAAGTGACCGGAACCACTGTCACTGCCATCAAAGAGATCACGAAAACCATCAGTCAAATGGGAAAGATTTCGGACACAATTGCAGCCGCAGTCGAGGAACAGCGGCTAGGAACGCGCGAGATTATGGACAATGTTAACCAAGCTGCGAATGGAATGCACGAAGTTTCCTCAAATATCTCTGATGTCTTTGAGGCTGCCAACGAGACGAAATCGAGTGCGAACGAGATTCTTTTTGCGGTCAGTGACCTTGGAACTCAAGCAAATCGCCTTTCTCTCGAAGTCAACGGCTTCATCTCGAGGGTTCGCTGCGCCTAGTGTTTGGCGAGATCAGAATATCGCGAACCCTCGCGATCACGGCCCGATCGCAATCTTGGCTAACGCCACGGCTCCCTGTCGACTGAGGGCACCGCAAACGAAGCGAGCAGGATGGCAGAATGTGGCATCGGAAACCCCGGTGGCCGCCACCAAAGCCGCATCGCGCAAACCGGCCCAAGCATCAGGCAATGGCAACCGCTGGTCAAACGAGTCGCGCCCCGGCGGAACGGCGCTGCACGTCCAAGCGTCTCCTGCCGGGCGAACGACATACAGAACCTGATCCAATTCCAAGTCAAATACGGCATGTTCCCAGGGCACCCGAGAGGTTAGGATGATCAATCTCGGGTCTTCCGCACCTTTGGCAGCGTCAGCGACAGTTCGTTCGGCTAGAACCGCCGCGTGAGCCTGAGCGCATGTCCTCGCCAGAACCATCGAAGCACCATCAACAGCTTGGAGAAAAGCCAGCGTTTCCTCACGATCTTCTTCAGCGAAGGTCGCGTTGAAGGCTTCGATTACGGTGGCGAAGTGCCCCGGAGTCGGCGTCATCGCCCCGTTGTCCATCAAGTCCACATCCCGGACCAGACCAAGATCCAGCTTCGCAACAATTTTCGTGACAGCCTCGGGTGAGGCTGTGGGGACAAGAGTCCGAACGGCGGCATCGCCAAAATCACGCCAAACCAACCCCGCCGAACTGAAGGGCTCGCCGGTCGGACGTATGGGTTTATCGCGCATGTGATGGTCATATCGATGAGAAGCGCGATCAAAAATACCGCCCACATCGAAGACCACATCGGCCCCTGCCAATAAATCGGCATTCCGAGTCCGAAGAAGTTTAATCTGCCCGCCTGTCGCCGCCTTCAAGATGGAATAAGCGAACACATCATCCGCGTGAAAAGTTCCGTTATGGGTGGCAACGTTCAACATGTTGATGTACGATCCCAAAAAAGGGGCTTCGGTTTAAGAGTCCGCCCGAATTGCCCCGCCAACGCATTGACCAGTCTCTCTAGCGCAGCAGAGAGGCAATCGCAACTCGATGATTGATCCGCCACAGCCATACCAGCAAGCCTTGACCTTCAAAGAGTCGGTGGACGCCAACGCGTCGAATGCGATCGTGCTCGTGGCTGGACCTCTTGGGTATCGGCGCGCCCCGGCTCCAAGTTACGAACCGTTCTTCCAGACTTGCTCAAACCTACGCATAGGTAGGTTTGACGCTGGATTTCTGCTTCACTGAGGCTGGCTTCGTGGCCGGCTTGCGCCGACCGCCAGAGCCTTCCTCTCCACAGGCTGACACCGTGGAACTCACGGCCAATTTCACGAGGTTCTTCGCCGCGTTCACGTCCCGATCGTGAGCGCGGCCACAGGCCG
>Ga0302270_10001246_pt1 | contig 25914 bp, 23 predicted proteins | sample III_Bog_E2_3_FD_198773 | JGI IMG/M metagenome (GOLD analysis project Ga0302270, IMG submission 198773) | Peat permafrost microbial communities from Stordalen Mire near Abisko, Sweden - III_Bog_E2_3 | ecosystem: Environmental > Terrestrial > Soil > Wetlands > Peat | place: Sweden: Abisko... | reverse complement strand
CCGTACTTCTTGCGCTCGTGCTCACGCGGGTCGCGGGTCAGATAGCCGAGGGCTTTCAGCTTGCCGCGCAATTCCGCGTTGAACTCGATGAGGGCGCGCGAAATGCCCAACCGGGCAGCGCCCGCCTGACCAGTGAGCCCGCCGCCATCGGTGTTGATCATCACATCGAACTTGTCAGCCGTCTCGGTGGCCAGCAATGCCTGCCGCACGATGCTCTTCGACGTATAAGTGTTGAAGTGATCGTCCACGGGCTTGCCGTTCACCGTGATCTTGCCCGTGCCGGGCCGCAGAAACACGCGAGCCACCGCACGCTTGCGGCGGCCGGTCGCTAGGTACTGAATCAGAGCCATTCTTGTTCCTCAGTTTTCTTGCATGCCGTCCGCTAGCGAGCGGACGCAGCGACCAGGGTCGTCGGCTGCTGGGCGTCATGCGGGTGCTTGTCGCCCGCATAGACTTTCAGCTTCCGGTACATCTGCTTGCCGAGTTTGGTCTTCGGCAGCATGCCCTGGATCGCTTCTTCTACCATCCGCACGGGACGAACCTGGCGCACCTTCGCGACTTTGTCTTCGCGCAGACCGCCGGGGTAGCCCGAGTGGTGACGGTATACCTTCTGGTCTTCCTTACGGCCAGTAAGGACAGCCTTTTCGGCATTGATGATAATGACGTGGTCGCCGGTGTCCAGGAAGGGAGTGAAAATTGGCTTATTCTTCCCCATCAGGATCCGGGCCGCTTCGCTGGCGAGCCGTCCAAGAGGCGCGGTGCTGGCGTCCAGGATGAACCAGGAACGCGTAATCTCGCCCTTGGACGGAAATACGGTCTTCATAGACAGACGATCTCCGTGCTTAAACTCCAAAACCTTCCATGCTACAAACGGCCCGCGACAGGATTCAAAACCAAGGGGTTTTCGCGTGGTGGCGCGCCTATGGCACGGCCGTCAGGAAGCAGACAACTTCCAGTATGCCATAGATCAGGAACGTTCCGGGCGGGAAGCGCAGTGCTGGCGCGACTTACGCGTGGAGAATCGTCTCCCCGATAGCCAGGCAAGGCGCCGGCCGCGAGGATTCTTGCCCGCGACGCTCCGATTCCGCCCCTTCGGCCTCGTCGTTTCCTCCTGGTCACTGCCCGCGTGGTCTGGCAGGCCTCAGCCTGAGCCATGCCACTTTTGATACGCTCGGAGTGAACTTCATGGAGCCGGGGCATCTCACCCTGCCGCTGCGCCCGCGGTTCTGCGAGCACAAATCACCTGCGAACCCTGCTCTCCCCAGCGCGCTGGCAGTGGAGAGAGATTCCCGATTCAGCCCGTCATCCGGATGTAGGAAAGGAAATAAGCGATGGCCCCGTTTTCGAGAAAGCGCATTCCGCTGGTGCTCGCCGCGGTCTGCGCTATCGGATTGTGCGCCTGGCCGATGATGTCTCAGAAGCCCGGGAAGAGCGCGGATCCCCCGGAGTCGCACTGGGATCTCATGTTGCTGGATGCTTCTCCCGCGGGAGTTGGGGAAACCGGCAGCACCGCGGTAGGCGATATCGATGGCGACGGCAAGCCGGAGATTGTCATTGGCGGGGTCGGAGCAATGCTCTGGTATCGTCCCTCGACCTTCGAGAAGGGCGTGGTCGCGCGCGGCTCGTTTCACTGCGGCGTCGCTTTGGAGGATATCGACGGCGATGGGCGCAAGGAGATCATTGCCGGCCGGCTGGTACCCGGTTCAAAGCCCGAGCGTTGGGAGCTGGACTGGTTCAAACCCGGCAAGGACTTGCGTCAGCCGTTCGCTGAACACGTCATCGATCCCGACGCAGGCGGGCCGCACGACGTCCTGGTGGCGGACCTCGACGGCGACGGCAAGCCCGAGGTGATCGCGAACGACACCGGCAGGTCGGCGCTGTACGCCTACAAGCCTGGCGCCGATGTGACGAAGCCGTGGACCAAACAGCTCGTCCAGACCGGACTTTTGGCCGAAGGCACCTCTGCGGGCGATCTCGAAGGAAAGGGCCAGATCGATATCGTTTCCGGTCCATACTGGTTCTCCCCGCCCGCGGCGGGCCCCTTTTCCGGACAAGCCTGGCAGCGGCATACCTACGCCGCCGGCTTCCGCGAGCTGTGCCGCACCGCCCTGATCGACGTCAACGGCGATGGCCGGCTGGACGTTGTCGCGGCTGAATCCGAGTATCCGGACGGCCGCTTCTCCTGGTTTGAGAACCGCGTCGGACTCGATTCGCAACATCCGTGGGTGGAGCACCATCTGGACAGCCGCCTGAACTTCGCACACTCCCTGCAGGCATGGCGGGATGCCGGGACCCAGGCGGTGAATGTCTTTGTGGGCGAGATGAATGAGGGAGGCTGGGGACAGCCCTACAACTTCGATGCCCGGCTCTTGAAGTATGAGCTGAGCGATCGGGGCCAGTCGGTTCGCCGGGAGCTGCTGTATCAGGGCGAAGGCACTCACCAGGCGGTGGTGGCGGACGTGGATGGCGATGGGGTGCCGGAGATCGTCGGCCACTCCGCGCAGGTTATCTACACCCAATACCCGGACAATATCGGTTGGGTTCAGGTTTTCAAACAACGGCCGGGACCGCCGCCTTTCCAAAACTACCGCCACGAATTCGTCGATCGCGAGAAGCCATCGACCGGAACCGACATTGTATGGGCCGACGTGGACGGGGACGGGTTGCCGGATGTGATCTGCGGCTCATGGTGGTACAAGAACCCGACCTGGGAGCGCCGCCAGATCCCCGGCGTTGCGCAGATTCTCAGCGCCTACGATATCGACAAGGACGGGCGCAAGGAACTGATCGCGATCAAGGGCAAACCGGGTGCGAAGGACTATTACAGTGCGCTGACGAGTGAGCTCTACTGGCTGAAGCCCGTCGATCCGCTGCATGACAAATGGGAGGAGCATCGCATCGGAGCCGGGAGTGGAGACTGGCCGCATAGCACCGCCGTCGCGCCTCTGCTGCCCGGCGGGAAACTCGCGCTCATCGCGGGCTACCACGACCGGACACATCCGGAGATCTTCGAGGTTCCCGCGGACCCCACTTCTTCGCCTTGGCCTCGCCGCGTTCTGGCTGAAATCCCTTATGGCGAGGAGATGGTGCCCTACGATCTGGACGGAGACGGCCGGCTGGACGTAGTCGCGGGGCCGTACTGGCTGGAGAACATGGGCAACGGGCAGTTTACTCCGCACCTGTTGGTGGAGGGCTATGGAGCAGTCGCGCGAACGGCGGTCGCCGACATCAACGGCGACGGCAAGCCGGATATCGTCGTCTCGGAAGAAAACGTGGATTGGCGCACCAGGCGCACCTACTTTGCCCGCGTGGCGTGGCTGGAGAATACCGGCGATCCGCGGCACCGGGGTTTCATACCCCATGTGGTGGATCGCATCTTCTGCCCGCATTCGCTCTCGGTCGCGGATCTCGATGGCGACGGGAAGCCGGAAATCATCGCGGCCGAGCACGATCCGTTCAAATCCTATCGCAGCCGGGGCCGGCTGTTTGTCTATAAACTGGCGGACCCGAAGGGCACGGCCTGGTTCCGCTATACGCTGGATGACCGCTTCGAACAGCACGACGGCGCAAAGGCCGTCGAACTCGCTCCTGGAAAGTGGGGCATCATCGGCCACGGCTGGATGGAGAGCCGCTACGTTCACTTGTGGAGGCCCGACTGACCTTCTCAATCTCGAGGACAATCCCTGACCGGATTCACCGGATGATAGGGTGGGTACCCGGTCACTCTAAGCGAGGTGCTGGAGTTCACATCGGATCACTCCGAATATAACTAGCTGTGTTATATTGTATGTGTGACCGGTGCAGAACTCAAAAGCTTCCGCAGGGCGTCTTCATGGACGCAAGCGCGCACCGCTGAGCGGCTGGGCGTAACGCAAGCCTACCTGTCGATGGTCGAACGGGGAACACGGGCCGTGTCCCCGGAACTCGCAGCGCGGGTTATGGAGGTATTTGAGGTTCCGTCGACGGCGCTGCCCCTCCCGGAGTACAAAACACGCGCTCACGATGCCGCGTATTTTAAGGCCATGCTGGGCGGCCTCGGTTATCCAGGCTTCGCCTATCTGGGGGGCTCCAAACGGCTGAACCCGGCGGCGCTGCTGATGGATGCGCTGGACGCGGACGATCTGGATCCGCGGGTGACAGAGGCGCTGGCATGGCTGCCGCTAGTCTATCCGCGGATGGATTGGACGTGGCTGACCTCAAATGCGAAGTTGAGGGATCGCCAGAACAGGCTGGGATTTGTGGTCGAGTTGGCGCGGCGCGCCGCTGGCCAGAGGGGCGATTCTGACTTGGAGCAACGGCTGGCCTCCCGGGTAGCCGCGCTCGAACCGTCCCGGTTGGCGCGAGAAGACACTTTGTGCAAACAATCGATGACGCGCGCCGAGCGCGCCTGGCTGCGCATCCACCGGCCGAAGACGGCGGAGCACTGGAATCTGCTGACCGACCTCAGCCTGGAGCATCTCCCTCATGTTGTCGCCTAGTCGCCCGCCAGAGCCGTGGGATTCGTTTTTCGCGGAGTTGGACGCGGTAGCGGATGCGACCATACGGCTCGACTGCATTGGCGGTTTTGTCGTTACACTGCTGTACGGGCTCGACCGGCCTACGGCGGATGTCGACGTGATTGAGCTTGCGCCGCAGGACGCCGGCCTGAAGTTGATGCAGCTTGGCATGCGCGGCGGGCCGCTGCATGAGAAGCACCGGATCTACCTGGACCGCGTGGCTGTTGCTGCGGTCCCGGAGAGCTATGAGGAACGACTCGTGGAGATGTTCCCCGGCGCCTACGGGAACCTCCGCATCATGGCTCTCGACCCCTACGATCTGGCCCTTTCGAAGCTCGGACGAAATAGCCAGAAGGACCGCGATGACGTTCTCTTTCTCGCGCGGCGCGTGCCGTTCGATCTTGATCTTCTTGAAGCGCGTTACCTGACGGAGTTTCGCTTCCAGTTCGGCGTACCGGAAAGAGAAGATCTAACCATGCGGCTGTGGTTGGAGATGATCCGGGAGGATAGAAGCACCGCGCCAGCATAAGAGGAGCGCAAACCTCGGGGGACACACCAAAACCGGCCAGCGACAGCGCAGCAGGACGGTCCCAGCCGACTACCTGGTGACCGGCAACCAGCGGCATTTCCCGAAGTTCTGGAAGCAGACGAAGGTCGTCACTTCTCGCGAGTTCATTGACCTCGTGGCGCCACACCTGATCCCGTGACAACGGTCACCGCCGCGCCACCGGGTTTGCGTGTACTGTCGCCGGATTCGAGCGCACTAGGCGGCGCGTGTTTTGCGCGCGCGCTTGGCGTTCTGGGACCCGGACTCACGTTTCCCACGTCCTTCGGCAATCAATGCGACCGCCAGCGTGTTCAGGCTTACACCCTCTTGGGCGGAGCGAACTGTGAGCCATGCGTGGAGGCTTTTTGGAACCCTAAGACGGAATTGACCACTGGAAGCTGCGGCGACGCTGGGCTGCGGGATCGGATCGCCGCGCTCTTTGTAGCTCAACAAGCAACATTTGAGCGCATCGCGGCCGTTCACAATGGCTTCTGCTTCTGTTTCGCCATCGGACATGCATAATGGCACGTCTGGAAATTCGATGAGGTAGCCGCCGCCCTCGTCGGCGGTGAGGGGACGGATGGTAAACGGATATTCGGAAAGCCGCAATTCCTCGCGCTTCATTTCGCATCCTCGCTGTTCTGGACAGATTCGACGTGTGATAGAAACTGCCGGATGTACACAGCTTTGATTGGCCGCTTTGCGGGCACGGGGAGTGTTCCTGCAGGGAACTCGAAGCCCACGTGACTGGTGCCATGCTGACGGAACGGTATGCCCAAGTGGTGGGCCAGCACTTTCAAAATCCTCAATGTGCCAATCGCGGGAATTACTCCGCATCTTAGCCAGGATCTTCTTCGCGTTACCCAAGGCTTAACGGTACCAGGGATGGAACCACTGTGCAAGCGCGATGGTGGATGCGATTCCCATTGATTCTGGGATTTTGGGATCCCCTTCCCACGGCCCCAGTCGCTGGTCAGCCACGTTTCGCCGCGAACCCGGCGTGGCACATGGGATTGTCACCGGATTCTGTCTATTTTTTCTGGCTCTCTAAAAACGCCACCGCGTGTCCGCGCAGTGCCGCCGCAAACCGCTGAAAGGTGAGGTCGGCGGCGGGTTGTGTGACACGCGTGTGCTTGGAATTGGTAGCCATGATAAAGCAGGCCGAATTATAGAGCCGTTCGAGCACGAGCCGTCGGCAGAGCAATTCGTAGCGCGTGCTATATGGAACCCCTTGATATTGCTCCGCGCCTTTCTTAGTCTTCTTCGCTTCGCCGCGGTAGACCGGATCGACCGAGAAATAGGGCTCCTTGTTCCGGACAGGAGTCTTTACGTTATCGCGATCCTCCAGCAGGAAGAAGTAGCCCAAAAATGGAGCAGGGGAATTTCCAAAGCGGCCTTCTCGAAATGCTGTCCATATATCTTTGGCACTTCCCACCGCCTCCTCGGAGCGGTTGTTCACATTGTTGCCAATGGACTTGCCAGCCTGCGATTTGAACTCCATCGCCAGCAGGAGTTGGCCTTCCGAGACGACGATCAGGTCCCATTTCTTGGTCGCTCTGAAATAGCCCGGCAACTCAAGGGAGGTCCGAGTGCGGATGTCGAGGCTTTTCAGCCCGGCATCGCATAAAATATCGGCCACGAGGATTTCCAGTGCGCCCATTTGAGTGCCACCAGTAACTTCCCCGCGTGTTCCGGCATCAATTTTGCCAGACTCCACTTGCTTTTCTTTGTTCTTCGCTCGAGCATCCCAATAGCTTTGAACCGCGTTCTGCAATCTTCTATCAGTGTCCAAGCGCACGCTCCATATCGAGTTTGTCGATGCCGTAAATCTCAAGTGCGGCTCTGGTCGCGCGATGTTTGTCGCGCGTACGGAAAGCTTCCGTCAGCTCTTGCACCTGGGTGAGCGACAGCGCTTGCGGGGCAGGAACGCGAATCCGTCGCAGATATTGCGCCTGGAACCTCAGATATCCGCCACGCATGCGCACGCCATAGGATTCGACGAAGAACTGACCGACCGCCGACATCAGCAGCCCGCCGAGTACTTCGAGGTCCCATTCATCGGATTGAATGAAGTACAAGTTGTGGTGCGGATAGGTCTCGCCGCGATCCAGAACCGGATCCAGGATGTTCTTGATGTCGGCAATGTAGAGCTTCGGCTGAGACGCGAGCGTGTGCGTTACGCGGTCGATGGTCTTATACCAACCCTGTGCGTTCTTAACGGCAGTATGTCGTTTCTTGAGCGCCGCTTCGTTCTTTTCAAAATATGCGTGCAGCTTTGGATAGTTATCCAAATTCACCAGGCCGTCACTGTTCCATGGGTCGACCAGGTAATGCCCGGACCACTTCATCGTGCCATCTGAGATGTCGCTGGCGAGCCCCAGCTTAAGCAGGCGAGTCTCCTCGACCAGATCGGTGTCCTCGGTGATGAACACGCCATCGTTGCCCGTCGCAACGCCAATCCCGACCTTGGCATTCAGCTCCAGCGCGGGAAAGCGCTCTTCCAGGCGGCGAAGGAGCGCGAGTTGATCTGGCGAGTGACAGGGCCAGGGGGCGGAGCCTTTGAACCAGGTGTCGATAAGCGCCGTGCATAGGCCAGCCGGCAGGGCCGGGGTTTCTCCACGCGCCGTTGCCCGCAGGGTGGCCGAGAGGACGCGGAACGCGACCTTCCCTGCTTCCGGCCCGGCGCTCGCCACGACCGTCGAACGCTGTCCTCGCCGCCGGATAACTGTGATGGCGGGATACGCGTCCACCTCATCCTGAAAAGCGTTGGCAGTGTGCATTTCAATGACGACATCCACCGCGTATGCGGAGGTCACCAACTTACGCAATTCGCCGCCGTACTGGTTACGCATCCATCGGTCGGCGCAAATGAACGCGCAGGTGCCGCCATTCTTCAACTGGTGCAGGGCCGCTTCAAAGAATGCGACGTACAGATCGGCCCTGCCACACATCGTGGGGTAAGCCTGCCGGTAGATGGAGGCGGTTTCTTCGGGGATATCTTCAAGCCGCACGTAGGGGGGATTGCCGATGACGAAATCCGCGTCAAGGCTCATGGCCTGAAACAGGTAATCTCCGGTGCGTACCCAACCCGCGACCAATCGTTCGGCGAGCGGACGTTCCACGCCGCGTTCCGAAAGGATGCCCAGCGCGAGCGTGCGTGCGCGCCCGGCGCTGTCATCGTCAAGCTCATAAGCAATAAGAGAATTAGCACAGTCCAAGACTGGCCTGTCGAGCCTCACGCATGAATCCACGAGGCGCGCAATCATCGGCCCGAGAAATGCACCGTCACCGGCGGCCGGCTCGACGGCTTGAACATCTACCAGGTTGCACTCCGGCCGATATCCCGCCAAGTCGAGCAGCAACTCCACCACCCAGCGCTTCGTGTATACGACGCCCTTCGCCTCGTATGACGGCACCTGCCGCAAGGCGCGGGGAGGAGCAAACAACGATTGCTGGATGCCCCGTGTTGTCCGCAAGGCTGAGGGGCTTTGTGCCATTGGAGCTTACCCTGCTTCCACTTTACAGTGTTGCGGATGAAGAATCCGGCAATCTACGACTCTTGGTTTTACTCCCAGGACGTCTCAGCCCCCCTACAACTCGATTGCGAGCCCCAATTCCCCGAGCCGGTTGATGGTGCGCAGGAGCAGCGTTCGCAGGTTGGCGCGACGCGTGGCATCCAGAGCCAAGGCGCACGCCTGTTCGATATCCTGGCCCAGAGCCTCCACGGCGCTTTCGATCTTCGCGAACACGGCATCGATATCAGCGTCCGTCGCCTGAGCGACCGTGGATGGTGTCGCGGCCGCTTCGGCTTCCCGCTGCCGGCGCAGGTCTTCAATCGCCGCCGCGAGCCGTGGAGCGTTTTCGGCCTCGATCGGAATCTCCTGCCCCGCGTGCAGAAGCTTCTCGCCCGAGACCGCGCTCGAAATCCGGCGGTACTCGTCCGCCGTGATGTGCATGATCTGGGCCAGGGTGAAGAAGGCCGGCCCGAACTCCTCCAACTGGCGCACGATTGAGTCGGCGTTTGAGCGGCTGATGCCCAAGCGCTCGCGGCAGAACCTGTCCCAGTTCAGGCCGAGCGTGCGATAAGTCCGGTCGCCGCGCAGCTTGCGAATGCACTCCGCGTCCGCCGCCGAACAGCGTCCGGCCATCAAGGAAAAGGCCTGCTTGCGGCCCATCCAGGTCCCCAGGTCCACCGCCTCTTCCAACTTGTTTCTGCCCGCCATTTTTCCGCTCATGACACCAACGTCCCCCGTTTCGCCTTGAATCGTCGATCCGCCAAAGTTTGGCGGACTCGCAGACTTTGCATCTTTAAACTCAGTCAGTTATAGAGGCGGTCCGCCAAACCTTGGCGGATCGCCCTTCCACGCCGCGAGATTACACTCGTGGCAATGGGGGCTTGTTCGCTCACGAGCCTAAGCGACTGAGAACACTCGATCGGGCGGGACGCAAATTTGTGTGAACGCCTTTTCGCGAGGAGACAGAAACGGCCTCCGGGCGACGGGGCTATCCGGGGACAACGGTTACCGGCGCTGCGAGGTGATTTCGACAAGCGGCGGACTTGTATTCAACCGGGCCCGCGAATCCAGGCCGGAACGCCTGCGGAGAACATCGCGGCGAAGTTCAACACCGGGCGCGCCTGCCAGGGAGCGCAATTCGGTTGAAGCTTGGACTGCCGTGCCAGCGTCCCTACTAGGAGCAGTCAACGAATCGCCCATGCCCCAGACCATCCTTGCCGACTACACTTTGAGCGGCGTCGATTCGCGCGTCGCCGTCGAGAAGGGCCTCGCCGAGGCCGATTGGTATACCTGTCGCGTCCCAAAGGCGGCGATGCGAAGCCTGCTCGAGCGCCGCGACGGACCGGCCATTCGCGACACGCTGATCTGGTTCGGTCTGCTGTTTGTGCTCGGGTTCCTGGGGTGGCGCCTGGCCGGCAGTCTCTGGGCGATCCTGCCCTTCGCGGTGTACGGCGTGATCTACGGCTCTACCTCCGATTCCCGCTGGCACGAGTCGAGCCACGGCACTGCGTTCAAGACCGGCTGGATGAACGACGCGCTGTATGAGATTGCGTCCTTCATGGTGATGCGCGAGGCGACGGTCTGGCGCTGGAGTCACAACCGGCATCACAGCGACACCATCATCGTGGGCCGCGATCCCGAGATTGCCGTGCCGCGCCCGACGAACCTGAGGCAATTCATCCTGGGGTTTCTCGGCGTGCCCTCGGCGATCGGCTACGCGAAAACGGTGGCGATCCATTGCACGGGCCGGCTGACTCAGGACGAGCGCACGTTCATTCCCGTCTCCGAATACGGCAAAGTCATCTGGCGCGCCCGCCTGTACGCACTGATCTACCTGGGCGCGATCGGTCTCTCGCTCGCGACTCGCAGCATCCTGCCGCTGCTGTTTGTCGTGCTGCCGCACTTCTACGGCGCCTGGCTCATGCCGATCTACGGCTTCACGCAGCATGCAGGACTGGCGGAGAACGTCCTGGACCATCGCCTCAACTGCCGCACGGTCTATATGAACGCGTTGAACCGGTACCTGTATTGGAACATGAACTACCACGTGGAGCACCACATGTTCCCGCTGGTGCCCTACCACGCGCTGCCCCGTCTGCATGAGTTAGTCAAGGCCGACATGCCGCGACCCTACCTCAGCATCCGGGAGGCTTGGATGGAGCTGCTGCCCGCCGTGCTGCGGCAACGCAAGGATCCCGCCTACCACGTGAAGCGCCAACTGCCTGCGCCGCCGGGCCGCGCCGGGCAGGCGATGGTTACGACGCAATCCGAACCCGACACTGAGGGCTGGCTCGACGTCTGCGACGGGACTCAACTTGCGCGCGAGGATGTCCTGCGATTCGATTCCGGCCGAAAGACCTTCGCACTCTACCGCGACGCGGCTGGCAGCCTGTTTGCCACCGACGGAATCTGCACCCACGGCAACAACCATCTTGCCGACGGTGTCGTCATCGGGAGCGTCATTGAATGTCCCAAGCACAACGGGCGCTATCAACTGAGCGACGGCTCGCCCGCTCGCGCACCGGTCTGCCGCGGTCTATGCACGTATCCCGTGGATGTCCGCGGCGGGCGCCTGCGCGTGAATCTGCTGCGTCCCGGCGGCGCTGGCGCACGCACGCCCACGACCTTCCAATTGCGAGTGGTCAGCAATCGCAGCGTCGCTACGTTCATCAAGGAGATCGTGCTCGAACCGATTGAGCCGGCCGGCAGATTGGATTTCACGCCAGGCGACTATCTGCAATTCGATATCCCGGTCTTCAGTGCTATCCGCTTCCGCGATTTGGATATTCCGCGGCCCTACGCACAGGTTTGGGAGACGCAGCATCTGTTCGATCTGATCGCCAGCAATGCTACTGCCGGCCGGCGCAATAACTACTCGATGGCTAACAACCCTCAGTCCGAGTCCAGTCTGCGCCTGAACGTTCGCATCGCCATGCCGCCTCCGGGGCAGGACTGTCCGCCGGGAGCCGGCTCGGCTTACATGTTCCAGCTCAAGCCCGGCGACACGGTTACCGCCATCGGGCCTTATGGCGATTTTCACATCAAGCCCACGCAGAAGGAGATGGTGTACATCGGCGGCGGCTCCGGGATGGCGCCACTGCGCGCCCATCTCTCCCATCTGTTCGAGACCGTGGGGACTGGGCGGCGGGTGAGTTTCTGGTATGGGGCGAGGTCCAGGCAGGAGCTGTTCTACCAGGACTACTTTGAGGGACTCGCTGCCCGATTTCCTAACCTGCGGTTCCACCCCGCGCTGTCCTCGCCGCTGCCGGAGGATGGTTGGCGCGGTCCTCGCGGCCTGATCCATGAGGTGGTGCGCGATGGGTTGCTTCGGCACCAAGAGAACCCGCGAGCGGCGGAGTACTATCTCTGCGGCCCGCCCCAGATGATCCGGGCGTGCCTCAAACTACTCGACAGTTTTGACGTGCCGTCTTCACAGATTGCTTATGACGAGTTCTGATCCTGGCGCGGCTCGTGGAGTCGCGCAGATCCCTCCATGACCGGGAAACCGTTCACGCCCAATGATGAAAATCATGCACTTGTCGCCCAGCAAAGAGCCGCGACTCGAAAATCAGGGGACACGCAAACTCCGATTCTAAGCCTGTTTCGCTTCGCGCCGAATCCCATCGGCGATCCACATCCGCAACTGCGTCTGGTAACCGACGGACTTGGCCGCCGCGATCCTCTTCGCCGCGGCTATCTGGTCGGGACCCAGCCGAATGGAGATCGGTGACTTGGCCGCTGCATGGCGTTCCCGAATTGACTTGGCCAGAGCTCCTGACGGTTTCGCGGCCTTGCCCTCGGGTAGTTGATTCCACGCCTCCGCGACCGAGTGCGCCTGAAAATACTCGGCCGCCTCCTGGTCTGAGCGAAACTTCGGGATGGGCACGGTTGCCGAAGGAAGTTTTCTCTTCATATAGTTCACCTATTTGCGGCGGAAAAGGCGCCGCTCACCAGCCTCCATATCACGTGCCGTGACCACGCGGATCAGACCTCCGGGCAGCCGGCGAAAGACGACAAAGGCCAACCGGCCATCAAGCGTTTCGCCCAAAGCGATGTACAGCTTTTGACGAGTTCGCCTGACCTGGTAGTCGCCCGCAAAAACCTCTTCGACCTCTTCAGGCATGAACTGGTGCAACTCGATATGGGGTACATTGCCATCGTCCCAGTCGAACCCCGAAATAACCACGCAACCAGCGTAGCATAATGTATATACAAAGCGTTACCTCAAAGATGCCGAAGTTGGAGGAAATGGAATTGCGGGATGAGGGGTGGCGCGTCCTGGCGTGTCCAGATGGCTCTCAGACTGACAACCAGCATTCCCCTGCGAATTGATTCGTTGGTCTTTACAGCAGGCTCTGGATCGTACCGGCGAGCCGCGCGACGTCGTCTTCGTTGTTATAGAAATGCGTCGAGACGCGCAACTGGCCGTGGCGCGCCGAGACGATCACTCCATGTTTCTTCAGTTCCACGGAGAGCGCCGAGGCGTCCTTGCCGGGAAAACGCACCGCGGCAATCGCGGAGTCGTCGTAAGGCAGCGGATCGCCGCCCAACGCCCGTAGACGTTCGCGGACTAGTCTCGCCAGCGCCAGCACGCGCCGCTCAATCGCGTCGGGACCGATGCTGAGCATCAGATCGACGCTCGCCTCCAACGCACACAAGGGCAAAGACGCGAGCATGCCCGCCTCGTACTTCTCGGCCGTCGCCGAGAACTCAGGCATGCCTTCATGCAGGCTATCCACCCGCCGCCATTCATGGTGGCTGCGCCAGCCGATAGCCAGCGGTTCGAGCCGTTGCCGCAACTCCGGCGACACGGCCATGAACGCGGCGCCGTTGGGCGCGAGCATCCATTTGTAACAATCGACGGCGAGCAGGTCGGGACGGACCGACCCGAAATCCAGGCGCAGCGCGCCGAGGCTTTGCGTGGCGTCGAGATAAAAGAGGATTCCGCGGCGGCGCAATTCCGCGGCGATCTCCTCGATGCGCGCCCGGTAGCCCGTCGAATAATTCACCGTGCTGAGCATCACCAGCCGCGTGCGCGGCGTCAGCGACGACAGCACGTCTTCGTAGCCGCAGCGAATGCACTTCACGCCGCGGCGGGTGAGGTGTTCCGCGACGTAAAGGTGGTTGCTGAATTCGCCTTCGGCCGTGACCACCTCATCGCCCTCGCGCCAGTCGAGGCCGTTCAACAGATGCGCCAGCGCCCAGGAGGCATTGGGCAGGAAGGCGATGTCTTCGGGCGCGGCCTGAATCAGCCGGCCGAGCTTGGCGCGCAGCCCGTCGAAGTCGGTGTACCAGGAAAGAAAGTCCGTACAGGCGAACTCGCGGCGGCGTGCCAGGTGGCGCGCGATGGCCTCCTCGCCGGCCAGCGGCAGTTGGCCGAAAGTGGCCGTATTGAGGAACGTCAGCTTCTGGATGGATGGAAATCCGGCGCGGATTCCGGCCCAATCCGGTGTCATGCGGCCCGCAGTCATGCCAGTGGATACTCCTTCGCGGCGCGGACTCTCCCGGCAACCCAGGCGGCGGCTTCGGTCAAAGGCACCTCGGTCATCGTCTTGCCGCGACGTTCGACAATCTCGACCAGGCCCGAGACCAGCTTCTTGCCCACCGTGATGCGATACGGAATGCCGACCAGATCGGCGTCTTTGAACTTGACGCCGGGGCTCAACTCGCGGTCGTCGTAGATGGCGTCGACGCCGGCGGCTTTCAGCTCCGCGTAGATTCTCTCCGCGGCTCCTTTGAGGCTCGGGTCGCTCGCCTTGACGGGCGTCACCACCACTTCGAAAGGAGCGATGGAGACCGGCAGACACATGCCGTCCTTGTCCGAGTACAGCTCCACCGCCGCGCACAGGATGCGCTCCAGTCCGATGCCGTAGCTGCCCATGATGACGGGCGTCTCGACGCCGTCCTGGTTCAGTACGTTCAGTCCCATCGAGTGCGAATACTTGTAGCCGAGCTTGAAGATGTGCCCGATCTCGACCGTCTTTTTGATCTCGAGCGGCAGCCCTGTCTGGACTTCCGTGTCGCCCTCGGCCACCTGGCGCAGGTCGAGGAACTCGGCCGTGAAGTCTTCGCCGGGCGTGACGTTCTTCAAATGGTAATCGTTCTTGTTTGCGCCGCAGATCATGTTCTTGCGGCCCTGCAACTCGTTGTCGGCGAGCAGGCGCATGTTCTTCACGCCCACGGGACCGAGCGAGCCGGGATCGGCGCCGAACAGGTCGCGGATCTCTTCAGGCACCGCGGGCCGGAATTCGACGCTGCCGGATGCGGTCTGGAACTTGGTCTCGCTGAGCTGATGGTCTCCGCGCACGAGCACGAGATAGGGTTTGCCGTCGGCAATCAGAACCAGCGACTTCATTTGCGAAGTCGAGGGTAATTTCAGGAACGCCGAGACCTCATCAATGGTCTTCGCTCCGGGCGTGTGGATCTCTTCCGGCTCGAGGTTGCCCTCGGGGTCGGGCGCGCCGAGCGGCGCGGGCCGCGAGACCGCCTTTTCCAGATTCGCCGCATAGCCCGTCTCGCGGCAGAACGCCACGTAGTCTTCGCCGGCTTCTGTGGCGACCATGAACTCCTGCGAACGGGTGCCGCCCATCGCGCCCGAGTGCGCCTCGACGGTCAGATACTCAAGACCGCAGCGGTCGAAGATCCGGCAGTAGGCCACGCGGTGCTTTTCGTAGCTGACGTCCAGGCCTTCCGGCGCCAGGTCGAACGAGTAGCTGTCCTTCATTGTGAACTGGCGGACGCGCAGCAGGCCCGACTTAGGACGCGGTTCGTCGCGGAATTTCGTCTGGATCTGATACCAGATCTGCGGCAGTTGTTTGTAGCTGCGTAGCTCGCCCCGCGCGATGAAGGTCATGTCCTCCTCGTGCGTCATGGCCAGGCACAACTGGCGCCCGAAGCGATCCTTCAGCTTGAAGAGGTTATCGCCCATGACGTCGTAGCGGCCCGACTCCTGCCACAACTCGGCCGGGTTCAACGCCGGCAGATAGAACTCCTGCGCGCCGATGGCATCCATCTCCTCGCGGACGATGGCGGTGATCTTCAAAATCGCGCGTTGTGCGAGGTAGAGATAGTTGTAGATGCCGGCGGCGAGAGGACGGATGTAGCCTGCACGGAGCAATAGCTGGTGGCTGATTGCTTCGGCCTCGGCCGGCGTCTCGCGAAGGGTTGGGATGAAGAGGTGGCTCCAGAGCATGCTAAGTCCTATGTTTTCCAGGTGTTAAACTCATAAGTGTAGCACGCGGTTCCATCCCTGCCTCCATGTTAGACTTGGAGTTCTCCATGAAAATCGCCATCGGCTCCGACCACGCCGGGTTTGAACTGAAGCGGCACCTGAAGGACGCGCTCGCGGCTCAGGGCCATGAAGTGACGGATTTAGGGACCAACAGCACCGAAGCTTGCGACTATCCGGACTACGCCGCACGCGTTGCTCACGAAGTTGTGCAGGGCCGCGCCGACCGGGGCATCCTGGTCTGTACTACCGGAATGGGCATGGCCATGGCGGCGAATAAGGTCAAGGGCATTCGCGCCGCGCTGGCCGCAAATCCCGATGAAGTGATGCTGACGCGGAAAGATAATAACGCGAACATCCTCGCCTTCAGTTCGCGCTATACAAAGCCGGAAGAAGCGGATGCGATGGCGCAGATCTTTCTCGACACCGAGTTTGAAAGCGGCGGCCGTCACGAACGCCGCGTGAATAAGATGATGGCTCTCGAACACGAAGCTGAGAGTTCCGCCGCCCGCCAGGAGGAATAACGATGACCGATGAACAATTGATGAGCCGTCGCCTCGAACAGGTCGACCCCGAGATCGCCTCCGCGATTCACAAGGAACTGGAACGGCAGAATTCCCGCATTGAGTTGATTGCCAGCGAGAATTTCACTTCCGAAGCTGTGCTCGAAGCCACGGGCAGCGTTTGCACGAACAAGTACGCCGAGGGCTATCCCGGCAAGCGGTATTACGGTGGTTGCGAATTCACCGACATCATCGAGAATCTGGCCCGCGACCGCGCCAAGAAACTCTTCCACGCCGAACACGCGAACGTACAGCCCCACGCCGGCTCGCAAGCGAACCAGGCCGCTTACGCCGCCGTGCTGCAGCCCGGCGACACGATTCTCGGAATGAATCTGGCTCACGGCGGCCATCTGACGCACGGCCATCCGCTGAACTTCTCGGGCAAGACTTACAAGATTGTGCCCTACGGCGTCCGTCACGATGACGAGACTATCGATTATGCCGAAGTGGCCCGCCTCGCCGATGAGAACCAGCCCAAACTGATCGTCGCCGGAGCGAGCGCCTATTCGCGCATCATCAATTTTGCCAGGTTCCGCGAGATTGCCGACTCCTGCGGCGCGCTCCTGATGGTCGACATGGCGCACTTCTCCGGGCTGGTTGCGGCGGGCATCTATCCGAACCCCTGCGACTGGGCCGACATCGTTACCAGCACGACGCACAAGACGCTGCGCGGTCCCCGGTCCGGCCTCATTCTCTGCAAGGAGAAGTACGCCGCGGCCATCGACAAGACCGTCTTCCCCGGCATGCAGGGCGGCCCGCTGGTTCACGTGATCGCGGCTAAGGCCGTCTGCTTCCTGGAGGCGATGACGCCCGAGTTCGTCGCCTATCAGAAGCGCGTCGTAGCCAATGCCCAGGCGCTCGCCGATGCGCTCACCGCGGAAGGCTACCGGATTGTCTCCGGGGGCACTGACACGCACCTGGCGATGGTGGATGTTTTCTCCAAGGGACTGCGTGGCAAGGAGGCCGAAAAAGCGCTCGATGAGGCCTACATCACGGCCAATAAGAATACGATTCCATTCGACGTCAACCCGCCCATGAATCCGAGCGGTATCCGGTTGGGCAGCCCCGCGGTGACCACGCGCGGCTTCGGCGAGACGGAGATGCGCGAAGTGGCCGCCCTGATTGCGCAGGTATTTGCGGCTCCGGCCGACGCCGCCAATCTGGCGAGCGTTCGCCGCAAGGTTCAGGTCTTGACCGATCGTTTCCCGCTGTACCGCTGGAAACTCCAGACCGTGAGCGCCTGACATCCGGGGAGAGCGGACCATGCCGCTGCGCATCGCTTTCGACGCCCGCCACGTTCGGGACTTCGGTTTCGGAACGTATATCCGCAATCTGTTGCACGCCCTGGCCTCCATCGGCGTGCCGCACCGGTTTCTTCTCATATCACGGCATGAGGATCTGCATGAGTTCGATGGGTTGCCGGATAATTTCGAGCGGGTGTTTTACGAGAAACGCGACACGGACCGGGACAACCAGATCGCGCTCCCGTGGCTGATCCGGAGGCTCAAAGTAGATCTGAGCCACATCCCGTTGGTGCAGGTGCCGTTCCTGATGCCGCAGCCGTACGTCGTCACCGTGCACGATCTCAGTGCGCTCGTTTTCGAGGCCCGGGCCGGATGGCGTCATGAAGCCCGTCTGATGGCGCTGCGGCGCACCTTCCAGCGGGCCGCCCGGGTGATCGCCGTCTCCGATTCCACGATGCACGACGTCGTGAACATCGTGGGCGTCGCCGCCGGGAAGGTGGAACGTATTTACGGCGCGCCGGACCCGCAGTTCGCCCATCACATGCCAGGCGGGGACGCTCGCTCCGCGGGCCCGGAGGCGTGGGAACGCGAACGGCTGCGTATCCTGGAACGCTACCAGGTGAACTACCCGTTCCTGCTCTATGCGGGGACGATCCGTCCGCAAAAGAACATTCCCCGTCTGATTGAGGCCTTTGCACTGGTCAAACGCGAACTTGCGGGGGACCCGAAGTACGCCGACCTGCGATTGATCATCATCGGCGACGAGATTTCGCGCTACCCGTTAGTCCGCCAGACGGTCCTGCAATCCAGGATTGACGGGGCGGTACGCTTCCTCGGCTTCGTCTCCCTGAACGCCTTGAGGGTTTTCTTCTCAGCGGCCGAAGCGTTTGTCTTCCCGTCACTCTACGAAGGATTCGGTCTTCCGCCGCTGGAGGCGATGGCTTCCGGTACGGCGGTGGTGTGCTCCAAGTCCACCTCGCTCGCCGAGGTGGTCGGCGACGCGGCCATGATCGTGAGTCCCGATAACGTCTTCGATATCGCTCGCGGTATTCGCGAGGTGCTTCTGTCTCCGGAGTTGCGCGAACGGATGATCGTGCGCGGCTATGCGCAGGTGGCGCGTTTTACCTGGGAAGAAACTGCTCGCCAGGTAAATGCAGTCTACGAATCCGCGGCTGGCGGCGGCACCAGATAACCAGATTTGCACAGCGGGTTGACGTGCTGTGGGTCCTTCCCAATCCAGATCACCAGCGCCCGCACATGCTCTTCGACCCGCGACGTTCCCAGCTCAATCCGCTCCGGCCCGAGCGCAGGGCGAAGAGTGCCCTGGCCGAGGACCAGTAGCTTCCCTGGTTCCAGCCGTAATCGCCGGATCCAGCCGCCGCCGGACCATCGAATTGCATACCAGCGCTGCTGGCTGATGTTCGTTCTGGACTGGCTGGACAAATCCATCAGTGCGAACGTGGCTCCGGGGAAGTCTCGCGCTAATTCCGCATCGGAACCCACCTCAGCGAACACCGGACGAATGGCATGGGAAACGGCGTGCACCGGCAGAGGCCTCCAGTCGGTGTTTTCGTTCAACTCAGGGAACGGGTGAGAAGGACCGAGCACTCCCGAGAGAACGGGGACGTATCGCATGGTATTTGGATTCGTCGCTGCCAGCCTGAGAGCCTCTCCCAGTTCCGAGGCGTTGGCCAGATCGAGAACCGTGCGCTGCTGATACTGCAACAACCGGTCGGCCATTTGCATCGTGAGCGTTCGTTTGCCGCTCATTATGTTCTGCATGTGCGGCTGCGAGACGCCAATCTGCCGGGCGAGGCGCCGCACCGTCAACGAGCCGGAGGCGACACCCGCCTTCAAGTTCTCCATCAGGCGATCGCACAGGTCGCTTATGGCGATGGAAGCCGGGGGCCAGGGCATATAGCAAGCTGAAATAGGTATGTACTAGAACATACTGCCAAACCTGCCTGGACCTGTCTATGAAAATAGATTAATAAATATTTTTTCTGGCCGTAAACGTCTGAAAAATCAACCGTATTACTTCCGTATGCTATCGGAATCGTGCACTAATCCGTGCTGGAAGAGAATTGGCAGGTTGACGAAAACCGGCTCCCGGCCAACACTGCCTGACAGAGCGTTTCCTCTACCGTGTGAGGCGGTGGAGAGAAATCCGATGAAAGGATCTGAAGATGGAGTGGACCCGATCCGAGACCTTGGCTTTGGCAGTGCCTAACTGCGCTTATTGTTACGGCACTGGTATGCGCAGCGTGAAGCGTGGCATTCCCCAGGCATGCAACTGCGTGTATCGCTCAGTATTTCGGGCTTGCTACGCCCGATTTCGCCATTGTTCGACCAAGGAAAAATACCTGAGTAAGGTGTCGTTGGAATACACCGCTCGTGGCGGCCACAGGACATGGGGCCGGAAGGACGAAGAGTACGTCGCCGATTTCACGCTCGTCTCGCGCAGGACGCTGACCCCGGAAGAATACCGGTTATTCAGCTTTCACTTCCTGCTCGGCGCCGATTGGAAGCTTTGCTGCCGCCGTTTGAAAATGGACCGCGGCAATTTCTTCCACGCTGTTTACCGTGTTGAGCAGAAACTCGGCAAGGTGTTCCGCGAATTGAAGCCCTACGCACTCTACCCCCTAGATGAGTATTTCCACGGTCGCGTGGAGGAAAGGTTCGCACCCGATCCCGCTCCCACGCCTAGAGTGACCGCGCTTCGGCCGCCTGTCCGGGAGCTCTGGGCTCTCCGTCCGGCAGCGTGAGTCTTTGACCGCCGCAGCACGCGCCCGTTCCCGGTTGTTCCCGGGGCCGGGCGCGTTTTCTTTTGTGGCGCACGCTTTAGCGTGCAGCGTCGAGATTCATCTCGACGTCCGGCCAATGCCGGCATGAATGCCGGCACGGCACGCTGAAGCGTGCGCCACAGCACGCGCCCTACCACTCAGGGTGCTTTGTCCGCGGGCACTAGCGGCGTTTCAGCCGGAAAAACGTCTCCAGCAGCGACACGCAATCCGCCGCCAGCAGCCCCTCCTCAACCTGGACCTGATGGTTCAGCAGTTCACTGTCGGCGAGCCGGAACTTGCTGCGCACGCCCCCGAATCGCAGATCCCTCCCGCCAAAGACGAGCCTCCGGATGCGGGTCTGCACCAGCGCTCCGGCGCACATGATGCACGGTTCCAGAGTTACGAACAGCTCGGCGTTTTCCAGGCGGTAATTCTGTACCCGCAAAGCCGCTTCGCGCAACGCCAGGATTTCGGCGTGCGCAGTCGGATCCTTACGCCCGATGGGCTGGTTGAAGCCCCGGCCCACGATCTCCCGCTCCACCACGACCACTGCTCCGACGGGCACTTCGCCGTCTGCTTCGGCCTGCCGGGCGAGTTGGAGCGCCTCACGCATGAACATTTCGTCGCTGGTTTGCGTCATTTCATCCTGACCGGAACGCCAGTGGTCGGCAAAACGATAGGGACTTCGCCCACTCCCCGTAGAATAAAGCCTAAGAACACACCAATGCGCTATCTGGGGCTCATCTTCAAGAACGCTTTGCGGAACCGCCGCCGGAGTTTGCTGACCATCTCCTCACTGGCGATGTCGCTGTGCGTGCTGGGCGTGCTGATGGCGCTTTACTATGCGCTTTTTCACGGCGAAGCGCCCAAGTCGCAGATGCTGCGGGTGGTGACGCGCCACAAAGTCGCGATCGCCTTCGCCATGCCCATCTACTACCGGGATCGCATCGCTCGCTTGCCCGGCGTAAAGCAGGTGTGCACCTGGCAGTGGTTCGGCGGCCTTTACAAGGACGAGGATCGCGACCGGTCGAAGTTTTTCCCGCGTTTTGGCGTCGAATCGGACCGTTTTTTCGACGTTCATCCGGATTATCGCGTGCCTGTCGAGCAAAAAATCGCCTTTCAGCGCGACATTGCGAGCGCCATGCTGGGTCAGACATTGGCGAAAAACCTGGGGCTCAAAGTCGGCGACAAGATCAAAATCAAGGGCAACATCTTTCCCTTCGACCTCGATCTGACGGTGCGAGCGATCTACGACTCCGAGGTCGACTCCGACAGCCTGTATTTCCCGATCAAATATCTCGAAGAGGCGCTGAAGGCGCGCGGCTCCCACCGCAGTTACGCCGGCACATTTACCAGCCTGGTGGACACTCCCGATGACGTTCCGAAGGTCTCGAAAGCAATCGACGAGATGTTCTCGAACGCCGAGGAGCCAACCCACACCGAGAGTGAGTATGCCTTCGGTCTGAGTTTTCTATCGTTCCTGGGCAATATCAAACTCGCGCTCATTTCGATCTGCGGCGCGGTTACTTTCACGATTCTTCTGGTTGCCGGCAACACCATGGCGATGTCCGTCCGGGAGCGTGTGCGGGAGGTCGGCATCCTGAAGACGCTCGGCTTCACGCCGGGCATGGTGATGGGCCTGCTGCTGGGTGAATCCGCGGTGATCTCAATGCTTGGCGGCGCGCTCGGACTCGTGCTGGCCAACGGTCTGATCGGCGTTCTGCGGCACGGACCGGCCATCGTGCAGCAGACCAAGACGCTGACCTTGCAGCCGCCGGTGCTCGCAATTCTGATCAGCTTTTCCGTTTTTATCGGTCTGTCGAGCGCTCTCGTTCCGGCGTGGCGAGCCGCCCATACGCCGATCCTGGAGGCCCTGAAAGACGCGGATTGACCCGCGTCCCTGGCGCTTTCCCATGCCGATTCCCCTGTCCTACAATCTGCGCAATCTCGCGGTCCGCAAGACCACCACGGTGATGACCGCGCTCGGCATCGCGTTGACGGTTGCCGTGCTCTGCGCCGTGCTCTCGCTGGTGGAGGGGCTGCGTGTGGCATTCACTTCTTCGGGCAATGCGATGAACCTGCTGCTGATTCGCAAAGGCGGCAATTCGGAGTTGAGCAGCGTCGTGCCTCGCAACGATTTTCAGGAGGTGATCCGTTATCGCCCCGGCATTGCCCGCGACGCTTCGGGCGAACCGCTGGCTTCGCTCGAACTGGTGACCATCGTGAACCTGCCCAGCAAAGAGGCGCCCGACGGCATGAACCTCAACGTCCGGGGGCTCTCGCCAATCGGGCTGGAGGTGAGGGAGGAGACCCGGCTGACGCTGGGCCGATGGTTCCAGCCGGGCCGGCGCGAAGTCGTGGTCGGCTCCGCCATCGCCGCGCGCTACCCGAGCGCGCAGGTCGGAAACAAGATTCACTTCGGCCGGGGCGATTGGGAGATCGTCGGCGTCTTCGAGAGCGCCTACCCGGCCCGCAACAGCGAAATCTGGGGCGATCTCTACCAGGTCCGGGCTGACCTGAACCGCTACGAAGCCTGCTCGAGCGTTCTGCTCCGGGCAGCGGATCCCATCGCCCTGCGCGCTCTGACGAGCGAGTTCCTGGTGGAGCAGCGCCTGCAACTCGACGTGATGCCGGAGCCCGACTACTTCGCCAAGCAGACGGATTCCGGGGACGTGATCAAGTACCTCGGCACGTTCGTCGCCATCATCATGGCCGTAGGCAGTTGCTTCGCCGCGATGAACACGATGTATGCCGCCGTGGCGCGGCGTTCGCAGGAGATCGGGACGCTGCGCGTGCTCGGCTTCTCTCAATTCAGCATTCTGGTGAGCTTCATTCTGGAGTCGGTGCTGCTGTCGCTGCTCGGCGGCCTGCTGGGCGTGCTGCTGGTCCTGCCACTGAACGGACTGTCGACCGGAGTCGGCAGCATGACCACGTTTGCCGAGACTGCGTTCCAGTTGAAGATCACGCCGAAGGTCGTCTTCAGCGGAATTTCGTTCGCACTTGTGATGGGTGTGCTCGGAGGCTTCCTGCCCGCTTTTGCGGCAGCGCGCAAGCAGATCCTTGAGGCATTGAAACAGATCTAGTGAACTGCGCCATGCAGAACGACGATTATTCCCGGCGCTCAACGCTGCCAATTGTGGGGCAGCTTGGTAAGCTGCGGCCGATTGTCAATCGGCCTGCTGCGTTTTCCGGGCAAAATGGCGGCGGTTGCCAACCGCCGCGCAGGATGCCATCCTGCCCCACACGATCTCGATAATCGGCACTATTTTGGACGCACTACACGAGGAGGACCAAATGGAACCCGATTTGAAGAACCTGAAAATCAAGCGCGGCATCAGCCTGGCGGCGGAGGGCGATATCGCTCCCGCATCGCGCTGGTCCTCGCGCTGGATCGTGGCCGGGGTACTCATCTTCGTGGTGCTGGGCGCCGGCTCCATGGTCTGGAAGCGCGCCACGGCGGCCCCGGAAGTGGACACCGTGAAGGCCACGGCTTCCACGGCTACGTCCGGCGAGACGGTGATCCTCAATGCCACCGGCTACATCGTGGCCGCGCACAAGATCGAGGTGGCCGCGAAGGTGGTCGGCAAGGTTGCCTGGATCGGCGTGGAGAAGGGCGATCACGTGAAGGAAGGCCAGGTGCTCGTACGGCTCGAAGACGACGAGTATCGCGCTCAATGGGCGCAGGCCAAGGGCCAGCTTGAGAACCTGAAGGCGCGCCTGGCGGAGTTGGAACATGGCTCGCGGCCCGAGGAGATCGCCACATCGCTCGCCAATCTCGATCAGGCCAAGGCCGATCTCGAAAACGCGCGCGTGACGCTCGACCGCACTCGTCCGCTGGTGAAAGAAGGCGTGTTTTCAAGACAATCGCTCGACGACGCGGAGGCGAAGTTCCGCTCTGCCAATGCACGCGTCAACTCGCTGCAGAAGACCTACGACCTGGTGAAGCTCGGTCCGCGCCAGGAGCAGATCGACGCCGCGCGCGGGGCCGTGGCGCAGGCGCAAGGCGCCGTGTCGTTCGCCGAGACGCAGTTGTCGAATACGATCATCCGCGCGCCCGTCACCGGTACGATTCTCGAACGGGCCGTCGAGCGCGGCGAGTTTGTCACCACGAGTTTTGTCGGCGAGCGCGGCGCCAAAGGCTACGTCGTCTCGCTCGCCGATCTGAACGATCTGGAAGTCGAACTCGACATCTCACAAAACGATTTCGGCAAACTCTACATGAAACAGAACACGGCGATTATGGTTGACGCCTATCCGGACAAGAAATGGCAAGGCTGGATCAAGGAACTGTCGCCCGAAGCGAACCGGCAGAAGGCGACCGTGCAGGTGAAGGTGAAGGTGGCGAACCCGGACGAGTTTCTGCGGCCCGAGATGAATGCGACCGTGGCGTTTCTCGGCAAGGCGGACAGCGGTGTGCCGGGCAAGGCTTCCGTTTTCGTTCCGCCGGCGACCATCTCCGACGGCAAAGTCTGGGTGGTTCAGGGCGGCGTGGCGGCGCAGCGCGACGTGAAGACGGGCGGCAATACGCCCGCCGGGATACGCATCGTCGACGGTCTGCAAGGCGGGGAAGAGCTGATCGTGAATCCACCCAAGGACCTGCAACCGGGCGCGAAAGTCGTCGTGCGGGGAGTGAAATAATCGTGAGCGATGTTGTTGTTTCAGCGCGCGGCCTGACCAAGGAGTTCGTTCGCGACGAGTATCACGTGCTCGCGCTCGATGGCGCCGATATCGAGATCGAGCGCGGCGACTTCGTCGCGCTGATGGGCCCGTCGGGCTCGGGCAAGTCCACGCTGCTGCATCTGACGGCCGCCATGGATCGTCCTACGGCGGGCACCATCACGGTGCTCGGTCACGAGCTGACGAAGCTCAGCGAGCGCCAGATCTCCCGCTGGCGCAACATCCACATCGGGTTCATCTTCCAGAACTTCAACCTGATCCCGGTGCTCACCGCGCTCGAAAACGTGGAGTTGCCGCTGAAGCTGACGCACCTCAAGAAGGGCGAACGATACCAGCACGCCATCACCGCGCTGGGGCTGGTCGGGCTCGGCGACCGAATGCGGCACTACCCCCGGCAGTTGTCGGGCGGCCAGGAACAGCGCGTCGCCATCGCTCGCGCCATCGTCACGGACCCCGACCTGCTGCTCTGCGACGAACCTACGGGCAACCTCGATTCGAAGTCGGCCGTCGATGTCCTGACCCTACTCTCCATGCTCAACAAGGAGTACGGCAAGACCGTCGTGATGGTGACTCACGACCCGCACGCGGCGCACTACGCGACGAAAGTGCGCCACCTGGAGAAGGGCAGGCTGTTGCCCGAGGGCCAGGTACCGGAAGATTGGAAGCTCTGAAAACAGGGCATTTGCGGCCAGGATCCGGAACCACGCGGCGACCGTCAGTACCTGTCTGGCTGAGTTTGGCCGCGCGCTAGGAGTGTGTCGGAGATAGATTTCGTTGCGCTTTGGTTCTGAGAACATTTCAGCCACGAAATGTTTTGAGTGTTGCGTCGTGCAGCCGTAGGATGTGGCTATGGGCAAGCGC
>Ga0302270_10001242_pt1 | contig 25957 bp, 18 predicted proteins | sample III_Bog_E2_3_FD_198773 | JGI IMG/M metagenome (GOLD analysis project Ga0302270, IMG submission 198773) | Peat permafrost microbial communities from Stordalen Mire near Abisko, Sweden - III_Bog_E2_3 | ecosystem: Environmental > Terrestrial > Soil > Wetlands > Peat | place: Sweden: Abisko... | reverse complement strand
CTTTGGGCATGTAATCATTCACCACGTGCCCAATATAGGCATCATGCCCCCACGACATGTGAACATTTTCAAGACCGCAGTGGGGCTCATAAATTCCGAATTCGGTTTGATACTCGGGTATTTTGCTGTCTGGATTTGCAGCGAAGTATTCCGGGAAGACAATCTTGTCAGACCAGGCGCAGCCGACCGGAAAGGTATCACCCACCACGGCCCATTGCGGCTCACCATAGAGACAGAGTACTTTGCCGAGATCGTGAATAAAGCCCGTGAGAACCATCCAGCGCGGATGCCCGTCCTTGCGAATGGCCTCCGATGTTTGTAGAAGGTGCTCAATTTGGGTGAGGTCGGTGTCGGGGTCGCTCTCGTCGACAAGCGTGTTAAGGAATTCGGCTGCCTCCCAAATACTCATCTTGCCTTTGTTGAGCGCAAAGTACTCTTTCTCCTTAGCGAGAACAAAACTGAGGGTTTGGTGCGCGTGATTGGTTTTGTAAAACTCAGCCACAGTCGGCACCACGGCTGCATCGTAGTTGCGGAATTCTGCCTCACCTTTGCCTTCACGATAGCGGCCGGCAACGAATTGGCCCCAGCCGTCTTCGATTGCGAGGCCATCGGGGGCTGCGTTTGGAACTATGGTTGACATGGAAATACCTCACAATTGAGAAAGCACCGTTAACGCTAACGTATCGCTTAATCAGCTAAAACGCAAGGAAATCCTCCAAGGGGTTGGAAACTTTCAGAGTTTTGCTGAGATCAGGTCCGAGTCCTGAACGAAGCAGGAATTCTCGCGGGGAGTTGGTTGCAAATCATCAGAATGGTACTGGAGTTGCAGGCAAAGCCCAGGCATCAATTCCATCTATCGGTGCGCAACAAAGTGATAGCTTCCGGAGGCCACAACAATTGATAGTGAGTTAGCGCCAGTGCTGACCGAAAGCACTCCGGAGTCTCCGCGGAGACTTTGACCGGACTCCGTGACATTGCGGCCAAATTCAGGTGGAAATGAAATGGTGGCAACGGCTCCCGGCGGTATGGAGACATCGAGGCGCAGGGTGTTAGCTTGGCGTTGCCAGTGGGAACCAATCAAGCCCAGCGCCGATTTGTAGGATGCCGTTACAAATTTCAAATCACCGACTATCTGAGGATGAATCCAAATGCGCGTCTCCTCGGCGCGGTCCAGGTTGAAATCGATGCCGGCAAGTCCACGATAAAACCATTCTTCAGCGTGGCCCAGCATGAAGTGGTCTTGCGAGGAATCTGGATTGGCATCCCAGGCCTCTGTCAGCGCTGTTGCTCCACGGCTGAGTTGGTATCCGTAACTCGGACTGTCGGCGCGCATGAGCATGTCGTACAGCACATCCGATCGGGCGCTATCCGTGAGCGCTCGCACAAGATAGTGAAATCCGATATCGCCCGCGGTCACATGGTTATTGTGGCGACGGATGTCATCGACCAGGTTGCTGAGAACGCCTGCGCGACGATCTTCCGGGACCAGTCCAAGGGCAAGCGCGATGGCGTTGGCCGTCTGGCTTCCCTTGTCATAGTTGTTGGTTTCGAGATGAAAGAACTGCGCGTTGATTGATGCCTTCACCGCAGCAGCGCGGCTTATGAATTCGGCTGCGTCGGCAGTCTTGTTCAGAATGGTCGCGATGCGCGCCAGATCGGTAAGGTCCTGAAAGTAAATTGCTGTTGCGGTCATCCCAGCGCCCGTCAGTTGCGATTTGCCTGGTGCTGCTGGGCCAATGTCGTACCAGTCTCCCAGTCCATAGGAGAGGATGTTGTCGTCTGCGCGCGTCCCGAGGTAATGCGCATACGAAACCATCGCATCGTAGTTGTCGCGCAGCACTTGCGCATCGCCGTAGAACGTGTAGGCGGTCCATGGGCTCAGAACGATGGCGCTTCCCCACTCCGGGCTATCGCGAAAGTCCGTGTTGCGGCCCGCGTCGTCGAGAAATGCAACCACTTCAGGCGCAATCGCCGGAACCATCCCGTTAGCGGTTTGCGAGTCGCGCATGTCTCTGGCCATCTTGCGATAGAGGAGCGAAAGATTGTAGTTGTAGAGAATCGACGGACCGGCCAGATGTGTCTGTTCAAGCCAGCCGAGCTTTTCCCGCGAAGGGCAATCGGTAAGAACGCTGACCATGTTGTTTTGTATGGCTGTATCAATGAGATTGTGGATGCGATTGAAAAGGTCGTTTGAACTGGCAAAACTACCATCCACGGAGACAGCGTCGTGAATGCTCTCGCCTTCGAGTCCTGTTACGGTGGGCAATCCATTCTTTCCGAAAACCTCGACCTCCAAATAGCGATATCCGGAGTATGTAAATTGCGGTGCCCAGCGCTCGACACCATCGCCGGCCAGTGTGTAGTTGAAGACAATCTGAGAATCGGGGGATGCGCCCTGGCTGGCCTGTGTCACGCGGCCGGATGCATCGAGCAATTCGCCGGGAAGAATGCGCACAGAAGATCCGCGCGGGCCGGTAACAGTGATAGCGGGACGACCTGCGAAGTTCTGTCCGAGGTCGTAGACGGTGAGATTTGGGCTGACGCGGTTGAACCGCACGGGCTTATAAGTCCGAATCACCTCTACGGGGGGCAGATTCTCTGCGCGAAGCTCTCCTGCAGGCCCATCGACCAGAACAGCGTATCCACATCCCTGGTCCTGAAAAGTGGGCAGCGTCCATCCTGGCAGGTTGTTGCGCGCATCGAAATCTTCACCCCCGTAAATCGAAGAGAAAAGGATGGGGCTGCTTGTTGTCTTCCACTGGTCGCTGCTGAAAACGATTGAGGTCGATCCGTCGGCGTAGTGAAGGCGCAGTTCAGCGATCAGTTTCGGTTGGCCAAACGAACCGATGAACTTCGTATACCGTCCTTGCACGCCTTCAACGTTATACATTCCGTTGCCCAGCATTATGCCGATCGCATTCGCACCGGCGTGCAACAGGTGGGTGACATCGTATGTGTCATAGAGGACAGTCTTGCGATAGTTTGTCCAGCCGGGCGTCAGAAGAGCGTGCGTGACCAACCTGCCATTGATCTGCGCCTCCGACTCTCCCAGACCCGATAGAAAGAGCGTCGCGCGAACTAGATGCTTCTTCACAGAAAACTTATTTCGAAACATGGGGATTGGGGGTGTTGAAGTGACGCGGGTATCGTCGTTGCCTCGGGCCTGCGGCGCCTGCGGGCTGTCTGGAACAGCAGCGATCCAATGGCCGTGCCAGTCCGACGACTTCAAAAGACCAGTGAGGAAGGTTGCTGTCTCGCTCCACGCGGATGGCTTGTCCCGCTGATCCCATACCCGAACCTTCCAGTAATAAGATGTATCGGAGTCAAGGACCTTGCCCGCGTAAGCGACTTTAGGCATAAGCGCAGCAGTGGTCCTGGTTGAGTCCCACAAGTCGCCGGAATCCTGATCCAGTTTGACGCGTGACGAAGCGACAAGTATCTGGAACGCAGTCTCCTGAATGCCACGAATCTGCTCAGTGCGCGCCTTGAGCCTCCAATGGAGACGTGGATGGGGATCGTCAACCCCAAGAGGATTGGAGGCTGAGTTGCATCTCAGGTCCTGTACGGAAAGATCACTTGGCACCCGATGGACTGGGGTTTGCGCAGCCCGGCAACTCGGTGCCATAAGGATGGCGAAAATGAGAGGAGAAAGACAAATCGTCCGTGACAAAATCCCAAATGCCATGTTTACTTTTCGCACCGGCTCCCCTTCGCGTACCTCTCCCCAAGAGTATGCCAGCTTATAGACGGAAAGCATGAGCACCCCGACTTCAGCGAAATTGTGCTCGAATCGCCAAATTGGGGCAAATTTTGGAGCGCGACTGTACAGTGACTGTACAGTCTGACCCAAATTTCCTCGTCTGAATCTCTAAGTTTGTGATATTAAGCAACTTAGAGATGGTGGAGGCGGCGGGAGTCGGTCGGACTCCGGTACCTCAATCCACGTAACTTATTGACTCTGTGAAGTGCAAATCTGTCATGATTGTCATCATTTTCAGATCTTGGCACAATCCGGTCACAAAATGGGTTCAACTCGGACCCTGCTCACTTCTCAGCGCCTTTCCACACTTCCCAATCTGGTTTCATCATTCGAGCACTCTGAAGTGCTCTGAGACCCTTTATACATGATTCGCCCCCGGTCAGTATCGGCCGGAAGCTAATGCGGCGCTTCGGATTTACCCGATGATCTTGATGTTTGCCGATTGAGCAATCGCAAACACTTTGACAAAACCGCTTCCCGAATCGATGTCGGTCGGACCGGAGGTGACAGTGAGAACTCCTGGGGCGCAGCGATCCCCGAAGAGCATGTACGCCAGCCCGGCGCCGCCGAGACGTGGACGCCAGCAGAGACCGTGAAGCGCGGGGAGACTGTCGTGCAGGAAGCGAGCCCAGGTGCGAGTGTGCGGGTATTGGCTCGGCGGAGTGTGAATCAGTTCTTCCTCCTTCAAGGAGGTGCGGCGGCGCGCGATAGCGAGTTGGCGCAGCTGAGGGTTCGTCAACTCAACGACAACCAGGTCGGCGTTGACCACGAGCTCGCTATAGCTTGAATCCTTGAGGCCGATCCGAGGGAAGGTCGGTGATGGAATGTGCTTCACGCCGTGGAAGATGCTTTCGAGTGCTGCCGCGGTGATGTTGTCGGCAGCGTATAGCGTAGGCACATTGGCAGCCGGAACTCCAGGAAACGGATTGAATCGAGCGCCTTCCTCCTCGATCTCGATGCGTTTGCCGGTGTTCGGGTTATAGATATTACCCGCACGCGATTTGCTATGGAAGCGCGTCAATGCCGAGCCCGCCTTTAGGATCGCGGTCTGGATGACGAGTGCGGGATTTGCCGCGACAGGCGCGGGCGGGCATTTAATAGGCATCGGCGGGACTGGCCGCGGCGCGAGCAAGCGAGAGAACACGTTGGGGATCAGACTTCAGTAGTTCGAGAGGCTTCCGCCCTCCGATGTTTGCGTTGGGAGTAGCAAAGAAGTAAGCGAAGTCCCACCCATTTGCGTGGCTCGGATACGCCTGGATGACCTGCCCAATTGTGGTCAGAGGCTCTCCATCCTGAAACTGGAAGCGCGGATACCAGAGCTGCCCCTCGTATTTCACCGCGAAGATCTTTCCTTCTTGAGCCCAGCGCGAGGCGAGCGCAGCTCGATTCTTCGCAGTACTGGTACTTTGATCCGCAACATCCTTTGCGGTCCAGCTCGGATTGTTCTTCATGAACTGGCTTCGCCATTCCACCGTATCGCGGTCGATCGTTTCCTGAGCTGCAATCTCATCGAAGGTGGCTTTGACGAAGTTCTCCCATCCGGGCAACGGTTCATCGTTCTTTTGTTCTTTCTCTTCTACCTGCATGACGAGAGGCATGTTTCGGAATCGCTCGGGAAGGTGAGGCAGCCTGAGATTATCAAGCAAAAGCGTGTCGAGATGGGCCGTGTTGATGTAGACGCCAGGCGATGGCTTCGCTTCTTTTTTTAGAGCGCTCACCGCCGCCTTGCCCGCGAATACCTTTACGATATAGCGGACATTGCTGTGTTCGAGCACACCGATAAGAGCGTTCCCTTTTTCTCCAGCGCCCACCACTCCGACTTCCATCTTCGAGAGAGCGGTCCATCCCTTCAGATAGGCTTGGACGAACCAACCGGTCGCACTCAGCATGTTTGGTGCCGGGACCCTCTTCGCGGCATGGTAAATCACGACACCGTAAGCCGCGTTGGCATGGCTTTGCTCGGGAGAGACTGCTGCAATGAGTTTGTCCATGGCATGGCGAACATCGAGCGTATGAATGCCGGTAGGCTCAAGGAGGGCTGCAGAAGCTGTTAGAGACTCTGACATGACCGCGCTATCCATGATTTCCATGATACTAATGATCTCCGTGATGGTCAAGCGCTCCTTTGACATGAATCTCTGCTCTCGACCCCAATCGGGAGGCGGGTCTTCGATAGAGGATGGACTGAGCATCTAGCTGCGAGTGAGTCGAGCGTGCACTAGAAGGATGCTTCCATGCCATGGAATGCTTCAAAAGCCAAATTATAGACGGCACAGGACTTATGAGTCGGTACAGTCGGCAAAACCGGCACAATCGGCGATATTTGCTGCCAAAATGCTGCCAAATTTGCAACCAGCGGGCCACCGGGCTGATCGTGTGGGATCAGCCCAAGTTCCTTGATTAGGCCTCCGGGCAATTGTGCAGCGGGCTGCTGCATAAGTGCCTGTGTTTGCGCCAGCCCTGCGCGAATTCACCGCTTCGTTTTTTCGGAATTCAATCCCCTCAAGACCTCAAGAAGGGGCTTGGAGTGTTGATGTTTTGTAAGAGTACGCAAGTCCCTATTTGACCGGGGTGAGGCCGGAACTCGGCGGATTTTGAGTCTCTCAAGAATACCGTAAGTCTATGATAAATAATGGAAATCGAGCGTAATTTAGCGTTGGAGCAAGTGCTCCGCTATCAGTAATTTAGCTCAATTATCCGTAATCAAGCCAAACTGATGTCTGTACCCGAACTTGTACCCGACAATCGAGTGCTGTTCCCGCAATCGAGATTAGCTTGATGCTGTTGCAGCTCATTGCTGTTCGCAGTGTGCAAGAACCGGCATAGGCGTATCGTTGGCGTGAAGCTTGGGTCCGTCGAGCACGTGCTTCTGAATCGCATCTATTAGCGGAGCGAGTAACTCACTTGCTCCACCTACCCAGCCCGCCGGCGTGAAGCGCTCGATCTCAACACGCTGGCGAGCATATATCTTCGACAGGCGATAGAGCGGCAAGTGATCGGCTAATTTAGAAACCAGTGCGTGGGCCAGCAGGCCGGGTCCGGCAACGCCACGCATGATCGGGCGCGATGGGGGCGGGCGCTTCAACCACGCTTTTCACCGTCGTCAAATTCGCGTGCCGTCACACCCAGGTCCTTCGACTTCGCCTTAGAGCGGACCAGCCCAACGATGTCGTGAGCGGGCATCTTGTCTTTTTGCCTTCTAATCACCAGCCGCTCCAGTTGTCCAGTTCTTCACCCCTTCTATGTAACGACCTTGTCCTGTTGGCCGCGATCCTGAAATGAGTCAGGTCGCGCAAGACGATCAAAGCTTCCGGCTAGGGCTTTACCTCTGCATCCCAGTGTTCATCGGCTTTGCCGGCGACAATTCTCCACATGTCGAACCACGTCGTTGTGTAGGGTTCTCCCTTCGAGTCCTTGCGATTAGCGACGGTGACCACGGTAACTAGATCGCCGTCCGCCAAAACTGCAACGACCGGAGCATTGAGCTTGTCACAAGTCGCCGAGGTAGGACGGTTCGCAAAGAACCGCACGACTCCAGCTCTGCCAGATGACACCAAAGGATTGTGCTGAATGTAGCGCTCGGTCAGCCATCTATCGGCTTCGTTCCAGTGATTGCATTGAAGCAGATCCTTCTCGATGTGATACGCCACCTGCTTGTTCCTGTTCAACTTTACGTTGCTGTCCTTGAAAAGGGCGTCAACGTCGGCCGCGGGCATTACCGGCTGTTGAGGGGACGCGATTGTCCCCGTCAGGCAAACAGCGATGGAGATAAATACTGAACAAAGCGTTCTGCTTCGAACCAAATTACGCCTCCTTTGCGTCAAGCACATTCCGGGTGGGCACTGCCGATATGGTTTGGCACACTGCAGAAGCCTCCGATACGGTATCAGCTGTGACCGTGGTTTTGTAGCTACGTCGCGATTGGCCGGTTTGAGCAGCACGAGAGATATTGATGCACGAAAGCAACGGCCATGCTGCCTTCTCCTACGCTGCTGGAAACGCGCTTGATCGAGCTGTAGCGAACATCACCTACACAGAAAAAGCCCGGAAGATTTGTTTCCAGCAGAAATGGGGCACGATCTGACGCCCAACCTGGCCAGTCGCTCACTTCGCGTCCCGTGCGGATATAGCCGTTTTCACGTTGGAGTTGAGGTGGCAACCAATTTGTTGCTGCATTGGCGCCGATCATGACAAACAGTGCATCTGCATCCCGGCGAATGGCAGGCGCACCATTTTTCCGGGTGTCAATTGTTCTCAAACAATCCGTGCCGTCTGTAGAGACCACCTCAGTTTCCGACTCCACTCGAATGCGCGGCACGAGAGCAATCTGATCGATTAGGTATTGCGACATGCTGCGCTTCAGATCGTCGCCACGGACCAGCATGGTCACCGAACTTGCGTAATTTGCGAAGAACAGCGCAGTCTGGCCGGCAGAGTTGCCGCCGCCGATAATAAAGACGCGCTTTCCTGCCACAGTTGGTGCCTCCGTACGTGCAGCCCCGTACAAGACTCCACGTCCGATGAAGCGATCCACACCCTCCGCTTCGAGCCTGCGCCAATCAACTCCGGTTGCCAAGATGATGGTCTTTGTGTCAACCGTATCGTTGCCGTCGAGTCCAATCGTATATGCGCCATTGGGTCGCGGAATTATCTCTTGGACTTCTCGGGTAAGAACCACTTCGGCTCCAAACTTAACCGCCTGCCGGAACGCGCGTTGACTGAGATCGTCTCCTGAGACGCCATTTGGGAAGCCGAGGTAATTCTCGATGCGAGAAGACGTGCCAGCCTGACCGCCAGGAGCCCTGCGCTCCACCAACAAAACCCTGAGCCCTTCCGATGCTCCGTAGACAGCAGCGGCCAGTCCCGCCGGGCCGCCTCCTATGATCACCACGTCATAGTTTTGGTGATGTGGAGCTGTTTGGAATCCGAGCGCATCAGCTACCTTGCGAACCGTAGGCGGATGGCTGACGCAAAACGACCCTTCCACGACAACGGACGGGCCCGCAAGATCGCAGGACGGGTCAGTCGAAGGCAGTTGTGGGGTTTGATCCCGATCCACCCACTCATATGGAATTCGATTCATGCTCAGGAAGGTACGAATCTCCCGGCAGCCGTCATCAAATCTCGATCCGACGATCTGTACGCGGCTGGAGGGCAGATTCAGCATGTACTTCTGCACGGCTTGTACGCGTTCGTTGAGAGTCTGCAAGATCACCGCACTGCACTCCGGCGAGCGTCGAATCAATTCCTGAAGGTGTTGAGGATCGAGCCTTGCCAAGTGGCATGCTGTCTTCGCTCGGACGGAGGCAGGAGCCGCCGTTGCCATGAGAATGGCCAATTCGCCAAAGAAATCGCCCGGCTTGTGCTCTGAGACTTCAGTTTGACGCCCCATTACGTCTTTGAGCACTTCCGTGGTTCCTTCAATCACTACAAAGAATGGGGTGGGCTCCCCTTCGTGAATGAGATACTCCCCCGGTTCCAGATGAAGATCGGCAGCCTGCTGCGAGAGCCACACGAGGTTCGCGTCGTTCAGGCAGGCAAAGATTGGTATCTTCTTCAACTCCGAAGATGTCAGCATGGCGATTGGTGTCCCTCTTTCTGTGCGGGTAGGGCGAGCCCAGCGCCAAGGCTTTCAATATGGGTCGGCATACGATGCACCGAAGTAACAAGAGTGATGAATTCCGGAAATGATTCGAATTCATTTCTCAAGTACTCCCATTCACGCATAAACAACGGGCTGCGGAACCTCCGCGCAGCAGAGTGCAGCATCAACTCCCACATTCGTTTTGGTATTCGGCGTTCAAGAAAGAGAAGATAGGTCAATGAAACCAGAGTGCAGAATCGTAACATCGAGGTGATTAATTCGTCGGTCCGCTCAGGAAGCTCCGTGCCAGGTGGCACATTCAGCCAGAGTTGCGCCGACGTATTCTTCAACAGTTCGTCATACCGGGCAGACATTGCCAAGAAGATCTGCGTCTTCACCGCTTCGCGGTGATTCAAGACCGCGACCACCAGGCCGAGGCATCCCATCAGAAGTGACAAGATTGTTGCGTATTGGAGGATGTGTCCAATGTACATAGAGGTCACGCACCTATCGCGGATGTCAGAGGTATCTCTGCGGCTTTTTCTGGACTAGCGGTGTCTGTGCTCTCCTTGTGTTCCCACCGGATCAACTTCAGATCCAGCACGACGAAGGAGTAGAGGACCGGAACCAGGCCCAAAGTCACGAAGGTCGCAATCGTAAGGCCGCCGATTTGCGCATAACAGAGTGGCTCCCAGAGCGGGCCGCCGTGAGCAGCCAACGGAAACAACGCAATCACCGTTGCCGCAACTGTGATCATGACCGGCCGTAACCGAAGGATGCCCGCATCGATCAGCGCCAGCTCCAGCTCCTCCCCCTCTTCTCGCCGCTCCTCGATGAATTCGAAGAGCACGATGATATGGCTCACGATTACACCGATGAGACTGATGATTCCAAGGAAGGCCATGAATCCGAATGGCTGGCCCATGATGGCGAGTGAAGCGATAGCCCCGACAACGCCATACGGGATGGCGGCAAAGACGATCAGTGGTTTGAATGCATGCTTGAACTGCGCGAGCAGAGCGAGATAAATGGAACACACGCAAATGATGAGCACCGTCGTAAGGTCGGCGAAGCCACTGACCTGCTCCTTCTGCTCACCTGCAAAGCGGAACATGAATCCGTCGGGAAGCTGCTTCTGGAACTCTGTCAGCTTTGGCAAAGCCGCCGCAATGACTTCAGAAGGTAGATGTCCCTGGGTAGGCCAGCACTGCACAGTGATGGTGCGGTACTGATCAAAGCGGCGGATTTTCGGTGTTACCGGATCCAGGGAAATCGTCGCAACCTCATCGAGCGGCACGGGAGGCGCGTTCTGCCGCGAGAAGACGTATAGACTGCGCAGATCGGAGAGTTGGGCTCGCTCCTCCATACGCATGCGTCCGACAATCGGCACCTGGTTGTCGCCATCTCTCAAGACTCCAGCCGTGATGCCGTGAAGAGCAGCATCGACTGAATCGGAGACATCTACGTTTGTGACGTGCGCCAGATTTGCCCGATCCGGATCGACGTGTACCACTTCCCGCGCACTCGGCTCTCCCCAATCGTCTCGAACTCTGGCGGCGATGGGTATGTCGCGAAAGATTTGCTTGACCTTCTCAGCTTCCGCTCGGAGGCGCGGCAAATCTTCGCCCGAAATTCTGACCTGAACCGGTATTCCAATCGGCTTGCCCGTTTCGAGAGTCCGCGTATCAATGATGGCTCCAGGAATTTGCTGGTCCAATTCCGGCTGCAAAAGGGCAAGCAGAGGGGTCGTATCGTGATTGTCTTTCGTTCGCAGAATCAGCTGCGCGTAGTTGGTTTGCCTGTCCTCAGGTGTAGCGCTGCTCCAAAAGCGTGGGCCGCCGCCGCCCACAAACGTGGTCATCGATTGCAAAACATCTTTCGGATGTCCATGCTCCGGATGGCTCCTGCCATACTCTTCCGCTACTTGGCGGGTGATCGATTCCACCTGCTGAGCAACCGCGCTGGTCGCGCTGGCCGGAGTGTCTTCAGGCAGCCACACGTCGATGTAGGAGAAGTATTGAAGGTCCTTGGGAAAAAACTGCGGCTTCAGCGTGGAGAACACGATGCCGCCTCCTACCAGCAGAAGGAGCGAGGCCGCCAGGCAGACTTTCCTGTGTTCAATGGCCTTTTTTGCCGTACGGAAATACCAGCCCGTGAAACCGCGCTGCCGCCTCTCCTCGATAGGAGTTTCGCTCCTGCTTTCCAGTAGAAACGAACTGATGAGCGGCACAAAGGTCATGGAGACGAGCAGGGCCGCCAGCAGCGAACAACTTATCACGATAGGCAAGCTGTACAGGAATTTGCCGGTATCTCCGGGCAACATTAGAAATGGAAGATAGGAGACGATATTCGTGATTGTTGCAAACGCCATCGTCCTGAACAGCTTCGTTGGTCCCAGCCACGCGGCGATGGACGGTGGCTGACCCGCGCCCAATTCGCGCACAATCGCGTCGCCAGACACCACGGGTACATCGACCAATAGTCCCAGCGCAATGATGAGCGAGGCGATTGAGACCTGTTGCAGATCGATTCCGAGGCTGCTGATGACCCCGAACGTGATCCCCAGGGTAATCGGCATCGACACCGCGATGAGAATGGCCGTCCGCCAGCTCCAGAACCCAATCAACGCCACAACAACGACCAGTATTAGTGCCTCGATCAGGCTGTGGCTGAAGAGCTCAATGCTGTCGTGTACCTGCAGTGGCTGGTCCGAAGTCCTGGCCATAACCAGATCGGCCGGCAGTGTTTTTCTGATGGCCGCGAGATTTGTGTTTACCTGATTTCCGAAAGAACCGATCTGTTCTCCCTTTTTCATCTGGACCGAGAGGGTAATCGCGCGGGTCGTGATCCATCTGCCGTTTTCGTCTCGGCGGGTATACCGGTTCAGGAACGAGGGCGGATTCTCATATCCCCGGTCGATATCCACAAGGTCACGCAAGTAAAGCGGTGCGCCGCTCGGCGACGCGCCTATGACCACATTGCGCAGATCGTCGATGCTCTTGAATTCGCCTGTGGTGTCCACGCTGACCACGCGTCCGCTTGCGTTAAGTGCTTGGCCACGCTCCGGCAGGTTTCGCGCCGCAAGGAGTTTCGGAAGGTCTGCGGGCTTGAGCTTGTATTGCGCCAGGCGCTCCTGCGAGAAATTCAGAAATACGTTCTCGCTCAGTACCCCGGAACGCTCCGCTTTGGCTACGATCGGCAGCGTTTTGAGGCTTCGCTGGATGGTATCGGTAAAGTCGTCCAGATCGCGATAGGTGTACTTGTCGCCGGCCACGGCCTGAAGGGCGGCAAGGGTGGTTGATGGGTCGCCAACAATTGCAGGCTGCCATGCGTCGGGGTGGAACTCGTCCATTTGCAGATTCTGTACAGCGAGCTTCTTCAAAGCCGATTGCAGATCGGACGTGCTGAGGTTCGTTGCTACGTCCACCCCAGTGAACCCCGCTCCCGCAAAGAAGTGCGGGTCGGAGGAAAGCTGCTGAGCTGCCAACTGCCCGGTCACCGAGGCAAGCGTGTGCTCCACCTGGCCGCTGTCGATCGACTTCGGAAACACCACAACGATCGAGCGACGGGGCTGAGTTTGCGCATCCAGACCACTGCGAGCCTGCCTGATCTGTGCCTCAACCAGTTTGCTCATCCAGTTGACTTGAACTGGATCGGCAGGCGGGCTCGCAACTGTCAGCATTAATGCCGACGTATCTCCAAAGTCTTTGATGTACAAGATTGGACCGGCGCCCTGGGGAAGATCATGGATAGCATCCAGCCTGATCTTGACGTCGTCCAGTTCCTTGTCCCTGTCGTACGTTCCCTTTTCGGCGAGCTCGAATTGGACCATCGACGAACCGGTTCTGGACGCGCTCTTGATCTCCGTCACCCACTGATTCGAAGCAATGGCCTGCTCAATCTTCTTGGTTGCAAGTTGCTCGACCTGGTCGGCCGAGGTTCCCTGCCAGGGCACGATAATCATCGCCTGGCGCACGGGAATATCTGGGTCCTTGCGTTGCGGCATCTTGAATAATCCGTAGATGCCCCACAGCAGGGCGACTGCGAGGGAGACCCAGGCAATGTGCTTCTGCTCGAGAAAGAAGCGGGCTAGATTCTGTTTCTTTTCCGTGGACTGCTCGTTGCGCTCGTGTGTCATTGCTTCGTCTCCTGGTTGACTATCCGTATCGGGCTTCCATCGCTTAACTGGTTCGGCCGGTTGACGACGATTCGTTCCCCCGGCGTGAGGCCTTCGTCGACGACCACGGACTTGCCGAAGGTTTCGCCAACCCTCACACTCTTCAATTGGGCAAACTGTTTTCCGTCGCGCTCCTTTACCGTGAAAACCGAATAGTTATTCGACCCGGATTCTGCGGTCATCAAGGCGGTTAGGGGCACAAGAGGCACACTTTGCGGATCCGCTTGGTCGATGTGGATGCTGGCGATCATGCCCACCCTCAGCGAACGATCGCGGTTCGGCAGCGTGACTTCGATGTTGAAGACCCTTGAATCGCGATTGGCAGAAGCGGCGATTTCCGTAATGCGGCCGGTGAGGGTCCTTCCCTGTAAGGCCTGAAGTTGTACAGGCACCGCAGCACCCAATTTCAGGTGCGCCAACATGCTGTCTGGAACTCCAAAGTTCACCTTCACCACGCGAGTGTCGTCAAGGGTGAAGGCACCTGTGCCGGCGGCAACCAGGCTGCCAGGCTCCACATTCTTTTCGACAATGACTCCGGGCATAGGAGCGGTCAGGTTTGTATCTCCAAGGCCGATCCGGGCTGAAGCAGTCTGCGCCAAGGCAGCGGCCACTTGCCCACGGCGCGCCTCAATCTGCCGTACAGCGGCTTCCACAATGGCTGTAGCCGAAGCATGCCGATCCACCGCAGCGTCGTAGTCCGGGCGAGTCATGGCCTTCGCGGCGTACAGAGTTTGCGCACGCTCAAAGTCCTGATCTGCCTTGGTCTGGTCGGCTTTTGCCCGGTCGAGCTCCGCGTGCGAAGCATCGAGCGCACCCTGCGTCGAGTGCTCCTGGCCCACCGCCGAATTGAAAGTCGCTTCATAATCAGAACGGCGCAGGTGAGCCAATACAGTGCCGGCAGGTATCGCGTCCCCCACCTGCACATCACGCATCCGCCCATCGGCTCCCTTTACGGGATACAGAGCGGCGATGTAACCGGGTTCCTTGAAAGAGAGTTGAACCTCGATGTCTGGACGAATCTCGCCAGAGTAGCTCCAGCTGGGCTGGACTTGTTGGATAGCCACGGTCTCCGCCTGAACCGGAACCGGCTCTGGCGCTGCCTTCTGCGTCTTCGTCCCGCATCCGGCCAGAACGGTAAGCGCAGCGAAACTCAAAATTCCAACTGAGATACGCATTATTCTTCTCCAATCGCTTTTTTCAAGTCGGCTCTGGCCTTCCAGAATGCAGCGAGAGCCTGTTGCTGCTGGCTGTCGGCGGAAGCCAGATCCGACTGGGCTTGATACAAATCTCTGCTCAATGCCGCTTCGTGCCTCACCTGCTCCTGCACCTCTTTGAGCCTTTGCCGGGCCGCACGTTCGCTTGCATCGCTCAGGGTCAGTTGCCGGCGGGTGTTCTCCAATTGCCGGTATGCGTTTCTTACTTCCAGCAGAACGGCGCGTTCCGTAGCGCCGACTCCAACCCTGGCCTGGTCTTCCTTCGCTCGCTTTTCCTCGTATTCCTGGTGCCTGCGTCCCCAGTCCCACGGCTCCCACCGCAACGACATACCCACTGTCCCGACGTTGCTTGGAAAAACATTCTCGAAATTCGCTGTTGTGCAGTAACTGAATGCCAGACTCACGTCGGGGATATATTCCGCCTTCTTCGCCCGCGCGTCGTAATTGGCTTGCTGCACTTGAATCTTCGCCTTCTTCATATCTGGCCGGTTTTGAAGAGCGCGCGCTTCCATGCCTTCGGCTGTGTCGAGACCAGAATCTGCATCGCCGATCGCCGCAACCCGGAACTGCGTGTGTACGTCCCGGCCCATCAGATCGTTTAACTGTTCGCTCGCCGACGCGACCCTGTCGCTCGCATCGCTGATGGCGTTCTGTATCTTCAACAGCTGCGCATCGGCGTTCAGCAAATCCGATTCGAGAATCGTCTCTGTGCCGCGGTTGGTTAACGCCAAACGATGCGATTCCTCGTAGTAAGGGAGTGACGCCTGCAGGCTATCCAAAGTGCTTTGTGCCTCGACAACCGAATAGTAAGCACGTCGAACCTGGTCAACCACCTCCAGACGCGTTTTCGCCTGATCCTGGCGCGTACCTTCCAGGCCCAGCGCAAGCGCCTTCAATTGCAAATGCAGCTCGTACTGCGTCGAAAGCGGCTGAGCAACAAGGACATTCACTGTGCCTACGGGTTTTCGCGGGATCTCGACGCTCTGATTCGTCGCCGGAATCGGCCCCGTCGCGCTGTATACCCCAAGCGCGCCCGCCGGGTAAGTGACTGACGGCTTCGTGACCAGTTCGGCGCCGAGGGCAGTGACCTGCGTATTCGCAAAACGTCTTGTCTTATTCGCAGCCAGATCGTCGGCGGCCCGGAGCGTGTCGAGACTGGCAGTCTTGAGACTGCTGTTGTTCGCAACAGCTTGATCAACGGCCTGTTCGAGAGTCAATTCAGGAAAGGTTGACGGTTGTCCCGCCGCCTGTTCAACGGTGGACGCGGGGGATATAGGTACAAGAGTTTGACCTCGCGCCAGCAACGCCAGCGTCCCCAGGATGAAGGCTAAACAGGTTGTTCGAGTGCGTCGTTTCATGAAGCTATGGTGACTCGAAAGCGGAAGAGAAGGGAGTAATGCCTCGTAAGCCCAACGTAAGCCCTACGTAAGCTAACGGCACTCCGTGCGGCACCTGTCAGCGGGACAAATTGAGTTTTTTCAGGAGCTTGGCAAACCTTCGGTCAGCATGAAGAGGATGAAAAAACGGCTCGACCGCCAACACATTCACGAAGTTTGTTTTGTGGTTGATCGCTTCATCCAGGCACTGGAATGCCAGATCGAAATCTCCCATCCCGACCGCAGCGAAACCTTCTGCCAGGGGAGTGACATATTGCCGCCCCGCGAGTTGATGCAGTCTCTCGATACATTCCTCGGCTCGCGAACGTCTGCCTTCCCTGGCGTGGGCTGCGGCAAGCAGACCGATATCCAATGGTGAGGCTGACGGCGAGAGACACTTTATCGCCGCGTCGTAATGCCGCAGCTGGAAGTGCAAAAGCCCTTCATACAATCGCACTTCAGGATAGTCGCGATCCAATTCGACAGATTGCCTGAGATGTTCTGCTGCTGCTTGATAGTCTTCCTTTACGTAATGAAGATAGGCCATCCGCACGCAATCGCTGGCCGAGAGGGGGTCCAGTTCAGTCGAGCGGCGAAGTCCTAACTCTGCAGCCTTGATGTTCCGTTGGCACAACAAAGCCATAGCGCGAAACATGTGGGCCTGCGCGTGGCCGGGCTGAAGCTCAAGAGCGCGGTTGTACAATTTTTCCCCTTCATCCCAACGATATTCAAACCAGGACCGAAGTCCACCCAGCACCGTGCACGCCTCTGCTGATTCAGGATCGAGAGCATACCCGCGCTCTGCGCTCACCTTCACTTCCGGATACACCTCGCGTCCTGACACCCCCCCGAAAAGGGCAAGTAATCCGGTCGCTGCAGCCAAGCCGCTGTGGGCAAGAGAATAGGTGGGGTAGGCCTCAACGAGCTTTCGTAGCTGGTCCAGGGCGGCTTGCAGTGCTTTAGGCGACTGCTGGTGAATCAGGAATCGAGCTCGTAAGTAGCCGGTATACGCGTCGAGATTAGGAGCGGAGGGCCGCACTGCCCCTTGCACTTCCGGCATGTGAAGCCGGAGCAAGTCAGCAATAGATTGTGCGATCTCTTCCTGGATCGCAAACACGTCCTTGAGTTCACGGCGGAACGTCTCCGACCATAAGTGATGGCCGGATTCGGCCTGAATCGCCTGGGCAGTGATCCGCAGCTGTTGGCCGGCCTTCCTCACGCTACCTTCGATGACAAGTTTCGCGCCGAGACGCTGCCCCACTTCCCGGATATCGATGTTGGCGCCCTTGAAGTGAAAGGCCGATGTTCGCGCAATCACGTTCAAACCGGATACCCGCGTAAGCGAGTTCGTTATCTCTTCACTGATCCCGTCGCAAAAATAGTCCTGCTCCGGCTCCGGACTCATGTTCACGAAAGGCAACACGGCAACGCATACACGGCCCGGTGGCGGTGCGGCGCCAATCTCTTCGCGATGTTTTGTCGGCTGGGGGTCGACCCATCGGAAGACCGGAACATAGCTGCCTGGCCGCAATCCGATCAGAACCGGATCAACCGTACCCTGTCCTTCCTCGTAATAGGCCTTCAACTTCGCTCTCAGACGGCGAGCCTCGACCCGAACAATCGCGTCGATGTTCGGATCGTACTTTGAGGTGCGGTCAAACACCTCCATTGCAATCGAGAACTCCTTGAGGCTATCTATATCTCCATCGATTGTCCGATTCACGATGTGCGTCAAAAATCGGCATAGCCGGGCTGACGAAACGAAACCGGGGCTATTCACCACGCGCGCCAATTGGTCGCGGACCGCCGTCGTCGGCACCGGGTCGGCTGCAGCGTTGGCAAGAGATTTTCCGGATGACAAGGGCGGCGTTGGCACTTGTTTCTCCCCCCATTCATTGTGCTCCCCCGAAACTTCGCAATATTACGGCGAGCTTACGGCGGCTTACGGCCAATCGGACGCCAAACAGCCTAGCTTGGAGTCAGGCGGCGTTAGGAAATCGATGCAGAGCTACAGACAATCAGGAACAGTAATTTTTGTGTCCAACAGAAGCCCGGAATCCGCCGTTGCGCAGGCCATCGAAGCGCACGGACTGGTTATGCTGTGGGCACGCAACATCAGGGCGGCAGTTGATTTGCTCACCCAATCGCGCGATAAAACCGCAATTGTCACAGAACTCGCCCTGGCCGATGGCAATTGGAGCGATCTCGCCAAACGGGTCAGGTGCGTTGACCTCTCCACACCAATTGTACTTGTGACTTCTTTCGGTACGGCGGAACTTTGGTGGGACGCGCTCGAATGCGGAGTCGATGACATCCTGCCCGAGCATTTCCTGGCTTCTCGCTTGTGCCAACTCCTGGAAACGCAAGGCGCATCATAAGAGCCGACATTCACACCAATTCTCAGAGCTTCGGGATGTGTCTTTGCGTGCCGCGAACCACACCGGACAAGCAGACGGAATCTTGTTTGTAACGTGTTACTCAAATCCGGTTCCGATAATTTGCATGGGCGTGAGTTAGCAATCTCTTCTACGGGAGGATAGGTCAGATGAACGAAACGAATGGTTCGGCAAGGCATTACGACATGGTGGTGATCGGCTCGGGCGCTGCCGGCCATCACGGGGCAATTCAGGCCGCCAAACTCGGCAAAAGGGTCGCGGTGGTCGAACGCTCTATAGCTCTTGGGGGGGCCAGCATCAACACCGGCACGATTCCGAGCAAGACGCTCCGAGAGGCAGTCCTGCGTTCAACCCGATCACGGTGCACGGATTGCCGAATCTCGCCCGCAGACCTGGCGCAGAGAATCGAGGAAGTGGCGTCCAACGAAGTTCGGGTGTTTGAGAGTCAATTTCGACGCAATGATATCGATGTATTGATTGGCGCTGCTTCCTTTTCAGGACCCCATACGATTCTGGTTGCAAATCAGGAAGAAGAGCTGTTCTGCCACGCGGACTACATTTTGATCGCGGCTGGATCTCGACCGGCTCACAACGATGCTATTCCGGTGGACGGTGTCTCCATTATTGATACAGACGCGATTCGCCAATTACGAACGGAGCACGATGTGTTGACCATCGTCGGGGGTGGTGTGATCGGAATTGAGTATGCCTGTATTGCCGCTGCTCTGGATATTCCAGTGACCTTGATCGAACGGCGCCCTCGCATACTCGATTTCGTCGACCAGCAGATTGCTGAAGCGCTGAGTTATCACATGCGCAGCCAGGGAGTCACCTTTCGTCTGGGCGAGGAGGTCGAGCAGGTCACGAAATCTTCCGAGGGCAGGATCTGCGCGAAGCTGAAGAGCGGAAAGAAAGTCTGGTCGGATGCTCTGCTTTACGCTGTAGGAAGGCAGGCCAACACAGACTCGTTGAATCTTGCGGCGTGTGAACTCGCTCCCGACACGCGTGGCCGGATTCAGGTAAATGCTGACTATCAGACGTCTCAACCGCACATCTATGCCGCGGGCGACGTGATCGGTTTCCCAAGCCTATCGTCCGTTGCGATGGAGCAGGGTCGCGTGGCCGTTTGCCACGCTTTCGGAGTACCGGTTGTGTCAGTCCCCGAATTGTTCCCCTATGGGATCTACTCAATTCCGGAAATTTCGTTCGTTGGCAAGACAGAAGAACAATTGACCGAAACCGGTGTCCCGTACGAGATTGGCATCGCACACTATCGAGAGATAGCACGAGGCCAGATCCTGAACGACACAACCGGACTTCTGAAGTTACTGTTTCACAGGGAAACGCGCAAGCTGCTGGGCGTTCATATCGTTGGCGAAGGCGCCACCGAACTCATTCACATCGGACAGGCCGTCATAGGTTTCGAGGGCTCGATCAACTCCTTTGTGAACACGGTTTTTAACTACCCTACATTGGCCGAGTGCTACAAGGTCGCCGCGCTGAACGGTCTCAACCGGCTCAATTATTCCGACGAGTCCTCACTGAATCGCTAATTCGGGGCACCACACCAACCCTCTTTTGGCGCAAGGGAGCCGCTTCAGCTTCGAATCTGATCGCTCCAAGCCAATTACCGTCGGATATGACGAGCCATGTGCTTCTGAGAAATGGAGAAGGTTTGACAATGAAATCAAGATGCATAAGTATCAGCATAGTTCCCGGAGCGGCGAAGTCAGCATCAGCGCTAGTTGTACTTTTTCTTCTGTTGTTTGTGAAGCTCCTCCAGGCAGCGGAGCCCAAACAAGAGACTCTTCGAGCTTGGGATGAACACATTCAGATCGTCAACCTAAACGTCGGAAGGATAGCGACCGGGAACAGCCCGTTTTTGTGGGTCGATGAGTCGCGGGATCTGACTCGGCGCTTGCAGCAAAATGAGGTTGTAGTAACAAATCACGGGCCCGAGGAAGTACCTCAGGGAATGATTCACGACTGGGTTGGGGCCGTGTTTGTGCCGCATGTGACACTCGATCAGGCATTGAGAGTGGTCGAAGATTATGATCGTTATGACGAGTTCTACCAGCCCTTGGTCAGGAAGTGCACGACTCTCGCACGAGACGGTGATCGAGTCAGGTTGAACGTTGTTGCGACTCAGAAGGCATTTTCAGTCACAGCGGCAGTGAAGACCGAAGAGCAGGTCCAAATTGTGAGGCTCGGTCCCGAGAAGGCGTATATCACGAGCAGCGCCGTTCGGATCCAAGAAATCGCCGATTATGGCCGGCCAACCGAGCATCCGTTTCCGGAGAGCCAGCGACCGGGTTTCGTCTGGCGCGAGGTCACGGTTCAGCGACTCGAAGAGCGCGATGGTGGCGTATACATTGAATTGGAGACAATCGTTTTAAGTCGTGGCATTCCCCGTGGGTTCCGCTGGCTGATCAAACCGTTAGTCGAAGAACTGCCTCGAAAGATGATGCTCGATACGCTCAATGACACACGCATCGCTGTCCTGCATGAAGCCCAATTGTCCACGTCCCGAGAGCTCGCCCTAACAGGGAGCCGGTGACTCCGAGACATCGACTTCATCCGCACCAACCTCAACAGTCGTATCTGCGAAGTGTTGCGGTGAGTACAGAATGGTCAGTGTCGGCCGACAAGATTGCACGTGATTCTAGATTGACGGTAACATGGCAATGACCGTCTCCAGACCCCCCTGCAGGCGTTCCATGACCGATCTTCTGAGCGCACGACCTGTCTTACATTAAAGTGCCGGCGCAATGCGTTTCGCGCCAATGGCCGCGTGGCACTCCTTCCCTCAGAGGACCGATTGTCCCAGCCTCAATCCTGCCTTTGCCTTTCCAATGGAATGCGATCGCGGCCACCCAAGGAAAACCCACTCTGCACTATCGCCAGGTTGCAGATGGCCGATGACGACCTACCGGTCAGTTTGGTACAGGGTGTGTTAGACATTAAATGCTAGGATTATGCCGGCTTGGACATTGCGAGGCCAATTGAGGTTCCCCAATGGGTACGGACCATCGACCGCTCGTGCTACTAACGGGAGCCTCGGGATATATCGGAGGTCGTCTCCTTAGGGCGCTTGAAGCGGCAGGCAGGCCCGTCCGCTGTCTTGCCCGGCATCCTGAGTTTCTTCGCTCACGGGTTTCCAACTCTACGCAGGTGATTCAGGCGGATTGCCTGGATCGCGCTTCGCTTGCGCCTGCGATGGCCGGCGTGCAAACTGCGTACTACTTCGTCCATTCCATGGGTTCGGCGGGGCAGTTCGAAGCGGAAGACCGGCAAGCCGCACAAAATTTTGCCGACGCTGCTCGCGAACAGGGAGTCAACCGCATCGTCTACCTGGGCGGCCTGGGAAATCAGGATCAGTCCTTATCCGCGCATCTGCGGAGCCGCCATGAGGTGGCAGACATCCTGCGCAGTTCGGGAGTTCCGACGATCGAGTTTCGAGCCTCAATCGTCATCGGCTCCGGAAGCCTCTCGTTTGAAATGATTCGTGCCCTCGTTCAGCGGCTCCCGGTCATGATCTGCCCGCGATGGGTTGCGGTGAAAGCTCAGCCGATTGCGATTGAAGATGTCGTCGCTTATCTGATGGCAGCGCTGGAACTGCCGGTTGGACAGTCCGCGGTCTACGAGATCGGTGGTCCCGACCAGGTCAGCTATGGCGAAATCATGCAGGAGTACGCGCGGCAATGCGGACTGCGGCGATGGATGATCCCCGTGCCCGTCCTGACGCCGCACCTGTCGAGTCTTTGGTTGGGCCTGGTCACTCCAATATATGCTCGCGTTGGCCGAAAGCTCATCGAGAGCATGAGGAACCCGACGCTAGTCCGTAATAAGTCGGCGCTGACCGCCTTCAACATTCGGCCAATGGGGTTGAAAAAGGCTGTCGAGAGGGCCCTTCACCATGAAAACCTGGAGTATGCCGCGACTTTCTGGTCCGACGCGCTCTCGTCCAGCGGCAAGCCCGCGTCTTGGGGCGGTGTTCGCTTCGGGACCAGGTTGGTCGATTCCCGGACCGCACACGTGTCCGTCCCACCCGCGTTGGCCTTTGCTCCTATACAGCGAATTGGAGGTTCGAACGGATGGTACTTTGCCAGTTTTCTGTGGCAGATTCGAGGATTCTTCGATCTTCTTGTGGGCGGCGTGGGACTCCGCCGGGGTCGCCGTGATCCTCACGCGCTGGTAGCTGGCGATGCTCTGGATTTCTGGCGCGTCGAGAGTGTTGAACCGGACCGCAGATTAAACCTAGTGGCGGAGATGAAAGTGCCGGGTCGCGCGTGGCTTCAGTTCGAAGTTGAACCAACCAACGATGGCTCGGTGATTCGGCAAACGGCAATATTCGATCCAGCCGGACTGGGCGGGCTTCTTTATTGGTACGCGCTATACCCGATCCATTACTGCATCTTCAAAGGGATGCTGCATCAGATTGCAGCCATTGCGCAGCACGAGCCTGCCGTAGCTTCGGCTCCAGCATAAGGCCATTCCCCAAAAATCCACTCCGGCGGGACCAGCATGAGGCTGACCCCTGAAGGAAACGTCCTAATTTGATTCAGGCAATCAATTGAGTGCCCGACACTCTATACTCCAACCCGCTCCGGTAACTCTACACGATTACTTCACTCAACCGGGATACCAGACAATTCGCGGATCGTCCTCGCTTCGCCGGTACTCCCACGCGGCATCTGTCATTTTCTTCAGATCGTAGATTGGCCGCCAGCCCAGCAGAAACTTGGCCTTCGCATTGTCCAGCCAGTTCGAATGATACCGGGTGGATACAGGTACAGAAGACAAACCGCGCGACTTTGCCAGATACGCGGCAAGTTCGCCATAATCCACTGGCTCATCCATGCAGATGTTGAACGTTTGTTGATGTGCCTTGGGATGATCGATCGCCCCCAATATCGCCGCAATCAGATCTTCTACATGCACAAAGTTGCGCTTTACAGGCAAGCCTTGCGGATCGAGCATCACTGGAACAGTCTTCGCTCGGAAATACTCATCCGCTCTTTCGGCACCAACAAGATCGCGCCATCGTGGCCCGCCAAACACATCTTCGCCAAACGAAAGCTGATACCGAAAATCGTCTTTCTCCATGATCCACGGCGCGCGCAGGCAGCACCCGGCCAGTCCATATTGAATGTAATACTGCTCCAGAATCACTTCATCCAGCACCTTCGATAGCGCATAGCAACCCGCATAAGAAGTATGCCTCTGCGTCTCCGTCACAGGGATCGGATGCGGATACACAAAGTGCCCCAGGCTGTTGTCACCGCCAATCAGAAGAAATTGTTGAAACGTCGGGCTGATGCGGCAGGCTTCTAGCAGCCAGAAGATGCCCTTCACCGCCACATCCATCACGCTTTCCGGCGTCTCCTTCGACGTCGCCAGATGCAGCACATGCGTCGTATTCCGCACCGCCTCACTCGCATCCTCGCGATTCTCCAGCGATCCCTTCACAATCTCGAGCCGAGGTCGAGGCTCCAAAACGCGGTTGTGACAGAGCGCCCGCACGGTGAACGCATCGAACGCAGGATCAGCCAGAAATCGATCGATAAATGTCCGGCCAACCTTCCCTGTTGCGCCAGTCACCAGAATGCATTTCGTCTCACCCATACAGCCCTCGCACCGCTAAATGTTTGTTGAGCATCATGGCAGATCATGCCCCCAGGCCTCAACCTCAATGAAGGCGCACCACCGCGCCGGATCCTCCGGAACCAGATCGTGAATGCGAAACCACGAGACCAGCCGCTTCGGAAAACTGAACTCCTGGAACTCAGCAGAATTTGTAATCTGAATCGGAACCAGGCTCCCATCCGAGAACTCCACCACCGCGCTCTTCCAATAGCTGTCATGCGGAAAATCCGCGCGCACCATTAGCCGTATCTTGTCCAGATCGACCGGCCTGCCAAAATCCAGCTTCCACCACAAGTTCAGCCGCAGCCCCGGTCCCCACGACTGGTAGGGCCAAACACCATGATGCCCGTTCTCCGATATGCCATCGATTGCATTCCTCGCCGCGAAGTCATACAGATTTCTCGAATAGCTATTGGTACTGCTATGCGGATAAGCCTGCCCCGGACCCTCCTCCGGCTTCAGTACATCGCATGGATTCACCGCAAGATTTCGATAGCCCGTCTTCTCCTGCTCCTTCAGCGGGCGCACAGTCACAGTGTGCGAACTCCCGGTAAAGCTCTCCGGCGCATAAGCGCTTCCGGTCTGTTGTTCGGCGCGTCCGTATGGTACCTCGTAGCTGAACTTCCCCCGCGCCGAATCCGCAAGATAGAGCAGGCACTCCGGCATCTTCTCGCCCAGGCGCACAGCCATCCGCTGCGAACCTGTCACTTCAATGCGATCCCCCGGTTTGTATTCCCGGTTGATCGAATGCGCACCCGCTGCGTGTCCGCTGTCTCCCGCGACAGACGTTCCATTCGCATCCAGCACAGCCACATGGAACGGAGCAGTGCCGCCGTGCGGTTTGCCCGCTAGTCCTCGCGCAGCAAACGTTTCGCAAAAACCGATTGCCAACAGAGAGAGCAAAGCGATGGTTGTAGACGACTTTGACTCTTGCATCGTTCATCCTCCCTGAAACAGAGCACTGCGGTCGCCAAAGCTCGTTCTGGAATACAGAACGCAGGTAAGAGTTTCCCCAGCGCGGCCCACGAGTAATCCAACCGGCGCGGAACGTACTCTGTGGAAACTCATCCCGAACGCTTTACCACGGAACTTCCACCATCCATGACGGCCGCGATTGCCTCTTGCGATCGTCTTCCGGCAATTTACCCCAAAGACAGGTTGCAGGATCCCCATCGGCGTGTTTTTAATGGTAGCTCACAGAAAGCTAACGGTCTCTGCGCTTCCAAAGCCGTTTCTGCGTTAACCCGGTCTGGGAACACGATCCGCGCGTGTTAAACCGCCAACCAAAATAGATCCGCCTCAAATATGAAAGAGTCCACGGTGAAAAGATCTCAGAGATACCTCGGCCTCGTCCTGTTCGTCTGCGTGGCCCACACACACAGCCAGTCCCAGATTCCGACGCGTATACCAAATATCAATGACAACCTGCAATCGGTCGAGGTCAAGCCCGACAATACCGTGACGTTCAAGATCTACGCGCCCAAGGCATCCTCCGTCACGGTAAGCGGCGATTTCCTCATGGGCACTCCCGCCGCTGCCATGACCAAAGGCGACAATGGCGTGTGGTCCTTCACCTTCAACGTGATCCCGCCCGATTCCTATACTTACAATTTCAACGTAGACGGCATCACCGTCATGGATACCAAAAGCCCAAACTTCAGAGACAACCCAAACTCTCTCTTCAATTTCTTCACCATGCCCGGCCCAGACACCGACTTCATGGCTCTGAAAGATGTCCCGCACGGCAGGGTTGAAAAGGTGATCTACCACTCCACCACGCTCAACACCGAACGCAGGATGCATG
>Ga0302270_10001236_pt1 | contig 26054 bp, 26 predicted proteins | sample III_Bog_E2_3_FD_198773 | JGI IMG/M metagenome (GOLD analysis project Ga0302270, IMG submission 198773) | Peat permafrost microbial communities from Stordalen Mire near Abisko, Sweden - III_Bog_E2_3 | ecosystem: Environmental > Terrestrial > Soil > Wetlands > Peat | place: Sweden: Abisko... | reverse complement strand
GGACCGAGACCGAGTTTGAGATCGTTCGCGAGGAACTTGTGAAGCGATCGATCGAAGAAGTAGCGAGGAAGGTCAATCGGACACCCAAGGCGATCCGAAACATGCTCAATAGAAACGACCTCAACTTGCGCGAGATCCGGTGCGACCTGTTCTCAGTGGAGAGCCTAGCAATCGCCCTCCGCGTTCGAAAAGCAGAGATCGTCTTCTGGATTGAACAGGGATGGCTCCAGGCATCCATCGCCTGCCGCGGCAAGCGGAGATCCTACACCATCACGCCCGAAGCACTGATGAGCCTTTACAAGCAGCATCATGCCGATGTCTTGAAGCGCGGCATTCCGAATCAGGCTCTCTTCGAGGCGTATGTCCAGTACTGCTTTTCTCCGAAACACACGGTTGGAGAACAGTTGCTGGATGTCCGACGTGATAAGCGTGAGCGGGCGGCCTACGCGGCTGCGGAATCCAAGGAACTTAGTGGCGATGACGAAGACGAAGAAGAGGAGGGACAAGATGAGGACGACGAAGAAAGCTATCGTGGAGATATGGAAGGTTCTAACGGGACCAGGGAAGACTCAAGGATCGAGTGTGAATGACGTCTGCCCGTCCTGCGGTGCAAGAGTCACGTCGCCTCGGCCGTCAATTGGAGAGGTTGCTGTGACTACCGTCGGGGGGTGCCTCTTGGTGGTCATCTTGGTGTCCACCTGCTGGATCAGCGAACGATTGATCGAGCGGGAAGGGCAGCGAATCCTCGACAACATGACCTGGCACGAACCGCTCGATAGCTGGAGACTATGAGAATTGGGGAGCGGACTCACTTTGGGAGACCATCACGTCGTTTCAACGACATTTCTTCCAGAACGCTGCGCAGATTCGCCTTCGGACTGCGCTTCGTGTGCAAGATGTGTACTCGACCCGAAGGGTTTGTTAGGGAGTTCTGTCAGGCAGTGGTAGGACGGGCGGCGAATTTCCTGACCGCGTTCCGCCAGAGTTTCCCTCAACTTTGTCGGCACACTGTTTGCACACCTGCAGTCGCACGACATCGCGAAACTAGCAATCAGACGACCTGGGCTGGCTGATGCCGGATCGGCAGACCAATAGCCTTGCAAGAGCTTGTTCATAAGCAAGCTGAATTAAAAACCTGCGCGGCCGCTAGAGGAACTCATTCTCGAAAACGGACGTCAGTCCTGCCACCTTCATGGGCGTCAATGGGGCCTATTCGCTAACTCACCCATCGAAGGAAGAAGGTCTTTCGTGTTCCTCATTGGACCTACAATTGCAGGTATGGAAGAGAATGTATTTGAGAGTCCCAACAGGGCCGTAGTCTATATTGACCTGCTCGGCTTCGCCGCATTAGTTGAAGAGAGCCCGCGTCCTTTCCTGACAGCACCTCGCCAGTATGCTGAATCGCCAACCTGGCCGCGGAATGAGGCTGCGGAACGCCTTGCGGCTTTTCACCTCATCGTCGACTCGAGAATCTCTGCTGAACAGCCAAATCACGCAATGGTTTTCTCTGACTGCGCGTTTGGGGTTTTCTATACAACTCCTGCCTGCGCAGATTTTTCTATATCGCTCATGCAGGACTTTCTTCGCGCGCACATTCCGGTTCGAATGGGAGTCGGTTATGGAACATTCCACGCAGGTGGGACGACGACCACATTCGGAGGAAACTCGACCATCGTCCGATCCATGTTTGGCGGAACATCGGTCGTTCGGGCAGTAACCGGGGAAAGCTGCGGTGGAAAGGGGATGCGAATATTCGTTCACGATTCGTTTTCGGAGGCCTACAGGCAAATTAGGAGTGAGAAGAGACACAGGTTCGAGCCATTGCCCGCTAGGTTTAACTCCGTTTCCTGCGAAATGAACTTCGTGCACGAGCTTGATTCGGCCGAAATCTCCCAACTCGTTGGAAACATCCAGCAAATGGCAAACTCCGCCAAAGCCGAATTCCAGCATCACTACTCGGAAACGTTGGATGCGCTCTCGCGCATGACAGCACCGAATTAGAAAGAATCTGACAATGAGCAGGGTCCTTTGGTTCGGCGGTCTTGAGAATTCTTGGCCATTGGGCCTGCTGCCAAAGCACGGAAAGGGCAGCACGGGCAATCCCCTTGCAGATCCATTTCCGGTTCGTGGCGGCGGGCGCGCGCCACGTGGCCGAACTCTTCCTCACATCCTGCCGGGCCAAGGATCTACCGCATCCTTTACAATCGTGATTTCAACATCAGTGACACAATAAAAGTCGCGTGATAGTAGATTTGTGATCTCGATTCCTTGAAAAGCCCTTTCGCTCAATGAAGCAGGGCCGGAATGGACCACGTCATGAAAGAAAGATTTGAAGGTGACAATCGCCATAACCTCATCGACGCTTTGAAACGGCAAGCGTTCGTTGGTGGCGACGCTGCGATTGCCGAGGCAATGGCAGAGCAGGGCGATTTAGTAGAGTTCAAGAAGCTCGACAAACTGATCGTTCAGGATGCTGAAGACACCGAAATCTACTTGCTGCTGGCGGGCACGATCTCGATTGTACTTAAAGGAAATGAGTACGTTTCCCGCGATGCCGGGCAGCATGTCGGCGAGATGGCAGCGATCGAGCCGACGCTGAAACGGTCCGCGACGGTCGTCGCAAATGAAACAGTCGTCGCCCTTAGACTCAGCAGCGCGAAATTCATGACTATCGGCACTTCTTATCCGCAGATCTGGCTTCCGATGGCCCGCGAATTGTCGCGCCGGCTCTATCAGCGCAACATACTGGTCCAACCGCCTAATGAATTTCCCAAGCTATTCATCATCTCATCGTCAGAAGCGATGCCGGTCGCTAAGGAACTGCGTGCCCAATTGGAGCCTCACGTTTTCAGCACCATTTGGAGCGACGGCGTGTTTTTTGCAGGCGGATACCCGCTGGAGGCGCTCGAAAAAGCGGTTAGCGAATCGGATTTCGCTGTCGCCATTGCACAGGCTGACGACGTCATACGGTCGCGCAGCAAAATGCAGCCGACGCTACGCGATAACGTCCTGTTTGAACTCGGGCTTTTTATGGGCAAGCTGACACGACACCGCGCCATCCTGGTGCACCCGCGTGTGTCGAAGCTGAAACTTCCTTCGGACCTGCATGGCCTGACGTTGTTGTCTTACGCGCTGGGCACGCCGGCTGACTTAACGGATCGCCTCAATCCTGTCGCAGAAGAGATCGTGAAGATTGTGAAGCTTTACGGTGTTCGTACCCTTCTTAAGAGCCCATAATTCCTCGGAGCTATTGAATTAGGACTCTGGTCTTGGGAGCAGGCTCCGTCTCGACCTGAAGCGGGGCTAGCAGGGGAGGCGAGTTCGCCAGGAACACGGTCGCGGTGGCTTGAAAACGCCCGTCGCTGTCTCGTTTCGTGATGAGCAGAACCAGAAAATTGGCTCCCACTTCAGGATCGGCTGCCAGTGACTGCATAGTTTCTACGTCGGTTTCGCTGGGAAGCGGCGCGAAGCTCGGATGTGAGTGCCACTCACCGAGATAGTTGAATCGCGTATAGTCATTTCCCGTTCGCGCGAAAAACTTCTTCAGGGCCTTTTTATGACTCTTAGGGTGGCGGATAAAGCATGCGCGTTCCCCGCCCGACCGCTGTACGGAAATATCGACGATCCGGAACACTTCATCGCGGACATGCTCACCCATGAGCAGCCCGCCGATTTCCCGTTCGCCTGCACGCTCCAGCTCACGCAGCAGGCGCCGGATCAACTGTCTCGGCAGAAGAAGTTGCATTCCTGTACTCTTTGAATAAATTTACAATTCTGGTGGTTTCTTCCTCGTCAATGGCCGGATTTGTGTCTTCCTCCGGAGGGGGCGGTTCCGGTGGACCCACTTCGATCGGATAGGTTTCAAATGGCTGTCCAAACAGCCATTCTTTCGACAGTCCGATCAGGTACACGGAATTCGGGAAAGAGGACGGGACGCGCGGAATGAGTGAATCGATAGCTAGGCGCGCCGCATGCGCGGCGATCACCGTGACATCCGCATCGTCTGCAATCGCAGGGAGGTCAGGTCCCCCGTCATAGCGATTTGCAGGGCGCGCCATCTGCTGGCCACGTTCGGCACACCAGTTTTCAATGATGCTGCGCATTGTTGCCGGAGAAGGTTCCACGTCCGGCCGGTGCCGCGCGATGAGGCCGCCAAAGCCCCCACCAAAGATTTCGGCCCACATCAGAGATTTCTTGCCGACAGCGACCGCCGCACACAGGTAATTGAACACTACCGGCTCGGCCGTCGCGTCGATCAGCAGATCACAATCGGCGAGCGATTCAATCAGGCTCTCAATGCTCCCGCTCGACTCCTGGCCTCCAAGACGGTGCCGCCTCACTGTGCATTCGGCCACCGGGTTCACCAGTTGAATGCGGGCCGCGAGACTGTCAGCCTTGTGCGTACCCACGTCTCTCCAGTCAAGATCGTGCCGAACGAAGTTACCCGGTAGCAGCAGATCGTCATCGACCAGGAAGAAGTTTCCCACGCCAGCGCGAGCGAGCATCACGGCGATTTTGCTGCCGAGCGAACCGCAGCCAATAATGGCAACCATGCGCTGCTTCAGTGGCTGATGATCGTTATCCACCCGGGGAAACTCAGGTTCAGGCGGTATGACCGAAACCTCATTGACGGTGTCATCGCTGCTATCCAGGAAATAGGCGCGGATGCGAGTGCCACGAACGATCACCACATGCTTGACCTCCGGAACGAGCAGGCCGTGGCTGGCCGCGCTGACCTGGAAACCCGTCAGGCTTAGCCTTGACGGCCATCGGGCATCATCGGGCCACCGACAAACAGCAATCTCTCGCTCATAACAGAACACGAACGGCGCCGGCAGAGTGTCTCGCCAAATCACGTTGTCCTTTGATGAAACTGAGGCGATAACACTTACGAAAGCATGCTTATGAAAAAAGCCGAATGCACGGGCAGACAGCACTGCAACCTCGGTCATCCGCGCAAAAAAATCCGCGAGGGCAGGGGTAATAAGAAAGCGCGAATGCTCTCCCCTTAGTTCTTGGCCGATAGTCGTCTGATGCCTGGAGGCAACTTCCCCCGGCTGATTCGCCGTTGCCTGCTCTGCCACGAGTAGGCGATGTGCACTGGCAGCCATATCCGCGCCGGTCAAATCTGGGTGCCAGTTGTCAGGGCCGAATTCGAGGCAGAGTTCGCCGCCGGCGCCATACTGATGACCTGACCAGCGCTCCTCGATCCCTCTCGGCAAGACGAGTGGCGGCGAGTGCGGGAAATGATTTGGGTAGCGAACCGATATCGGGAACACACGCGCCGGCGTGACGATGTCCGCGTCCCAAATCAGACGCAGTTTGTTGTCGATGCGCCAACCGATTGAAATCAGCCAGTTTACCGATGACACAAGGGTTTCCAGCGCTTCGCGCTCACGCCTGTGGCGGCTATAGCCATCTAGATACCAGATCATGCGTATCCGGCCGGCTTTGACGGACCAGTCGGGCGATTTGGAAATGTGAACGCAGAAGAGGCTGCAGTTGCCGGCCTTAACAGACTCGGGGATTCGGCTGCCTTAGTCGCCTTCGCGGCACTGTCATTCTTCTCCGACAGCTCTTTCAGGGCAATTTCATAAGTAAGGCCGGAGCGCTTGCGCGTGGTCCCGAACACCGCCCGCACCGCGTCGGAACCCTTGCTGTAAGCGGTGGCGCCGATCGCGGTTTCGCTTCCGGCGCAACGGCGCTGCTCTTTCTCGGCTGTCAAAACACCGCGGCTTGCAGAGCAGCGCACGAGCTCACCTTTGACCCCGAGCCGGGTAATGTTCATCGGTCCGAACTCGAAACCGATCGCCAGGCCAAGGCTCATCGCGTCGGTGCCGCTTTCCTTCAGCTTCGCAAGCGCAAGGTTGAAGCTGCTGCGCATGCCGGCCGCGCATAGCGTCAGGTTGCTGATCGTTTCTTTTTCATCGGTGGTCTGGGCCGTTCCTTCAACCGTCAGACCGTGCACGCAATCCCCAATGAACCGGACCTTGCGCCCGGCAAAATCCTCATGGAGTACGGCGTCGAGCTCGCTCCGCAGGATGTGAAGCGTGCGCACAACGTGCTTCGCGTTGGCGTCGGAGGCGATATTTCTGGCCACGTATGCCGTGAATCCATCGAGGTCCGCATACAGCGAAGCAGCATCTTGCCGACGCGAGTTCTTCACCGACAACTGTTCGATATCGAGATCGCGATAGGGTGGCGTGTGTCCCGAAAACTCGAACGACCCGATGGGGTTGTTCTTCAGATCCTCTTTCCACTCCTTGACGATCTGATCCGCCGTGACATCCAGCTTCGCCGCGTTCTTGGATGCAGTCACTTCGTCGGCGGTCAGTGCGGTCTGGTCCTCATTTTCGACCTGTTTGAGACCGATGACCTTGCGTGCCACATTTGTGAGATAGATGCCAGTCGTCGAACCGCCGCCCGCACGCTTCGCGGCATGGTTCGCAGGAATTCCCAGGAACAGAGGTTCGCGGTGACCGCGGCGTCCATTGTTGACGGCGAGCGCTTTTCCGGCATCGATGCCGATGCGGACTTTTGCCGGAGGATGATCGGCATCTTCACCCGTCTGAGCGAGCACGTCGATAATGAGCTGGCCCATTGCGACCGCACGGTAAACCCGGTCCACTTCCGAATCGTAAGGCTTCGATACGACAGAGTGCAGACGCTGATTATGGAAGTCGACGAAGATCGCATCCACACGCTGCAGGATGCGATGCACAGCGCGGTAATGCAGATTCAAGAAACGTAGCGTTCGGCGGTGGCAGGTCTCACCTTCCGTTTCCGTCACGTGCAGCATGTCGGACAGGTTCAAGATGTCGGCGTACAAGTGCACGCCGTCAAGCCTGTACGCAACATTGCCGGGAAGGTTGGTGAGATCCGTATCCCGTACATATTCCTTGATCTCGATGTTCTTCAGCGGAAGCGCTTCGATCCTACCGTCGATGCGCTTTGACGCCCGATCCTTGTTCCAAGTTCGTGTAGCCATTGGCCCCTCCGGAATTTAGCACTGCAATGTGCGCCCAGGCAATCGTTCATTGGGTTCTTGCGCCTGCGGCTGTACCCCTATATGTTGATCAAAATAGACAGCCTCAACTATATGGAGCGCATCATTACATTTATGGTACGCAAGCTTGACCTTAATGTCAAGCTTCGCTAAAGTGTCAGTATGGCCACCCGAAGAGACTATGCATGATCCCGGATTTTGACGCTGACGGGCTTTTACCGGTGGGAGATTATGACGTTTCCTTTGAGGAACTGCGCCGGTCGATCCTCGTGACTGGCGATGCGCAACATCGGCGAAATTGGGACGCGTCGTGGCGTGCGCAGCTGGTGGGCAATCTCGAGACCCTCACACGGCAGCTCTGGTCGGTCGGAGTCCGGGAGGTATATGCGGATGGCTCGTTTGTCGAAGACAAGGATCACCCGAACGACATCGATGGATATTTCGTCTGCGACTTGCAGCCCCTCATCACGGGAGAACTAGCCCGTCGGCTGAATCTGCTCGAACCTTCAAAAGTGTGGACGTGGGACCCTGCAACGCGCAGGCCATATCGCGGTTACCCTAAAAAGCAATTGCCTATGTGGCACCAGTACCGCGTCGAACTGTATCCTCATGTGCCCGGCCTTGGGATCGGATGCGGCATCTTTGACAAGTACGGAAATGAACTGGAATTCCCGTCGGCATTCCGCCAGTGCCGGCGCAATGGCAAGCCCAGAGGCATCATAAAAATCAGGTATGGAGACTCGCTATGATCCGGAATGAGACTGAATATCAGGAAGCATCCGCTCGACTCGCGGACGAACGCAAACGTCTCGCCGACCACCGAACTAGGTTGCACGAGGTGGGGCTCACTGAAGAGGAAATTAAGCGAGCCGTTGATCCAATGGAATCATTCCATCTCCAGCTTAAAGAAGAAGTTGAAAGTTATGAGCGACTGAAGCGCGGGGAGTTCGACGAACTTGAGAATTTCAGGGGATTTGGCACGTTGCTAATCTCATTGCGGATTGCAAAGGGGATATCACAACGCGAGTTGGCCAAACGATTGAATGTTCACGAATCACAGATATCCCGTGATGAAAGGAACGAGTATTTCGGGATTACGCTTGAACGGGCGATGAAGATTCTGGACGCGCTGGATGTCCGGCTCCACACGACAGTGGAGGTCGAGCCACCCCGGATGCTCGCAATGGCTTAGGAGGGGGAATGGACGAAAACGAGCGCTATCTTGTGGACCTCAACAAGGACAACCTGACCAGAGTGATCGGATTTGCGAGTACCTACGATGCAAAAGCCAATTTTGCGTTGACCATCATCCTGGCTCTCACCGCCTATTCTACAGCGGAACTTCCGTCGTACATTGACGCGCACGCCAAACACCCGGCGCATCCCTGGTTTGTGCTGTTGGATATTGCGGCCATTGGATGTCTGGGTTTCTTCCTCTGGGCTGTCGTTCTCATCGTCATGACGATAAGACCAAATGTCGGCCAGCACACGCAGAAGCCGTCTCCGTTGTTTTTCCAGAGCATAGCCTTGATGCCCCTCGATGATTTCCGTAAGACGATGGCTTCGCTTCCCATCGACGAGGCACTTCGCCTGCTGGCAGAACAGACCTACGATGCCGCTAAGGTCGTCGCAAAAAAACATGCTCGCGTGCATGAAGCAATCAACCGGTTTTTCTGGGGTGTGCTCTGCTTCCTCGCATTCACCATTGGAAGGTCAATTCTGCTGGCATTGATCTAATCAGGAGGGCCGAGCTTACTGGCGTTCGCGCCATAAATCATTCAGATTTTCCATGTCCAGTTAGAACTGTAAATAGCGAGGTCACCCATCTGGGACCACTTGCGAGGTCTCCACATCGGTGTGTTGTTCGTCCCACCAAGCTTCCTGTTATCTGGAAGTTTGTTATAAACCTCTGTCGTGACGAAAATCGTATTGTCTTCATTAATGCTTGCCAGTTTTGCCGCGTAATTTGCCGCCCGGCCGACCCAGACCAAATCATTGTCATTGCGGACGCCAATCCGTGCGACAAACAGGGGGCTCGTGTCGATCCCTATGACATGCCGGAGCCGGTACGTAGCGCTCGGGTATTGCTGTGATAGCGCCGGATTGATGATGTTTAATACCGAAGAGTTGATTTGCATTGCGGCCTTTACCGCGTTCGAGTTCTTCTGATCACCGATGAACACGCCCATGATCCGATCGCCATCGTAGGCGGTGATGATTCCGTCATTGGCCTTTACGATTCTGGCGGCACAGGTGAGGTACGTGCGGTAGACCTCTGCGGCGAAATGTGGATCGGATGCGTCCACCAGTTTCGTTGAATCCGCAATGTCCGCATAAAGAACGGTTGCATCAAGTTTCACGGCATCATTGCCGAGGCCTAAATCCTCAGGCACCGGAACGATTCTCCCAACACGGCTGTCCCAGGAGTCGTGAAAGATCTTTTTTACCGCTACTTCGAGGTCTTCCTTCAAAGCCATCGTGTGCCCCACTAACTACTGAATTGTTCGCTGGTACCATTCATCATAGCCAAGCATTACACTCATGCTCCAAGGAAAATTATGTTACAGGGCTTGGACTTTTACCCCGGTGGGACTTAGTCCCATTGATCATGCCAGCCTTCGCTGGACGCACACTTGTCGTTACTAATTAGGCGCCAATGAGCGGATTGGCGTTTTAACGCCAATTTTGGCACGGATGAAACGGTAGTCAGATGGCGACTGCTACAGGCTCATCGAAGTGCAAAGACTCCCTGGATAGAGGAGCCTTCTTCGATGTATCTGCAAATCATGTGCGCATCCACGCGAGACAGCCCAACATCCTCCAGAAACTCGTGCAACTGGCTTGGCGCTTGAGGGAGGTCCTTGTCTGCGATCGAGAAAACCTGCGAGATCGGCTCGCCTTCACGCAGGACGCGAACATCTGATCCCGTCACATCAAGGTCATATCGCGTTTTTGGCCAAGGGTTCAGAGGAGCTATGGATGTTGGCTCTCCCTCCTCCGTGCTGAAACCGTTCGGAACGTTGCCATAATGTTCGGCCGCCGAGTGGAGACTCCTGAGCGCCAAAGGATGAACGGTCTGCGGTTGGGGCACGACTGAGAGAAGATGTTGCTCTGGGTTTGGCTGTTCGAGCGCATAGTGATGCGGATGATTGCTGAAGATGATCATCGAATAGGGGTCGGTGTCATTGTGTTGCGCCTTAACCCTGTCCAGAAGAGCGACCATCGGGCGAGAGAATCCTTTTCCGCCCTGGCGTCCTAAGATTCTTTCCGCCCACTTGAACGGTAGGTTAGTGTCGACAAAGATCACGAGCGGATGCTTAGTCTGCTTCGCCACAGCGCTGTTGATGAGTGTCCCTAAACGGAAGTTCGGTTTGGTTTCAGGAGTTCCGGGCACACCTAGGACGCCCTGTCGATGTCGGCTCTTGGCTTCGATGGACAGAACTTGCCCGGTCAGTACGTGACGAGCGGTGAATTCGGCATGCTTTGTGCGACGGTCCTTTTCATCTTCATGATCGACTTTAAAACCGGCGCGGTAGCAGGTCGCTTCAGCGAACAATTCGTGACGCGCGCCTTGGAACATCTCCCGGTTCTTCAGACGCTGGAGCCACTCTTCATCAATGCCGCCGTTGTCATCCACGATGTACAGGTCGTAGGCAAAACAGTTGAAGGCAGCGAGTGCTCCAGTGAGCAAGCCGACTCGGCTCCCGTCGGGTTGTGTAGGCTGGGCGTTCATGTAGCGGGCAGCTTGCGCACGCCACGCAATAACGGGGTGGCGTTGCTCCTCCGGTTTTGCGGCTTCCGCCTTACACCATTCAACGCCAAGGATCTCGACCACGTAGTCACGCAAGAAATCAGAAAAAAACTTCCACTTGTCGGAGCTGTACAGACGGCCGCTGACAGCGATTATCCGTTGGCCGAAAGCCATTGTGGAGATTTGCGGTCGCACATGGCCGAATCTCCGCACCCTATCTTGTTCCTTGCGGTTCTTCTCTTCGAAAAGGGCAGCTGCTTTTTCGCGCAGCTCCGACGGAACCTCTCCCCAAGAGAGGCCATCTTTCGATGCCATCATCCTTGGTTGCGGTGGTTTTGTCTGCGCCAGACAGCATTTTTTGAATTTGAGACCACTTCCACAGGGACAGCGATCGTTACGCCCGATCTTAGAGGCTTTGGTGTTTGCGCCATTGGACATTCGTTTCGACATATGACGCCGAGCAAGAGGCTTAGCAGAATCATAGCCGTAATACCTGCGTCCTCTCATTGAAACTCGCTGAAGGATTGACTGGATTAGTACCGGGAGATGCCGCAGGGTCCGGAGAACCCTTGCAGCGGGCGAGAGAGAAGACGATGAAGGCTCACACAACTCTTAGATGCCATCCCCGGCGCACTTCCGAGCCGGGCACCTGCTCTTGGCGCAGCGTTGCGGCCTTGATTGCATCCGTGTCTGGCTTAGTTTCCTGAATCGACGACTCCAGGTTCTTCGCAAGCTCTTCGGGTAGCAAAGCGAGGACCGTTTCCCACAGGACCCCGTCGATCCGGGCGTCAATTCTGCAGTATGACTTCGGCAGCGCTGACTCGTCGTTGATTCGCACCGAGTCCTGGCTGTTCTTCTGGGCGCGCAATGTGAACTGGTGGCCTTCGATCTTCTTGAGGTCCCGGCTCAGCAGGTAATAGAGGACCATGTTCTTGGTTCGCTCCACCTTGCCAGCTGCGGCCCGGGCTCGGTCAGTAAGCCGCGTGGACTCGCTCCTGCAATACTGCTCGCGGGCTTCCATTATGCGCACGAAGCGGCCGATCCGGTCGACCTTCTCGCCGTGTGCCTCGCAGAATCTCTGAAACCGCGCCACCAGGTCTTCCGAGGCCTGACCATTTGACTCAACCTGTCCCTCGATCTCTTCGAGGAGCCCATCGAGTTCCATGTCGATTTCAAACAACGAGCTTGCTTCCGCAATCGATGCCATCTGAGTCTCTCCTTCTCGGTCATGCTGAGTTCTTAGCCGGCACTATGCCGCTACCTTAGGTCGCACCCACAGAGAGCGTGCGGCATGATACGCCAGCACGTCGGCACGGCTCTGGTCGCGATGCCCGTTGTGACCTTTGATCCACTTCCATCGGATAGAAAGCCGTGTGTTCAACTCGATCAGCTCCGCCCACAGCTCATGGTGCTGCAACTGGGTCCCGCGCCGGTTTCGCCAGCCTTGCCGCTGCCAGCGAGATACGAACGCGCGCATTCCATAGATCAGGTATTCGGAGTCTGAGTGCAACTCGATCCGCGCTCGGCCTTGCACTGACCGAAGCGCTTGCACCGCCGCGACAAGTTCCATCTCGGAGATGGTCGTCCAGGGATCGGCGCCCGACATCTCCCAACGTTCCTTTCCCTGGATTACGACGACACCCCATCCGCCTGGGCCCGGATTGCCGATCGCGGAGCCGTCAGTGAAAATGCGATAAGTCTGATCCACAGAGAGCCTCCTTCCCAAAAACCAACTTGGAGCGTTCATCGAACGACTGGGGTGAGATCGAGTCCCGCATGTACAAGAGCGAACACACCGCAAGCTCCCGGCCCTCTGGGACTAGGCAGCCTGCATAGGAATGACCTGGCCGAACGGCACTTTCTGGCTTCCGGTCGAAGCCCATAGGACGGGATAGGCGGGAGGCGACGGCGGGAACGAGCCATACAGATCTGTCAGGAAGACGAGGGTCTGCGGCAGAATCCCGTGCTCATCAAGCCAATCAAAGCATGGGCCAAATTCGGTTCCTCCGCCTCCCATCGGGTTAAGGTGGACCGGTTGGCCAGCTTCGTACGTCTCTACCTTGTGGACCGTCGCGTCAAAGTACAAGACATGCACACGCTGGGGCCGTTGGCCTTCTAGAATCGAACGCACCTCGGCCTCAAAGAGCTTCAATTGCCGCGCGTTCACCGAACCCGAGCAGTCGACGGCGATCGCAATCTCCCCAACGCCCTCGCGTATCACTCCCGGCAAGTAGAGACCTGCCCAGACATGGCGGCGGCTAGGGCGCATCCAGCTATAGTCAGCCGGGATCGTATCCGACCAGAGCCGGCGCAGCATCTCCCGCCAGTCGACCGAAGCCTCGGCCGCCCCTTCCAGGGTCCGGTGGAGACCGGCCGGAACCTTGCCCGCCTGCCGGGCAACCGTCGTGGCCTGGTTGACTGCCACATCCCACTCCCTCGCCTGTTCTTCGATGGTCGGGGTTTCCTCGTCCGGCGGTGGCGCGTCGAGGACCTGGCCGATTCCGCCTTCCGTAACGGGAGCGGAAGGTTCCTTTGAATCGCCGCCACCTGATGTCTCGTCTTTCGATTCTTCTCCTCCGGGCTCGTCATCTCGACCCTCTTTACCGGAGTCTTGTTCTGTTTCCGATTCCGATTCAAGGAGGTTGTAGATCTGCTCCGAACTCATCCCGCGGAAGCGGTCGTCGATGAGCACGCCGTCGGGTAGCGAGAGTCCGGCGTCAACGAGCAACGGATTGATGGCGAAGTCACAGGCTACATTCCACCTTTTCGGATCGCGACCGGAGCGGCGCACGTGATGGTGAAGGGCCGGGTGCATGACCTCGTGAGCCAGGGTTCCTGCCAAACTCGCCGCGTTCAGGGTTTCGACAAAATCAGGGTTGTAGAAGAGCGACACTCCATCTGTGGCCATCGTTTGAACCGACCGGCACTCGCGCCCCTTCAGGCGGAACAAGAGCGAGCCGAAGAAGGGATGATCCAGGATGAGAGAGGTGCGGGCCTTCTGAATTCGCAGTGAGGTTGGTGTCTGATGTCTCATGCCGCTGCAGGCGCCTCCATGTACGCGGACATCCGGTTGAAAATGTCGTCGGCGCTCGGGCCTTGAGCGGGTTCCGCCGCCTCGCGGCCGCGCAAGAGGCCATCCATTTCGGCCACGATGTTGGCGGCATCGGCGGCCGTGGTGACGCGCAGCAGGTCATGCCTCTTGAGGTCCTGGGCGGAGTAGTTGCAAAGCCGATCTTTGACCTGCTCCGCAAAGCGGTTCAGGTCCGTGTCGCCGTTGACGTTGAGCCTCGGCAGGATCTCCACCAGGTCCAAAACATTGGTGACCAAGGAACCGTGAAAGCGCGACTCCGGTTCGTTCAGCCGGTCGACCATGTGGGCGACCACCTCGCGCAGTCGCTTCCAGAGGTCTTCAGTTCCGCGCATCAGCGATTCGCGGACGTTGGCATCAATCTCGCGCGAGACCCGTGCCTGCTCCTCGGCCGACATCTGAACGCGGAAGTCGGCGCCGGAGGGGATGGGCAGGACTTCGAGTTTGACCCCAAACTTTTTCCTCAGCTTTTCCACAGCCGGGTAGTCTTCCTCCCGGAAGAGCCCGTTCAACTCCGGCTTAACCTGCTCGATGTACTGGGGATAGACGCCGAGAAAGCTCTCGACGCCCTGTTCAAATCCGGCCTCGAACTCACGCATGCGCGCCATGAGATCGAAGTAAAAGTTCGCTGGTAGCAGTCGGAACCCCTCGTCCGACCAGGGAAGGGTGATTTTGTAGAAGTGCTGCCGGATCTGCCCAGCCAGCGTGCGCAGCTCCTCCAGCTTGTCGGCGCCACGCAACAGTTGCTTGTTGTAGCGGCCCGCGCCCTGGTGGGCGCCGTGTTGATCCGCGACATCGCGGCTGACCTTGCGGTCGTGTTTGACGGCCGTCCAGATACTAATGTGGACGGCGGCGAGCATTGCACGTTCCGTAATCATCGAATGACCTCCCGGTAATCCACTCCGAAGCGAACGAACTCCGGAGTGTGGGTTATGGCGGTGTCCCGCGCCGCCGCGTCGCGCATGGCCATCACCCGCATTTCAGTTGGCATCCGGTCGAGATACGCAATTCCTCTCCCTACCGAGGTGTCGCTCAAGGCTCTCCCCAGGGCGGTGGCAATGGCGATTTGCGCGGAAGGCTCCGTGGGAAGCGGCGCCGTCGTGGGGTTCAGAAGGATTTCGTCGATCGAAGGCAACTGGCGAAACAGCCGAATGAAAGCGACAAGTTCCGAAGCCGCCGCCGGCCCCACCGCTCCATCCAGGAGCTGCGCCTCAAACTCGCTGGCCCCCGAGAGAAACTGTGCCTTCTTGCGGCGGGCGATACCGCAAAGGACCTGTGACGCCATCTCCCAGGAACGCGGAGTGGGCCAGGCGTTGACGTCTGCAGTCGTGTCGGCCGTGTGCAGAAGCTCGGGCTTGAAGCGCAGGAAGGCAATGATCTCGGGACGGACCTGAGCCTTCACCGCCCACCGGCACCAGTCGTCGAGATCCGGTTCAAGTTCCAGATGCACGAACCGGTTGCGCAACGGCCGAGGCATGGAAAAGTGAACGCCGCGCTCGGAGGCAGGATTCCCTGCGGCGATGACAACCCAGCCATCGGGCAGCACATACTCACCGAGCTTGCGATCAAGCACCAGCTGATAGCAGCCCGCCTGGGTCATCTGCGGCGCAGAGGTCAACTCGTCGAGAAAGAGAATGCCCTTGCCTGCGGTGGGGAGAAACTTGGGTGGGACCCATTCGGTCTGGTCTTCGGCGATCCGCGGCAGGCCCCGCAGGTCGACCGGGTCAAGCTGCACGGCCCGCACGTCGAGAAAGTCGTAGTCGAGATCGCTGGCGACCTGGGAAACGATCTGTGACTTCCCAACGCCGCAGGCGCCCCAGATGTGCAGGGGCACACGTTCGCCGATTAGCGCGTGAAGCGCCTCATAGAGTTTCGATGGTTTCATGGATTGGATCCTTTCGGATGTGGCAGAAGTTAGTGGAGTTTGAATCAGCCGGGCATGCTAGAATTGGGCTTCAGAAAAACAGGCTGCTCTTCAACTCACTGATTCCCCGCAGTGAGTGGCTCGGGATGCGAAATGAATGTTCAGGGTGTTGCCGACCAAGCGGGGCGTTTGATTGAGAATGCTCAGCGCCAGGCGCGCGATTTCTTTGCAGATAATCCCGGTACCGAGGAACCGACGACCGGCGAAATCTGGGAGAAGGCGTCAACGCAACTTGAAAAGGCCCTGGCGATTTATGACCGCAAGGAATCTTCAGACACGCCGGAGTCAACCTGGGTTCCATGGCGCGAAACGAAGAAAAGCTGCCAGCAGGATATCGAGGAAATCCTCGATACTGTGTTGGCTGTTCTCGGAACGTGCGGCGCAGCTGGATATAGAACCCGCGTCCGAAATCTCCAAGCTGACAATGCGGTGTCTCAGACCCGGATCACAAGATGCCGGGAGCAAATTCTTTCAGCCCCGGCCGAGAACTCGCAGAGCTTCGTTGAAGGCTTAGTCGTTCAAAGTAAGGAAAACCTTGCGGACAGCATTGCCGATGAAACAGACAGGATCGCGGAGAGAAACAGGCAAATCGAAGGCCTGAAAGCCGGCTTCCGCGAGCATCTGCAGCACATCGGAATGAACGTTTCGGCGGAACAAGCGGACTCATTCCTGCTGCCTGTCGTGGACGATGTTATTTCCATGGCTGCGGTCATTTCGAACATCAGCCGCCTGACAGAACAGTTGCAGGAATTGGTAGACGCCAGCAAGGAAGCCCCAGCAGAAGCCAAACGGTACTACGGGATGTACGTACTGTTGGTCTTTGCGATTGACCGGCTCCAGACACATTTTGTAACGGAGATCGACGAACATTTTCTTCCCAGGATCGCCGGTCACCAGCAGGACGCTATTCGACACATTGCGGATGCCGAGGCGCAAATCAGTCATGGCGGCCCACGCGAGCAGCTATCCGCAAATATCTCAGGAAACAATCGGACGATTGAAGCTTGTCGCCTCCTGGTAAGCAGGCTGCGAGACTATCGGCGGACGATTCTTGACGACAACCGCAAAGTGCGGGTGCTCGAAGCTGCGGCGGTGAATACCTACAGGACCGTATGCCTCAGTCTCAACGCTGCCGAGTTGATCGGATACTGCGACGCGGCGTTTCGCGCGTTACGCGAATTGCGGCTTCCGCCACTGCGGCCATTTCAGGGAATTCAACTGACCGAAGAAATGCAGAAACTTGCTGAGCGCGTGGTCGCTGAGGAGTAATCGATGGGGTGGTCGTTCAGAAAATCGTTCCGCCTATTGCCTCGCATTCGACTCAACCTGTCGAAGAGCGGCCCGCGCTTGAGCGTCGGCGTTCCCGGCGCCCGTGCCTCCATAGATGCACATGGCAAGACGCGGGTGTATGCCGCAAAGGGACCAGTTCGGTTCCAGAAGACGATCAACGTTCGATCAACTTCAGGCTCTGAGAGGAGCCCACGCCTCTTGGAACTTTTGAAGATGATTCTCGGGCGACGATGAACTCGACAAGTGCCCAGAATCAGGACTCGTTCGCGAGTAACCACACCTTTTACCTAACAAGTGCGGCTATTTGAAAGGGCAGAATGCAGCTTGAGGATCTTTGGAAAGTCGGAGACGTCGTTGAAAACGAGTACGAAGTCTTGCGGATCCTCGGCGGCCCTCGGAGGAGCAGCATGGGCATCGTATACGTGCTTCGATATAAGGGCACAAAAAGAGTTGAGGCGGCAAAGACATACCAATTATTGATTGAGAGTGACACAGTAGAAACGCGGCTGCGATTTAAGAATGAGGCGAAGATTTGGAATGGCCTGAAAGGTCACCCGAATATCGTGGATCCGTGTGGTGTGCTCGAATTCGCAGGATTGCCATTCATGATGTCCGAATATGTGGAGGGCGGCGATTTGGGAATGGCAATCAGTAATGCCGCATTTGTTAATAATCTTGAGGAAGTATGCGACTTAGGCATGCAGTTCTGCGACGGAATGGCATACGCACTTGAACACGGCGTGAAAGCCCATCTAGATATTAAGCCTTCAAACTTGTTGCTCGCGAAGTCTGGTCACCTTCAAATCTGTGACTTCGGAATTGCCAGGGCACTCGACGGAGTAGTCCCACCAAGTCGAACGCCTCCCGAAACCGGAGCCTGCGATTTGATGCTCATTTCAACACCAACTGGGACCTTCGCTGGATCGCCTCTTTACATGGCACCTGAACAAGAAGATGATGTCGAGTCTGTTGATCACCGTGCGGACATTTACTCATTCGGTTTAGTCCTTTTTGAAATGCTGACCCAGCAAATACCACATCTTGACCGAGGGTCGCAGGCACAATCTCTCAGAACACTGCAGAATGGAAAGATGAGGTCACTGGTTGGCAAGTGCCTTCGAATGCGAAGGGAAGACCGTTTCAGTACCTTCGCCGAGTTAAGGGAAGCGTTGGGGGCCATCTATACAGCAAAAACGGGTCGGTCACCCCATAAGGGAGTTTTCACGATCCCAGCAGACTGCCTCATCCCGCGTGCCGACGGCATGTACAGCATCGATCCAAAATGGAAGCATGAGAGCTTAATGGAGCGGGTCGAACATCTGATCGAGATCGAAGACCAGGATTCCCTTCGAAGAATAATTCCAGTCATTCGGCGTCAACTAGAAAAGTGGCCCACATCTCCCGAACTGAGTATCGCGATTGCGCGAGCGTATGAAGATTTAGATGAAGATGATCTGGCATCCCCCTACTATGAAACTGCTTTTCAGAACGGAAGAACTGGGGTCGCCAGAGGGTTCGCAGCGGTCCAACTGGGTCTGATCTTGCAGCGCAAATATGAGATTGACCAGGCAATTGAGGCATTTAAGCGAGGTGTCGAGCACGATCCCAGCTACTATTTTGGGCACTATGCGCTCGGTCGCGCATATTTGGCTTGCAGTGATATTGAACGAGCCCAGAATTCATTTGAGACGGCGGTCCGGTTGAATCCCGACGACGAAGACAGCCATGTTTATTTGTCCCGGTGCCTCAACGAGAGATCGGGCGGGAGGGACAGTGCGATCGCAATGCTCAGCGAGTCGTTGCGGCGAATTCCACGGTCAAAGACAATTGCTCGTTGCCTGTCGGCCTGCATGCTACTGAACAATGAGTTCGAAGAGGCAATCAATGTCTTGGACGATGCGCTTGTTTTCAGCCCGGAATGCATAGAATTGCACCTCGTTAAGGTGGCGGGTTTGCTCTTGCAGAAGGATCTCAGCGGTGCTCTTGAACAAGAGCAGACCGCGTTTGCTTTCAAGCAAACGGGGTCTTTTGCAACACTGATCAGTTGGCGTGGATGCACTCGCGTCGCTCGCAATGGCGACTGGGACACGTGTCTCTCGATGGTACGAGAATGGCTTGAGGATATAGTCTTCAAAGTCTTTGTAGACGACGAATTTAACCCATTCTATAGGATGAACCATGCCGGTAAAATTTAGACGACAGCAACTCCTGAGACGCGTAGATCGCTGGCGGACAGAACTCTCAGAAATTGATGATGCACAGTTGACTAGGTGCGCAGGCGCGAAAGATACCTGTTACACGCAAATCGAACTCATAATCAGAGACGCGATTTCCGCTTTAGTGAACTGCGTGGGGAGCGAGGCGGAAAGTCTGTTACCCAAGTCGGTTTCTCAACTAATGTTGGGGGAAATGATTCGCACCTTTGAGGACATTGGACGAAAGTTTGGCCCGATGGTCCAGCGAAAACGTCCTGACATCGCTTATCGAGGGACTCTTATCAGTGAAAGCGAAGTCTCAGTTCTGTGGCGTTTTAACGAGTTGCGCAAGGAGAGTAGACACACCGATTTCAACGCAAATTTGACTCAGGTGCTGATTCTCACAAAGGAAGTGTGCAACCTTTACATAATTGGCGTTTGCGAGCAGCTTGAGGTACCGCGGATTAGAGGCTAATTGTAGTTATTACGCACCACTTCCCTTGCAACATTGGATCTGATTAGCTCCCCGCGACCGCTTAAGCTGCCTCATCCAAGTCGTCGGATTCATCCGTTGGCTCGTATTCGGTGGCCTCGGCAAGAATCTCCTCCTCCTCGCCCTCATCCGGCGCAGACGAGGGAACTGACTCCGGCGACGGTCCAATGTCAAAGAGGCTCGCGTTGCGTGCCGGCTCCGCTTTCCGTTGCTCGACAGGCTTGGGCGCCGCGTCCGCGGACTTCTTTGTCTGAGTCGCTGCGGGTTCGGGTTGGGCTGGCGCAGTCTTCGTTGTCCCCTTCGACCGGGCCTCTGCCTTTGCGGTCTTCGCGGCCGCTGCCATCTGCTCCTTGGCGGATTCGAGCGTGTTCTTGAGTTCGAGGTGGGCTCCAACAAACTGGACCAGCGCGGAAGGCAGTTCGGCGTCCAACTCTTCCGCCGTTCCTGCCACGCTAAGAGGAGTGGTGAGCGCATCGTTTTCGCTTTCGTTGAGCTTGCGGGGAATGACGTTGACGCGGATAGTGTCGTCCTCCAACCGCGTCAGGATCATGACGACGGTCCTCTGCCGAAGCAGCGGACCCAGTTCTTTGAACATGGATTCACCTTCCTCGTTAGTGAGAATCAGTTGTTGGGATGGGGCTATTGGTCAGGATCGTGCCAGTAGTGAATGTTTGGTAGCACCCGACGGACTCGGTTGAGGTCGGATGAACTACTCTCGCTCGGTCTCGCCCATCAGTGCTTCAAGCCGCTCCACTTCGAGCCGCCGGAGTTTGGCGGTCGCGGTCCACTGTTCCTCGGAGTCCCTGTCGGTCAAGTATTCCTCGTGCATCTCCCGCCAGCGCCTTTCATTTTCACGGGCAGCCCGGAGCGCGGTCTGAAGCTCCGAATTCTTTGCGTTTGCAGCCGGGGTCATGAAGTGGATTTTACTATCGTGGGATTGATTCAAGATGAACTCCTCGGTCGCTCAAGATATTCAGGGCTTCGCGTTCGCCCGCCGATCCCGCCGCCGCATCCTCTCCCACAGCCGCGGGTCAGCGTGCAAAGCCGCCATTCGCCCTGTCTGGGCGTTGTAGAAGGCTCCGTGATGGGTGAGGGTGCCGTAGTGAAAAAGCCTCGCAAGCATAGCGAGTGCGCTTGTCGCCAACACCTGATTGATGAATGGCTCTTGCCGTTCGAGAGCCTCTGCCGCGCTGCAACTGGGCAACGGGTCCTCGCCCGCTTCCGCATCCACGATCTCTGGGTAGAGTTCCGCAACCGTTCTGAGCCGGGCCGCAGTGCGGCGGTTTGCGGCATTCAAAGGCTGGCCGAGTACAAACTGGCCGCTGCTCGCGTTGTTGCCGAGGTCGAGCCAGTAGACAGTGCTGTCATTCGCCCGGGTAACGGCGGATAAGATAGCCAGCCGCGCCGCCCGTGTATCGACGCAGCCAATAATCAGGTGAGGACCCGCCGAATTGGTTCTCAGCGAATCCTTGTGAAAGTGCTCGGGGTGCGCCTGCCACCTCAGACCCCAGAAGAGATTCACCCGGTTGATCAACACGGTGGCCTTATTGAGTCCGACATCGGCTGACGCAAACGGCTGGCGGACACAGTTAGTTTCAGTAACTTGATCTCCGTCCACCAGCATCACGTGGAGGCCCCCTGCATGGCCCCACACTTTCATCGCCTGGTGGAGATAGGGCAAGCCGAGTAGCATAGCGCTGCCGTTACCTCCCGCGCCGATGATCAGCACGCGGAGCGGCTGCCCTCTGCGGAACAATGTCTTCGGGAGAGTGTGTTCAGTGATCATGACCGCACCTCTTTCCAGACAAGAACTCCTCCACCGTTTCCGGCAATTCGATCAGCGAGTCGGTGGGAAACTCTTCTTTGCCAGCGAGTTCCTTCCAGAGTCCCTCGAATCCGCCGGGATGGCGCGTAAGCCTCCCCACGTTGCCATGCGTAAACTCGCTTTCATAGAAGCTCTGCTCCCATTGGGGAATGGAGGCGACGGTGGAAGCATCCGGCGCCCGCATCGATCCAAGGCAGACGCTCCCCGTGTCGTACACATTCCAGTAGGGAGCCACACAAACCTTGGTATCGGCCGCGGGGCGGCGATTCTCCTTGAGCGCCCGGATCGAGAGCGAGTGATCCATCACCAGCCAGACGAGAGCGGGCTGCGGGAAGATCGCGCCATTCATTCCGGCCATGTCACCTTGCGTAGTTCCAAAGAACATCGGGTGTTTCTGTGGCGGCGTCCACCAGGCGATAAGCCGTTCGGTGCGCGCGATCACGCTCGCAGGCAGAAACTCCGCCTGCACGCGGCCTCCCAGGGCTTGCACCAGCGATTGAACGAACTCGATGGTCAGCGTCCTTGCAGGTCCGAGCGTTGGTTGCTTGGCGCGATTCTCTGCGTTCACTTCATGGTGGGTGATGAAGGTATTTCCGAAACTGCCGTTCTGGTGTTCCGTCGATCGATAGATCAGCAGAGCTTCACGCAGCGCGAAGTGATGATTCTGTCCGATGCTCACGTTGACCTGCATGAGTCTCCCCCTTCGAATCGTTCAGCAGCGCAATCAGGCCAGCAAGCTCCATGTTGACTCTGAGAAAGATCGCCATCGTGCGAAGTGCCGTCTCAAACTCTTCGCTGACTTCCGGCCGAAAGCAGACTGCGCAGGACGGCTCATTGGTCGTCTCGTTATAGCGTTCTGACTCGTGATCGAAGCAAGCTTGAATTGCGTCATTTTCGCGGAAGACCAGCAACAGGCTCGGCACCGGCGGATCGTCGTACTCTCCCTCGAAACGCATGACCTGGCCCTTCAATCGCGACAGCCGATGAAGCGTCAGTAGCTTCTGAATCCACACGGAATGCGGCCCTTGAAGATGCCTTCGCAGCAGCCTGCGCGCGCTGGGATATGTCCAGTCCTTCGCGGTCCGAACGGGTTCCGGGATCGCCTCATCGACCGCCGGGAACTCGTAGGCATCTCGGCTCTCGGGCTCATCCTGCTCCATCCAGTCATGCAGTTGTTCGTTGTAGCACTCGGCGTCTGTGTGGTCGTAGATGCGAATCCAGCGGTAGAGCGATCCCCGCAAAAGGTAGTAGTAAGCCGCTCCAAGGAATCGCTCCTGCTCTTCGAGCGCGTCCAGCGCAGCTCCGATCTTGAGGTAGCCGCAGGCCTGGAGCTCGAACGCGGCCATCAGCTTGCCTTCGCCAAGAGCTCCGCCTCGCCAATATCCTGTCCCAAGGTCGTCCCTGACTTCGAAGCAATAGTCGATCTTGTCTTTGAGCGTGCCGCCGGAGAACTCTTCAATCAGTTTCTGGATGGCGCTTCGCGCGAAGACCACGGCGACCTTGCCGGTTTGTTGCCAAAGCTTTTCGTCGGCGAGATTCCGCTCAACCAGCGCGAGGCACAGGCGGTAAAGGCGCTCCCCGTTTGTCTCCAGGCGATAGCTTGTGGGGATGCGGCAAAGCGACGGAAGGGTTTCACCGCAACCTTGTCCCAGCAGTCCTATATCAGTGGCGGCAGCAGTTCGCTTGGGGCTTCGAGAACCGGCATCGCGCCGGATGACGATCTCCTGGCCGCTTCCGCGACGGCGTGCGCCAGGCTTTGTGACTCTTCGCATTTCAGATGCCTCGCGACGAGCCGGTCGGCTCTTTTGGGCGGCTTGCACTCAAGCCGACGGAGTTCCGCGAGCAGGTGGGTCTGATCCGCATTCGTCTTCTTCATGATGTGCCGCCTTGTTTCGATGATTCGGGTAGCGACCAACTCCCTCGCAAAGCAGGCGTGGAACAGGGGCGCGGAAGAAGATCACAACGGGACACTGCTCGGAGTCTCAGGATCAGCCCTTGCTGCCGATGGCTCGGCTGAACGTGTAGCGAAGGGCGTCTCCGGTGTCCTCCGGACCCGACAGTGATGCCGTTGCAATCTCGGGGTGCGAGGGAGTGAGAATTTCTCTAACTTGTTCGACGGTCAAGTTGGGTGCCGGATCGGGGATGCGGGCTCCGTTGTAGAGGAACTCGCGATGCAGAGCTTTCACTGTTACGCTGGTCATGAATCAACATCTCCTGGGTGGATTTGGGTTGTACAAGGAATGTGGAACGTGCCGGGTGCAGGTGAGACGTAGCCCTGCGTTTGGCCACACGTTGCGGACCAATTGCGGGAGTGATCTGAGCGTATTCTTGGCTACGTGCCCAAGCGACGGTGTGCCAGCCAAGTTGGCCAATCATCGGAAGGGTGGTCAGCGCGTGGCTGGCGATTTAGGCCGAATGCAGAATTCCTCCCAGCGACAAGAGCGTTTTGGGGGGTAATCCTGTGAAGACTCTAACGGGTTCAGCGCAAGGTGCCCCCTGGCCAGTTCGTGATGTAGACTTGCAGGCGATGCTGCATGCGCTCCTTCATGGGAAGCTCGACGAATTCAAACCTCGACCGGAACGATTCGAGGACGCCCTGACATCAACTGTATTCGGGGCGATCTTCTGGGCTGAAGACTTGAAACTCCTGGAGAACTGGTTAGGTATTCCTCCAAGTTCTTCACGGAGAATTCCGAAAATAGAATATTGGTTTTGGCCGCGCCTCGATAAGGCAGAGCCGGACGTTGTCTTTCGATTGGGAGATGTCTTGGCTGTTGTCGAGGTAAAATATCGGTCGGGCCGCCATGACAAAGCTGACAAACCAGAGGAAGAGGAGAGCGTTGGCGATCAGTTAGTCCGCCAGTACGAGTCAATCGCTTTACCCGTGTCGCAGCGTAAACAGTATCAGGAAGCAATCGAATGCGCCATTCGTGAGTGTCAACTTATCCAGCTTTATGTTGTCGATGCTGGACGCCAGCGCGCTCGCCCCGAGTTTGAAGAATCTAAGCAGCGGATTGAAGAATCGAAGAATCGGCTCCACAGGACTTCGACCTTAACCCTCATAACCTGGCAGTCGTTGTCTCGAGTCTTGAATGCCAATAGCGCTGCGAATCAAGGATGGAGGAGTGACCTTGCCAAGTACCTTCGACTCTGCGGGCTGGACATCTTCGAAGGGTTCTCTCGAAGGCGCCTACTAGAGAGCGGGTTGCTCCACATCCAGGATTGGAGTATGCGAATTGCGTACCCAAAGTTGCGGTTTCAAAGTGCCTTTAAACCTGAGTCTGTTCAGCCAGCAATGCTACTTCGCTGGAGCTTGCCTGGTGGCGTGGCGGAGTTTAATCTACGCCGTGCATTTAGTCACGATCTTCTAGAAGGGACCGCCCAACGCGTCATTCTCTCTTGGCGCTCCCAAGCATATTCAAGTATGCGAATTGCGTACCCAAAGTTGCGGTTTCAAAGTGCCTTTAAGCCAGAGTCTGTTCAGCCAGCAATGCTACTTCGCTGGAACCCGGCTGGTGGCGTGGCGGGGTTTGGTCTTCGCCGTGCATTTAATAACGAGCTTTTAGAAGGGACCGCTCAGCGCGTCATTCTCTCTTGGCGCTCCCAAGCATAGCGGAAGGAAGTGAGCCTGAAATGAGCAACACGATAACACGCGAAGAATTTGCCTCTGCAGTTGCCTCTACGATCTCAAGTGTCCATCATCTCTACAGGGAGGTTGACCGGCTTATCACCGGATTGCGCGATCGACTAGTAGAGGAGCCTGACTCATTGTCTTTCTTGGTTGGTGTATTTAGTAAAGCGGGTCCGTCTCAGTCCCGTCGGATAATCCGCAACGAGTATGGTGCGCTCTTCGCTCCTATAATCGGCGAAGATGACGATGGTGACGAAGATGAGGACGAAGTCGAGGACGACGGTGATGAGCCAGAAGAAGAGCTGAACCACAAGCCACGGAAGGGAACCCCGGCTCAGATCGGAGCTAAACAGGCTCTGCTTGCGGTGAGGATCGTTTTGGTCGATCCGCACAAGCGCGATTCCTTCGAACCGCAGGTCCAATACGCGGTAATGAACCACTGGTCCGTTGGGAACAAACCTTGGGATTCCAAAGAGGTATTTGAGGTGCGCAAGCCCATACTAAAGAGGGTCCCCAGAGCTCTCGGAGGGTCCGATCTCACAAAAGGCACTAAGCTCACGACCAAGGCAACGGTGAATAGTTCTCCTGGTGCCAAAAGGGCTGACGGACGCCAACTTTGCTGCCTTCTGCCCGTTGGAGCGGAAACGATTCCGCTCTACGATCTCGATTCGGCTGACGCTCTGGATAGACTTGGTAAAAACATGAAGTTGATGTGGAAATCTGCTCTGAATACGGAGATTTGATTTAGGTCAGGCCTCAGCGCTACATCCTTTCTGAGCGTTTATCATTTAGCGCAAATTTGTGGCGACGCCAGCTTACGGCAGGATCCTTGAAGCAGATTCCCCGTCGAA
>Ga0302270_10001234_pt1 | contig 26088 bp, 15 predicted proteins | sample III_Bog_E2_3_FD_198773 | JGI IMG/M metagenome (GOLD analysis project Ga0302270, IMG submission 198773) | Peat permafrost microbial communities from Stordalen Mire near Abisko, Sweden - III_Bog_E2_3 | ecosystem: Environmental > Terrestrial > Soil > Wetlands > Peat | place: Sweden: Abisko... | reverse complement strand
CTGCACTGTTCTTTTTTGTCTCCACTTTTTTCATTCCTGAAAGTCCACGCTGGCTTGCTTTGCGCGGCCAGGAACAGCAGGCGTTGCGCACGCTCGAACGGCTTGGCGGCACTGTGTACGCAAACCAGGTTCTGGCCGATATCAAGGCCGCAGGCGATACAGCAACGACACAGGTTCCTTTCAGCGGCGAGCTTCGCAGGCCCGGCATCCCGCGCCTGCTCTGGCTCGGAATCTTTCTTGCCGTGCTTCAGCAGTGGTGCGGCATCAACGTGATCTTCAACTACGCGCAAGAGGTATTCGCCGCCGCTGGTTATCCCATCTCCGGCATTCTGTTCAACATCGTCATTACCGGCGCGGTCAACGTGCTCTTCACCCTGCTTTCGCTGGCCGCCATTGACCGCTTTGGCCGCCGCGTCCTGTTGCTTGTCGGGCTCGTCGGCATGGGCATCATCTACGCAATTCTCGGCGTCTGCTACCGGCTCCATATTCAAGGCGTGCCCATGCTGGTATTGGTGCTTGCAGCCATCGCTTTCTTTGCCTTCTCCATCGCCCCGGTCACCTGGGTTCTGATTGCGGAGATATTTCCCAACCGCATCCGCGCCGCGGGCATGGCCGTTGCAGTTGGCGCACTTTGGGTGGCGTGTTTCCTGCTTACTTACACATTTCCGCTCATCAATGCGGCGCTGGGCGCATCGGGCGTCTTCTGGACCTACGCATCGATCTGCGGTCTTGGATTTGTTTATCTGGCCCTGCGCCTGCCTGAGACTGGCGGAAAATCGCTCGAAGAACTGGAAGCCACTCTTGACGCGCAATCGCGGCTGCCCCGCGCATGATCAACCGCCATAGCAGCGCTGACTTGCGTCCCCGCCCCACGAGAACAAAAGGAAGAGGCTGATGCGCACTGCAACCATCTCCGCGTTTGTTCTATCGATTGCTGCCTCTGCATTACTCGCAGTTGCCCAAACCCCCGCACCTGTCCAGATTATTCTCGACGGCGCTGCCTCGGGACGCATCTACGACGGGCTGGGCGCTGCCAGTGCGGGCGCCTCCTCGCGCCTGCTCATCGACTACCCGGAGCCGCAACGCAGCCAGATTCTCGACTATCTATTTAAGCCCGGCTACGGTGCGGCACTGCAACATCTCAAGGTCGAAATCGGCGCAGATGTGAACTCGACAGACGGCTCCGAGCCCAGTCACATGCGCACACCCGGCGACCACTCTTCCACGCGCGGCTACGAGTGGTGGCTGATGGCCGAGGCGCACAAGCGCAACCCGAAGATCGTTCTTGAGATTCTCCCATGGGGCGCGCCCGGTTGGGTCGATCCAAAACGTAACGCCGCCGGCCACAAGCCCACGCTCTACACACAACAGATGGCCGCCTATCTTGCCGACTTCATCCGCACAGCGAAGCAGGACTACGGTCTCGACATTGCCTACGTTGGCCCATGGAATGAGAAAGTCTTTGACCTCTCGTTTGTGCAAATGCTCCATCACGCGCTGGAGGCCTCGCATCTGGCCACGCAGATCGTCTGCTGCGACGAGTACGCGAGCCAGGGCAAAGGCCAGTGGTCCATCGCCGACGAGATGTTGAAAGACCCGCAACTGGCCAAGGAGATTGCCGTCATCGGCGCGCACTACCCACTCGACAAGGGCCACATCACCACCACCGACGCCGCACGCCGGACTGGCAAGCCCCTCTGGTCCAGCGAAGACCAGCCCAACCCCGGCAGCGGTCCGTTCCTCAGCCGGGGCTGGCCGGTGGGCGGGCGCATTCTGGCGCACCTCTACAACCAGAACTACATCGAAGGCTCACTGACCTCGACCGAGATATGGAGCCCCATCACCTCCTACTACGACAATCTGGCCGCGCCAAACTCCGGGCTGATGTACGCCAACACGCCCTGGTCGGGCCACTACGACGTGCAGGGAACCATCTGGGCCACTGCGCACACCACGCAGTTCGCACAGCCCGGCTGGCAGTATCTCGATGCAGCCTGTGGCAACCTACCCGCAAAGGGTAGCTACGTCTCACTGCGCTCGCCCAACAGGAAAGACTGGAGCGTGGTGCTTGAGACCATCGACGCCAAAGCTCCGCAGACGGTTGCCTTCCGCGTTGCCGGCGGGCTGAGCGCAACTACGGTCCACATTTGGCAGACCAACGCAACCCACACCTTTGAACACGTTGCCGACCTCAAGCCCATCAATAGCTTCTTCAGCTACGCATTCGAACCCGACTCGCTCTACTCGCTGACCACGACCACTGGCCAGGGCAAGGGAACAGCAATTACGCCGCCATCCGCGCCGTTTCCATTTCCATACTCGGATAACTTCGAGTCCACCGCGCTCCAGCACGCGCCAAAATATCTCTCCGATCAGGATGGAGCCTTTGAAGTGCGAACCTGCGCGGGCCGCGCGGGCCGTTGCCTCGAACAGGTCATTACCGCACTGCCGGTGCCGTGGAATCCGATGCCTGATCCCTTCACGATTGCCGGCGACGATCAGTGGACCGACTACACGTTCTCGGCCGACATCCGTTTGCTCTCTGGCTCAGCCGCCACACTCATCGGCCGCATCGACTCAGCCGACGTCTTCAAAGACGAGAAAGCTCTCTGGCCCGCAGGTTATGTGCTGCGCCTCAAACCCGACGGTTCATGGAATCTGTTTTCAACGGAATTCAAAAAGCCGCCTGTGACGCTGGCTTCCGGTAACATCAGGCTCGATGCTTCCGCATGGCACACACTCACGATGCGCTTTCACGGCAACTCCATCGAAGCGCGGCTCGACGGCAAATCGCTGGCGACGGTCTTGGACTCCACGCACACCCACGGCATGATCGCCCTGGGCAGCGAATGGAAGCGCGTACAGTTCGACAACCTGAGCGTGAAGCCCGAGTAATCCGTTCACGGACTGATCCTGCTATTCGTCGCGCAGCACACCGGTACAACCTTCGGGTGTCCCACCTTCATCTCGCCAACAAAGTCTGTGCACACCATCCTTGCGCAGCTTTACCGCGCAAGGGTGGGTAGGCAAGGATCTAAGCTATCAGCGACTAACAACTCACCTCGCCACGCAACAGCGCATCCACGCGCAACGAGCCCAGCATGGGCGGCAGTTCTTTCATCGGCCCCATCCACAGCAGTTCGCGCTCAATATCAGGATGCAGCTTGTACTTCTTCGCCACCGACGCAATCGACTCTCCCACGACCTGAATACGGTTCAAGTCGTACTGGCCGATTCCCGCATCCGCGCAATAACGCAGATAGCCGAGCCAGTTGGCGTCGATGCCCATCGTCTCCACGCCAACGCGGTCGGCGGCAATCCAGTCGGTTGAGGCAATGGCGATCCGCGACGGTACAGCCGTTCCGTCGTTCGGCCCGTCGCCCTCCATGCCTTCGAAACCATCGATCACCGCGGCTCCCCAACTCGGAGACAGCCGCGCTGCGGTCAGCAGCATGTTCACATGCGTCTGCCGGATGCCGACGTGGAACTTGCGCTTCTCGTTCCAAACCGGCTGCTCGCCCCGTACGCTGCGCAACGGCGAGCCCAACACCACGTTCTTCACTGACAGGGTGGCCACCACCGTGTTGTGCGTCTTTAAAACCGCGCAACTGATCACGAACGTTTCCGGGTCTGCCAGCCGAGCCGCCAGGCGCACGGGCGTCATGTGCAAATCCTTGTCGAGCAAGAGCGTGGTGACAGACTTCCCTTCCCGGTTCAGGTCAACAAGCGTTAGTTGCTGCGATTTGTATTCTGCTGGCAGCCGGTTGAAACCCAACGCTTCGTAGACCTCCAGGGTATCGCGCGAGGCGGCTTCGGCAATCACCACCTGCCCCTTGAAACGCGGCTCCAGGTAGTCCAGCACGCCACGCAGCGCATCCACGTGCGTCGAGGCTAGTTGGAAGCCGGGATTTACTCCGTTCGGCTTGATCAGGACCGTCTTTTTCCGGGTAAGCGCAGGCAGAATCCGATCATCGATGGACTCAAGCGCCCTGCGAACATTTTCCCGGCGGCTTTCGCCCTTCATCAGCGCCACCTTCGACGGCGCAGGCCCTGCTGTGGTGGGCGCAGAAACTTCCATTCCGGACTTCAAGGCAACTGGACCAGACAGCAGGCCGGCACCCGCCATCTGCACAAAATCTCTTCGAGAAACGCTCATCTGTACCTCTTCGTACTTCCACTTATCCTGCGTGCGATCTAACGCGGCAGGATGGTTGTCTTGCCACAATATCCGGTTCAAAGCCTCCGTTCTTTGAGCGCGGTGAAATCTTTTCTTCCCGTTCACCAAAACCGTCTAACTCGCGATAGGATGGGAACGACCTTGCGGGGCCAACTTTCGTGCGCCACTCCCACCAACGCCTCTATACCGCGCTCTTCATCACCATTGCGATTGCTCTGGTGCTGCTGCGGGCAGCGGTCTGGATCCATCACGGCGTCCGCCCGGCCCACCTTCACCCCAGCGCCACAGTTGAACCAGCCACCAACTGGACTGACAGCTACTCCGACGGCACGCCCGACTTTCTGCGCCTGCAAGACCCCGCTGACCGCGACGCGTTCCGCCGCTGGTTCACCACTATCGCCGACTTGCAGGCCTTCCGGCCGCCCAGTGAGTTGCCCGCCGAAATCGTGGACTGCGCCAGCCTGCTGCGCTACGCCTACCGCGAAGCGCTGCGCAGGCACGACGCCGCCTGGTTTGAATCAACGGGGATTGAAGTCGTCGCGCCTCCCGGCGAGATCCGGGCCTGGCATTATCCCTCCACGCCGCTCGGGTTGGCCCTATTCCGCGTGACTCCCGGCCCCTTCACTCCGGCCGATGCGATCAACGGCGCATTCGCCCAGTTCGCCGACGCTCGCACTCTCGTCCAACGCAACGCCTACCTGGTCGGCCGCGACGTTCACTTTGCCGAGCCCGGCGATCTGCTCTTCTACCGCCAGTTCGGCCAGTCGTCTCCGTGGCACTCCATGATCGTTACCCGTATTGGCGGCCAACCCGCGGTGGTGTACCACACCGGCCCTGACCACGGGCGTCCAGGCGAGCTACGCCGAGTCCTGCTCAACGAATTGCTCGACCATCCACAGCCCCAGTGGCGGCCCATCCCCGCCAACCCCAACTTTCTTGGCGTCTACCGCTGGAACATCCTCAGAGGTTCGGAATGAAGACCCGCACCGCGCTCCACTTCGTCTGCGTTCTATTTGCCGCTCTGCTGACCGCGGCGCTCCCCGCGCGCGCAGCCGATGCACCCCGCTCCTTCTCGCTCTCCTCCACGCACACCTACGCGCCCGGTGAGAGCGTCAAGATCCAGTTCTACGCACGCAACGTTCCCGCGCTCGAATTCCGCGTCTACAAGGTCAACGACCCGCAAAAGTTCTTCGCCGGGCTCAAGGACCTGCACAGCTTTGGCGACACCGACTACTCGCCCAGCGAGCGGATCGACAAAGAGACGCTGCTGGAGCGCATCCACGACTTCAAGGCGCACATCTTCTGGCGTGTGCGACACTTCTTCCGCTCGCAATTCACTGACGCTGCACGCGACAGCTTCCGCGAGCAGCAGGGCAACCTGGGCAAGCGCAGCAAGGTGGTTGGCGCATCGGAGTTCGCGCAGATTCCGCTGCTCAACCCCTCGCAGTTGGTCGCCCGCTGGAAGCTCATCACACCCCCAGCCATCGTGAGCGAGACGCAGCAGTTGCCCATCGATGGACTCAGCTCCGGCGTTTATCTGGTGGAAGCCACCGACGGCACCTACAAGGCCTACACCGTCGTCCTCGTCACCCGCATCGCCGTGGTCGAGCGCACCATCGACGGCCGCGCCGAGCTTTACGTTGCAGACCGCAAAACCGGCGCGCCCATCGCCGACGCTTCCGTCGTACTCTGGGCAAGCCACAAGCTCCAATCCTCCGCACGCACGGATACCAACGGCATGGCATCGCTCACCATGAATGGCGACCCGGGCGCACAGGCTGAAGACGTGTGGATGCTCGCCCGCCACGGCGCGGACACCGCCATCGTCACACCGTGGGGTTACGGCTTCAGCCAGCAAAACAGCCGCGACGCGCTGGCGTACATCTACACCGACCGGCCCGTTTACAGGCCCGGCCACACCGTCCACATCAAGGCCATTCTCCGTGTCCGCAAGAATGACGAACTGCTCTTGCCCAGCGCCTGGAATCCCACCCTCGAAGTCACCGACAGCGATGGCAAGGTGATCCTCTCGCGCGACATCCAGCCCACAGCGCACGGAAGCACCTCGGCCGACTTCGATCTTGCGCCAGACGCCACGCTCGGCTACTACAGCATTCGCCTCAACGATCAGGGCGTCTCTGGCGGCGGCAGCTTCTACGTCGAGGAGTACAAGAAGCCCGAGTATCAAGTCACGGTAAAGCCCGCCGCACCGCGCATACTCCAGGGCAACCAGATGACCACGACCATTGAGGCCCGCTACTTCTTCGGCGAGCCAGTTGCAGGTGCCAGGGTCAAGTACTCTGTGAACACCACCACGCATTACTGGTGGGGCGAGGGGGAAGAAGAAGACAACTCCGAATTTGCCGAGGGGGAAGGTGAAGGCGGAGGCGACGCGGACACAAGCTACAGCGAGGCCGAACAGCAGGAGCACGAAGGCACGCTCGACACCAACGGTCGGCTCATCGTTACCCTGCCCACGCGCCTCGACGGCAAACACAACGATCAGGACTACCGCATCGAAGCGCGCGTAACCGACGCCGCCAATCGCGAGGTCAGCGGCCACTCTACCGTGCTGGCCACCTACGGATCGTTTCGCCTCAACGTGGAGCCCACCAGTTACGTAGCCTCGCTCGGCCAACCGGTGCGCGTGAAAGTCACCGCCGTAGATTACGACAACCATCCTGTGCGCACCACCGTGCATCTGGCCGTTGCGCTCACTCACTGGGATTCAACCACTCACCAGCGCACCGAGACGCCTGTAACAAGCAGCGACAGTGCAACCGGCGCCGACGGCACGGTTCTCGTCGATCTGCCTATTGCCGGATCGAGCGGCGACTTCGAGATCACAGCCTCAGCGACCACGCAAGAGAACCGCACCGTGCAGGACCAGACATGGGTATGGGTCTGGAATGGCTCGGGCCAGTTCTACAACGAGAACACCCAGGCCCAGATCGTCGCCGACAAGAAGACTTATCAAGTAGGCGACACGGCGCATCTGCTGCTGGTTACGGGACTCAAAGATTGCTGGGCGATGGTCACCATCGAGGGCCAGTCATTGCAATCGAAGCAGCTCATCCACGCCACCAGCGACAGCTTCCCCTTCGACGTGCCCATCAACACGCTCTCGCAGCCGAACTTGATCGTCAGCGCCGTCATTGTGCACGACAACCAGCTGATGACCGCGCAGAAGAGCCTCAAAGTACCGCTGGTCGAGCGCACCCTCACCATCATGGCCACCCCGAGCAAAGAAAAATATCTGCCCGGTGAAAAGGGCTCGTTCGACATCTACGCACGCGATTCCAAGGGCCAACCCGTGCAGGCCGACCTGAGCTTCGGCGAAGTGGACGAAGCGCTCTACTCCGTCCGTCCCGACGCGAGTGGCGACATTGTAGCCAGCTTCTACCCCAGGCGCTTCTCTTATCTGGAGCCACAGACCTCCTTCGACTTTTTCTTCAGCGGACAGGCTGGCGCCAAGAGCCCGCTGCTGGCCTCGCTCGCTGGCGTCTACCATCCACGTCTGGCACAGGTAAAACCCGGCTCTGACCTGGTTGTGCCCAAGGTCCGCAAGGCCTTCCCCGACACCGCGTATTGGAACCCCAACGTCCGCACTGGACCCGACGGACATGCGCGCGTCGAGTTCAACTTCCCTGACGCGCTCACCACCTGGCGCACCACCATTCGCGGCATTACTGACGACGGTAAGGCCGGCGGCATGGTCACGCGCGTTCTGGTGCGCAAGAACCTGATCGTTCGCCTTGCCGCGCCGCGCTTCTTCCGCCAGGGCGACGAAGCTGTGCTCCGCGTCATTGCCCACAACTATCTTGAGACCGCGAAAGAGACAACCTTCAACCTCGACGTGCAGGGCCTCGACGTCATCGGCGGCCAATCGCAGAAGATCGTGATTCCGGCCAAAGGCGAAAACTACGTGGACTGGCGCGTCCGTGCCCGCACCACCGGCAACACGGTGCTGACCGCAAGCGCGCTGACCAACGAGGAGTCTGACGCGCTGGAGGTGACGCTGCCCATGCTGCCCTTCGGCGTGAAACAGCGCGCCGCCGGCTCAGGCGTGCTCTTCTCCGGCCCAGGACAAACGCAGTGGGGCTACGGCTATCCGGGCAACTCCGACCCCGGTTCGCGCACGCTCACAATTACCGTTGCGCCCAGCGTTGCGGGAACGGTCTTCAGTGCGCTCGACTACCTCACCGGTTATCCATGGGGCTGCACTGAGCAGACCATGTCCAGCTTCCTACCCGACCTGATCGTTGCCCAGGCCATTGACAAGTTGCACATCAAGCCGCCCATTGACAGAATCGACCTAAACCGCATGGTGCAAGCCGGCATCGAGCGGCTCTACAACTACCAGCACGACGATGGCGGATGGGGCTGGTGGCCAGACGATCCCAGCCGCGTCTTCATGACCGCCTACGTCGTCGCCGGCCTTGGCCAGGCCAAACAAGCTGGCTACTCGATCGAGGAGTATCGTCTCACGCGCGGCCGTAACTGGCTCACCTCCACACTGGCCGCGCACCCCAACATGATTCCCGACCTGCGCGCCTATGTGGTCTATGCTCTGGCCACCACCGGTGGCGCACCCAAAGACGGTCTGGACAAAGCGTGGGGTGATCACGGCGAAGTAAGCGACGAAGGCCTTGCCCTCATCGGCCTTGCGCTCGACGCAGCGGGCGATGGGCGCACCCACGATGTTGCCCTCCTGCTTGAGAAGAAGGCCCGCACCGATTCCAACTACGCCTACTGGACCGGCAACTACGACAACATGATGGAGTACTGGGACGACACTTCGGCTGAAACCACCGCGCTCGCTCTCAAGCTCATCGTCCGCCAGGATCGCCAGAGCGGCCTGATGCCCAAGGCCGCGCTCTGGCTCGGCCAGCATCGCACCGGCGACTACTGGTTCTCCACCAAGCAGACCGCGATGGTCATCGCTGGGCTCACCGACTATCTCTCGCTCAGCGGCGAGCTGGCCAACAGCTCCGATATGGAAGTGCTCGTCAATGGCGCATCGCTCGGCCAGCATCACTTCGGCCCCGGCGACGCCTTTGCCCTGCCGTGGAAGGTGCGCGTACCCGCGGCGCAAGCCGCAAAAGGCGGCCAACTCGCCATCCGCAAATCCGGCAACGGCATCACCTACTGGTCCGCTGAATCCAACTGGTACTCCGCCGACAAACACCTCTTCCAGCAGGGTAAGGTTGCGCTCAATATCACCCGTGACTACTACATGCTGCAAAAGAAACAAAACTCGCCGAGCGACCCCATCACCTACGACCTGGTGCCGCTGCACGGGCCGGTGCACATTGGTGATGTACTTGCGGTGAAACTGGCCGTTGCAGGCACTGACATGAAGTACCTGCTTGCCGAAGACCCCATCCCTGCGGGCACGGAATTCATTGCTGACAACGGGCTCTACCACTTGAACAACAAGCCGTCGTGGTGGTACGACTGGTTCACGCGCCGCGAGTTTCACGACGACCGCGCCGGCTTCTTCAACACTGACTTCAACGGCCGCCGCGAGTACTTCTACCTGCTCAAGGTCATCACCCCCGGAAAGTTCGCCGTCAGTCCGGCGCAGACCGGCCCCATGTATCAACCCGGCGTTCAGGCCACCACCGATCCCATCACTCTGGAGGTGCAGCAGTGAGCATTTTCTCCGATCTCTTCCGCCGTCTTGGTCAAAGCTGGCGCTGGCTGCTGGTGCAATTGCTGCTCACCCCTGTGCTCGCGCTTCTCTTCCTCGGCTGGACGCGCATTCCCGAAAAGAACTTTCTCGAAGTCGCGGCCACCCTCCTGCTGCCGTTGCTGCTGCTCATCAGCATCTTCGAGCTTGAAGCGGGAACCATGCGCTCGCTGGCCACAGACGACGGGCGACGCGTCAAGCTCATCTGGGGCGCGATTGCGGTCGCCGTCTGCGCTCTGCTTGCATGGATCGGCTGGAGTCTGCTCGACACCTTCGACGAGCACATCTGGGCATGGGCCTCGTACCTGAATTCGCAAACCCACGACCACACGCGTCTGTTTACCTACGACCACATTCAAAAGTGGCTCACGATTACTGCATGGGTCCTGCGCTGGATCGCAGTTCCTGCGCTCACACTGCCCTTTGCAGCGACCTCTGCGCAGTGGGGCCATCGCCTGCCCTGGCGCAAGGTGTCCTGCTTCCTGCTCAACTGGAAGTGGTGGTGCGGCGTTGCGGTTGTTGCGCTTCTGGGCGCTTATCTTCCGTCGCACTTCTTCAATGCGCCGCTGTCAGGCACAGTCCAAGCGCAAAAGCTGCATGTCGCCCTCAAGTTGAGTGGCGCTTATATGCTGGGGCTTGCAAGCTGGGTGGTCGTCCTCGGCTGGCTCGCAGGGCTGCTCGACAGCATCCAAGAGACAGAGCGTTCACGTGAGGCAGAACTCTTCTGCCAGAATCTGCGCGCGGGGTGGCGCTTGGGTGCTGCCGCAGTGGGCATAATTTTCGCGATCAATCTCCCGGTGTGGCCGCTAACGGTTTCGGGTGATACTGACACCGTAGCAAAACTCGCGATGGGCATCCGCATTACCGCTTTCGTCGCGGTCTACCTGATGCTGATTTCGCTCTACCGCGCAATGTTCCCACCTGCGGAGAAGAAGGCGAGGATCTACTGGGGTATTCTCGCCAGCATCGTATGGTTCGGCATCACCTTCGGGGTCGCTTCCCAAGATGAGAAGTTCCCCCTGCCGCTGCTCCATTGGGAGTGGGGTGATTTTGTCACCTTCGTTTTCTTTGCTCCGTTTGTCGCTTCTGCTGCTGTGTGGGGATGGCTGCTGCCTTGGCAACGAATCGTGAAGCTCTTCCGCGATCCGCGATGGCTGGCAGTTGGCGTAGCAACGTTTGTCGCAGAAACCTATCTTTCCGGCCCCATCGCCGAACAGTTTGCAAGCAAATCTCCATCGAATGGATCGCCATCGCTCGTTCACGATTTTCTGGCGATGACATTGGACCTTGGCTTTGTAGTTCTGCAACTGGCGTGGTTAGCCGCTCTGCTTGCGCCTGTATCGTCCGTGAAGCCACCGGAGGAGCAGCCATTCATAGTTGCCGTTGGGCCAGACGATCCTGACCGCACGTCGAGCATCAAACTCGATCTGCCTGAGTAGGCGTCAGCGCAGCAAATCAACGAGTGCCTGCGGCGGCCCCGCCCGCAGCCACTCGATAACTTGACCGCGCCCATAGCGATCAAGCAACCGCCGCACGTACCAACCAGCCGCACGGTGCGCCGCAACGGACTCGGCCTCCGTTCGCGCGGCAGCCAGCTCGCGATTCGCCTGTTCGGGCGTGATTGCCGGACGCGGTCCAGAAGCAGCCTCGCCAGCAAGCGCTTCCACCAGCCCCTCGCGCAACCAGAGCGGAGTAGCCATCGTCGCTTGCTCTTCAACCAGCACATGAAGAAACTCATGCAGCGCCGTTGAAAACAGTAGCTTGCGGCCGGCGAGCACACGTAACGGCTGCAGCGCGATCCGGTCGTCTTCCGTGAATGCAGCCACCCATCCCGGCGCCAGCGTTGCATCCCGAAAGGCTGGCGTCGATCCGTACGCGCGCACCGTCAACGTCCCACCTGAATGTAAGCCGCTTCTACTCTCGGCCGCCTCCAGCGCGTGACTCAGTTCCGGAACAAACTGCGCATCGTCCCGCACATTCGTTTCAAGAATGAAGCCCTTTGCCACAATCCGCTGCCACGGTCTGCCTGTCGCAACGTCCGCAATCTGAGCAGTAGGAAAATACTGCGCCAGAATCTCGCGATAGCCGAGCCCTTCCCGCGCCATCTCCGCCGCACCCGCTTGGCAAAGCCCCACGCCGTGCCCGGTGCCGCGCCCGTGAAAAACAAAACCATCGCCCGCAGCCGACACCTCAAACCAATCACTGCGGATGCGGTCCCAGCCAAGAGTGCGACCCACGGCGAGCCTGAAGCTCTCTGCCGGAATCCTCGTGCCGCCCACATCCACAACCATCGCCCGGCCCGAGCCGCCTCGCTCGACCACCCGCAACGTCTTCCAGCCCGGAGCCGCGAGTCCTTCGCGAGCCAATGCCTCCGTCAACTCCCCCAGCGTCATTTGCGCAGACCAGTCGCTTGACCCCATCCGAACGCAGTAGGGGTCCGCAATCGAAAGCAACCCTGCCTGCTCTGCCCGTCCCGGCCAAATCTCACTGGCCGCCGCCGTCCGCCCACCGCAGTTCTGGTGGAAATAAGCGCCCATCCGCGCACCCTTCAGCCACAAGCTCTCTCCCGCTGTAGCCAACGTGGCCGCATGAGCCTCTGCCGAGCTCCGCCAACGCACCCACTGGCAGTGCGTCGAATCGCACACGTCGAACCCTGCATGGCGCTCCGTGTGATCGAGCGCAAAGCTGCGCGCCACCACCGCCAAGGCCTTGCGCGACTCCTCACTGTCTGCCGGACCGCTCTCTGCCGCCACAGCCATCTCCACGTAGCGCTCCACCGGCACAGTAGCCACAATCTCAAGCACTCCATGCGCGCTCCGTACCCGAACCGGCCACGCCAGCACCACCGTCTCCCCATGCGCTTTGAGCTTCAACCCACCCGCAAAGTCGATCTCGCTCACAATCCGTGTATGTCCGCTGCTGATCCACAACAGACCAGCACGGTCCATCTTCGCCGAACCGTCAATAAGCCGCTCAGCCGAGCAGGTCGCGCACAGCTTTACCGTCGCCGTAGAGCGTGCAGCTGCCACTGCAACCTCGCGATCCCGCCACAACGTCCACAGCCCCACACGCACGGTCGCTCGCGCCGGTTCAGCCAACGACGTCTGCACGCACAAGAACACCGCAACCAGCAGCACAACCAGCCTGGAAAAGAGCTTCATCGCGTCCTCAACGGTGAGCGGCTCAACACCGCCGCCGCCACAGTCGCAGCATCGGCGCCATGGCCCGCAGGCACATACACCGCTACCACCACGCTTGGCCGCTCAGCGGGTACAAATCCAACGAACCACCCATGCGTCGGCCCTCCCTGCTCCGCCTCCGCCGTTCCTGTCTTCCCGACCACACTTACGCCGCCCAGTCCCGCCGCACTCGCCATTCCGTAGCTGGCCGACTCCTTCAACCCCGCACGAACCACGCGAGCCGCCCCATCCGCCGGCTCACGCTCCAGTTCGAGTTCCAGGTGCCGATAAGCCTCCGCCAGTTCCAACAGCGTCACCCGCACGCCTTCCACGCCCAGTGCCGCCAGTTGTGCCTGCTCCACCGTACTCGGCTTCCGAAACTCAGCCACGCTCTCGCTCTTCACAAGCCCGGTAGCCGCCAGCAATCCCGCTTCGCTCAGCGCCCTCTCCAGTTCACCTTGCGGTAACCTAGCAGCCAGCGTTGCAAAGTACGCATTGCACGACCAGACCAACGCCTGCTCGGCGTCCATTGGATCAGCCTGCGGGTGCGAGCAGTTCATCTGATGTCCGCCGATGCGCAGCTTTCGTGAACAGGCCACACGCCGCTCCGGGTTCCACTCACCGGCGTTGAGTGCGTAATAAAGCACCAGAGGCTTCAATGTTGAACCCGGCGTGGCCAGAGTCTTCGCCGCATCTAGCAGCCGCGCCGAAGCCAGCAGACGGCCTGAAGCTAACTGCACCACCACAACCCGAGCCTGCGCCCGTCCCACCTCCGGCACACGCATCGCAACCGCCCAACTCGCCCGCTGCTGCGCACCCTCTTGCGCGCCGGCCAAGCTCACCCAAAGAGCCGCCGCCCATCCCACGTACGCCGCGCGCACCAGTCTTCGCACGCCTCCAGTATCTACGCACTGGCGGTTCTGGCAAACCACCCCACTTTCTTGCACCTCCAACTCCGCGCTTAATGTGCTGCAAACGCGCGGAGTTTCCAATAGGAAACAATTTGCCAATCATCCACCGCCCCATGTATAAATCGAGGCGCAACGCTTTATGTCCGGCCCAGTGGTCCTACCACCCTGCCGCCAACCAAAGCACCCCTCCGAGGAGCCTCTCTGCCATGCGCCGCACTGCATTATTTCCGATCGTTTTTGTTGCCGTCTCCTTCGCCTTTGCCGCACCCAAAACCTATCTCGTCAACGATTACGGCGCCAAAGGCGACGGCGTCACGCTCGAAACCGTCGCGCTGCAGAAGGCCATCGACACAGCAGCCGTCAGCGGTGGCACGGTCACGCTCATGCCCGGCACTTACCTCACCGGCTCGCTCTTCCTCAAGTCTGGCGTTACGCTCACCGTGCCCGAAGGCGCAACCATCATCGGCAGCCAGAAAGCCGCCGACTATCCCATGCTGCCCACCCGCATCGCTGGCATTGAGATGACCTGGCCCGCGGCGCTCATCAACGTCCGCAGCCAGCATGATGTGGCCATCAACGGCACCGGCACCATCGACGGCGACGGGCCCATCTGGTGGAAATCCTACTGGGATCTGCGCGCCACTTACGAGCCGAAGGGCCTGCGCTGGGCCTCGGATTACGACGCGCGCCGTCCTCGCCTGATGCTGATTCAGGAGTCGGCCCAGATCACGGTCGGTGGTGGCATCCATCTGCGCCGCGCCGGGTTCTGGACCATGCAGATTCTTTACTCGCACAACATTCACGTCGACGGCGTCATTATCCGCAACAACGAGGGCGGCAAGGGTCCATCGACCGACGGCATCGACATCGACTCCTCGCACGACATCCTCGTCGAGCACGCCGACATCGACGTCAACGACGATGCTCTGTGCCTCAAGTCCGGACGCGACTCTGACGGCCTGCGCGTGAATCGCCCCACGGAAAACGTAGTCTTGCGCGACTCGATCATCCGCACCGGAGCCGCAGCCGTCACCATCGGCAGCGAGACCTCCGGCGGCTTCCGCAACATCGAGGCCTACAACATCACGGCTCTCTCCGGTGTCCCCAACGGCGTGTTGTTCAAGTCAGCGCGCATCCGCGGCGGCTGGGCCAAGGATATTCGGATCCACGACCTCAAGCTCGAAGGCGTCGCCATTCCCATTCGCATCAACATGAACTGGAACCCCAGCTACAGCTACGCCGAGATTCCGGCCGGCATCAAAGACGTGCCTCCTTATTGGACAGTGCTCACCACCCACGTTCCGGAAGAAAAAGGACTGCCGCACTTTTCTGACGTTCATATCTGGAACATCAAGGCTACCGGCGCAAAGACCGCCATCCTCGTCGCGGCTTATCCCAACGCCACTCTCGACAACGTCAAGATCGATCACCTCGACATCGAAGCGGCCACGGCCGGCTCCATCGCCAACGCACGGAACTGGGTTCTCTCTGACAACAACATCCGCACCGCCGATGGCACCAAGATCAAATTTGTCGATGGCTCCACCGGCCCTGCCGAAACCGCCTTCGGCGACAAGTAGCCTGCATCGCGAACATCCTCTGAAACGTCAACGGCCTGGAGTAGCTACTCCAGGCCGTTGACGTTCACTGCCAATCCATCCGAACGCTATTTCTGCGCAGTCTGTTTCGCTTGCAGCAGCGCCAGCAGTTGCAGATAGAGTCCGTCGCGCGTGGCAAAGCGCTCGGTCGCGCGCGTGATGTAGTGGACCGTCGCCTCAATGCCTTCCACAGTTGGCCGCATGCTGATGGTCGAGGACGCAGCCATGCTGGTCAGGCTGCTTCCGCGCGCCACACGCATCCAATCACGCTCTGCTGCACGTGCGCTCTCGGCGGTCTTCTCGTGTACCAGTTGCTCGATCTCAGCGGCCACTTTATGTACGTCGAAGGTCTTGGGAATCCCGATGCTCACGTCGTCCCACATCCATTGGCTCGATGTAGAGAAGTTGAAATAAAGACCCCGTATCGCGTAGCTGTTCAAGAGCGAAATGCGGCGCCCCGTGGGACGCCCCTTGCCTGGAATGCTGTTCAGTTCCAGCAACGTGGTGTTGAATAGTCCAACCTCCACAACCTCGCCACTGACACCGTTGATCTCAACCCAATCGCCCACGTGAATACCGTTGTGCCCCATCAGTAGAAACCAGCCCAAAAAGGCCAACACAAAGTCCTGCAAGGCAATCGTCAACGCCGCCGTAGTCAATCCTAGAATTGTCGATATATGCTGTGGCACACCAAACACAATCAACAGCACAATTGCAGCACAGCCAATCTGTAATCCCAGACGGGTCATGGTGCGCAGCGTATGTGTCTGCCGGTTATCCAACATCAACCGCGACAGCAACTGCTCCGCAAGCATCCCCAGTCCAGTTATTACCAGGATGGTGACTAAGATCCATGCCAGCGAAACCACAATCAGATGCATCAGAATACGACGCTGCACAGCCAACTGCGCGATCCACTTGCCGTACACCGCCGCCAGCTGCTGATCGGCTTCAATACGGTCGTCGTAGATGGCTAGAATCTGCCGTTCGTTGTTTCGGTCCTTCAACTGTTCCAAACGGCTCTGGCCTCGCGGAGCGGCGGCCAATGCATCGACCCGCTTCTTTTGAGCAACCCCTCGCTCAGCCGCTAGCGTGGACCCTTCGGCAGCAACCTGCGCCACAGCCTGCTCCAGCAGTTGCCTGCGATCGTTCTGACTTCGCAACGACGCAAAGCGCATCATGAGTGTACGGTGCTGGCCTGCCGAAACCACGGCCCGGGCAGCGGTTCCATGCACATCGCTCTCCGCCTGCTGCTGCGCCAGATGATAGGCATTCAACTCCTCTTGAATCTGACCGCTGTTATCGCCCAGCAGGCGCGCGAACGTATTGTGCGCATCATCCAGTTCCCCGCTGTCGAGGTTGAGTTGCGCGCGCGCCAGTTCCAGATTGTCGTTGCCGTCCGTAGCGGTATCCTGATTCTTCTTCGACGCATCGCTCGGCGTCGTATCGCCGCCCAATTGGCGTACCTGCAGCTTGTCCTGCTTGACCAGCAGTTCCAGTTCGGTGACCTTTTCGGCGGCTGACTGCGCCTCTCCTGTCAACGAGGCATGACTGGTGCGAAGACTGGCCATGCGCAAGGCTGCGCCAAAGGCCTGGTCCACCTCGTGATCTGCCAGCCGCAAAGCATTGCGGGCCAACTCCTGCTCTTCTGCGCTCACTGCCAGCGAGAGCAGCGTGTTGGCAGTCTGCCATGGCTCAATACTGACGATCGACTTCCGTCCATCTTGTGCGCTGCGGGTGGCGTTACGCTTACGCATAAAACTCAACTGCACCAGCACATCCTGCGTCACCCACGTGTAGACAAGACATCCTCCCAATGCCAGCAAGCAAACCGCCAGCAGTGCCATACGTCCTTTGCTCAAAAGCCTTGCCGAACTCTTCGATGCCACGTTTTCTGGCGTGGTTTGAGTCTTCATAAGTCCCATTCTTTCAGATCGAGCTATATTGGCGAGTGCCTTCCCCATTTGCTACCCTTCCAGGTCTTATCGTCGGCTCCACCTTGACCCCTCTACCGCTATCCCCTACCATCCATTGCAGACGACCATGCGCAACTTTGTTCTGCTATTCCTCCTCTTCGCTGCTCTGTTACCAGCTCAGACCCCCACGCCAGCCTCGACCGACCCGAAAGGCTACTCGCGACCGCCATTGCCCAAGCCTTTGCAACCGAATCTGCCCACGCTGTTTCTGGTTGGCGACTCGACGGTGCGCAACGGACACGGAGACGGCGCTGGCGGCCAGTGGGGATGGGGCGAGCCGCTGGTGCACTTCTTCGATCTGGCGCGGGTCAACGTGACCAATCGCGCGCTGGGCGGGCGCTCCAGCCGAACCTACATCACCGAGGGAAGCTGGGCCGAAACGCTCCAGTACATCAAGCGTGGCGACGTGGTTCTGTTCCAATTTGGTCACAACGACAACGGTCCACTTGACGACACAGCACGCGCGCGCGGCACCCTGCCGGGCATCGGCCCTGAGACCCGCGAGATCGACAACCCCATCACCCACCAGCAAGAGACCGTGCATACGTACGGCTGGTATATGCGCAAGTATGTGCGGGACTCGCGCGCCAAAGGCGCCATTCCCATCCTCTGCTCGCCGATCCCGCGCAAGATTTGGAAGGACGGCCACATCGAGCGCAACGCCGACAACTACGGCGGATGGGCACGGCAGGTTGCCGAACAAGAGCAGATAGGCTTCCTCGACTTGAACGAGCTGATCGCCAGCCGCTACGACCAGATGGGCCCTGCACAGGTGGAGACGATGTTCGCCGATCCGCACACACATACATCCCTGATCGGCGCGGAACTCAACGCCCGAGTGGTGGTCAGTGCGCTGAAGGCCCTGCCCGAGCAACCGGTGGCAAAGTACTTGGCCGCGGGCAAATAACCCGCGAAAGCCTTAGTAAATTGCCTTGCCAGCCTGCGCCGCCCGGATGAACTCTGTGAACGCATCCACGGGCAACGGCCGCGCTATGTGATAGCCCTGCACGGTGTCACAACCCGCGGCACGCACCAATTCCAGCGCCATGCTATCTTCAATTCCCTCGGCCACCGTGTGCAGGCCGAATCCGCGAGCCAACTCCACAATGGACTTCACAATGCGCTCGTCGCCCTTGTTGGTGCTGATCTCGCGGATGAAGGATTGGTCGATCTTCAGCTCATCCAGATTGAAGTTGCGCAGATAGGCAAAGCTGGCGTAGCCGGTACCAAAGTCGTCCAGCGCCAGCCCCACACCCAGAGCCTTCAACTCCGTAAGAATCAACCTCACCCTGGCTTCATTTTCGATCAGGATCGACTCCGTTAGTTCCAGCTTGAGGCAGCAGGGATCGAGTCCCGTGTCATCCAGCGCCTTGCTAACCTTCTCCACCAGTCCCGCGCGCTTGAACTGCGCTGCAGAAAGATTCACCGCGATCACCATACGGCCAAAACCCATCGCCTGCCATCGCGCAGCCTGGCGACAAGCCTCATCCAGCACCCATTGGCCTATCTCCACAATCAAGCCGCTGTCCTCAGCCACCGGGATAAATCTGCCGGGCTGTACCATGCCAAGCTCAGGATGGTTCCAGCGAATCAGCGCCTCAGCCCCCACCAATGCTCCACTGCAGAGCGACAGTTGTGGCTGGTAGTGCAGAACAAACTCCCGCCGGTCCAGCGCTCTGCGCAGACCATTGAGCATCATCAGATACTCATTGGCTTCGTTCTCCATTCGCTGCGTATAGAAGCGATGCATGTTGCGGCCCGACTTCTTGGCAAACGACATGGCCATGTCGGCTTGCTTCTGCAGCCGCTCGAACTCCCGGCTGTCATCCGGATAGCTGGCCACTCCTATAGAGAGAGTCGCCGTGAGCTCGAACCCCTCAATCTCAAAGACCGCAGCGCTGACCGCTTCGAGAATCTCATTGGCGATCTGTTCGATCATCTCCGGCTGCTCGACCGCCGCCAGCGCCACCAGAAACTCATCGCCACCGGTGCGGCTGAGCGTGTCGGTCGCGCGCAGGCAGCATTGGATGCGCTTGGCAATGGCCTGCAGCAGCAGATCGCCCACGCGATAACCAAGCGACTCATTGACCCGCTTGAAGTTGTCCACATCAATAAACAACAGCGCCGATTTCAATCCTGATCGATCGGCCTCGCGCATGGCTTGCTCCATGCGGATCTTACCCAGAACGCGGTTCGGCAGGCAGGTCAACGGATCATGCGAACTCAGGAACTTCACCTGTTCCTCGGCCTCCAGCCGCATGGTGATGTCCTGCTTCATGGCTACGTACTGCGTTATGGCGCCATGCGCATCGCGTACCGGCGCAATCACAGCTTCTTCCCAGAACGGCGTTCCGTCCTTGCGCTTGTTATGCAGAATACCGAACCAGGGAATGCCGTTGGAGATGTTCTGCCACATTGCCTGGTACTCTTCCGCTCTAGTTTTGCCGCCTTGCAGAATCCTCGGGGTCTTGCCCATCACTTCATCGGCCGTATAGCCGCTAATGGCCGTAAATGCCGGATTCACATACTCGATCTTGGCGTCCAGATCGGTAATCATCACCGTCACCGGACTCTGCTCCACGGCTGTGGTCAGTTTCTTCAGTTCCAACGACATCTTGCGATGCTGGCTGACATTCTTGCCCACATGAAACGCGCCGATCAGCGCGCCATTCGCGTCCAGCAGAGGAGCAAAGTAGGACTCGAAGAAGATTTCCCGGCCCTCTCTCAGGGAGTTCCACTCGAGTACTTGCTTTTCGCCGGCCAACGCATCTTCCAGATGGTCAGCAAACAGCCGCGCCTCATGACTCCCTGACGCGCTCCAATCTCCGACGCAGACGTTTGGCGCAAGTTCGCCGCCCAGCACGTGCTCAAGCAATTGCTTGTGCGCGTGGTTGCACAAGACCAGCCGCAGATCCTTGTCGACAGCCATCACCAGATCCTGCGTGCCTTCGATAACGCCCTGCGTACGCGCGTTGAGCGCTGCCAATTCGGCAGTCAGGCAAAGCCGCTCGCGCTCTGCGTCGATCCGGTCCATGGCAAACGAGATGTCCATCGCCATCTCATCCAAAAGCCGGATCAACTCCGAAGTAAAGAAGCCCAACTCACCGGAGTACAACGTTAGTGAGCCGGTAACTTTGCCTCTAAATGACAAGGGAAAGACCGCTGCTGCCTTCAGACCAAAGCTGCCCCATCGCTCTTCCCACGGTTTGCCCTTCATCGTCTGCGGCAGATCGTTTGCGATTACATGCTCTCCGGTGATCACTGTCTGCCCTGTAGGGCCGCTGCTGAAAACCGAATCCGGGTCGGCCGAGACCTCAATTCCGTCCAGGTAGCCGATCTTCTTGCCTGCCATCGCCACAGACAGAATCCTTCTCGAAGCTGGATCGACCATTCCAATCCAGGCCAGCTCAAAGTGTCCGTATTCTATGGCAATTTGACAAATCTCTTTGAAAAGATGCTCGCGGTCGCCCACCCGAACAATGACTTGGTTGGTCTGGCTCAGTGCGGCATACACATCCTTCAAATGGAGAATCTGGCGCTCTGCCGCTTTGCGCTCGCTGATATCGCGGATGATGTTTTGCACGATAGGTCGCCGCCCGCTATCGATGCGCCTGGCGCTGACCTCCACCGGGAACGGCGAACCATTCGCGTGCAGGTGCAGTGACTCAAACCGCACCTCTCCCACACGGAGGATCGTATTCCAGTTTTCCTTCCAATCGCAGTTTTCAGGACGCAACTGGCCTAGACTCATACCCAGCAGTGCGGACTGTGAATATCCGTAGGCATCGGCGGCTCGATCATTCGCCTCTATCACGCACCCCTGCTCGTCGCAGAGCAGCACGATGTCATTGGCGTATTTACTGAGCTGGGTCAGGCGGCGTTTGAGAGCGTCGCTCTCCATCCGGCTCTCGCGCACCCACCGCGTCATATAGATGTAAAGCGCAAGACCAGTGGCCAGAACAAAGATCAGCCCCTTACTCATGCTCAACAGCCAGTCAGACGAGCTTTCATCGCCTTTGAGAAAGACCAGGCCATCGCTCAACACAATCCATGTACAACCCAAAAGCAGATAGAAACGGACCACGCGCAAGGTGGTTCGTCTCGTGATCGCTTGACGGCTTTCCAGATTCTGCATGGGCATCGTCCGCAGAGTTCCACTCCTCAGCTCATCACTCTATATTCATTCCACTTTAACGTACCTTGTTTATCGACAACTTTCGCCTGGATTCTAATGAAACGGTTATTTGAACCGTACCGTCCTGATTCGCAACGAGAAAATCATCCCAAGAAGGCTGTCCATAGTGCGATGGGTTCCCCGCCGCCAGCCATCACCCAGCCCCTCTATTGAGAGGCTCTGCAATTATTGATCCGGCAACTAAATACTGTCAGGGGATACTGTCATAGCGCCCCATCCTCGGGGTCCCCACGGACAGGTCTTCGTCCGTGGGGTGGTTTCCTGCGTTTTTTGTAGGAAAGGGTGGGAAGAAGGTATCACTGTTTTCTTGCCTGATCAATAGTATCCCCCAGCAGTGGGGTTTTTGTGATTGCCGACCCTTCGATGGGGCTGAATCGAGCGCCATTTCGCGACGGGTTTCAGGTCACCTGGGCGGTTCCAGCTCCACTTGGGGCGAGAGATCCGCGCCGCAGGCGCAGCACACGTTAGCCCCACGTTCCAACGTGGGGAATGCAGCCCACAATGACCCGCCGCAGTCCAGGAGGGACGGCGCAAAAATGCTGGAGGAGAACTGCTGTAAATATCAAACTATTGCTGCCAGCCCGCAAAACCGTGTTTTCTCCGACTGCGGAGAACAGTGTCAGGGTATCCCACCCATTTTGCGATAAGGCCTGCAAAAAGGATGGGGCACGGCGGCTTCCATTTGAGGGCCGGATTCATCTTCCCGATCTCGTGGACATTTTGCGGGTTGCGCAAAGCCGGACAATGAGCGTTCTCTTACTCGCCCTCGCTCACTGGTTCCAGCCAGTCCACTGCCTTGCCATCAAGCTTTTCCTGAATGGCAATATGCGTCATAGCTGTTGTCACACCGGCACCGTGCCAGTGCTTCTCGCCCGGCGCAAACCAGACCACGTCACCGGGACGAATCTCTTCTACCGGACCGCCCCAGCGCTGCGCCCGACCGCAACCGGAGGTCACAATCAACGTCTGCCCCAGTGGATGGGTATGCCACACCGTGCGTGCTCCCGGCTCAAAGGTGACGCTAGCTCCAGATACACGTGCCGGTTCGACCCTGTCCATCAATGGGTCCACGCGAACTGTTCCCGTGAAATAGTCTTTCGGCCCTTGATAGGATGCTTGCATTCCTACTCGTTGAATCTCCATTTTTCCCTTTCAATTGGACGGTTGCGTTGGCGTTTCTAGACGGCCCTACCCATGGCATAGGCCTCATGCATAGCGCGCGTCTTGCGGACTGCGCCCTGCTCCCAGACACCTACGCCCAGCACCACGCCCTTTTCCCTGGCACGGGTCAGGCAACTGGTGAAGCCGCGAAAGCCTTCAATCGTACGCTCCATTGCTGGCTTGCTGCCGTCGGCCGCAGTCACAATGAAGTAGAACTCTTTGCCCTGAACCTCGGTGTAGCGCGCCACAGTACGGTCGATGACCGCCTTCATCTGCGCGCACATAGTGTAAAAGTACACCGGCGTGGCCATTACGATGGCGTCCGCCGACACCATGCTGTCCAGAATGGCTGCCATGTCGTCGTTCTGCGCACACTTTCCGTTCCGCGCGCAGGCGTAGCAGCCGGTGCACGGGTGGATAGTCTTCTCGCGCAGCACAACCTTCTCGACACTGTGCCCAGCCTCCAGCGCACCCTCTGCGAACCGCTCGCAGAGGATGCCAGAGTTGCCGTTCTTGCGTGGTGTTGAGGACAGAATCAGAATCTTCTTGGTCATTGTCTTGCTTTCCCGGTTTCAGTTCAACGGCCGGTCATTGCCTCAACCTCAGGCGTGTAGCGACCGCCCTGAATCTCGATCTTCGCGGCTGCTTCGGTAATGGAAGCAAGCTCTCCAGCCGTCAGTTCAAGATCCACCGCGCCCAGGTTCTCTTCCAGCCGATGCAGCTTGGTTGTTCCGGGGATAGGCACTATCCACGGCTTCTGTGCCAGCAGCCAAGCTAGGGCAATCTGCGCCGGAGTTGCCTGTTTCTCTTTGGCGATGGAGGCCAGCAGATCGACGATTGCCTGATTGGCCTTGCGCGCTTCCGGCGTGAAACGCGGTAGAGTGCTGCGGAAGTCGTTGCTCGGCAGTTCCGTGGCGGCGTCCATCACACCAGTCAGGAAGCCTTTGCCCAGCGGGCTATAGGGCACCAGGCCAATACCCAACTCTTCGAGCATGGGAATCACCTCGGCCTCCGGTTTGCGCCACCAAATAGAATACTCGCTTTGCAGCGCCGTAACGGGCTGTACGGCATGGGCGCGGCGAATGGTGCCGACGCCAGCTTCCGAGAGTCCGAAGTGGCGAACCTTGCCCTCAGCGATCAGATCCTTGACAGTACCGGCGACGTCTTCAATCGGTACCTCAGGATCGACGCGGTGCTGGTAAAAAAGATCGATCACGTCGATCTTGAGCCGCTTCAGCGAGCCCTCTGCCACCTTGCGGATGTGATCCGGGCGGCTGTTCAGGCCTTTCCAACCCGGTCGCCCATCCTCATAAAGGGAGAAGCCGAACTTGGTGGCGATCACAACCTTGTCGCGAACCGCGGGCAGCGCACTGCCGAGCAGTTCCTCGTTGGTATAGGGCCCATAAACCTCTGCGGTGTCGAAAAACGTGACTTCGCGCTCAACGGCGGCTTCGAGCAGCCGCGCCATCTCCTGCTTGTCTTTGGGCGCACCGTAGGAGAAGCTCATGCCCATGCAGCCCAGTCCGAGGGCCGATACCTCAAGCCCGCTCTTGCCCAGAATTCTTGTCTTCATTGTCGTCTCACCTGATGCTTGGATGCCGGCAGCTACGACTGCGCGTTGCCTCGCCGGATAGAAAGTACTCAGCCCCCTCCCAGCAACCGCGTGCGGCTGCCGGAATGGAAAGCGGGGATTGGAGGTTTACTCGTTCTTGAGCGAAGCCATATCGATCGAGAAGCGATACTTCACGTCCGACTTGAGCAGGCGCTCATACGCCTCGTTCACCTTCTGCACCGGAATCACTTCAACATCGGAGACGATGTTGTGCTGGCCGCAGAAGTCCAGCATCTCCTGGGTCTCGGGAATGCCGCCAATGGGCGAACCGGAGAGGCTGCGGCGTCCCATGATAAGGCCAAAGGCAGAGACGCTGAGCGGCTTTTCCGGAGCGCCGACAAGAGTGATGTTGCCGTCGCGGCCCAGAAGATTGAGATACGCGTCGATGTCGTGGTTGGCGGAAACAGCGTCGAGGATGAAGTCTAAGCTGCCGGCATGTCTCCGCATCTGATTGGCGTCGCGTGATAGGACAACTTCATCGGCGCCCAGCCGCAGTGCGTCCTCACGCTTCGACTCTGAGGTGGTGAAGACCACCGTGTGCGCACCCAGTGCATGAGCAAACTTGACGCCCATGTGGCCCAGTCCGCCGATGCCAACCACACCCACCTTCTTGCCCTTGGTCACGCCCCAATGGCGCATAGGCGAGTACGTGGTAATACCGGCACAGAGCAGCGGCGCGGCTCCGGCCGGGTCAAGGTTTTCCGGTATGCGCAGCACAAAGCGCTCGTCCACGACGATGCTGTCAGAGTAACCGCCATAGGTGACACCGCCAATGTGCTTGTCGGGTGCGTTGTAGGTAAAGGTGGCGCTGTGGCAGAACTGCTCCAGACCCGCCTTGCAGGCCGGACAGGTGCCGTCGGAGTCCACCAGACAACCAACCCCGACCAGGTCGCCTGCCTTGAACTTCGACACATCCACGCCCACCTTCCTCACACGGCCCACAATTTCGTGGCCTGGGACGCAGGGATAGACGGTCGGCATCACGCCGCTCCACTCGTTGCGCACCTGGTGCAGGTCCGAGTGGCAGATGCCGCAGAACAGAATCTCAATCTGCACGTCCTGCGCGGTAGCCTCGCGCCGGGAGATGGTGGTAAAAGCCAGCGGCGAGGTTGCACTCGCGGCAGCATATGCTTTGGCGTTGTACATGGGGATGCCCTCTCTGATCCTGATGAATTGATCCTGGTGAATCGTACAAATTATCGAGCGGCACGCAGATTGGCGGCGGCCTCTCTCACTGAAGCGATACTACGCACCGCCGCGGCCGGGACGGTATCCAATTCCTGCCGAAACCTTGCCTATTTCTCTTGCAGTTGAATATTTTTGTGCAACTGGAACAAAAATACCGTTAGGCTGAAAAAGAACCGACACGGACAATCACCGCCGAAGAGAACAAGGAATTGGAACACTCTTGTCCAAGACAGGATTTATCAGTGGTAAGTGGGGTATAAAGGCAAGGCTGTGTCGATCTGATAGGTTGGGTTTGCGAGAACTCACCGTCAGAGGAGGACACAGCCTTGTCCACAGTATGCAGCATTTTCTCCCAAGTTTTGAAGTTGATTCCACGTGCCATCTTCGATGGCGCAGTGC